>Ga0302315_10002004_pt1 | contig 19768 bp, 10 predicted proteins | sample III_Palsa_N3_1_FD_200532 | JGI IMG/M metagenome (GOLD analysis project Ga0302315, IMG submission 200532) | Peat permafrost microbial communities from Stordalen Mire near Abisko, Sweden - III_Palsa_N3_1 | ecosystem: Environmental > Terrestrial > Soil > Palsa > Peat permafrost | place: Sweden...
CGCTGTGACCCTGCTCTTCTATGACATCTTTAAGCCGGTGGACAGGCGACTCTCTTTGCTCGCGGCGTCCTTCAACTTCGTGGGACTGACCCTTGAGCTTTTTCAATTTCTACCTCACGGCGTAAACATCGGCCTTGGATTTCACGGACTCTATTGGATCGTGATCGGCTACCTCATTTTCAAGTCAACCTTTCTGCCTCGGATTCTGAGTGCCCTGACGGCGATCACAGGCTTGTGTTGGCTGACCTTTCTTTCACCGGCGCTCACAAACTATTTGTCCCCCTACATTTTGGCCTCCGCCTTTCTCGTGGAAGGATCGGTGTTCCTGTGGCTCCTCGTGATGGGCTTGAGCACTTCTAAGTGGGAAGAGAAAGCAAGCGGGTTGGCTAAAGCAGCGTAGCCCCGTATAGCTTCCTGCGACTGGATGTGCTTGAACGTCACGCTTTCGGAGCTGATTTCAACAACTACTCCAGAAACGGAAACGCTAGAAAGCAGCTCGATCATCAAGTAAAGACTCGTAGAAGACGCTGCTCTTTTACAACTCCGGGTTCATAATCTGACTGGTTATAGATGTTTCAGGTCGAAGGTTCACACGTGGAGAAGCCGTGCTAAGACAATGCCCGATTGTACCGACCCTGGTCTTCGTCGGCTTGCTCGCGATCTCTGCCGTTGCGCAAAACATCATGGACAATCAGAAGTGTTCATTATGCGAGTCCGCGTGGATCAGGCGCCGTTCGTCCCGGAATGGTATCAGAATGGACATTTCGATCCGGCGAAGCGGACAAAGGAACTGAGCAAGCAACTGAAGCTGACGGCAGACCAGCAATCGCAGATGCTCGACACTTTGGAGTCGACGAAGTCGCAATTGGAGGCTGTGCGGTCAGACCGGTCTCTATCCAGGAAGGCCCGTAACTGCAAGCTGGCGCTCATCCGCCAAGCATTCGAACGACCAGATCAGCGCATTTTTGGAGAAGAAACCAGAATGCGAAATTGGCGCGGATACGGTCGTACGCTTACAATTTCGACCGGTCACCGGTGATTTTTCCTTAGGCGGACCCCGCCGTTCGCGCTTTCGAGGGTGGATGCGCAGAACCACGCTGCCGAGGTTTGATTAAGGGCGTTTCATCACGCGTCTCTGACATGTGAGTCCAGAGAAACGAGCCCGTGTGAAGCGAGAAAAAAATTCTGGGCGGATTGTCGGCAACTCTTCCATAACCGGGATTGGGGAAGAGTTGCCCGTAATTCATCCGCAGTCGGCCGTGAGGCCAGATCGAGCCTCTATAGTACGTGTGGGCTCTTTCAGGAAGGGATTTTATCGACGACCACACAGCGTCAGGCTTCACCAAAAACCTGTCGGTACTCTTGCCAGTGTCCCTGAACTTGTTCCATGATGCGCTGGTATTCGGGATCGCCGCGAAGATTATCGTAGTTCTTGTCCCGCTGAAACCAGGGATAGTTGTAATTCCCCACCTCCACCGCCCGCCGCAGCCACGCGAGTGCTTCTTCTCGATCTCCCAGCAGCGCGTGAATGCCTCCCGTCCAGTATGCAACATCGCCGTCAGTGATTTCCTGCGGCCGCGCTTTCAAGATCTCTTGGTCTACTTTGTCCCGTTCGCCTTTGGAAGCATAGAGAAACGCCGCCATTATCTGCGCACTGTTATCGCCGTTGCCGCGGCCCAGTTCCTCGGCGCGGTTCAGCACGGGCGCGGCCTCATCCAGCTTCCCTTGGTAGTAAAGGAACTCGCCCAGGAATGCCATTGCCTTGAACTGGTTCGGATTCTCCACCAGGGCTTGTCTCATCTCCAGTTCAGCCTCGGGCGCGCGTCCTACGTAAAGGAGCATGCGCGCATGCATCCAGTGAATCCGCGTAGTAGTCGGGTTCAACTCAGCACTGCGGCGGTAAGCTTTCTCGGCAGCGTCGTCCAGTCCGGCATAGTGGTAAACGTATCCCAGGTTGTCCCATACCGCGTCGGAATTCGGGGCGAGCGTCACCGCCTGCTTCAATGTGCGGATCGACTCCATGTTCCGGCCGGCCTCACTCAGGATCGCTCCCAAAGAGTTGAGTCCTTCCAACAAATCCGGCTTTAGTTCGAGCGATCGACGTGCCGCCTTCTCGGCTAGGGCTAGATTTTGGGCGCCATTCTCTATGATATTCGCGGCTTCCAAGAGGTAGAAATAGCCCAGCAAGGCATAGGCGTCGGCAAACGAAGCGTCCGAGGTGATGGCTTGCTGAAGAGCGTGCACGCCCTGCTGCAGGCTCTCCTGGTTCGTGCGCATGAAGTATTCGTTCTTGTAAAATCGCGCCTGCAGGTACAGGTTGTAAGCCTCCGGAGAAGTCGTGGACCGTTCCCCCAGTGATTCTTGCTCCTTCCCGGAAACCTGCACGCGCATTCCCTCCACCACTTTCTGCGCGACTTCATCCTGGAACCTCAGCATGTCATCGGCTCGCAGGTCATAATGCTCCGCCCAGCGCATGGCGCCGTTCTGGCGGTCAACCAGTTGCACCGAGACCCTCATCACCCCTGACACCCGTTGGTAGGTTCCGTCCAGGACCGAATCTACTCCGAGTTCCTGCGCGGCCTTGGCAGGATCGGCGGGCTCTTTCGCAAATTTCAAGACCGAACTGGTCGGTCGCACAGCAAGGTTTTGCAGTGAGGCCAATCGAGTAATGATCGCATCCGTCATGCCGATGCCCCAGGACTCTTCAATAGGACGAGGAGAGAGTTCGCGAAATGGCAGTACGGCCATGCTGCGCACCGCAGGTTGCAGGGCTGGTGTGCTCTTTTCGGGCGTCGCGGGAGGCTTTTGCGAGGAGTAACTCCTCCAAACCACAAATGCTCCCAATAGCAGGATGGCTGAAACGGCAGCCAGGGCAATCTTCATGCCCGCTCCGCTCGAGCGTTGCCTTTCTTTTGAACTCACCCCGGCGGTCCGGCCTGAGTCCGATTCCCGCTTCAGCCGCTTTAGGTCGGCCCGCATTTCCGCCGCGCTCTGATAGCGCATTTCGCGATCTTTCTCCAGCGCTTTGTTAATGACGTCTTCCAGCTTGGGCGGAAGGCCCGGGTTCAGACGGACTATGGGGACCGGATCCCGGTCCAGAATTTCATGAAAGATGACTCCCGAGCTCTCCCCACGAAAGGGCAACGCGCCCGTCGCCATCTCATAGAGCACAGAGCCAAAGGAAAATAGATCGCTTCGCGCATCCAGTTCTTTCGCTCTCACTTGTTCCGGCGACATGTAGGCAACGGTACCGACGGTAGAACCTGGGCTGGTGAGATGCTGATCGTCCACCGTACGAGTCACGGTGTTTGCCGAGGCAACTTGACTGGAAGAACCCGTGGCAGGTGCAATCTTCGCCAGTCCAAAATCCAGGATCTTGGCGTGTCCGCGCTCGGTGACGAAAATATTGGCGGGCTTGATGTCGCGATGCACGATCCCTTTGGAGTGGGCGGCGTCTAGAGCATCGGCAATCTCAATGGCGAGAGACAAAATCAAGTCGGTTTCCATCGGTCGCCCGCCGATGCGATATTTCAGGGTTACACCTTCAAGAAACTCCATGGCGATGAAGGACTGCTCGCCATTTTTACCGATGTCATAAATCGTGCAGATGTTGGGATGGTTGAGAGCCGAGGCGGCGCGAGCTTCGCGGCGGAAGCGTTCCAATGCCTGAGGATCTCGAGAAACGTCATCCGGCAGGAACTTGAGGGCAACGAAACGGCCCAGTTCAGTGTCCTCGGCCTTGTAAACGACGCCCATACCGCCGCCACCGAGCTTCTCGACGATGCGGTAGCGAGAGATGGTTTGGCCGATCATTCGGGAGATGAATAGTTTTCGCCTCATCTTACGGACGAGGCAGAAGACAGTCAACGAACGATTCTGGCAGGATCATGTCGAACCCGGAACGCTGCCTTTATGCACAGGAAGACTTTCGAGGCGGCGAGATGACTCCCGGTTGGATCGATTCAGGGGCAATCGTGCAGGGAGTACTAACGCGAAGTGATTCATGTGCCGCGTAGGGGCTACTGTTCCTACAACACCGGGTGGTATTCGAAGGTAGGCCCGGCGTTTTGCCCAGGCGCAATCTCGGTTGACATCAGATCGAATGCTTGCGTCTTCAGTGACTCCATTAGGGCGATAGACGTTCCCAGCAGCGACGGTTCGCCGTTGAACATGTGGTGCAGCGACTTCAGCAGGCTAGTATACGTGTAGTTGAAGGTATCGTTCAGCAAAGCCGCGCGTGTGCCGGCGGGATAAGCCGTGGCCACCGGGTTGGAAATGACCGGCCAAACTCCCGTAGGGTCGAACGCGATGACCTCTCCCGCATACGCGTAGCCCGGATCGCCAGGCTGCGCAACGAGCTTATGGCCGTGCACGATCTCGGAGAACCGGTAGTAGTGCGCCAACTCATGTCCCTGATCCAGCGGCGAGGTCTTGGTGCCTTCGCCCTGTTCCACGATCGTTTCGATCGCCCACAGCGCCGACTCTTCGTCCGTCACGGCAATCTTGTTCAGCGGCGGCCGCCAGTGCAAGAGCTGCTTGGAGGGAGAGCCGGTGAAGATGTTCTCCTTCTTCGACAGCTCGCTGATCTGCTGGGCGATTTTTCCGTAGAACTGGCCGATCGTGGTCGGCGCTGCTGCCGGCGCGAGCATTCTCACGTCCGGGAAGACGAGAGGATCTTCCGGCTCCTCGATGCTCATGAAGGTGTTGTTCACGACATCCAGTGACAGCGGCGCGAGGCCAACGATCAGCCCGCCCTGCACAGACCCGGGCAGATGGCCGGGATATGTGGGAACAAACGATGGCGTGTCGATCACCGGTTCGCCGCCGATCGCGTTCAGGATGTTGCACGCCAGCGACATATGAAGCATCTCTTCGAGCACCACCGATAGGGTGAGTTCCGCGATCTCAGCGTTCTCCCCAGGCTTGATGGAGTACAGGGCATAGAGATACGGCGGGATCGTGGAATGCTCGAGTTCTAAGGCGTTCTGAAGGGCACTGCGGAGGCCTGCCAGCGTTCCATCCAGCTTCTGGATCAAAGATGCACTGAGTCGGATCATACGTTCTCCTCGCGTCCAATAACAAGCACTTCAGTGCCAGCGCAGGATCAGACGCCGCGCGGCTGCCGCTGCTTTGCCTCCGTGGGTCGCTACCACCGCGCCCATCGGAATCTGGGCCCGCTTGCCGGCTTGCGAAGCAGCGGCCGGGGCGGGCGTGCCTTTCAACGGTCTCTCGGTGGATCCCTCTGGTCCAAGCCATGTGAGGATCGCTTTCCGCTTGGCGTTGGATAGATCGCGGGTCACCGGCATGGAGTCCGGATCAGTTAAGGGCAGCGAAAACGCACGCCGCAACGGCGTGAGGTTCGCGCAGACCGAATCGTAGTCAGAAAGGTCAAGGAAGCGGCTCATCACCGGGTAGAGGTTTGCATACTGCTGTAGCAAAGGCTGGATGCTACCAAACCAGGTCGGCGGCGAGTCCGAAGTGAATCCGCCCCACAGCAGAATGCTGATGAAGTCGCTCGGGTTGACCGGGTACTGCAGAGCATAGGCGAGCGAATCGGCAAGCACCGAACGCACACCGAAGACCTGTCCATCGATGAAGATGCGTGGGTTGCCGGGATCTCTTGTGCTAATTTCCAGGACGGCGATTCCGTCCGCATTGGTCTTGACCGTAGGCGGGAAGGATACTGCGGACGTGGGCTGCGGCGGCGCTGGGGTCTGCAGTTGAGAAGGATCGAAGAAGTTGAAGATCAAAGCGTCTGCGAAAGGCTTGCCCCACTGCGTGGCATACAGCGTGGCCTTCTGCCGGTCGCCGGGATTCATGCGGAAGACGAACTCGTCGGCGCGAAGGTAAGCTCCATCTGCGGGTTCCGAGATCGCGACCTGTGACTGGCCGCTTGTCGGATCAGTGAGTGTCAACGCGAGCTGATTGCCCTCGATCATCGACAATTGATCCGATGAGAACCTACCCGAAGCTGGCAGAGCCACTACGCCGGCCGTTTGTTCATACCAGCCGTCAGCGAGGTACCCGATCTTGCCAAGCGAATTCGGAACGGTGTTCCCCTGGTCGTCCTGGGTCAGGTATACGAGCTCCAGAGAACCGAGGTCCGCCAGCGGACCACCCGGCACGGTAGTCGGCAGAGAATTGCCCAGATCGAGGTAAGTTTTGCCAGCGTCTTCGTTCACCATGGCTTCGCAGAAGTTGATTTTTCCTGCGGGCACAAAGAAACCACCCGGTGCCACTGGTGCTGCCATCAGGTGGCGTCCGAGAGTGAAGTGCCGCGGCTCTTTCCGAGTGCACGGACCAATCGTGCCAACGATGCGGCCCAGTGTGAAGTCTGCGGTGCCCGGGGTCAGGTTGTAGCCGTCCACATCGAACTTGATGGAAAGCAAAGCGTCCGGCGATTGGAGCTTGAGCTCGTGCAGAAAAAGGGAATTCCCAATATCACCCCACTCCAGATTTTCCAACACTGACTGATATGCCGCACAGGCGTTGATGTCGTCGTTGTTGCCACCGAGCGCTCGGCCCCAGATGTCGGTGAAAGGCGCGGTGGCAAAATCGCCGCGCAGCACCGTAGTGCCATCTGCCTTCGCAAGGCGCACCTGCAATCCCCAGACCTGTGACACCATCTGCTGCTCTGGATCGAGGTCGACGATCTTGGCCGCAACTCTCCGGTCAGAATCTGCCAACAGGTAGGCGAGCACAGGGTCGGTGGCCGCCACGGGTTGGTCTGCTCCCACCCATGCAGACGTGACTTTGCAGCCGATCAGGCGCCAGCTGGCGTCGCCCATCGGATTCCACCAGCCGCCCGCTTGACCGCCTTCCTGTTTCCAGTCCTTGGTGCGATCGAACGTTGCGTTGTTGAAGTGATTTGGGTCGTTGTTGACTGTGGAGGGTGCGGCCTGGAACTTGCCTTTGAAATGTAGACGTACAGGATGCAGATAGCTCATCGTTGCTCTCGCGAAACGCTGTGTCGATGTGGCGTCATGATTATACGATCCGCTGCGCACTTCCGAGAGCACGAGAAGCAACAACGAGTTCTGTTCGCGCCCCTGGCATTGAGAACTGATTGTGGCAATAAGTTAAATCGGGTTTATCAATAATTACGTAAGCTACTCTCCGTAGCCTCTCACTTACACCCTCTTGTTTTGTGCACCATCAACATTAAGTTTCCGGGCCGCGTATATATAGTTGCTTTTTTTAGATCAACTAATGTAGGATTTTGCCAACTTATTGATTGCGCGTTTCCTTCTTCCACACGTCCTAGGTTAGGCACTCTCTGAGCTGTAAGTTATGATTGTCAAGCCGAAATCCGTAGCTCTAGTCAGCATGCCATCCCTGTCGGCGCGGCATCCTTCGTTTCAATTGGCACTCCTTAAGCCAATTTTGGAACAAGCCGGAATTTCCGCGCAGCAGTTTTCATTCTTCATGTACATGGGGCACCAGGTAGGCTGGCGGATGGCAGAGACCATCTCTGAAGTATGGCCCTGCCTGGTGGGTGAGTGGATATGGTCCAAGGCCGCTTTTGGCGCGGCCGCTAACGCTGACGATGAAGAATACTTTGCTACTTACGAGAGCTTATTCAGCGCCATCTGCGACGCTGCAGGATGCACGCTCAACGATATTAAAAGGTTACGCGACGAGGCCGCACCTCAATTTATTAATTTCTGCCTTGACTCCGTTGACTGGAATCGATTTGGCTTAGTCGGCTTTACGGTTGTGTTTCAGCAACTCGTCGGCAGCCTTGCGCTGGCGCGAGCACTTAAGCAAAAGTATCCCAACCTCCCGGTCATCATGGGTGGCGCAAGTTTGGAGGACGACATTGCGGACGAGATTATGAAAGGCTGTCCGCAAATTGATTACGTTCACTGCGGGGACGCGGAAATCTCATTCCCGCAGATGGTCGAACGCCTGTACCACGGCCAAAGCATGGAAGGATTGCGGGGAATCATGTGGCGCGATTCCGGGGGCAAGATTGTTTATGCCGGACGCGCAGCCAATTTCATGGAAATGAACGAAACCCCGCTTCCGGATTTCGATGAATATTTTTATGCGCGCAAGTCCAGTGGCTTCGAGTATTCGGATTATGCCCAGGAAGTGCTTATTCCCATTGAAGCGGCCCGCGGCTGCTGGTGGGGAGAGAAAAACCATTGCACCTTTTGTGGCCTGAATCGCTCGGGCATGGAGTTTCGCGCCAAAGATCCGGATAAAGTCCTGGAGCAACTGGAAGCTCTGGTTCGCCGCTACGGGCAGTTTTACTTCAACGCGATCGACAACATTATGGCGCCGGAGTACGTGGAAAAATTGTTTGGAAAGCTGGCGGCAGCCAACAGCGACATTAATATTCACTACGAGATCCGGCCCAATTTCTCGCGCAAGCAATTGTCCAAACTGCGGCGCTCCGGACTTTACTCGGTCCAGCCCGGCATTGAGAGCCTCTCCACTAATATCCTAAAAATTATGAGGAAACATTCCACCGGGATGCGGAATGTAGAGCTGATCAAATGGTGCACTTATTACGGCATCAACGCCCTTTACAACATCCTGTGTCGGTTTCCCGGAGAGACTGAGGACGATTACCGTACTCAAAGTAAAGTGGCAGCCAGCATCGTTCATTTTCAGCCACCCTATGCCATCACCAAGGCACGGGCTGACCGCGGATCTCCCATGTATACCGAGCCAGATTCGCAATCGGTTACTGGGTTAGTACCGGCGAGCTGTTACCGCTACATTTTTCCTCGGCATTTCAATCTTCGCCGTATCTCCTATTACTTCGATCATGAGATGGGAAAGACGGTCGGCGATGACGTCTACGAGGAACTGAACGGCATAGTAGGGACGTGGCAGGCCATGTGGAAGCAGCCGAACCATCCTTATTTGAAGTATCGAAAATCTTTGGCGACCATCACGATCTTTGATGGCAGGACGCAGCCGGAGCAGGTGTTCACTTACCGGAACCAACCAGCTGATCTTTATGAATACTGCGCCGAGGCACGTACGCTGCGAGAAATCACTGCCCACTTCGGAAATGATCCGTCAATCAATGATCGGTCAATCAATGATCCATCAATCGAGGATACCCTCAAAGACTTCGTCGACAAGGATCTGATGCTTCACCTCGATGGACGTTATTTGAGCCTGGCGTTGCCTGCGAATCCGTATTTCGATCTCAAGGACATGCCAGAGCGGGCAACACAAGTTAGTGAACCAGTAGCAGAGTTAGCCGCAAGGTGAGAAAGATGCGCGAAGACAGGAGATCGGTTCTGGCCTCCATGCCAGCTTCGTTTCAGGCGGATCGCGCAGAACTGCTGGCGCTCTTATTAAAAAAAGGGATCTTATATCCCTCACCTACCCAGCCGGTCCGCTGCCCCGATGGCAAATCGGGCCGCTGGATGCTGAACTCATTGGCGTTCACCCTGGAGCAACGTGGAGCCGAACTGGCTGCCCGCTGTCTGCTGCGTCTACTCGAACGCTTCGACGGCCGGCAACTCGCCACGTTCGGATTGACTGGTGTTCCGATTCTCCAATCCTGCATTCTGCAGTCTGGTGGGCGTTATCGGGGGCTACTGGTCCGAAAGGAAGCAAAGCCGCATGGGGCCATGCGGGTCATCGAGGGTGAGATCGATCCCTACGAGCCAGTAATTCTGGTGGACGACTCCATTGCATCGGGAACGTCTTTCTGGAAAGGCTGTGAGCGGCTGGAGAACGCGGGACTGCGGGTGGAAGGCGGAGTTTTCCTTGTGCATTTTGGCTGGGAGTTTGGCTTCGCCGATGGGATCGAGCGTGGTCTTCACATGGAGGCATTGTTCGATCGCTTTGAAGATCTCATACCCAATTTAGAAGGCGAATCGAAGCCTGTTGCCAACCCATCGCGAGTATTTCCGGCATTTACTTGGAGTAGTGCGCAAGCTTCAGATGGGCTGCATCCGGCTCATCTGGCGCGGCTCGCCTTGCTCGAATATCTCACCACCGGGACGCTGATTCGTCCCCCACTCCGAATGGACCGTACTTACGATTCGTCGGGCGGTGCCTACGTGAGTGTACGCTCCCGAAACAATCCCGATGTACGCCATGCGCGCGACGGCTTCTGGTACTTTTCCGGAGAGCAGCGATGGACAGCGCCGGAAAGTATATTGCGCGCCGCATTGTTGACGGCCCAGCATCTGCCACAAGGAAGCGAAGGCCGCACTGTGGTGGACTCGAGCCATATCGCCGTAACGCTGTTTTCGGAGCTGGAAGAGAGCACGGTCGGTCAATTGGACAACGACCGTTATGGAATTGTGGTCAGCAGCCGGGAGCGGGCAGGAGTGATGGGGGGCGCGCTACCCCGTATGCCGGGAATCGGCGGCGAGTTTCAACAGTTTCAACATGCGCGCATCACCAATGGCAAGCTGCTTCCTTTCGAGCCGTTTGCGATTCATCGGCATCACGTAATGAAGTATGTTGAGCCGGGCGCGTCGTGGCAGCCCGCCGGTGTTCCGCTTCCGGTCTCCCCATCCCCCTGCGACGACCCGCAAATGGGTTTGTCACTTGCGGTTCGCGCGAGGGATATTGCGATCGCCCGCCTGCTGAGTGTGCCGGAAACTACAGCGCCGTTGCCCGGCAAGATGCCGGACGGCATTCACTTCCTTTTTGTCGCCATCTATATATGGGGCAGGTTGCGTGGGTGCATAGGTCTGGCCGCAACAAGCCTAAGTGGAGATAAGGACCTGCATGCCCTCGTAGTGGATGCACTCAACGATAAACGCTTTGAGGACATCGAAACTTCGTCGCGGGAATCTATTGCCGTAAGTATTTCGCTGCTTAGCAACCGATCGAATTTAGGAGAGGCTATACCTGAACAAGTCGCGCGCTGTGTGATTCAGGGGCGGCAGATGCTCCAGGTTAGCCAAGGGCAGCGCGCAGGTACCCTGCTTCCTTTCTGGGCGGCCCGGGAGAGCTTCTCTCGAGAACAATATCCATTCGAAGTTATCGACAAAGCCGGAATTACCCGGTCGCCTTATTCGTGGGAGCGATTCGATTGCCGGACGTGGCTGGCAGATGCCGGCGGCACGGGAGAAATGGAGGGAGCATTCCGGCGTTTGCGCGAGGAGCGCGAAGACCGCGAGCTGCTAAGTCATCTTGCCGGCTTGTATTTGAACTACCTGATGAATCATCAGCTGGACGATGGAACTTTTTACGAAAGTTATGAGCCGTTCCGTAATCGCCTAAGCAAGGGCGGCAATCTTCCTTGGCTGGCGCACGCTGGCTGGGTGCTGGCCAAAGCCAGCCGCACTCTGCGAGATCCGTTGGCCGAGGCAGCGGCCGAAAAGACGCTGGCGTTGCTGTTGCGCAGCATGAAGCTCAGCACGATGGGGGTATGGCTTGAAATGGGGCAAAGCCTGCCTTCTGTTTCAGAAATTGCGTTTCTTTCCCTTGCGCTCTGCCAGCTGCCCAAAGGAGATTATCGCCGTCCGCAAGTGCGCGGACTCGCGGAAACCTTGTGGTCCGCCATCGGCCAGCATGGCTATATTTTCACCCACCAAGGCAGGGCTGACGTGGGCGATGGCTTTCAAAACTATTTCCCGGGACAGGTCTTGCTTGCGTTGGCGGCTGCGGCTGAAGCTCGGCTCACCGACGTTGATTCCGGGAAACTTGACAAGGCGTTTCGCTACTACCGGCATCGCTTCCGTTATTTCCGTGATTTTGGGCAGGCGCCGTGGCTGATGCAAGCCTTCAGCCGCTGGTCGCGTCTGCGGGGTAACCCGGAATTTTCCGACTTCGTTTTTGAAATCGGCGACTGGCTGCTCGAGTGGCAACAGGAGAAGAGCGGCGCCTTCATCAACGATCATCAGGCCGATACCCCAGGCTACACCACCGCCTTATATCTGGAAGGCATCGGGGCGGCAATCAATCTGTTGAGTTCCACTGATGGTGATAGTCGCCGCCAGCGGTACTTGGATGCTTATCGAAATGGCCTGCGCTTTCTAAGCCGGATTACGATCCAGCCAGAACATACTTGGGTGCTGCCGAACAGCGACTTTGCTATTGGTGGGCTGCGCCTGAGTTTGAATGCCAGTTATGTGCGAACTGACTTTGTCCAGCACGGTCTGTCCTCTGTATTGGAGCTCTATGAACAATTTACGAGTGCTGGGGCCCCCACCAGCCAGGGATGGAAGTAACCAGGGCCAATTTCTAAATCGTTTCGTTGCACATCGTTTAGTCACACATAGTTTAGTTACACAAGGAGGCACCAGTGAGTAATCAAACGCGACCGCAGTTAGCACCCGAAGTCCTTGATCAACCTTTAACGCAATCGGCTGGAACCAAAGCCAATACAAACAAAACCGATAAAGACGTAAACCAGCGCTCTTTCGCCGCAGATATTACCGTGGAAGGCAGCGCAGCGGTCCGCGAGCCGCTGCCGAAACCTGTTGCACGACCCATCGTCGAAGTCCACCCAGGGGCCGAACTGCCTATTGCCGCAGTGGGCCGGGAGCCGTTGCCGAAACCAGTTGCACGGCCCATTGTCGAAGTCCACCCTAGTGTCGAACTGCCTATTGCCGCAGCAGCCCGCGAGCCGTTGCCGAAACCAGTTGCACGGCCGATTGTCGAAGTCTCGCCCGGTGTTGAACAGCAGAACGCCGCAGCAGGCCGCGAGCCGCTGCCCAAACCTACTGCGCGACCGATTGTCGAAGTCTCGCCCAGTGCCGAGCTGCCGATTGCCGCAGCAGGCCGCGAGCCGCTGCCGAAACCAGTTGCGCGACCGATTGTCGAAGTCGCGCCCCCCGGTGTCGAACAGCACAACGAGGGCGCTAATAACAACCGGCGCTAAAATTGGCGCCGAATACTTAGTCCCTTGAGGAAGGACCGATTGAGCATAAGGCTCGCGGTCCTGCCTCTTTTTTTCCAACTGGTGGTTGAGGGAGTTTCCGTATGTCCACGCGCAAGGTGCTTCTCGTAATCATGCCCTTTCAGACCTTGCGCCGTCCCCATCTTGGGGTAGCGCTGCTCAAAGCTGGTTTGCATCGGTCAGGCATGGAGTGCGACGTCTGTTACTTTAATTTAAAACTCGCCGACTTCATTGGCGCGGGACTTTACGATCGCATAGCGGAAGACTCTCCTTCGCACCATCTGGCCGGCGAATTCATTTTCACTCCTGCTTTATACGGCGAGGATGCCCGGCCGTTCGAGGACTTCAAAACTAGTGTCGCGGATTACATGCGGCCCTATCCTGAAGACTTTCTCCGGGAGCTCAACCGATGCCGCAATCTCAGCCCCATTTTCATTCAGGAATGCGCAAACCAGATCGATCCTGACCAATACGACATTATTGGCTTCACCTCCACGTTCCAGCAGAATATGGCGTCGCTGGCCCTTGCTCAGGAGCTCAAGCGCCGTGTTTCCGCGATCATCACGGTGTTCGGAGGATCGAACTTCGAATCGGAGATGGGGGTGGAATTGCACCGCCAATTTTCCTTTATCGACGTAGTTTGCTCCGGCGAGGCGGACCACGTATTTCCTGAAGTTGTCCGCCGCGTGCGTGCCGGGGAGCCGCTGTTCGACCTGGGAGGAGTTACCTGCCGTGTTGGCGGTGAAACTGTGACCAGTTCAACATCACAAAAGTTCATCAACAATCTCGACGATCTTCCTTATCCCGATCACGGCGATTACTTTCGCGCATTTCAATGCAGCTCGGCTTCTTCCGCGATTATTCCGGAAATAACCATGGAGACCTCTCGTGGTTGCTGGTGGGGTCAAAAGCACCACTGCACGTTCTGCGGATTGAACGGCCTGAGCATGACATTTCGCAGCAAATCCGCCGACCGCGCTTACAACGAGATCCGGCACTTGCTCTCGACTTACGGCGATTACTCGATCTTCAACACCGACAACATCGTGGACCTGCGTTATTTCAAAGAGCTGTTTCCGCGCATCGTCGCCGACGGAGTCAAGATGCAGCTGTTCTATGAAACCAAGTCAAACCTGAAGAAGGGACAGCTGTTGACCTTCAGGAAAGTGGGCAGCACGGAATTTCAACCGGGAATCGAAAGCCTCAACTCGCACGTGCTCACGCTGATGGACAAGGGTGTCAAGGGCATCCAAAATGTGCAACTCCTCCGCTGGGCGGCGGAAATGGAGTTTAACGTCTCGTGGAACATCATTTGTGGCTTCCCCGGTGAGCAGCCCGAGGACTACCAACAGATCTCGCGCTGGATATCCGCTGTGCCGCACTTGCAGCCTCCGGTTTTCATTACACGGTTCCGCCTCGATCGCTTCAGCCCTATGTTCAAGGACCCGGCGAAGTATGGCATCACCAACGTGCGCAGCTCGCCCGCGCATCGGCTGTGCTATCCGTTTTCTGAGGAGTCTCTGCAGCAGCTTGCTTTTTACCTGGATTGTGATCCTCCAATCCTGCCGGAAACCATGAAGGAAATCACAACGGTCTGGTCGTCGGTGACGGAATGGAAGAAGCTTCATCCCGAGAGCAGTCTGCAGGCCGAGGTGACCGATACTGCGCTGATCATTCGCGACCGGCGGGCCGGCTTTGCGCCCGTGGATTACCGCTACGAGGGGTTGGCGCGCACGCTGTATCTGGCCGCGGATGGAGTCCACTCTGACTCTCACCTGCTGGAATATGCCGCGTCGCAATATCCCGATCAGTCATTCGCCATGGAAGACATTCACGAAGTTCTGCGGGCTTTTGTGGAACGCGACCTGATGTTGCAGGAAGACAATCTGTATTTGAGCCTTGCGCTGCTTCCGCTCGATCGGTCGGTTGAAATCATGCCATCTCCGTGTTTGGCAGTTGCCTCGTGAACAACGACCGCTCACGCAGTCTGGTGAATGCGGTTGGGAAGTTTTGATGAGAACTACAATGCCTCAAAAACGAGTCCTGCTGGTGGTGATGCCATTCTTGACGTTGCCCCGCCCCCATCTTGGCGTCGCACTTTTGAAAGCTGGGATGGCGCGGCAGGGGATGAGTTGTGACATCCACTATTTCAGTTTCCGGTTTGCCGATATTATCGGTGTTCCTCTGTATGTCCGCATTGCCGAGAGATCGCCCGCGCACCTGCTGGCGGGAGAATTCGTTTTTACACCCGCGCTCTATGGCGAAGATGCGCGTCCTTTTGCCGATTTCAGGGCAAGTGTCATGGACTATACCCTGCCATATTCTGAGGATTACCTGCGTCAACTGGAGCGCGCGCGCAATCTGACTCCGGCATTTATCCACGAATGCGCCGACCATATCGACCTTACTAAGTATGACATTGTCGGGTTCACCTCAAGCTTTGAGCAGAACATTGCGTCGCTGGCTATGGCCCAGGAGATCAAACGGAGGGCGCCAGAAATCGTTACCGTGTTCGGCGGGGCTAACTTTGAATCCGAGATGGGAGTGGAACTGCATCGCCGATTTCCTTTTATCGATGTAGTGTGCTCGGGAGAGGCCGATTCTGTGTTCCCCGAATTAGTACGCCGCATCCGCGCCGGCGCGCCGCTCGACACCCTGGGTGGCTTAACCTGGCGCGTAAAGGGCGAGACGGTTACCAGTTCCGAACCGCAGGCCTTTGTGAGCAATCTTGACGATCTGCCCTTTCCCGACCATAGCGACTACTACCACGCCCTGCAAAACTCCGCCGCCGCGAACCTGGTGGTTACAGAGACCACAATGGAAACTTCGCGGGGCTGCTGGTGGGGGCAAAAGCATCACTGCACGTTTTGCGGCTTGAATGGAATGGGCATGACTTACCGCAGCAAATCACCCGAGCGTGCCTACCAGGAGATTAAGCACCTTCTCGAGACATATAAGAGTCCCGAGATTTTTAATACTGACAATATCGTAGACATTCGCTATTTCAACGAGCTGTTTCCGCGCCTGGCAGCAGATGGTTTAAAGATCCAGCTTTTCTATGAGACTAAGGCGAACCTGAAGAAGAGCCAGTTGATAGCCTTTTGGAATGTGGGGAGCACCAGGTTCTGTCCTGGGATCGAAAGCCTGAACACTCACGTGCTTGGGCTTATGGATAAAGGCGTGAAGGGTATCCAGAACGTGCAATTGCTGCGCTGGTCCGAGGAAATTGGGTTCGATGTCCTGTGGAATGTTCTTTGTGGTTTCCCCGGCGAAACTGCGGACGATTACCAGCAGGTGACGCGGTGGATTCGTGCTGTGACCCATTTGCCACCTCCGACGGTAATGACGCGGTTTCGTCTCGACCGCTTCAGTCCCATGTTCAAGTGGCCGGAAAAATATGGCATCGCCAATATCAGGAGCTATACCGGATATCGCCTCTGTTTTCCATTTCCTGAAGATTCTCTTCTCCGGCTTGCGTATTATCAGGACTGCGATCCGCCGACAAGCCGCGAAACGCTGGATGCAATCCGGAGCACGTGGAGCGCAGTCGCGGAATGGCAGAGAGTGCATGACAACAGCACACTCAACGCCGAGGTGACGCCATCGTCACTTATCATCCATGAGCGTCGCGCTGACTACCCTCCAGCCGATTACCGTTTTGAGGGACTGGCTAAAGACGTATATCTGGCCACGGATGGCGTCCATTCCGATTGTGGCGTTTTTGAATCGGTCGTTGCGTGCCATCCTGAAGAAACGGTCACGCTTGAGCAGGTGCAAAACATACTTGGAGATTTCGTGGAACGAGATCTGATGCTGCGAGAAGGGAATTCATATTTGTGCCTTGCTGTCTTGCCACTTACGTACGATGGTAACGAAATGGTTGGGACAGATCCGGTGGACTTGTGCCGCCCGGCTCAACTTTCACACCAACCGTCTCTGATCACACTAACCGAGCTGGCTTCCCGCTCTCAGATTGCATGAATTTTTTGTTCACCCGTGTCGCAGGGCCTCGGAAGGATCGACGTTGGTTGCCCGCCGAGCCGGCAGGTAGCTGGCGGCCAAAGCAATGCAGATGAGGCCTGTCCCGCAAATTATCAACGTGGCCCAATCGTTTGTGTGCCCCTGATATAGCAAATCGGACAGAAGACTGGTGGCCTTGGTAACGATCACGGCGCCGATGACACCGAGAGCAATGCCAGCTAACGTTAAAGTCAGGCCATGGCGGAGGACAAGCCGGAAGATGTCGCGCTTCTCAGCGCCTAAAGCCAGCCGGACTCCGAGTTCCGCCTGCCGCTGGGTCACCGAATAAGAGATCATGCCATAGAGACCGACGACCACCAGTACCAGAGCGATCGTGGAGAACAGTCCAGTCAACAGCATGTTAAAACGCGGCTGGGAAAGCTCCGCATCGGTCAGGTCTTTGCCAGTCTGCACATTGGTGATGGGTTGGCCAGGATCGATATCCAGAATCTGATTGCGCACGGCGGACACAAGCTGGGACGACTCGCCGGCGGAGCGTACCTCGAGGTTGAGATTCGCCCAGGGTAGTTTCGGAAAGGGGATATACATCTGCGGCATAGTCTCGTCGGCCAAGCTTACATTTTTAACGTCGCCGACAACTCCGACGACTTCAGAGAGGTCGGGACCGCGGCCCACCAGCACATGCTTCCCTAAAGCGTTTTCATTGGGCCAATAAAGGCGAGCCATCGCTTCGTTCGCAATCACAACTTTCGGGGCTTGAGCATCGTCATGTTCGCTGAAGACGCGCCCGCTCTTGAGCGCAATGCCCAGGGTCTGAAAATAATCGGGGCTCACCGTCTGGATGACAAAGAGTGGCCTCTGACTCAGGGGCACATCGGGCTGGCCTTCGGGAAGAGCGGGAGTAAAGCGAGTCGGATGCAGAGGCAAAGCCGACGAAATGGAAACCCTGCGCACGCCCGGCAGGCCTTGCATCCGCCGCAAACATTCCTCGTAAAACGCAATCTGCTTGTCACTGCTCGAATATTTCGCGGGAGGCAGAGCGATGTTCAATGTGAGGAGGTCGCGCGAATCAAATCCCAGATCGACTTCTTTGAGGCGGTCAAAGCTGCGGACCAGCGCTCCGGCGCAGACCAGCAGAAGCATGCAAACGCCGATTTGAAGCACGACTAACGAATTTCCAAACAGGGTTCGCCGCCGGCTTCCAACGCTGCCGCGGCTTTCATCGCGCAAGACCTGGTTTACGTTGGTGCGGGACAACTGCAATGCCGGAAGAATACCGAAGATCAAACCTGTCGTGAGCGTGACCCCGACGACAAAGAGAAGCACCCATCCATCAATGTGAAATGCTGAATCGGGCAAAGTGTCTTTTGGACCCATTTGCGAAAAGATCCGTATGCCCAAAAGCCCCAAAGCAAGGCCGATGACGCCGCTGATTGCGGCAAGCAGAAGACTCTCGGTGAGCAACTGGCGCAAAAGCGTACCGCGGCCTGCTCCCAGTACGGTCCTGACAGCGATTTCCCTGGTGCGGGCCAGCGCGCGCGCCAACAGCAGACCGGCAACGTTCATGCAAGCAATCAACAGCACCAGCGCCACGGCCGCGAAGAGAAACGATATGTTGGTGCGAATGTTGGCCACCAGCCGGTTTCGAAGATTCTTAACCACCAGCATGGTTTTCGGATGAGCATCCGGGAACTTCGGATACGCCTGTTTGTATTGCTGATTTAAGAGGTCCATCTCAGCCGCGGCCTGGTCGATCGAGGTATCCGGTTTCAGGCGGCCAATCGCGGTCAAGTATCCCGTGCCCGCGTTACGGACCTGAGATGCGGTCGCGAGGTTTAACTCGAAGAACCGCGGGCTCCATACATCGACTGGGCCCAGGAGCCCAAAACGGAATCCCGGTGGCAGCACGCCGATGATAGTGTAGGCTGCCGAATCAAGAGTGATCGGTTGATCGACTATCGCGGGATTGGCGCCGAACCGGTTTTTCCATAGCGAATCACTGATGATGACCACATTCTTGCCAGCTGCTTCGCCCTCTTCGGCGGTAAAGAAGCGTCCGATCTGTGGCTTTACACCAAGCACGTCAAAAAAATTCGGCGAAACGCGCGCTCCATCCACCTGCAACGGTTCTCCGCGCCCGGTCATATTGAATGCGTCGGCAGTGTAAGCCGCAACTCCGGTGAACGAACGGTTGCGGTCGCGGATCATTTCAAAACGAACGATGGAAAATGGATCGACCGTTTCCGGTTCTCCCGCTCTGGCGACCGACAGGGTCACTAGTTCCTGCGGGTGCGAATACGGAAGAGGGCGCAGCAGCACTGCATTGAAGATGGTAAAAATGGCTGTGTTGCCGCCGATGCCCAAAGCCAGGGTGACGATGGCCGCGATGCTGAATCCGGGATTCTTCGCCATCATGCGAATGCCGAAGCGGACATCGCGCCCCAGTGCCGCCAGCCAGGCCCCTGCATCTGGGTTGGAATTTTGATGAGACTCTGAGATTGGATCCATCGTTCTCCGTACTGCCGCCAAGCTTTCTCCGTACTGCCGCCAAGCTTTCTCCGTACTGTCGCAGGCGCAACTAATCACCATTTCCAGCGCTGGCGAAGTTTTGATTTTGGTCGGTTAGCGAAACGAGATGCGTGTGCGGCTCCGGCATCGCTATCATTCTGGGAACTTCAGCGACTGGCAATTCAAAATTGCGGTTCTCCGGGAGTGCCAGGCTTAGATAACGCCCATCCAGGGATAGCATCAAATCCTTCTCCACGAAATCCTGGAGAGCTGCTTCGATCCACGGGGCCGATCCAAAATTAGCGGCGATATCCTTCGGCGTGCGGGCATCGGCACAATATTCGTAGAGAGACGCCTGTTGATCGTAATACTTATGGGTCTGCGCTTCCTGTTGGCGGCCGTCAAAAATAAAAATAGTAGACAATGCTTTGCGGTAGCGAAGGAAGGGTC
>Ga0302315_10002006_pt1 | contig 19751 bp, 16 predicted proteins | sample III_Palsa_N3_1_FD_200532 | JGI IMG/M metagenome (GOLD analysis project Ga0302315, IMG submission 200532) | Peat permafrost microbial communities from Stordalen Mire near Abisko, Sweden - III_Palsa_N3_1 | ecosystem: Environmental > Terrestrial > Soil > Palsa > Peat permafrost | place: Sweden...
GCCGTTCCAGCGGCGCCGTCACCGCAGACGCAACTACGTCCGGACTCGCACCCGGATAGAACGTCTGCACCTCGATCGTCGGGTAATCCACCTCCGGCAGCGCCGAAACCGGCAGCTGAAAGTAGGCGACCCCGCCCGCCAGAAAGATTGCCGCCATTAGTAGTGCCGTCGCAACCGGACGAAGAATAAATGGGCGCGAAGGACTCATTAGTTTGTGCTACCGCCGCTGGGGCCCATGCCCGTTGACTGTGTGGTCGACTTCGGCTTGCTCTGGTGTACCTGCACGTGCGCACCATTCTCCAGCCGATCGAAGCCGCTGGTCGCAACCGTTACTCCGTTGTTCACACCCGTTACCGCGGTGACCTTTTCATTGCCCGTCACCACCGTTACCGGTTGAACCCCCACCGTATTGTTCGCGTTCACGATGTACACAAACGCAGCCGTGCCGTTATATTGAACCGCCGCCGTCGGCGCCAGCGTCGCGTTGGTCAGCGTCCGTTCCAGCAGCCGCGCGTTTACAAACTGGTTGGGGAACAAATCGAAGTTCTTGTTCTGAAAGCTCGCCCGAAACTTCACCGTGCCGGTCGTCGTGTCAATCTGGTTGTCCAGCGAGGTCAGCTTGCCGGCCTCCAGCATCTTCTCGTCCGAGCGATCGAACGCGTCCACGTCCATCGCCTTGTTGCCCTTCAGCTCCGTCTGCACGCCCGGCAGATCGTCCTCGGACACATTGAAGACCACCGTGATTGGCTGCAACTGCGTGATCACTACCAGCGTCGAACTGCTGCCGGAAAACACCGTGTTCCCCGGATCCACCAGTCGCAGTCCCACCCGCCCGTTGATCGGCGAAACAATGTGGCAGTAGCCCAGCTGCACCTTGTCATAGGCCACTGTTCCTTCATCGGACTTCACCGTCCCCTGGTACTGGAGGACGGCTTTCTCCTGATCGTCAAGAATTTGTTTCGCGATGGCGTTGCGCGCCCACGCTGCCTCGTAACGCTTCAGGTCCATCTCCGCCTGGGCCAACACACCCTGGTCGTGCTCCAGGGCTCCTTCTGCCTGCGTCAGGTTTGCCTGGTACGGACGCGGATCGATGTCCACCAGCGGATCGCCCCTGCGCACAATCTGACCCTCGCGATAGTGCACGGAATTCACCACGCCCGTAATCTGGCTGTAGAGCGTCACCGTCGCCACCGGCGTCACCGTGCCCAGCGCACTCACATACACATTGATGTTGCCTGCCGCGGTCTTGCCCACCGTGATGGCCGCCGGCCCATTCTGTCCCCGGCCCTTCCCGCTCGCCTCCGCCCCGCCCGTCTTCGGCTTGGTGAAGTAATACACCAGGAACACCGCCAGCAGCACCGCCACAATCACGATCACCCACACCACCGCGTGCGACTTCTTGTGTACCAGCAGCTCGGGCGAAGCGTTGCGCTCCTCAAATGCCGACCCAACATTTCCGCTATGCGCTTCAAACGATTGCCCCAGATCATCAGCGTGCGGTCGCTTATCGCGGCTATCTTCCAGAGCCATTCTTGTCCTCTTCGATCAATTCGTCTTAAATGTCTGATGTTGGGGGCGCTGGACGCGCCAATGGAATATCTACATCTATGGATGGTTAACTACGAAAAAAAGTTTCGATTGCCCTGCTACACAAACTCAATCGTTCATAAACTCAATAAACCTTGGTGAATCAATAACTCAGCCTTGACTATGTCGTCTTGCGACTTCTCCACGTACGCAGCGCAGATCTCTTTGATTATCTGTTAGCGTTGGCAGCGGTGCCAAGATCTCGCAGCGTTTCTTAACCTCGCCGCGACGACCAACACAACTGGGTGTCCCATTCCTACGCGCACTTGCGGATGGGTGGGGTGAGGGTGCCCGCTCAATCGCGACAACACCCGTTTGCAGCAGACACTCCCTGTATTTCGCCCCTGCGGTTGCCTACAATCAAAGACCGCGCATCAACTCGCCCTCCAGGAAAGCAAACACCATGCCCGATCTCGCCACCCTCACCACGCTCCACTGCACCCTCGAAGGCCCCGTCGCCACCCTCACCCTCGACCGCCCCGAGGTCCTCCACGCCCTCAACAACGTCATGTTCGACGAGCTAGAGTTCGCCTTCACCGCCCTCGCCGCCGACCCCGCCATCCGTGTCCTGATCCTCACCGGCAGTGGCGAGCGCGCCTTCGCCGCCGGAGCCGACATCCGTGCCCTCGCCGAAACCGACGCCGCCACCGGCCTCGCCGCCTCGCAGCGCGGCCAGGAAGTCTTCGCCCTCATCAGCTCCCATCTCGAAGCTGCAGGCAAGCCCGTCATCGCGGCTATTAACGGTGTGGCGCTAGGCGGCGGCTGCGAGCTCGCCCTCGCCTGCACCCTCCGCATCGCCAGCGACAAAGCCCGCCTGGGCTTTCCCGAGGTCAAGCTAGGCCTCATCCCCGGCTACGGCGGAACCCAGCGCCTCACCCGCCTCATCGGCCGTAGCGCCGCCCTCCGCCTCATGCTCTCTGCCCAGATCGTCGACGCCCTCGAAGCTCTCGGCCTCGGCCTCGTCGACGACCTCGCCCCCGCCGCCGAGCTCCTCCCCCGCGCCCTCGCCCTCGCCCAGACCATCGCCTCCATGGCCCCCCTCGCCATCGCCGGTGTCCTCGAAGCCGTTGCCCGCGGCGAAGACCAACCCCTCTCCGAAGCCCTATCCGTCGAAGCCCACATCTTCGGCCGCCTCTGCGCCACCGCCGACAAACAAGAAGGCGTCACGGCCTTCCTAGCCAAGCGTCCCCCCACCTGGCAAGGCCGTTAGCCCCCAACCCTGCAAGAATCCTGGGTGCCCCATTCATGCGCGCCTTTGCGCATGGGTGGGGAAGCAAGATCCCAACCCTCGCCGTCCGCGCAAGACCTATGGCTGCACCACCGGAGCCGTCGCCTTCACCTTCACCCCGGTACTGAGCTTCTTCAACAAAAACTCCTGCAACAAATTCGTCGCTGCATCCGACGCGATCGACAGAAACCCATTCGCAATCGTCAGCCCCGCGCCATTCCGATCCGCAGCCGGATAATACAAATTCGAGATCGCCCCCGAAGTAAAATCCCCTAGCACGCTCGCATACGCAGGCTGCCACTTGCCGTTATCTCCGCGCGCCACCACCGACGTTGAAATCGCATACAGCGCCCGATGCCATTTCGTTCCCGTCCCCTTGTAGAAGTACCGCGGATCCTGGTGAAACAGCACTGGGAACACCGCTCCCCCCAGCATCCCGCCGATAGCCCCATCGGCCAGCAGCGCGCCATACCGCTTGCCATAGCCCTCCCATCCCGGGCCAAAGCCGCTGTACTCATTGCTCGCCTGCTCAATTCCTGCAAACCCGGCCGCAATCACAAACGTTGCCGGATCAATGAGCGTCCGCGCCGCAAGCTTATACTTCTGCTTCGCCGTCAGCGGCGCCGCATGCCACACGTAGCTTACGTAGAAGTTCGGCACCAGCCCGGCCAGCCGCTGCTTCTCTTCCTGCTTCATCTGTACTTCCGCAATTTCCTCCTGCGTCAGCCCCGACACTTCCACCTCATCGCTCGCTGCCACCCCCAGCGCAATCGGTGGCAGCTCCACCGACTCATCCGGATTCAACGTCCCCCGCTGCGTCTTCGGCTGCATCCCCTTGGCGATAATCGTCAGCACATACGGCCCCGCCGCCACATTGTCGAAGCTGAAGTGACCGTTCGCATCGGCCACCACACTCCGCCCCTTCACCGAGAAGTTCTCCAGCAACGTCACCGTCGCTCCCGGAACCAGCGCCCCATCCACATCCGTCACCACGCCGCTCAGCGTCCGCATCGCCGTTGCATCGGCCTGCACCTGCGTTCCAACGGACATAGGCGCATCCGGAATCGCGCCCGGAGTCTGTTGTGCCCCCGCTGAAGAGATTAAGCAAACAGGAAAGCAGCAAAGCAGGGTTAGAACCAATCGCATCCTTCGAGCATATCTGTTTCATCCGAGGTTTTCTGCTGCCCGTATCACAGCGCCTGCCCTTATGGACAAACAGGCCGCGTCCGTATGCTTGCCATGCGACAATCATCACCTCTGACGTACGCATGCCAGACAAGTACTTGCACCGCGCAACTTGTAGAACACAAGCGTGTCTGATGCAATAGGCTTGCATGGGTTGCTCATTCTGCATCCTATGCACATCACCGGTTTTCCACGGCACACTGAACTTCGCCCCTACCTGGTAGCTGTGCAGTGCGCTAAACCGAATACAGCTTCAAGTACGTTCAATAAGCGAGGCATCAAAATGCGTGGATTCAAATGGATGGTTTGTGCAGGCGCACTCCTAACCTGTCTGGCACTCGCGCCGACAATGGCTAGCGCGCAAATCGGAGTCGGCGTTAACATCGGCGGTCCCCAGGTTGGAGTTGGCTATGGCGGACCCCCGCCTGCGTGTTCATGGGGCTACTATGACTACGCTCCGTATGCCTGCGCCCCGTACGGGTACTACGGTTCCGGCTACTTCTACAACGGCATCTTCCTCGGCGTAGGCCCTTGGGCCTATTGGGGCTACCACCACGGCTGGGGCGGTTATCGCTTCCGCGGCGGCGGCGGCGGCTACTACCGTGGCGACATCTACGGCCGTAACGGCGGCTGGCACGGTGGCGATGGCTATCGCGGTAGGCCCGGCGGCGGTGGTAGGCCCGGCGGCAGACCCGGCGGCGGCGGCAGGCCCGGCGGTGGCGGCAGGCCCGGCGGTGGTGGCAGACCCGGCGGCGGTGGCTTCCATGGCGGCGGCGGCCACGGCGGCGGCGGCGGACACCACTAGACCGCGAACCACACAATACAACGCAACACCAGCGGCGAAGCTTCAGCTTCGCCGCTCCCTTTTTAATCAGCCCTCAGACCAGACGCTTTCAAGGCTTTCCCCGTGACATTCGCAACTGAACCCAACGCCCACCTACTTGGAACCTCGTGTGCCGATACTGCTGGTCCCTCTCGGATGTATAATCCGCATCTAACCGAAGACTGCCAGACTCGCAGCCTTCTCGAGGCCCCTAATCCGAGTAACTATCCGCATTCTCCAATCAGCCAGCAGCTACTGTAAGTGAGGTTCCAAAATGCGTGGATTCAAATGGAAGTTATGTGCAGGCGCGTTGCTAATCGGGTTGGCGCTTGCGCCAATTGCGACGAGTGCGCAAGTCAGTATTGGCGTAAACCTCGGCGGCGGACCTCCGCCCGCATGCGACTGGGGCTACTATGACTACGCTCCGTATGCCTGCGCCCCGTACGGGTACTACGGTTCCGGCTACTTTTACAACGGCATCTTCCTCGGCGTAGGCCCCTGGGCCTACTGGGGCTACAACCACGGCTGGGGCGGTTATCGCTTCCGCGGCGCCGGCGGCGGCCACTATCGCGGCGATATCTACGGCCGCAACGGCGGCTACCGCGGTGGCGACCGCTACCGCTTCAACGGTCGTCCTCCCGTCCGTCCCGGCGGTGGTGGTCGTCCGGGCGTCGGTCGCCCCAATCCCGGTCGTCCTGGCAACGCTCGTCCTCCCGCCGGCGGCGGTCGTCCCCCGAACAACGGCGGTCGTCCCCCCAGCGGCGGTGGCAACGGTCGTCCCCCCAGTGGCGGCGGCGGTAAACCTCCCAGTGGCGGCGGTGGTCGTCCCCCCAATGGCGGCGGTAAGCCTCCCAGCGGTGGTGGTGGCCGTCCTCCCAGCGGTGGCGGCGGTCGTCCCGGCGGCGGTGGCGGTCGTCCCGGCGGCGGCAAGCCCGGCGGGCCCAAGTAGTCGTTCACGCAGCATTCTTCAGCGGCGGAGCCACCCGGCTCCGTCATTGTCGTTTTAGACAGCAATGCGCCATAGCGCTTGGTATCCTGATCCCGTGTTGAACCCGCGCAGCCTCTCCAGGCCCTTTCTCATCCCCGCTCTTCTCGTCGTCCTCTCGGGTTGTCACACCCAGCCCTCGCCGGTCTCCTCGCAGCAGGCCCGCGCCCAGCTTGAGACTCAACGCGCCCAGCTCGAAACCCAACGCGAGCAGCTCGATCAGATCCCGCCGCCCACCAAGAGCACCTTCATGACCGTCCACACCTACGACAGCTGGCAGAATCCCGTTCTCACCATTCAGCCCAGCATGCTCGAGCTCCACGTCCTGCTTGCCGACGCCAACACCACCCCCATCGGCGCCGGCGGCATGTTCCGCCCCGTCAACGCCCGCCGCCAGGAGCTCAACATCAGCATGTCCACGCTAGGCGACGCCATCAGCTCCATCCCCCACTCCTCCTGGCCCTACGGCCGCGTCGTCGCCATCGAAGAAGCCAACAAGACGCCAGCCTCAGCCGAACCCGCCGTTCGCCGCAACATGGAAGTCACCATCAGCAAGCTCAACGACCTCGGCATCGTCGTCTATGACCTCGGCAGCGGCAAAATCCAATAGCAAGCTTCTAGCCCTTGCCTCTGAGATAGGTCCGAGAGTCGACAAGCAAGAAACACCGCCCCGTTCCAGGCTCCGTGCCACCCCTGCATCCGTCATCTCGACCGGAGGCGGCGTTCTTTGCCGCCGTAGTGGAGAGACCCCTGTATTTCGCTCTTGCATTTGTCTCTGCCTCTGTACTTGCCTAAACCAGAATCCAATCCACTAAACGTCCGCGAACGTCCAATAATCGGACAACGCATTCGCCCAGAGGCATCCCCGCGCCGATTCTATACATCGAGTCAATAACAAACTGTCCCTTGGTGACCTTCAATGCGAGACAAGCAAGACGCCACAAAGCAATCTGCTCCGGTGCCTCCTCCTCCTCCTCCTCCCGACGAAGTAGTCCTTCTTCCCGAGGAGAAAGACTTGCCTGCCATCCCGCCCGCTCACTCCAACGTCCAGGTAGGCAGCGACGCGGTTGAATCTCTCATCGCCGAGAAACGCATCGGCCTGCGCATCCGCGCCCTCCGCCAGAAATCCTCCCTCGGCCTCGCCGAGCTCGGCCGCCACACCGGCCTCTCCTCCAGCTTTCTCTCGCAGCTCGAGACCGGGCGCGTCGTTCCCACCCTGCGCAACCTCGCCCGCATCGCCATGGTCTTCAGCAAGGACCTCAACTACTTCTTCAGCCCCATCCCTCTCTCCCTCTTTCGCGTTCACCGTGCCGCCGACCGCGTCCGCCTCCCGCAGTCCGGCGTCGAGCATCCCCGCTACTACTTCGAGAGCCTCGGCTACCTCGTCCCTGAACGCCAGCTCGACCCTTACCTCGCCGAGTTTCAACCCGGCAAATTCCCCGACGATAACTTCCACCAGCACGCCGGCTATGAGTTCCTCTACGTAATGGCAGGCACCCTCAGCGTTCAGCACGGCGAAGTCGTTCACGAGCTCCGCACCGGCGACTCCGTCTACTTCGACTCCTCCACCATCCATAGCTACGCCTGCGTCGGAGACCAGCCCGCTACCGCCCTCATCGTCACCCTCCTCCAGCCCCTCAACCTCGCCTCGGCTCGCCTCGCCGGAAGCCGCCCCTCCGGCAGCCTGCGTGCCGAGAACGTCGCCACCAGAAAGAAGCTTCAGTAACGGCCTCCACGGCCCCCCATCTCGACCGAAGCGCCGATCCACACTTCGTTCTCTCGACTGAAGCGCCGACCCACACGTCGTCATCTCGACCGGAGCGCGTAGCGCAGTGGAGAGACCCCTGTATTGGCTCTTGTATTTCCCCCACCACCCGGCGAACCCCATCGAAGCCAAATAAGACGTCCGTCGTGCTCCTGTCAAGCACACTTGTCACGTGTGTCAAGGAGACTTGTCTTTAGCCTTCAAAATTCCTGAGAATGTCTCGGAATGCGCTACCCGAAACCAGGCTAAAGCACTCGATTTGAGACCCGAAACCCACCTAAACCTACACCAAACACGCCGGCTTCGCAGCGCTGGCGATACAATCAACTCATGATCAAGGGATTGACAACCGTGGCGCGCGTGGCCTCGGAAGAAGCCTTCACCCAGCTCGCCGAACTGTTCCAAACACTAGGGTTCGAGCCCGGCAAAGGCTGGACCGATAGCACCGGAAAGGGCGCGGCCTTCCTCGCTCCGCTCGGAAACCTGGAGCTAGCCATCGGCTACCCGCCGACGCAACCTGCTCTGCTGGTTGAAGTTACCCAGCTCGACGAAGCTCACGTCGCAGTTAAGGCCTGGGTCTCAGCCCATCAACACTCCGCCACCGAACTCTCCGAGCCAGCCCTCACCCACTGGAACTCCCGCCTCTTTACCATTCAGTTAACAGGCGACTTAACCGTCGGCTTCTGGCAGTCAGAGAACCCCCTGCACAATCGCCCCCTGGCGGTCGAAGGCGACCTATCTGCTGCAGGCAAACGGTTTGCGATCGTAGTAGCACGCTGGAATGCAGTCATCACGGACCGCCTCCTGCAAGGCTCACTCGACGCCCTGACCCGCAGCGGCTGCCCCCTCAAAGACATCCGAATCGTCCGCGTCCCGGGCGCCTGGGAGATCCCCTCAGCCGCTCGCACCCTCGCGCAAACCAAAGATTACGCAGCAGTTATCACGCTTGGCGTCCTCCTCCGCGGCGAGACCGCACACTACGAAGCCATCTACAACGAGGTAGCCCGCGGCATCGGCCAGTCGCAACAAGAAACCGGCATCCCTCACGCCTTCGGCGTTCTCACCTGCGAGACGCTCGAACAAGCGCTCGACCGTGCCGGCCTAAAGGCTGGAAACAAAGGCTTTGAGGCCGCCACCGCGGCCATCGAGATGGCCTCCATCCAGGAGAAACTCGTCCAGCCAGCAGAGCTCGTAGGAAGGAAATCCTGATGGGAACCCGCCGGAAATCACGCGAATTAGCCATGCAAATGCTCTTCCAGGGCGACCTGGGGAAGCAAAACCCCGAAGAAGTTGAACGCCTCTTCTGGGATGCTCGTGAGGACGTAGATGAAGAAACCAAAGGGTTTGCGGACGACCTTCACCGCGTCGCCACGCAGCGTGAAGACGAAGTAGACGCTCTCATTGAGAAGCACGCCCAGAACTGGCGCCTGGAACGCATGCCGGTTGTCGATCGCAACCTTTTACGCGCAGCCATAGCGGAAATGCTGGGCTATCCAAAGACGCCAGCCGCCGTTATCATCAATGAAACATTAGAGATAGCCCGCCGTTACGCCGCGCCGGAAAGCATCCATTTCCTGAACGGTGTCCTCGACGCCGTAGGCCGCGAACTTCTGGAAACACGCCTAAAACAGTAGCCAATCAACAGAATTCAACACAAAGGCCCTCGATTTTCGAGGGCCTTTGTGTTGCCTAAACTGCACAAAACACTAGGTAGTCGTCTTCTTCGGATGCTGTGCGATCAGGTTCACCGGCGCGTAGCCCGTTCCGGTTGACAGCGGAAGTTGAGGAGTGATTTCGCTTCCTGTAGCTTCGGTCGCAGTCGGCAGTCCACTTGTGGGGTAAGTCATTGTAAACAAATGGACATCATTGTTGGCTGAGGTTCCGTCAGCGGCACCCGTACCGACGTAAAAGGTGAAGTTATCGGTGCTGAACACTCCAGCAACCGGCGCCGCCGCCACAGTAGCGCCATTGCCCAACGTCAACAGTTGAACCGTTCCGCTACCGCTGGCAGGGGGAAAGTAAACCGGAATCGATCCACCCCCAGAGGCCGCACCCGCGGGCAAAGTATAGGTAACAAAGGCCGCCGCCGAGTTGCTCGCTGGCTCAACGCCAGTGATGGAAGCAGCATTGATGCCGGCCAGCGTCAGCGGACCATTGACCGTACTCGTGAAGTACCCAGGCCCCGGCTGTGTCGCTGGAGGAATCGGGCAGCCCGCGTTCGTAGGAAGTACGACCTCAATATCGCTCAGAGTTGAGGCGGCGCCTGCAGCATGTGCGCCAAGGATGTGCTTTCCATCCGTTGTCGCCGCGACCTGATCAGTAATGGCGGCCTTCTCGTCGACCAACGGAATAAACTGATTGTCGACGTTCGGTGGGGTGCCGGGGATGGTAACGGCGCCAACAGTGCTCGCCGGGCAATAGCTGCGACCATCCGTGAATTTGGGTCCAGCGAAGTACGCTCCTACACTGGGCACTGTCACCGTGACGCCCGAATAGACCTCATCGGCCGTTGAAGTCTGCCAGTCGGTAAAGGTGGAATGGGTCAGAACCGTATCTGTGGTGGTCGTGATGTAGACAGCCTGGTCATCCGGTGACCACGAAGCGCTGGTGCCAACGCCTCCATAGCTTGTCGTAACCGTGTTGCTCGCGGTGGATACCAGGGAAATCGTCTGCCGGGTTGGGTCTGTGACTACCAGGGTGCTTCCGTCTGGCGAGACAGACAACACGGTGCCGGGGATCAACTGGTTTGCGGCCGAAACCGTATTGGTGGCCGTGGCAACCGATATCAGGCCCTGGGGGCTTCCCAGATAGATCGCGGTGCCATCCTGCTTCATCACCATGGAGTTCGGAACGAAGGGGAGCTTGATCAGGGTGCTGGTCTGGTTGGTGGTGAAGTCCCGGAAGGCCAGATAATCCGAAGACGTGCTTCCCATATAGAGCACGGTGCTGCTGGTTCCCGGAGTATTGATCGTGATGGGATTCGAGGTGATCGCCTTGCCGTTTCCATACAGCCCAATCTGATTGAAGGGCGACGGATTGCACGTAGCCGGCTGGCAAACGGCGGTAATGTCCGCTGCACCTGGATAGGCGGGCTGTACGTACCCCACGGACGCAGGAATAGTTTGCGGGGTGGTCGAGTTGAACTCGAGGGTAAGGCCGGTGATGACGTTGCCGTTGGTGTCGGTTACGATGGCGTTCAAGGGCTGCAGCGTATTGACGGCGACGTTGATGCTGTTCGAGCCAGGAGAGCTAGGATCCTGGAGTTGGATAGAAGCTGGCGGGCAGGTGGAGAAGTAGCCTGCGTTGGTTGCTGTCGAGGACTGAGAGATCGTCGCGGTAATCGTCGTGGAACCGGGTTGTTGCGCAGTCGCCGCGCCGTTCTGGTCAATGGATACGATGCCCGTGGTCTGGGCGCCGAAGGTCAGGTGGCCGACCTGGCAGGTGATGTTCTGGGCGAGATTGCCGGTGGTGCCACCGCCTTGATAGACCCGTGCCACGAGCTGGCCAACCTTATTCTGAGACAGGCAGGCGCTGCCGTCGTAAGGCGGCGCGATGATAGGGGTTCCGACGGTGTCGTTGGGGCAGCAATCACTGCCGGGATCGACGGTGCCGGCAGGGCAGGAGCCATTCAGTGCACCCGGTGTAGCCGCGCCAAGGACGACCCCTGTGACGACGGGATGCACGAAGACGGGAATCGCGTTGCTGGTAGCGCCGTTGGCAGATGCAGTGACGTAGGCGAGATAGTACGCGGTGCTGTCAACCAGCGCGGTGCCCGTGGTGTTAAGGGTATTGGCCACACCAGCGGGACCGGTGATCGTGAGGTACTGCGTCTGGCCGGTGGTGACAGTGGCGTGGATTCCCTGGAGGGTCGGATTGGCCTGGATAAAGGCATTGATCGAGGCGGCAAGTGCGGTGAGCGTGGTATTCGTCGGCACGGTAAGGGGAATCGGCTCGGCAGATGTGCCGAGGCCAAGGTATAGGGTGCCGGAGACGGTATCGGTTGCTTGCCCGAGCACCAACGTAGCCGTTGCACCGGAACCGGTCGTAGGGTTGGTAACACTGAGGGCGACAGCAGAGGTGCTCACAGGTGTCGCAGACGGCGCGTTGCAGGTGGTGTAATCTGCGATGCCGCCGCCGGTGTTACGGTTCCAGGTGCCACCGCAGACCTGACCGGTGCCTGGATTGATGTCGGCGAAGATAGCGCCGCCGTTGGTGTTGGCTCCGAAGCTGCTGGTGCTGGCGTAGGTGAACGACTTGACCGAGACCGCGTTGCCTTTGCAGTCAGTCGCAGTGGCGGAGAGCGCCTGTCCCATCTGCCCGTAGTTGAGGCTTTCGCCTGTTGTAGCAAGGCTTGACGATAGGGTGATCGTGGCTACCTGGCCGACTACTGGACCGGAGTCACCGGCAAAGCAATACACGACAGGGGCCGCGTGATGTCCGCAACCGGTCACCGACAGACCCAAAGGAAGCGCGAAGAACAGAAGAACAACCAGACCAACGAACCGACGCGCCTTATTCAAAAAAACCAACCGCACTAAGAACCTCCCCGTTCAACTAGAACGAAAGCTGAACGGTAATACCGTCAACTGCGAAAACTTTCGAGTCTCCAGTTTAGGGGTTGGACGGTCCGCGAGCAAATAGGGAGTACAGGAATCGTCAGATGCGGAGCAGGAAAACTGGAAAAGCAAAGCGGCCAGCTTCCGAATGTGAGAGCTGGCCGCAGTTCGTTTGTGCTTCAGGTGGCGTTATTGGCTGGGAGGCATATTCTCCGCAAACCAGCGCACCTCACGCTCCATGCGGTCGCGAATGTGTTCGGGGTTGCGGAAGCCATGGCCTTCGTTGGGGTAGACGACGAGTTGGGTTTTGACGCCGAGATCGCGTAGAGCGTGCCAGAACTCGAAGGATTGCGGTGCGGGGCATTCGCCGTCGCGATCGCCGACGATGACCAGGGTGGGCGTGGTGACGTTCTTGATGAAGTTGATGGCGGAGGACTTGGCGTAGACGGCGGGATCGTCGTAGACGCTGGCGCCGAAGAACGGGGTCATCCACTGGTCGATGGAGTTTTCGCCGTAATAGGAGAGCCAGTCAGACAGACCGGCGCCGGCGACGGCAGCACGGAAGCGATGGGTTTGCGTGACGGCGAACATGGTCATGAAGCCGCCGTAGCTCCAGCCGGTGAGGCCTTCGCGGTTCTTGTCGATGGAGACTTTGGCTTCGACGGCGTCCATGCCTTTGAGGATGTCGCGAAGGTCGCCGTAGCCGAAGTCCTTACGGTTGGCCTGAACGAACTTCTCGCCCTGGCCGTAGGAACCGCGCGGGTTAGGCGCGAGAACGAAATAGCCTTGCTCGGACCACATGGTACTCGGGCGCGGGCCGGCGGAGGCGGAGGGGCCGCCGTGGACTTCGACGATGAGCGGATACTTTTTGGCAGGGTCATAGTTCTTGGGATAGGTTAGCCAGCCCTGGACGTGGAAGCCTTCGTTCTGCCACTCAATGGATTCGAATTTAGGCGCGGTGTTTTTGACCGCGTCGTTGAGGTGGGTGAGTTGGGTGAGCTTGTCGTTGACGGCAACGTAGATTTCGGGTGATTCGTTGAAGCTGCTTTTTGCGAAGGCTACGGCACGATCTTTTGAATCGCCGATGCGGTCCGATACGGAAACGGCGTCTTTGATGGAACCGCCGCTGATGGAGACTTCGCCGAGGTCAACAGGGGCGCCTGGTACGGGGGCTTTGGTGTTGATGTTGTAGGCGCTGATGAGAGTGTGGCCGCTGCGATCCTCTACGAAGCTGATCGTGTGGTCACTGATCCAGGCTTCGAAGGCGGGTGTTCCGTCGATATTGGGGGTGATGTCGGTTGGCTCGCCGCCTTTGGCATCGATGACCCAAACATCGCCGCCGGTGGAGCCTTGGTCGGACATCAGGCCGCCGATGAAGGCGATGTGTTTTCCGTCGGGAGAGTAGCGGGGGACGGCGATTTGCAGGCCATGGAGAGCGCCGGCGATTGTCGTGGGGTCGAGGATGACGGTGGGCTTTTCGGGGCCGGTTGTGTCGCCGTTCCAGGTGGGAGTTTTGACAGTGTAGAGCTTGGCGATCCACCAGTTGTTTTCTCCTGGAGGCGCGGCGCCGACGAAGGCGAGGTGCTTCGAGTCCGGAGCCCAGGAAAACTCATAGACGTGAATGGCTGGATGCAACGGGGAGGTTGTGAGGGAGATGCCAGTGTTTCCGCCGTTGTCGACGCCGCCGATCATGTAGATGGTTTGAACCTCTACGCCGTCTTCGCCGATGACACCGTTCCAGGGGGGCATGGCGTCGAGTGCGCCGGCGTGGCGGGTGGCGTTTTCTACGAAGAGGAACGCGATCGATTTGCCGTCAGGCGACCATGCGGGTTGCGCGATGTTGCCGATGAGGTGGGTGAGCTGCTTGACCTCGCCGGAAGCTTTGGACCAGAGGAAGATCTGGTCCTGGTCGGGCTTGGATTTGTCTCCTGTGCAGGTGGAGCGAAAGGCAAGGGTCTGTCCGTTGGGAGCCCAGGTGGGGTTGTCGACCGAGCAGTTGGTGGCGCCGTCGATCTTGACCAGCTTGTCGTTGGCAGGGTTGGCGACTTCGGTCAGATGAAGGACGGAACTATCGTGGTTGCGCAGCGTCCAGGCAACAGTGGTGCCGTCGGGTGAGATGGCAACGCCGCCGGGCTGGGCGGAGCGGGAGAACTCCTGATTGGGATTGGCAGTGTCGGGCGCGGCCGTTAGCGTGGGCTTGGCGGGCGTTTGAGCGGTGAGGGCGGAAGCGAAGAGCAGGAAACACGCGGCGACGAATAGCGGTTGGAAGGCAGATCGAACACGAAATGTCATGTCAGAAAGCGTATCAGTCGTTGCGGACGGGTCCTGCGTGGACGGCGAGCGATGGAGGTGTACCCCCTCCCCCCTTAGGGGTACTTTTGGTCTAAAGTATTCTCGTGAAATGAGTTAGAGGCTAAAGTATGACTTGGAGAGGGTGTTCGTGACTGCAAAGTAGTCTGATCAAACGGTTTAAGGGTCAAAGTATCGCCAGTGTGGGCGGAGGGGCCTTCGACCCCCTTGGGTATATTTCGGGCCGTTGGCCCTTTTGGTGTCGGCTTTTGACCCTGCTGTGTTGGGCTAATTGAACGTGGGGTGCTTCAATTTTTTCGGGGCTATTTCTATTGTAGTGGGTTGGCGGGGGTAAGTATGCCAACGTTGACGGAGAGAAATCCCCAGTATTGACGGGGGTTTTGTGGGTTTTGGGGGTGGATGGGGGGTTGACACGCGGATTATAGGCTGTTTTTGAGGGTGTTTGGATGAGATTTCTTTTTGGGTCTTGTGGCCGATGTTAATCGGGACGCTTGAGGCGGTGGAGATGAACTTCGCGGAGGGTCTGGAAGTCCAGGCGGTGGTAGAGGTTGATGGCGGCCTGGTTGGTCGAAACTACGTGCAGGACGGAGCGGGCGTGGAGAGTGCGCTGGTGGTGCAAAACGTGGGTGGTGAGAGCGGCAGCGTAGCCCTGACCGCGGTGGTTGGGATGGGTGCAGATGCCGCTGATCTCACGGGTGGGATGGAGGATGAGGCGCTCGCCCGCCATGGCGATGAGCTGGCCGGCATGGGCGGGGTCCCAGATGCCGAAGTAGCTGCCCATGAGGCAGGTGCGGAGGCGGAAGAAGCCGGGGAAGGCGATGACGGTGAGCGCGACCATGGCGGGTGCGTCGGCGCAGGTTAGCGGGGAGATGGGAAGCGTGGGTTCGATGGCGGGGAGCGGGGACTCTTCGGGGAAGGCCATCTGGAGGCAGGGAGTGTTGCCGCGGTAGAGGAGGGCGTCGTTCAGGGGTGGCGGATCGCCGAGGACGTAGGTCGTTTCGCCGGGAGCCATGAGGGTGTAGAGGTCGCTGAGGGCGGCTGGGGTGTTTTCCGCGAGGCAGGCGAAGGGGGCGATGTCGGCGGGGTATTTGAGGGCTAGGTTGTGGGGCTGGGCGAGGTGGTGGTGGGTGGTGTGGAGGGCGTTCCAGATGGCGTTGGCGAAGGGGTCGTCGGGGGAGACCATGTTGGAAGGGTATCGCGTGAAGGCGGCGCGGGAAATGGGAGCGTGAGTTTCGGAGCTGCGCAGGCGAATGCTTCAACGAGAACGCAACGGCAAGGGCAACAGTAGATCCCTGCGGGATGACAGCCAGAAATGCAAGTGCAAATGCAAAGACGAATACAGGGGTCCTTCGCTTCGCTCGAGGATGACGAGATTTCGGGCGGGCGCAGAAGCAAGAAGCAGATTCCCAGAAGGAATGACAGAAAGAAAGCAGGGACAGCAGCAACGGCAAGAGCGGCGACGGCCGCGCGCCTTCCTCATGACAAGCTCAGTGTCAGGAGGACGACGGTGAAGGCTCAGACGCCTAGTTCGCGGGAGGCTAGGTCGTTGCCTTCGACGCGGGCGCGGATTTTGCTGAAGGCGATTTCGCGGGCGGTGGAGGTGTCGTCTGCGAAGGGGGCGAAGCCGCAGTCGTCGGTGGTGCCGAGTTGCGTGATGGGAAGGATTGCGGCGGCTTCCAGGATGCGGGTCTTTACTTCGGCTGGAGTTTCGATCTCGGGATTGATTGGGTCGATGACACCGATGAAGACCAGGTGATGCGGTTGGAGGGCTTGTTTCACGATGCTGAGGACGCGCTTGCGGTCGGGCTCGCTGGCCATCTGCAGGTAGAAGCGGCCGGCGTTGAGTTGGAAGAGCTCGGGGATGAGGGCGGCGTAGTCGATGTCGGCGCTGTGGGTGGAATCGTGATCACCGCCGGGGCAGACGTGGACGCCGATGCGCTCGCGTTCGTCGTGGGTGAAGGCTTCGAGGACCTGGTTGTTGAGGGCGACGAAGCTGCGCAGGAGATTGCCGGAGGGATCGAGTTTGAGGGAGAGGCGGGCTTCGGTGAAATCGATTTGGACGTTGGCGGCGCCTGCGTTGAGAGCTCCGCGGATGTCTTCTGTGGCTTCGGCGATGAGGTCAGAGAGGAAGGCTTCGCGAGGGTATCCGGGTATGCCTTGCGATGGGTAGAGGAGGCTCAGTGCAGAGGCCGAGATGACGGCTTGTTTGAGTGGACGCTTGGTGTAGGCCCGCGCGGCTTTCACGTAGCGCGCCGCGTGCAGGCCGTAGCGGAAGGGGAAGGCGGCGAGACGAGGGAGTTGGCGGGTGTGGCCGTCGGCGAAGGGAATCACGACGCCGTCGGGGGCGAGGTTGGTGAGGCCGGCGAGGGGGTAGGTGGCGAAGCTGGACTTGGTTTGCTCGCCGTCGGAGAGGATGGGTGAGCCGGTCTGCTCGAGGCGGGTGATGGTGTCCTTGAGGGCTGCTGCGTATTCCTTTTCGAGCGCTTCGATAGTGAGTTGATTGGCCTGGAAGGCAGCGACGGCATGTATGAGCGAGGGTGGGCGGGGGATGCTGCCAATGGGTTCGGTGGGGAGAGCCATGGAGCGCAGTCTAGCGTTCGGAGCGCGAAGTGCACATCCACCAATCGGTTGAGGCGGCCAGGGAGTGGTGGTTCCGGGGCGGAGGCTGCAGAATCATCAGAAATTCACGAAGGCATGGAAAAACGGACGCTAGGATTGTCGTCGATCGAGCAAAAAGGGAGAGTGTTGATGGCGACTGTATCGGATGCCTTGTTCCACTTTGATGTGCAGGAAACGCGGGACGACCAGGACTGGCGAGTGTTCACGGTGACGTGTCACGGACGGCTGACGAGCGCAACGGGCCAGAGCCTGCACGATGCGGTCAAAGGGTTGATCGATCAGGGTGGGCACATCCTGATTGACTGCGCGGACGTTCCGTTTGTGGATAGCTCGGGGCTGGGCGTGCTGGTGGGGCTGAAGGTGTCGGCGGTCAGCAAAGGGTATTGCACGCTGGAGCTGGTGAATTTGTCGCCGCGGATCAGCGATCTGCTGAACCTGACGAAGTTGACGTCGATTTTCTCGCGATAGACGCGGCGCCGGTGCCCTGGGTGGTGGGCTACAAGGGACGCTTTGCGTAGAAAAATGGCATCCTACACGGACGAGGCTTGGACGCGTGCCTCGACGCTGGAGGAGATTTCGCGATGAAGGTCACCGCCGTCGGGCGCTATGGGAAGCAACTCACCCGCTTTGGGTTCGTCAATTGCTTTTTGGTGCGTGAGGACGATGGCTATACGCTGATCGATGCGAATTTGAAGGGGTCTGAAGAGAGCATCCTGCAGGTTGCGGGCGATGTGCCGATCAGGCGGATCCTGCTGACGCATCCGCATGTGGACCATGTTGGGAGTGTCGATGCGTTGATGGCAAGGGTTGCGGGTTTGAGGTTGCTGGCTTCGGAGAGGTCTGTGCCCATTTTGCAGATCCCGCCTGACCTGTCGCTTAGGCCGGGTGAGGTGGGGCCAATTCGCGGGGGAACGTCGGGGATTAGGAGCAAAGTTACGCAAACTGTGGCCGAAGGCGAACGGGTGGGGTCGCTGCTGGTGATTGATACGCCTGGGCATATTCATGGGCACCAGTCCTTTCTGGATGAGCGGGATGGGACGCTTTATGCTGGCGATGAGTTCGGATCGCTCGGGAAGCTGAGCGTGACGGGGTTTATGCCGTGGTGGTTTCCGATGAAGGCGTTTTCGAATCGGGAACAGGCGAGAGAGACGGCGGGAAACTTGCAGGCGTATGCGGTTCGGCGGGTGGTTTGCGGGCATGGGAAGGTGCTGGAGGGTGGGCGGGAGCTGCTGCAGGGGGCGATTGATCGGGCGAGGTGAGGATTGGAGAGCGTTTTCGGGAGAAATGTTGACGCTGGCGCGGTGAATTGGTACAGTTAGAAGGTTCCGCGAGTATCCGGAACGTGCCGTCTTGAAGAGGCTCGGCGAGCTTTGGCTCGCGATTAACTGGATACAAGAGATTCACCGCAGGATTCTCCTGGAAAGTTGAGGGAATCGGTAAGACTGCGGTTGGCGAAATGCCTATCTAATCGCGCCTGCGACACCCTCCTCCCCGCTGTGCCACGGTGGGACCCCATGGGGATGGGCTATGTGGGCCGGAACAGCGAAACGGAGTTGAGCGGTTAGGCGGGGTGAAGTTGCCCCGGTTGATGCGACTTGGCCACCGTCGACTGTTATCTCGTTTGAGTGGTTGTTGTTGGTTGGAAGCGCGCAGTTAGAGGTACGGCCGCGTGCAGGATTCAGAACATTCGCCGAAGCGTGTTTTTCCTCCAGATTCGAATTTGGAGAAGAGGACATGCTTCGCCTTCTGTGCGTCCGGGTTGGATTTGGGCGCGTGAGGGGGGGTGCGAGAGGAGCTGCCCTGCACCGAGCCCGAACAAATGGTTTCGGGTAGTTGCTGCCTTCGGGCGGTGATTGCTAACAGAGAGTTCTAAGGAGCAGTAAAGTGCCTACGTTTCATCAGCTCGTCAAGCAGGGCCGGACGCCGACCCGCTACAAGACCGCATCGCCTGCACTGCAGGGCTCGCCGCAGCGTCGCGGTGTTTGCACTCGCGTGTACACACAGACCCCCAAGAAGCCGAACTCGGCGCTGCGCAAGGTTGCGCGCGTTCGTTTGACCAACGGCATTGAAGTTACGACGTACATTCCGGGCATTGGCCACAACCTGCAGGAGCACTCGATTGTGCTGATCCGCGGCGGCCGTGTGAAGGATCTCCCGGGTGTTCGGTACCACGTGGTTCGCGGAACGCTGGATTCGGTTGGCGTTGCGAATCGCAAGCAGAGCCGCTCGAAGTACGGCGCTAAGAGGCCGAAGGCGAGCAGCAAGTAAAGATTCGGGATGACTTGAGAGAGTCAGCCCAAGCCAAGCCCAGCTCGTGAGAGGTTCACCGCGCTGGGGGAAGAAGAGAAAGAAGAAGAGATGCCGAGAAAAGGTTACATTGCCAAGCGTGAAGTTCCAGCGGATCCGATCTATGGGTCGACGCTGGTTACGAAGTTCGTCAACAGCATGATGTGGGGCGGCAAGAAGTCGACTGCCCAGGGCATCTTCTATGAGGCCATGACCAACCTTGAGGCTAAGGGTGGGGATGAGGCGCTGAAGCTGTTCAAGAAGGCTGTTGAGAACGTGAAGCCGATGCTGGAAGTGAAGAGCCGCCGTGTTGGGGGTGCGAACTACCAGGTGCCAATCGAAGTGCTGCCGGAGCGCCGCACGTCGCTGGCGATTCGCTGGCTGGTAACTTATGGCCGCGCTCGTGG
>Ga0302315_10002010_pt1 | contig 19740 bp, 19 predicted proteins | sample III_Palsa_N3_1_FD_200532 | JGI IMG/M metagenome (GOLD analysis project Ga0302315, IMG submission 200532) | Peat permafrost microbial communities from Stordalen Mire near Abisko, Sweden - III_Palsa_N3_1 | ecosystem: Environmental > Terrestrial > Soil > Palsa > Peat permafrost | place: Sweden...
TACAACCGTGTAACAGATACTTGTATCCCCGAAGAGGAAGCCTTCCGCCGTTTGCAAAAGCACATATATAAAATATGGAAAGATGCCGATAACAGCGGCGAGCGTTATTTCCCGCACGAATACATGTATAAGTTATTATTGGGCGGCGAGTTAAAGCAATACTATGAAATTGATCCTGCTAACTCATGGATGCTGGCGGCTGCCGAAAAAAACATACCTATTGTAGTACCGGGCTGGGAAGATTCAACCATGGGCAACATATTCGCATCCTATGTAATTAAAGGCGAATTAAAAGCTTCAACAACAAAAGGCGGTATCGAATACATGGCATGGCTAGCCGATTGGTATACCAAAAACTCGTCGGGCAAGGGAATAGGCTTTTTCCAGATAGGCGGCGGCATAGCCGGCGATTTCCCGATATGCGTGGTGCCTATGCTTTACCAGGACATGGAGATGCATGATATTCCTTTCTGGAGTTACTTTTGCCAGGTATCAGATTCTACAACTTCGTATGGTTCCTATTCGGGCGCGGTGCCTAATGAAAAAATAACCTGGGGCAAGCTGGATATCCATACGCCAAAATTCATTGTCGAATCTGATGCTACCATAGTTGTGCCGTTGATATTTGCCTGGATATTAAGACAATAAATTATAAAAAAAGCTAAATGTAAAAAGCAATAATACAGCGCGTTTTTTATTTATTTAGAAAGATTATAAATTATGTTTTACTGTCATTTATTTGTCAGCCATTATGTAATAAATTTTACTTTTGTTGCTGCAAAAGCAGGAGTTAACATACACCCTTCTTCGGTTTAGTACATTAAATAAAAGAATTATTCAGCATAAATACACTTTATGAGAAATATCTCATTGATTTTTAAACAATTTTCAAGGACGGTTTTATTGATTGCCGGCTTTGCAATTTTGGGATTTTCTGCTCACGCGCAAGGAGACGCCACCAAGGGTGAAGCCCTGTTTAAGGCCAATTGTACAACGTGTCACAAAATTGAATCGCAACTAATTGGTCCCGCCCTGGGGCCAACCGTTACATCAGAAACTGATGACAAGTGGCTCACCAAATGGATTGAGAACAACCAGGCACTAATCGCTGCCAAGGACCCTAAAGCCTTAAAAATTTACAACCAGTTTAACCAGCAAAACATGACTGTGTTTACACAGTTTGCTGATGGAGATGTAGCTAATATATTAGCTTACGTACGTTCCGACTGGAAAACACAACAGGCAGCGGTTGCAAAAGGCCCTGCCGGCGGCGCTGGTGCTACCGAAGATAGCGGCCCGAGCAGTTTTGTTATTGTTTTGCTGGTAGGCGTTATTATTGTTGCCTTTATAGTAATACTGGTACTAAACAAGGTTATTGCAACACTTGAGCGCCTGGTACTGAAAAGCAAAGGCCTGCTGCCCGAAGAAGTTGAAACTACCGAAGAAAAAGAACCGGTTGACCGCCTTGCGGTTATCAAAAAACTGGCAAAAAATAAGAAACTTGTATTCTTTATTGTATTGTGCGGCACTATTGCATTGGGCAGCTGGACATGGGTAACCTTATGGAACACCAATGTACACAGCGGCTACCAGCCTGAGCAGCCTATCCATTTCCCGCATGATTTACATGCCGGCGTAATGAAGATAGATTGCCAGTATTGTCACTCCGGCGCTTACAAATCACGCAACGCTTCTATACCGTCATTAAACGTGTGTATGAACTGCCATAAGGTAGTTAAAACCGAATCTCCTGAAATACACAAGATATACGACGCTTTGGGTTACGATCCGAAGACACAAAAATACGATAGTACAAAATCGCACCCTATACAATGGATAAAGGTACACCACTTACCAGATTTTGTATACTTTAACCACTCACAACACGTAAAAGTAGGCGGCATAAAATGCCAGACTTGCCACGGCCCGGTACAAACCATGAAAGAGGTTTACCAATACTCGCCACTGACCATGAAATGGTGTATACAGTGCCACAAACGTACCGATGTTGATTATAAAGGAAACGCATACTACGATAATATGATAGCGGTGCATGACCGTATTAAACGTGGCGAGAAGGTTACAGAAGCCTCTATGGGCGGTATTGAGTGCGGCAAGTGCCACTATTAATAAATAAGGATTTTAGCAATTACAGTTTATATAGCTTAAATGGACAGCAATAAAAAATACTGGAAAGGTTTAGAAGAACTGAACAGCACGCCAGAATTTGTTGAGAAAAATAAAAACGAATTTGCAGAGCCTATTCCTATTGAAGAGGTTTTGGAAGGTGGTGGTTTAATGGGAAAAACGCCTCGCCGCGACTTTTTGAAAGCCCTGGGCTTTGGCGTTGGCGCGGTAACTTTGGCTGCTTGTCAAAAAGTGCCTGTTCATAAATCAATACCTTACCTAATTAAACCCGAGGAGGTAACCCCCGGTGTAGCAAACTACTACTCTTCAAGTTTCGAAGGCCATGCCATTTTGGTTAAAACACGTGAAGGCCGCCCTATTAAAGTTGAAGGCAACCCTAACGACCTATTATCAAAAGGCGGTTTATTTGCACAGGCACAGGCCTCGGTATTGGAATTGTATGATGTAGCGCGTACAAAAAACCCAATGCAAAATAATACTGACAGCGATTGGGAACAAATTGATGGTTTTGTTAAAAACGAGCTTGCCGCAATTAAAGGCAGCGGTAAAAGCATCCGCATTGTATCATCAACTATTCATAGCCCGTCAAGCTTATCGGTAATTGCCGATTTTATTGCTGCTTATCCAAACACAAAACATGTTAATTACGAGCCGGTATCATACACCGGTATTATACAGGCTAATCAAAACAGCTTTGGCAAGGCAGTAGTGCCGCATTACCGTTTTGATAATGCTGATGTTATTGTAAGCTTCGGCGCCGATTTTCTGGGCACCTGGATATCACCGGTTGAGTTTACCGGCCAGTATGTGAAAAACCGCAACAACAAATCGCTGCAAAGCAAAAAAATGTCGCGCCACATACAGTTTGAAACAGGTATGAGCCTTGCAGGTTCAAATGCCGATGTGCGCATCCCTATCAAACCATCAGAAGAAGCAGTAGCGTTAATTAACCTTTATAATGTTATATCAGGTACAACACTGCCCGGTTCAAGAAAATTAGCCGATAACCCAACTGCCGATAACGCCATCACCCTTGCCGCAAACGAGTTAAAAGCAGCAAAAGGCCGCGCGCTGGTAGTTGCCGGTTCAAATGATGTAGCTACGCAAACGTTGGTTAACGCCATCAACTCCTTATTAGGCAGCTATGGCACTACTATCGATTTGGATAATCCTTCAAAGAAATTCGCAGGTAATGATGCCGATTTTGTTGAGTTTGTAAACGAACTTAAAAGCGGCAGTGTTGGCGCGGTATTCTTCCTGGATGCAAACCCGATATATGATTACTACCAAAGCAATGATATTAAGGATGCATTAGCTAAAGTACGTTTACGCGTATCATTCTCCGATCATGACGACGAAACAGCTTTACTGTGTAACATTGTAGCGCCTAACACGCACTACCTTGAATCATGGGGCGATGAAAACGTTATCGAAGGTTATTATACCGTCGTTCAGCCAACCATCAATCCTGTTTATAACAGCAGGCAGGCCGAAACCAGCTTGTTATTATGGAGCAACAGCACCTATAATGATTATTACAGCTATGTTAGAAACACCTGGGATAAAACCTTATTAGTAAAAGGCGGCTTAAGCGGCCAAAAAGGATGGGAAACTTTACTGCAAACAGGTTTTGTAAAAGATACCCCGGTTGCAGCAGGAACATATACTTTCACAAAAGACCTTAGCAGCGTTGCCAAAACTATATTAGACCATAGCGGCACACTGGTTACCAGCGATAATGACTTATATAAAGTTGAATTGCAGCTTTATCAAAGTGTTGCTTTACGCGATGGTAAAAAAGCCAACAACCCGTGGTTACAGGAACTGCCCGATCCGGTATCGAAAGTTACCTGGGATAACTTTGCTGCTATGGCGCCAAGCTATGCCCGCAAGTTAGGTTTGGAGCAGGGTGATATCATCAGCATAACTGCAAACGGTTATACAGTTGAATTACCGATGTTATTACAACCCGGCCAGGCACAGGGTACTATATCAGTAGCCGTTGGTTATGGGCGTACACAGGCAGGTTTGGTTGGTAATGGCGTAGGTAAAAACGCTTATCCGTATTATATCTTCAGCAACGGCTCATTCCAAACTACCGCTGCTGCATCTTTGAAGAAAACAGGCAATAGCGCCGAATTCGCTCAAACACAAACACACCATTCATACGAAGGCCGTAACAGCATCATACGCGAAACTACCTTTACAGAATATAAAAAAGACCCGTATTCAAACAGCGGCCATGGCGATGAAAAGAAAACCTACAGCATGTGGGATGAATACGATCGCCCAACCTATAACTGGGTTATGGCTATCGATCTTAACGCTTGTACCGGTTGCGGGGCCTGCGTTGTAGCATGTAGCGCCGAAAATAACGTGCCTATTGTTGGCCGTGACGAAGTTAGGCGCCGCCGCGAAATGCACTGGATACGTATTGACCGTTATTACAGCTTTAACGATAATGGTACCAACATTACCAAAGAAAAAGAAATAAGCCAACTGGATGATGATAACCTGGATCATGTTTCGGTTATTTACCAGCCAATGCTTTGCCAGCACTGCGACCACGCACCTTGCGAAACAGTTTGCCCGGTATTAGCTACCGTACACTCGTCCGAAGGTTTAAATGTTATGGCTTATAACCGTTGCGTGGGTACACGTTACTGCGCAAACAACTGCCCATACAAAGTACGCCGCTTTAACTGGTTTAACTACTGGAACGATGCCCGTTTTGATAACTACCTGCAAGGCGAACACACCCAACTGGTATTAAACCCTGATGTGGTAACCCGTTTCCGCGGTGTTATGGAAAAATGTTCTATGTGTATCCAGCGTATACAGGCAGGTAAACTGCAGGCTAAGGTGGAAAAACGTTCGGTAAAAGATGGCGATATTAAAGTTGCCTGCCAGCAAACATGCCCTGCTAACGCAATAGTGTTTGGTAACGTAAATGATCCTAACTCCGAAGTGGCAAAAGCCCTGAAGAGCGAAAGAACTTACTACGTACTGGAAGAATTAAATACCCAGCCGGGTGTTGGTTACCAGGTAAAGGTTAGAAACAGAACTGAATTAGAGGCTTAATTTATACAAAAGAGATTTTAAAATATGTCATCTCATAGTGAATCAATAATCAGGGAACCGTTAATTACGGGAACTAACATCACCTACGCTCAAATTACGGAGGATGTACTTCGCCCTGTGGAAAAAATGCCCGGAAAAGCCTGGTGGATAGGTTTTACTGTAGCCTCAATGGGTGCTACCCTTTGGGTGTTTGCTGTAAGTTATACATTTTGGTACGGTATAGGCTCATGGGGTTTAAATAAAACAATAGGCTGGGCCTGGGATATCACCGGTTTCGTGTGGTGGGTAGGTATCGGTCACGCTGGTACACTTATCTCGGCTATCTTATTACTGTTCCGTCAAAAATGGCGCAACTCCATTAACCGTTCGGCCGAGGCGATGACCATATTCGCGGTAATTTGCGCGGCCAGTTACGTAGTATCGCACATGGGCCGCCCATGGATGGCGCTTTATACTTTACCAATACCTAACCAATACGGTTCATTATGGGTTAACTTTAACTCGCCGCTGGTATGGGACGTATTCGCTGTATCAACTTATTTCTCGGTGTCATTAGTGTTTTGGTATACAGGTTTATTGCCTGATATAGCTACCATCCGCGACCGCTCAAAAGGCGGCCTGCACCGCAAAATATATTCTATCATGTCATTCGGGTGGACAGGCTCTGTTAAAACCTGGCAGCGTTTTGAAACTGTATCGCTAATACTTGCAGGTGTTGCAACGCCCTTAGTACTATCTGTACATAGTATAGTATCTATGGACTTTGCCACATCGCTTGAGCCGGGCTGGCACACAACTATTTTCCCGCCATACTTTGTTGCCGGGGCTGTATTTTCGGGCTTTGCCATGGTGCAAACACTGTTATTAATTACCCGTAAAGTATTAGGGCTCGAAAATTATATCACCATGTTCCATATTGAGGCCATGAATAAGATCATCATCTTAACAGGTTCAATAGTAATGGTAGCGTACTGTACCGAGTTTTTTATTGCCTACTATTCGCAGGTTGAATATGAACAGTACGCCTTCCTAAACCGGTACTTCGGGCCGTATTGGTGGGCCAGTTGGTCAATGTTCTGCTGTAATTGCGTTATCCCGCAGGTACTATGGTTTAAAAAAGTACGGAGGAGTATACCGGCAACCTGGATACTGTCTATCATCATCAATATAGGTATGTGGTTTGAGCGTTTTGTAATTATCGTTACCTCGCTGCACCGCGATTACCTGCCATCAAGCTGGGCAATGTTTTATCCAACCTGGGTTGATGTAAGCGTGTTTGTTGGTTCATTAGGCGTGTTTTTCACATTATTCTTATTATTTATCCGTGTATTGCCTTCTATCGCGATAGCCGAAGTAAAATTATTGGTTAAAGGTTCGAGCGAGCAGGAAAAACGCAAAATACTGGAAGCAGGCCATGCCGACCCTGCGCAGGCACAATTCTATAAAGAAGCGTTGCGCAAGTTTGATAGTATTGATATTACTGAATACGAAAAAGTATAAATTAAATGAGCAGCACTAAATATATACTGGGACTTTTTGAAGATCCCGACGAAATGATGGACGGAATACACTTACTGCAACAAAACAGTGTTCCAATTTACGACGTGTATACGCCAATGCCTATCCACGGTATCGAAGCAAAACTCGGTATTAAAGATTCGCGCATAGGTTACGCGGCCTTTATGTTTGGTTGCTTGGGTGGTACTGTTATATTCAGCATAATTTATTATGCCATGGTACATGACTGGCCGATGGATATTGGCGGTAAGCCCGCGTTTGCTGTGCCCGATTATATTCCAATCACTTTTGAGTGGACTGTATTGTACACCGCATTTGGTTCGGCATTTACGTTCTTTTTCTCAACGCACCTTTTCCCGGGCCGTACGCCAAGGGTAATGGATTTCAGGGCTACTAACGATAGGTTTGTAATTGCAATTGATGCTAAAGGAAACACCCCTCACGAGGATATCACTAATTTATTAAAAGAAGCGGGAGCTGTAGAAGTTAAGCATAACGACAGAAAATATGTTAGCTATGAATAAGTTTAAAATATTAGGTATAACAATTATCGGTATTGCTGCTACGGTAATCATATCATCGTGCAAAGATAAGAGGAGTACCGGTTGGGAATACGCGCCTAACATGTACGAAAGTATTGCGTACGATGCCGACCAGCCAAACGACAATTTTAAGGATGGCAAAACCGCACAGGTTCCGCCTGCAGGTACCATACCAATTGGCTGGGTTAAGTTTGATTACCCTAATACCCACGATGGGTACGAAGCCGCAAGTGCCGAAGTAAAAAGCCCGCTGCCGCAAACACAGGCAAATTATGTCGAAGGCAAATTGTTATTCGCGCATTTTTGCTCGCCTTGCCACGGCTTACAAGGCCAGGGCGATGGTTTGGTGGTACAGCATGGCTTTCCGCCTCCACCATCATATTCAAAAGGCCAGTCATCACGCGGCGGCGCAATGAAGGATTTAACAGACGGTAAAATTTATCATACAATTACATATGGTTTAAACGCCATGGGTTCATACGCTTCGCAGCTTGCACCTAATGAGCGCTGGAAAGTAATTATGTATGTTCACCATTTACAAACTTTATAAGCTAATTTTTTAATGAAAACTCATAATAGTTTTGACGAACGATTTGTATTTGAAGGCAGAGCCAAAACCTGGAGCTTACTTGCTATAGTTATAGGTTTAATTACAGTTTTAGCCGGATTTTTCTTAGGCCAGGGTGAGCGTGTATTTTCAAACTTACTGCTAATGGGCTACTATTTTACCTGTGTTTGTGCTGCAGGCGCGGTATTTTGCGCTATACAATACGCCGCACAGGCAGGCTGGTCGGCTTCATTGATACGTATACCGCAGGCATTTGCAAAAGTGTTGCCTATAGCTGCTGTTATACTAATAGTAATTATGGGCTGTGGTATATACTTTACACATGATGTTACCGAGCATGGTACAACTATCAATCAGCCTTATTTATATGCGCAATGGGCAACACATGGTTTAACAACCCCCGGCAGCGCTAACTACGATACCGTAATTGCAGGTAAATCATCATTCTTAAACGTTCCTTTCTTTTTTATACGCATGATAGTTACGCTTGGGCTTTACAGCCTGTTAGCGGGGATGCTGGTAAAGTATTCGCAAATGGAAGATGAAATTGGGGGCATGAGCAACTATACAAAAAGCTTTAACATAGCTTGCGTATTCCTACTGTTCTTTGGCATTACTAATCCGATATTCGGTTTCGATACCATGATGTCGTTAGAAGCGCGCTGGTATTCTACCATGTTTGGCTGGTATAACTTTGCAGCTTTGTGGGTTAGCGGGTTGGCAGTGCTTACGCTTACCATTATATTGCTAAAAGAGAAAGGCTATTTTTCATGGTTAAATGAAAACCACCTGCACAATATGGGTTTGTTCATGTTTGCCTTCTCGGTTTTCTGGACATATGTATGGTTTGCACAATTCCTGCTAACCTACTATGCCAACTTACCCGAAGAAACAATTTATTTTTATAAGAGGTGGGAACCCGAATTTAAACCCTGGTTTTGGCTTAATATAGTAATAAACTTTGCCGCGCCATTCTTATTACTGATGGCACGTGATTATAAACGTAAAACCAGCATGTTAAAATGGGTAGCCATAATTTTAATATTGGGCCACTGGCTGGATTATTATATGATGGTTATGCCCGATACTGTTGGCCCTGATGGGCGTGGTTTCTGGTACGAAGAAGTGGGTATTTTTATCGGATTCGCCGGTTTGTTTACCTTCCTCGTGCTGACCGCTTTAAGCAAGTTTAAATCGCTTGTGCCTAAAAATCATCCATTTTTGGAAGAGAGCCTTCATCATCAAGTATAATAATTGTTAAATTTGCACACAAATACAGAATACCAAACAAACACAAAAATGGGATTCAAGAAATTTATAACTTCTAAAAAACTACTTTCACTGCTGGCAGTATTTATGCTTTCAGGCCCTACCCTGTTAATGGCACAAACTGCAGATTCTACTGCTACTGCAAGCGGTGCTACTGCCGCTGTTGATCCTCAAACCACCATGTGGATGGGCGCAGGCTATTATGTACTGCTTTTCCTGTTGTTGTGTGTGGTTATAGCCATTATAGGTAAAATACTAAAGGTATACGACCTTACCCAACAGGTACAGGGTAAAAAGGAATTGAACTGGAACAACTTTATGGCGATAATTTGCCTTGTGTTTTTAATATTTGGCATATACGGCGCTTACTGGGAATTTACAGTACAAGGAAGCATGACATTACCCGAAGCAGCATCATTGCACGGTGTAAAAATAGATGAAATGTTTTCGGTTACTACCTGGATAACCATGTTTGTATTTTTTGTTACGCAGATATTATTATTCACATTTCTATTCCAGTACAAGCACTCCAGCAAACGCAGGGCGTACTTTTTGCCCCACAACAATACCATCGAAAAGATATGGACAATTATACCAGCCATAGTTTTAACCGTATTGGTAGTGTTCGGCTTTTTTACCTGGCAGCAAATTACTGATAGCACAGATGCTAAAGGCGAACGTCCTTCACTAAACATTGATGTTACCGGCCACCAGTTTGCCTGGGAGCTGCGTTACCCCGGTAAAGATTTAACATTAGGTAAAACAGATTATAAATTGGTTACCGGTACCAACGTATTAGGTATTGATTATTCAGATAGAAACAGTTGGGATGATGTTCGTGCCGATACTTTAGTATTGCCGGTAAACAGGTCGATTAGGTTAAATATACATGCGCAGGATGTGATACACAGCGTTTACATGCCTCACTTCCGTGTACAATTGAACGCGGTACCGGGCTTACCTACTTTCTTTAAGTTTACCCCAACCATTACTACCGCAGAAATGCGCCAAAGGCTTAATGACCCTAACTTTGAATACTTGCTTTATTGCAACAAAATATGCGGTGGCGGCCATTACAACATGCAAAAAGTTGTGAGGGTAGTTACCGAAGCTGAATACCAGGACTGGATATCAAAACAAAAACCTTACTTAACCGATGCGTTAAGGAAGCAATTGAATATTGCAGCTACTGCAACACAGCCAAAAAGCATTACACCAAACAGATTAGCGTTAAACAATTAATATAAGATTAGCGAGTATGTCAACATTAGCAGTTCACGATCACGGAGTTGTACACCACGAAGAGGGTCACGAACATCATCATAAGGATACTTTCCTTACCAAATACGTTTTTAGCCAGGATCATAAAATGATAGCCAAGCAATTCCTGATTACAGGGATTACCATGGCTGTTATCGCCATGACCTTATCTATATTGTTCAGGATACAATTAGCTTACCCTGATAAATCATTTCCTTTACTGGAAGTATTATTAGGCCGCTTTGCACCGCAAGGCCGTATCGACCCTAACTTTTACTTGTCGCTGGTTACCATACACGGTACCATCATGGTATTCTTTGTGTTAACAGCCGGCTTAAGCGGAACCTTTAGTAACCTGCTGATACCTTTACAGGTAGGCGCGCGTGATATGGCATCGCCATTCATGAATATGTTATCGTACTGGTTCTTCTTTATAGCTTGCGTTATCATGTTAAGCTCGTTCTTTGTACAAAAAGGCCCTGCAAGCGGCGGCTGGACGGTTTACCCGCCACTATCGGCCCTGCCCAAAGCAATGCCCGGCTCTGAGGAGGGGATGACGTTGTGGCTTGCAAGTATGATATGCTTCGTGGCATCATCGTTAATGGGTGGTATAAACTACGTGAGTACCGTATTAAACATGCGTACAAAAGGTATGGACCTTTGGAAAATGCCTTTAACTGTATGGTCGTTCTTTTTAACTGCTGTATTAGGTGTATTATCATTCCCTGTACTGGTTGCAGGTGTGGTATTGCTGATATTTGACCGCAGCATGGGTACCAGCTTCTACTTATCAGACATTGTACTGAACGGTAAAGTAATGCCTTTTGAAGGCGGTAGCCCGATATTGTTCGAACACTTATTCTGGTTCCTTGGTCACCCCGAAGTATACATCGTAATTATGCCTGCAATGGGTATCGCATCCGAAGTTATGTCGGTAAACTCGCGCAAGCCGATATTTGGTTACCATGCAATGGTTTACTCGTTAATAGGTATTACTGTATTATCATTTATCGTATGGGGCCACCATATGTTTGTAACAGGTATGAACCCCTTCCTGGGCGGTGTGTTTATGATAACCACGCTCATTATCGCGGTGCCATCGGCAGTAAAAACATTTAACTGGCTCGCTACGTTGTGGCGGGGCAATATCAGGTTTAAGCCGGCTATGCTTTTTGCAATTGGCATGGTTTCATTCTTTATCTCTGGTGGTTTAACCGGTATATTTTTAGGTAACGCCGCTTTGGATATCAACCTGCACGATACTTACTTTGTTGTTGCCCACTTCCACCTGGTAATGGGTTCGGCAGCTATATTTGGTATGCTTGCCGGTGTTTACCACTGGTTCCCTAAAATGTTTGGCCGCTTAATGGACGAGAAGCTTGGCTTCCTGCACTTTTGGATAACTTTTATTTGCGCATACCTGGTATTTTTCCCAATGCACTTTATGGGCCTTGGTGGCGTACCGCGCCGCTATTACGCCATGACAGCGTTCCCGTCATTCAACAAATGGTTAACTATAAATACCTTTATTACATGGGCAGCTATAACAGCAGCACTGGCACAGGTAGCATTTTTATACAACTTTATCCACTCCATATTTTTCGGTAAAAAAACTACCCAAAACCCATGGAATGCAAATACTTTAGAATGGACTGCACCTGTTGAGCATTTCCACGGCAACTGGTATGGCGAAATACCTACCGTTTACCGTTGGCCTTATGACTACAGCAAACCGGGTAGCGAAGAAGATTTTATTCCGCAAACAGTTCCGTATTCACAAACTATGAGCTCAAACCTTCCTCACGATTTTGAGGATAACCCTGCCGGCCTGGAAGAATTAAAAAAATGGACAAGCCTGCAAAGCACTAAGGAAGAAGTAAAATAATTTATACCGATCTGATCTTTTAGGGTATCTGTACCGGAATATTTTCCATAACAGGTACCCTAATTTTTTAGAATATTTTTAGATGAACATATCCATAACAAAAAACAGGTTCCAGCAAGTTAATTTCTTAACTATAGCACTGCTTTTTGTTTTAATATTAGCCGGTGGGGTTGTGCGCAGCACAGGTTCGGGCATGGGGTGCCCCGATTGGCCAAAATGCTTTGGGGGCTATATACCGCCAACCAGCCTCGCGCAATTACCTAAGGATTATAAGCAGCAATATGTTGATGGCCGCATTCAAAAAAACAGGCAGTTTGCCAAAACTCTTGATATGTTTGGCCTTAACGCACTGGCCAATCGCATACGCGCCGATAAATCCATCCTGGTAGCCGAAGATTTTAACCTAAGCCGCTCATGGACGGAATATGTTAACCGCCTTATTGGGGCTATTACCGGCATGTTTATGATATTGTCGCTCATATATGCACTAAGCTATAGCAAAAGCAATGGCTGGATAATATTTTTAAGCTTTTTTAATTTGGTGTTGGTGGGTTTCCAGGCATGGCTGGGTTCTATTGTAGTATCAACAAACCTTTTTGCCTGGATAGTTACCGCGCACATGATGATAGCTATTGGCATATTAGCCATAAGCATAGGCACCTATTACATGGCAAAAGTCGAAGGCCGGCCTAAAATAAATACCAAGCCAATTATACACGTAATTGCCATTATAGCATTGGCAGTAAGCATTATTCAAATTGTTTTAGGTACCGAGGTAAGGGAAACGGTGGATGCCGTAGCCAGTCATTTCCAGGGCGAATACCGCGGGCAATGGGTAACCGAAGCGGGGAATATTTTTATAACGCACCGCAGCACGGCCATGTTTGTGGTAATTTTTAATGTGCTGCTTTATGCTTTAGTACGTAAGGAGTTTAACCGCCACTCGTTGCAACAGCAGTTAATGAGCTTTACTTTTTTGATGATTATGCTGCAGATAGTAAGCGGCATAATATTATCCTATTGCGCGTTACCGCCTTATGCGCAGGCAATACACTTGTTGCTGGCTACCTTTATTTTTGGTGCCCAGTTTTATTTACTGCTCAATTTATATAAACCGGTTAGCTTACAGGGGGTGCACGTATGAAGTGGAGCGATTTTTCAAAGCTGATAAAATTGAGGCTCACCTTTTTGGTGGTGTTTTCGGCATCCATTTCATTTTTAATAGGCAGCCGGGTAAATGGCAAAACCCACGGCGTAATTAACTGGGAACATTGGGGTATGCTGATAGTAGGGGGATTTTTAGTTACCGCCGCCGCCAATTGCTTTAACGAGATTATTGAAAAAGACTACGACCGCCTGATGAAGCGCACGCGCGACAGGCCTATCCCCGCAGGGCATATGACTACCGGGCAGGCTTTGGTATTGGGCTTATCTATGGCGTTAGCAGGCACCTATTTATTAGGCAGCCTTAATTTAACTACAGGGCTGTTATCGGTATTCTCTATCTTATTTTATGCCTTTGCCTATACGCCTTTAAAGCGCCTATCGCCCATAGCGGTATTTGTAGGCGCTATACCCGGCGCTTTACCGCCGCTTATTGGTTATGTAGCAGGCTATGGTACTATCGATCAGATTGCGTTGATATTATTCGGGATACAGTTTATATGGCAGTTCCCGCATTTTTGGGCTATTGCCTGGGTATTGGATGATGATTATAAGTTGGCAGGCTTCAGGTTGTTACCAACAGGAAAAAGAGATTTTACAAGTGCTTTAATAGCATTTATATTTACAGTAATATTGTTGCCGGTAAGTTTGCTGCCAACTTATTACCACTATGGCGGTTATTATGTTGGCGGGGTATCATTAATATGCAGTTTGATATTTTTGTACCAGGCATTTAACCTGCTGCGCACCCGCGAAATTAAATCGGCCAAACAACTGATGTACGGCTCGTTTATATATTTGCCGGTAGTGCAATTAATGTTTTTGTTTGATTTTATAGGAAAGTGAAAATGATGGCCCAGCTACAAGAAGATAAATATAGTTTAGCACCCAAAAAATTTAACATGTGGATATTCATATTCACATCGTTTATGTTATTTGCGGCATTTACCAGCGGTTTTATAGTTTATGTAGGCGGCAAGGCACATGCTTTGAATATCATCCTTCCTGATTCTTTCCGCGAAAGTACAGTGGTGATATTAATAAGCAGCATAACCTTGTTTATGGCATCCCGCGCGGCAAAGCGCCTGGAGTTTAGCAAGCAAAAGCTTTTTTTATGGATAACCTTAGGCTTAGGCCTGGTGTTTTTTGCTTTGCAGATGTACTCCTTCGGGGTACTCGTAAAAATGGATGTGCATTTTATTAACCCTAACGCGGCGCAATCTTTTATTTATGTATTTGTTGCGGCGCACCTGGTGCATATTATCGCGGCTTTATTGTTGCTTATAAATACCCTAAAACGCAGCTACAGTGATGTTTCGCAGGTTAGGAACTTATTCAATATGGAAATGACATCTATTTTTTGGCATTTTCTAGATATTGTATGGATATATCTTTATGTTTTTTTACTTTTGAACCAATATTAACAACCCACTTTAAGTACAGATGAGTACAGCAGCAGTATCACCAATTGATGAAGTAAAATCCACACCGTGGTCGGGTGGCAGATCGCCATTTAACGTTGAATACGGAAAACTAATGATGTGGTTTTTCCTGTTATCAGATGCATTCACATTTTCGTCGTTATTAATTTCTTATGGCGCTTTGCGTTTCAGCGCAGCAGCATGGCCATCAGCAGCGTTGGTATTTCAATCGGTACCCGGCTTAATTGAACACGGCGCACCATTGGTGTTTGTAGGTTTAATGACGCTAATCCTCATCCTTAGCTCGGTTACCATGGTACTGGCGGTTGAAGCCGGCCACCGTAACTCTCGCAAAGAAGTCTTATTATGGATGATACTTACTATTATAGGTGGTTTTATGTTTTTGGGTTGCCAGGCGCTGGAATGGAACCACCTCCATAGCGAAGGTTTTTGGTGGAGCAGTATTCCTAAATCATTACCAGAGTTTTTTACTAATGGTGGTAAGGGATTATCCGGTGCTGCCATGGCAAGTTCGTCACATGCTTTTGCTAACTTATTTTTTACCATAACAGGCTTTCACGGTTTCCACGTATTTACAGGTGTTATTATAAACATTATCATAACGGTAAACGTTTTAATGGGTACCTACGAAAAACGCGGCAGCTATTTAATGATAGAAAAAATAGGCCTTTACTGGCACTTTGTAGATTTAGTGTGGGTGTTTGTATTTACTTTCTTTTATTTGGTTTGATCTTTTAATCTTATTTATATATGTCAACAGAAACTACAGAAGTTCATGCCGATCACGGCGAACACGATGGAATGGACAAAAAACGCATAGTAAACGTCCTTCTTATACTTTTGGCCATTACCAGTGTCGAATTTATAATAGCACTTTATTTTGTACCAAACTTTCCAAAGTTTCATCCTTATGCAAATCCGCTATATATTATATTAACCCTTTTTAAAGCCTTTTATATAGTGGCTTACTTTATGCACTTAAAGTTCGAAAAGCTGAGCCTTATCTTCGCGATAATAGTGCCTATACTTTTCATAATCGGGTTGATACTGGTGCTTACAAATGAAAGCCACCACTGGATATTCCTGCGGATGTAATGCGTAAAACCAACATCTTAAAAAAAATTATAATCCTGGCACTGATACTAGCACTGCCGGGATTTTTATATTATTTGCTGATGGTAAAGGGCAAAAATGTTTATCATGCCCTTACCATATTCGGCCCAAAAGAAGTTGCAAAAACCACACACCGCGTTAACGGTAAGGATATACCCGATACCATATACCATACGCTAAAAGATTTTGAACTGTACAACCAGGATGGCAAAACAGTAACACTTGCCTCGCTGCAAAATAAAATAGTGGTGTTCAGCTTTTTTTACAGCCATTGCCCCACGTTTTGCAACCAGGTAAATGTTAATATTGATAGCCTGGCAAAAGAATACAATACAAACAAACTGCTAAGCTTTGCAAGTATTACTGTCGATCCTGAAAACGATTCGGTAGGTGCTTTAAAAACTTATTCCGAAAAGTATCACCCAACACCCAACTGGCAATTTTTAACCGGCGATACCGCCACCATTTACCCAATGGCCCGCAATGGCTTTTTGGTAAATGTTTTGGATGAAGGCAACGGTAATTTTATATACAGCGATAAAGTTATCCTGATGGATGAGCATAAACGCATACGGGGCTACTACACCGGCGCCGACCCGGATGAAATGGCGAGGCTGGATAACGAGATTAAAGTACTGATAAGCGAGCAACTGCTGAATGATAGCACGCCGGAGTATTAATGGTGAATAGTGAGTGAGTTGTCACCCGTTGGCGGTATCACCCCGTTGGCGGTGTCCTCACCGCCAATTAGAAATAAGTTAATCATCCGAATGGTTAAAACAAAAAAAATAAAATGACAGATAAATTCATATTTCGTTTTGTAGCCGCGATATCCATATTCGTATTTGTAGTGGTAATTATTTTGAACCGCAAAATTATACCTGCCCCTGCGGTATTACCATCATTTACCCATTACCTGCCACAACTGAATGCCTGGCTAAACGGTACCTGCAGTGTGTTACTGCTGATATCTCTGTATTTTATTTTACATGGCAACATTAAAGTACACAAGCGCATTAATATACTGGCATTTATCCTATCATCACTTTTCCTGGTATCGTATATTCTTTTCCACTGGCTGTTGCCCCGCGAAACAGTTTTTGGCGATACTAATGGCGATGGCATACTATCCGCCGCCGAGAGCGCTGCCGCAGGAAGTACACGCCCCATTTATTTAACAATTTTAATATCGCACATTATATTAGCCGCGGGCGTTTTACCGTTAATATTATTGAGCTTTTATTACGGCCTTAAAATGGAAGTGAGAAAGCACAAAAAATTAGTGAGGTGGACATTCCCCATATGGCTGTATGTAACCATTACGGGGGTTGTTGTTTATTTAATGGTTTCGCCTTACTATCATTTCTAACTAAATATTAACTAAATTTGCAGTATGAAAAAAGGCTTGAAAATATTACTTTTTATTGCGGTGTTTAGCTTATTGCTATGTAGTCGCGAGCCTGTTAAAGCGCAATGCTCTATATGTGCGGCAAACGTTGCCTCAAATGTAAAGGATGGTGGTAAAGCTGCAAATGGTTTAAATAAGGGCATTGTTTACCTGTTGTTTACGCCTTACATCGCCGCAGGTATTTTGGGTTTTGTGTGGTACAAAAAATACCGCCGCAAGGATGTTGATATTAATATGCGCGGTGGCGAAAAGCTGAATTTAAACTAACCTGCTTTTAAATACTAAGCGCTTATGCCCGAAACATCAAAAGCATGGGCCATGCTGCATGCCAAATGCCCACGCTGCCGCAGGGGCGCTATGTTTAACGGCGCAGCATACAGCTTCGGCAAAATTCATTTAAACTGCCCCCATTGCAATTTATATTTCGAGATAGAACCGGGCTATTTTTACGCAGCCATGTACGTAAGCTACGCCATGAATATTTTTGAAGCAGGCGCGCTCGTGTTTCTTACCTATATCATCACTCAAAACAGCACATCGCCCTGGTTATATTTAAGCGTACTTTTGGGCGGATGTATTATACTTTCTCCGTTAAATTTCAGATATTCGAGGGTGATACTTTTATATTGGTTATCGCCCAAAATACATTACCAGCCGCATTTAGATACAGATGATAAAAACGGAAACATTTGATTTTTTAAAAGAACTGGTTAATAATAACAACCGCGAGTGGTTCCAGGCCAACAAACCGGCCTACGAAAAATCGCGCGAGAACGTGGTTGAATTTACCGGTAAACTCCTTGGCCTGTTGCATAAAATAGACCCCGGCATTGATGAAGCCCTCGACCCTAAAAAAAGCGTGATGCGTATATACCGCGATATCCGTTTCAGCAAAAATAAAACCCCTTACAAAAATAACTTCGGTATCAGTATACCCACAATGGGCCTGCGTAATGGCGGGGTTGAATATTACATGCACATACAGCCCGGCAAATCGTTTATTGCCGGCGGCTACTGGATGCCCGAAGCCGACCACCTGAAAGCCATACGCCAGGAGATAGATTATAATGGGGGCGATTTAGATAAGATAATTACGAACCCTGAGTTTAAATCGCTTTTTGGAAATTTAAGGCAGGATGATAAACTAAAAACGGTGCCCAAAGGTTATGATGCCGATAACAAGCATATCGAATTGTTGAAACTAAAAAGCTTTATTGTTACCCACGATTTGAAGGATAAGGAATTGCTTAATGCCAATTCAGCCGAAATTGTTGCCGAAATATGCAGTAAGCTGCATCCGCTTAACGTATTTTTGAAAAACGCACTTGCTTAACGTTTAAAACCAATATCATGAAAATAAAATATCTTTTAATAGCCGCTGTTTTATGTACAACGCTGCATGCCTGCGTGGTACTTTCACCCAAAAAATACAAAGCACTTGTTGCCGAGCGCGACTCGCTAAGTAACCGCACCACAACATTAGAGGCACAGGTTGCCAGTTTGCAAGCCGATACCGCCCGCCTGCGCCACGAGCTGGCCGACTTAAAAGATAAATACCATACGCTTAACAGTAGTTACGATACGCTGAATAGCAATTATAACAATACCTCATCCAAAGTTACCCAGCTATCATCCGATTTGCAAAAGCGCGAGGAGCGTTTAAAAGAAGTGGAAGACGCCCTGCATAAACGCGATGAAGCTACCCAGGCATTAAAAGATAAACTGCAAAAGGCATTGCTCGGCTTTCAGCAAAGCGGGCTTACCGTTGATATAAGGGATGGTAAGGTGTATGTTTCGCTGGCTGATAAACTGTTATTCCCATCGGGTAGTATAACTATTGATGAGCATGGCAAAGCTGCCTTACAACAACTGGCAGTGGTGCTTAACAAAGAGCCGGATATTAACATTGCGGTTGAAGGCCATACCGATGATAAAAAGGTGATAAACCTTGGCCAGATAAAGGATAACTGGGATTTAAGCGTAATGCGCGCCACATCCGTAACCCGCTATTTAACCGAAACCGAAAATGTTGATCCGCACCGTTTAACAGCCACTGGGAAAAGCCAGTACCAGCCTATCGACTCGGCCAATACCGATGAAGCCCGCACCAAAAACAGGCGCATTGAAATTGTGCTTACCCCAAAACTGGATGAGCTGTATAATTTGATAACGAAATAAAAAGAAACTCCCGCTATTACAGAACTTGCGAAGTTTCAAAAACTTCGCAAGTTTGTTTTTTTATAAATGAGGTAAAGGAGAAATCTTTTCGAACAATGCTCCATCGACGGACATAACTCACCGTATTGCTTCGAAAAGATTTCTCCCTGCGGTCGAAATGACAG
>Ga0302315_10002013_pt1 | contig 19735 bp, 18 predicted proteins | sample III_Palsa_N3_1_FD_200532 | JGI IMG/M metagenome (GOLD analysis project Ga0302315, IMG submission 200532) | Peat permafrost microbial communities from Stordalen Mire near Abisko, Sweden - III_Palsa_N3_1 | ecosystem: Environmental > Terrestrial > Soil > Palsa > Peat permafrost | place: Sweden...
TGCAACGCCGCCCGCCTCGGCGCCGGAGGCGGCGGCGATCGTGGTGGAGTTGGCCGGCGGGGCGCGGGTCAGGATCGGTGCGGCGGCGCCGGCAGCGCTGGTGACGGCGACATTGCGGGCGCTGCGCCGATGATCATGTTCGCCTCGGGCGTTCGGGTGTGGATCGCGACGGGTCACACGGATATGCGCCGGGGCATGCAGGGCCTGGCGCTGCAGGTGCAAGAGGGACTGAAGCGGGATCCTCACGCCGGTGACCTCTACCTGTTCCGCGGGAAGAGAGGTAATCTGGTCAAATGCCTCTGGCACGATGGGCTGGGCCTATCGCTTTATTCGAAAAGATTGGACCGTGGACGCTTCATCTGGCCCTCGGCGCCGGGCGAGGCGGTGGCGATATCGTCGGCGCAACTCAGTTTTTTGCTCGACGGAATCGATTGGCGGAACCCGCAATACACCTGGCGTCCGACGAGCGCCGGATAGGCGAAAAAACCTCGTCGCGCCTGCATTTTTAGGCGCCACAAGCCGCTGATTTTATGATTCCATCTTGGCCATGGACACAGGTCTTGAGGCCCTTCCTGACGATGTTGGCGCGCTGAAAGCGGCGCTGCTGATCGCGCGCGAGAAGGAGCGGTTGGCTGAGGCGCGCAAGGATGTCGTCGTTGCGGAAAAGGACGCTGCGGTGGCGACAATGAACGCCGTCGCCGCGGAGCTGGCGGTCGCCACAGCCAAGGCGTCGGATGACCAGGCGCTGATCGCCCATCAAAAGCTGCGGATCGCGAAGCTGGAGCGGCAGATCTACGGCCAGCGCTCAGAACACGGCTCGCGGCTTGTTGATCAGCTGGAACTGCGGCTCGAGGAAGCGGAGGCGGCCGCGACTGAAGATGAACTCGCGGCCGAAATGGCGGTGGCCAAGACCACGACGGTGGCGGGGTTCACGCGCAGACGGCCGATCGAACGCAACACCTTCCCTGACCACCTGCCGCGCGAGCGGGTGGTGATCGATCCGCCGAAGGCCTGCGAGTGCTGCGGCGGCTCTCGGCTGCGCAAGCTGGACGAAGACGTGACCCAGACCCTGGAGGTGATCCCGCGGTCGTGGAAGGTGATCGAAACGGTCCGGGAGAAGTTCACCTGCCGGGACTGTGAAAAGATCAGCCAGGCGCCGGCCCCGTTCCATGTGATCCCCAGGGGTTGGGCGGGTCCCAGCCTTCTGGCGATGATCCTGTTCGAGAAGTTCGGCCAGCATCAGCCGCTGAACCGACAGGTCGAGCGCTACGCTCGCGAGGGCGTGCCCATCAGCCTGTCGACCGCGGCCGACGCGGTGGGAGCGGGCTGCACGGCGTTGGCGCCGCTGCTGCGGCTTGTGGAATCCCAGGTCATGGCGGCCGAGCGCCTGCATGGCGACGACACGACCGTGCGGGTGCTGGCGCTTGGAAAATGCGACCTCGCGCGATGTTGGGTTTATGTGAAGGACGACAAACCGTTCGGCGGTTCAGACCCGCCGGCGGCGATGTTCTATTACTCGCGCGATCGCGGCGGCGCGCACCCGCAGGCGCATCTGGCCAACTATGCCGGCATCCTCCAGGCTGACGCCTTCGGCGGTTACGGCAAGCTCTACGAGGCCGGCCGGGCGCCAGGCCCCATCCTGGAAGCCGCGTGTTGGGTCCACGCCCGCCGCCCGTTCTTCGCCATGGCGGACCTGGAGCAGAATGCGCGGCTCAAAGCGGCCGGCAAGAAGGAGATCATCATCTCGCCGATCGCCATCGAGATCGTCCGCCGGATCGACGCCCTGTTCGAGATCGAGCGCGGGATCAACGGCCAAAGCGCCGACCAGCGACGGGCCGTTCGCCAGAAACTCAGCGCGCCGCTGGTCGACGATCTGCAGGCCTACATGCTCGAACAGCGCGCCAAACTCTCGCGTGGGCACGACCTGGTCAAAGCCATGAACTACATGCTCAAGCGCTGGTCGGCCTTCACTCTGTTCCTTGAAGACGGGCGGGTCTGCCTCTCAAACAATGCCGCCGAGCGCGCGCTGCGGGGTATCTGTCTGGGCAGAAAGTCATGGCTCTTCTGTGGATCCGATCGAGGGGGACAGCGAGCGTCGGCGATGTACAGCCTGATCATCACGGCGAAAATGAACGACGTTGACCCTCAGGCTTGGCTGGCCGATGTGCTCGCCCGCATCGCCACCCATCCGGCCCATCGGCTCGACGAGCTGCTGCCGTGGAACTGGAAAGCCATGCGAGAGCAGGCCCTTGCAGGGCAGGCGGCTTGAGCGTGGGCCAAGTCAACAAGGTCAGCCATGTGTTCACGCTCAGCCACGTCGCCGAGATGCTCGGTGAAGACGAGGACTGGCTGTTCGAGGTCGCCGAAGAAATGGATACCGAGGATGGTCAGCTCTGGGTCCTTGGGGTCGGTGAAGATGGGGTGATGGCGTTCACCGACGATGGAATCGACAACCTCAAAGGGCTGATCGAGATCCACAAGGAGGATCCCAGCATCATCGAAGACCGCCGCAAAACGCTCGCCGCGGCCTTGAAGCCGGCCACCGAAAAGACGAACGACGACTAACCGCCGCACCCCGTGCAGATCAACCTGCCTGCGGCCTCTGGCGGATGGTTACAGCGCGCCGCCGTCATGTACACCATCATCGAAACGGCCAAACTCAACGGCCTCGATCCGAAGGCCCACCTCGCCGATGTCGTCGACCGCATCGCCGATCACCGCGCCAATCGCATCGATGAACTGTTGCCCTGGCGCTGGCAGGCCCAAGACGATCGCAAAGCCGCTTAGGCTAAGTGTCCACTTACATCTAAGTGGACACGCAAACAGCGGCCGTCATCGGACGCTTACCCTCCATTGGAGGGGCAATGCCCACGCAGAAAATCGCTATATGCCGCCTGCCGGAGATATTGAAATTGACGCAGGACACAGGGTCGCCTCCATCGGAGGCTGGTCTGCGCCGCTTTAAGTGGTCCATACCTGATGTTGTTCGTAGGACTACCTCGGATGGAAGAGTGAGATGGGAACCAAGCGCCATAAGTCGGAAGAGATCATGGTCAGCTGCGTAAAGTTGAGATTGCGACAGGCCAGGGCAAGTCGATAGCGGAGGTGGCACGGCTGGGGAATATTAGAGCATCTCACACCTAATTCATTGCACTACAGGACGCAGCGATGATGGCGAGGCGTCGAACCGGCCAGTGCCGATGCGGACACCTAGAACCATACCCTCGCCAACATTGGTCGATTGCCTGTGGTCTTCCCGATTTAATGCATAATGCCCTCACGCCTCACTCTATTAAATAGGCTTGCGGGCATAAATGTTGAGATGAAGCCCGCGACCGATGGAGTTGACGGACAATGCTATAGGGATTTGCCCATATTTTACTAATGCCTGACTGAGCCCCTTAGCCACGGGCACTCTGCGTGCGAGGGCATCGTAACGAATGCGCGTTAGTTGAACCTCTTTGACAACCTCTAATTCGGCTAGCGTGACCAAGTTGCGCAATCCGGCCTTGGTGAAGTAATTGACGTGTTCGGGGACCCAAAGGCAGCCGTTCTCGCGCGTTCCTAGTACGGCGACGGCCGCAGAATTGAAATTCGGAACCGCCAACGCCAAAACCCCTCCCGGCGCGAGCATTGACGTAAGCCGTTCGATAACGGTGCGCGGATTGAGAATATGCTCCAAGACTTGAGACAGGACGATAAGACCAAATTGCCGGTCGGGTTCATAATCATCGAGCATGCCGACAAAAGGAGCGTATCCGTTCAACTCTTCAAACACGCTATTTTCATATTGGCCGGGGTTTATACTAACCGGCTCGCGCCCTTGCCTTCTCATCTCTCTTGTGATGAACCCCATCCCCGACCCCACATCAAGGGATGCGGCTACGCCGCTTTTGTCGAACGACGATCCAATCCGAACGAGACGCTCCGCGTCCACCGTCGAGTTGGGAAATCGTCTCTCACCAGCAAGGATCTCTTCAGCTGTGACTGGGGCCGTCAAGCCATGACCCGAAAAAGCATAAATTGACGAAAGGTAAGCCGCGCTCGGAGGCGGACTCAGGTACCCTGTCCCGCAGGTTCGGCACTTGTTTATAGTGAAAGCCTCGGCGCTGCGCGCCCTCGAATAGGCGAAAGATTTCTGGGCCCAAGCGTAGACATCTTGCGACTGGCAACTAACGCAGGCGACGATTCTATCACCATAAATCTCACCTGAAAATGTAAGCGGACCGGCAGTCATTCGCGCTCCTTTAGCTCGTCTATCGCGCATAAAATCATATTTCAGGGGAGTATATACGCTTCTGGCGCGCTGCTACACATCGCTTTATGAGATCAAAGAGAGCAGTTCGTGCCGCGGCATTTGAAAAATGTTGCTCTGCAAATTTCCGGCACTTCTCCGACATTTCGGGATCGTGCGCGAGCTTGTGTCCGAGTAGCCGCCGAAGAACGAGTTCCAACTCTTCTTTGTTAGGATCAAACGTCCAGCCAATACCGTTCGCTGGCAGCTGATCCCAAGCGAGCCCTCTGGTCACAAGCGCCGGGCGCCCAACCGACAGCGCCTCCACAACCACATTTCCAAAATTCTCGCGCAAAGACCCTTCAAGGCCTGACGGCAGGACGAGCGCGTGGGCCCCAGCTAGTTCTGCATAGACCTGCGTGCGGGACGCTTCCCCAAGGACCGAAATCCTACCGTCACCTGCCGCAAGCTTAAGGACATCAGCCGCGTAAGAACCATCGCCACTACCAAGAACCGATATGCGATCTTGTTCGCCTGCTATGCTCATCCACACCTGCAGAAACGCTCTTATGCCCTTGTCGGCTTCCAGCCGGCCGACGTAGATAAGATGCGTCCCCGGAGTGTCAGTGTTACTCTGGGAATAAGGTATGGCGCTCAAGTCAAACGTATTCGGGATTGCCACGATTTTGTCCGACGCTATCAGCAAGCTCGCATCGCGTTTCTCAAATTCACTGGACACGCGAACAAATGCCGCCCTACGCACTAGCGGCAACACCACTACATTGTATAGAAAGTTCTTTAAACGACGATGACTCCGAATTTCCGCCACGTGGGTAGCAAGTAAGCCTCCATGCAAGGAGACGATGTAGGGTTTCTGCAGAAGCATCGCTATTAAGGCCGCTACTGTTACGGGCCAGGTGGAAATCCCGGAGACATATGCTGCATCAGCACGTCGAATTTCCGCAAATAGTATGGGAATAGCACCCCATCCGAAGCCTAGCTTTGTAGCAACTCGGCTTTTGTACAATCGAAGCTTCGCTTGGGTTGCTCGCTCGGCCACCGAACGATCAACTGGCCCAGCCCTGTTATTGGCGTCACAGCAAACGAGTACTACCTGCGACAACAGGCCTGCTATGATGTTCGCCGCCTCAACCCCAGACATGACCGCGCCGCCCCAGCCACGGGAAGACGGCGCGTGCGTAGTGACTACCGTGACTGCGATATTGGCGCGTCGACGCACGTTCGAATCCCACTCTACATTTTGCTCGGCGTCGGACAGCTTAGACATCCTGAAATCTGAGGGTCCTGAATCGCCGAAAAGACCCCGGCCAGTTTATTCGGCCTTCGATACAGTTTGCTATCACATGATTGATTACCTGAGCAACAGCGCGTCTGGCGTCACATGGCCCGACCTTGTCAGCGGCAGACCTACCTATAAAATTCGCCATTAGCGCGTGATCGCCTACGCCCGAAATCTCGCGATTTATGTGCAAAAGCATTAGTCAAATCCATTTGAACACCAGGGCATTAATGCCTGATGACCGTCTATCAAAGGAAAATTGACCAACTCTCAGAGGACTAAGGGAATAAAGGAAATGGGAATGCCTATTTAAAGTTTGCTCCTCACAGTGGCACCCTAATGCGCGCGCAGCATCCTAGCTGGCATACCATTCTGAATCGGTGCGACGCCGACCAGCGACTGCGCTCTTCAAAACCATTTGAGGAACTGCGACTGGATCTCGTGGCCACACCCTATTGGGGGCATATTCGGCCCAACCACTTTCGAACCGGCCAAGATCGGTTTCCCATTCGCCAATGCGGTGCTGCTCGCATCGGACAGCGCCACGCCCTCGCAAACGGCTACAGACGCCGACGGTCGGTCACCCGACGTTCGTATCCTTGATTGGGGACTCGGAGACCTGACAAGAAGGATCTGCGCAGACGCCCGCGTCCCGCAAGGTCCGCCGTCCCTAGTGCCAATCCCTTCCGTCGCCGGGACCGTCCAAGTCTTTCGTTTGAAGAGCGCGCTGCGAGTTTGCAGTGAGGCAAACTCCGCGGCATCGGCCCCGGCACTGCCTGACCGGCATCTTCTGGCCGTGCCCCCCCGCGTTCTCCAAAGCGATGCGAACTCATCCTATGCGACCGAAAAGCAGCAACCCACAAGCCGCCGTTAACCACATGAGCGCCTGAGAAAGCGCCATGCATCCTTCCTTGCCGACAATGACGGTTGCTTCCCTCGATCGTGCTCAGCATACCACGATCAGTTACAGTTTAGGTGTCCGAAAATAGTAGTTTCGTCAGCTCAAACCACGTGTACATCAACGAATATATAAGGCCAGGTCTGCCATCGCGGAAGCCCTGACAGACAACGTAGTGAAACAAGAACCGCAGCAGTGGCCGTAGCGGTCCACGTCCAATCGATTTCGATAAACGAGCCCGCCATGTTTGCACACCGGCAGAGCTTGGGGCATTCGCCTCTATTTCGGCCAGCCGAAGATGTTTCTGAAGCCACGCTCTGGGGCCATCATCAGCAAAATGATGCTCATAGGGAATATCTATATACCCAACATGCAATCCAGATTCGACGGTTTCGCCGTGTCCACTATCGTTGGGAATAAACCTAACGGTCCGGGTCCTTACCAAACGCGGATGATAAATCGGGTAGCCGGGTGCGTATCTCAACATTGATCCTGTAAGACAGAGCCGAGACGAAACCTCGTAAACGTCTACGCCGGAGTCGACTAGTTTGCTGGGTAAATTTTCAAAAAAGCTCGCTGAATATAATTCGTCAGCATCAATAAATAGGCACCAGCTATACTCGCGCAACTGAGCCAATGCAAAATTCCTTTGGCCCGCAAACCCTGCCCAGGGGTGAGATATGATAGTGACGTCAAGGGAGCCTGCAAGTTCCAAGGTCCCATCGCTGCTCCCAGAATCCACAATAAATACTGGATATCTATCCGGTATTCGCTGAAGGCACCGCTCTAGGCGCTTGGCTTCGTTTAGTGTCAGAACCACAACTGCAAGACTATCAGACATAATCACTCCTCGTCGTCCGAATATCTGCCTGCTTCATATTCGCGGGAATCCGCTATGGGCGCGTCGTCGATCGTCTTCCTAAAAGTAATAATTCCCGAGCGAAACAAACTTACACCAATCAACACGGCAGCGACAAATCCTTGCGTTGCCTGGGCGATCCCCGTAGCCGTAACTAGGCGGTCAGTCAGTTGGGCCTCACGCGATAACAGCAGCAGTACTAGCAAATATGTCGATGCTCCAATTGCCGACGCGATATTGATCAGTCTCAGGCGTTTCATCGCCAACGCCCCCCATTGAGCTGCACCATATGCCCATGCGCCCAGAACAGAGAGTGTAAAACTGAACCGCCATTCTCCGGCCAACCGATAATGTGGCAAAAACGCGTTCCAAAGGCTCCAAATGGAAAGCACCGAAAGGAGAACAACTGCATGGAATATGCCACTAGCAAGAACAGTTCGCCGGTAACTACGGAACCAATCTCGAAAATTTCCCTGCGCCCAGTGCTCGAACTGGACAATTCTAAACGTATCGTATATTATAAAGCCAATCATAGACAACGTTGTTATTAAGAACGAATACAATGTATATCCGCCAGCGAATCCGCGACCGCCTCCGACTTGCACAACGTATCGCCCGGAAACCACCGTGATCCATTGGCAGATGGGATCGAACGACATGCTGGCAGCAAACACAATTATCGCGAGGGCATCATTGGCGGAAATTTTCGAAAATGTGTATAAGCGAGCGTGCCGCATGTATCCGATTACGCATGAGATAGCGCATCCGACTGAATAGTAAATTAGCGTGGCCGAAAATGCATCTGTTGTGCGGAATATATAGATCGAGACCCCAAAAACCGGTAGCAGTCCAAGCTTGGTAATCGCTGACGCCCAGAGCAGGGGTAGGTCGTTCGTAACTCTCGCAGTGGTCACAAAATGTTCAGATATGAGGTAGGCGCAGAGGCTAAGCGCTAGTAGCGGTGCGTATGGACGTAGTAAAGGCGGCAGAACGTTTAGGCGCGCAAAATGAGCGGCAGCAATCAGTATGGCCCAACCACCAAAAGCGCAAAGAAATAAGGCTAGACTTTGACTTATAACGGCCCCGCGGTCGACCCCGGCTTTGGTGGAAAAATATAGCCTCCCGTGGACGAACGGGAGGCTCAATGTAAGGCCATAGCCCACCAGAAGCTGAAGGGAAGTATAGCCACCAAACGCTTCAACGTTCTTCGCGTTACCGAACAACACAAGCAGAGAGACGACGGCGAGGTTTTGTCCGCGCGCCGCGACAGCGTACGCTAGTACTGATATACCCCTGTAGATACGACTACTAAAGAGGGTAATTCCCGAACCGCGTGGAGGGCCATTGCCCTCCGGCTTACCACGTAGGAAAATTTTGAAATTCATCATATCCTGGTCAGGCTGACATATGCGGCGCCCGAGCACCCCGGGAATGTAACGACGCGTAAATCGATCAAGCCCCGTCCGCAATCGCGTCGCTTTAGCTGCGGGCGTTCCGGCTGGAGACGAACGCATGAGTCGAACTAAAGCCCCCTAAACTCCTCCCCACGTTGAAGAAAGATACCCTCGTCGCCGCTTTGGGTGGCCCATTTCGTCGGCTGAAATGCCCAAAACTTTCTGGCGCAATGGATTCCGATCCCGTCGTTACGTTGCACCATTCGGGTTGGCTTTCCACCAATAATCGGTCAATACTGTCAAGGTTCCTCGGGCGACCAAGCCCCCCCCCCCGGTCTTCAAGGTCCATCTTTAAAAAATTTTATGTGTCGCGACGGAAGGTACTTAACGTACGGAGAACTGGTATCAGTTTCCTTTAAAGTAAGCGCTGTTTCTCCGGTTCTCCGCACGATCAGGTTCAAGCGCCCCGATCACATTCGAACACAGTTCGATGCCGTTACGCCCCGACAAGGCGGCCCGCTGTCGGCGAATTCCGCCTTCTCCGGCTCAGACGCTTCGAATAGGGCCGCCCAAGGTCAACCCGCGTGCCGAATCCTCGATTCGCATCGCTCGGCGCAAACCGAATAGCTACCGCTCGCGAATGCCGCAGTACCGTGCCACCGCCGAAACCGGCGCCCCCATGCCAACGCCTTCTCGGCGATCCGCGCCTCGTCGTCTGGCGACTATCGTCGCTTCCGTCAAGATTCTCGTTGCGGCCCCCAGCTGTAGAATGTGACCCGACTTGGGGACAAACGTAGCGTTAAAGCAACACATGCTCCCGAAGGGATCGTCACTGTCGCCGCCGATACGCTTCAAGAGAAGGTGAAATCCAGACGACGCTTTCCTTTCAAGGCGTAGCCACTATGCAATGTCTCAAATAGCGGACACGGCGTAATCATTTCTTGAGCCGAAGATGGTACCCTCCCTTTGATAGCTTTAAAGGGCGGTCGCGCTCCAGTCTGCCCGTTGCCTCACCACGAAGCAAAGGTGCGGTGAATGGGATTAACGTGCGCTAGTTGTGAGGGCGCCTATTAGATGATAGGCATGCCCGTGCGGTCGGGAAGGGAGTACGGGCGTTAGGATCGACATCTCAGTTGCTGATCTAATAAATCGTTGTTTTGAAATTTAACATAATGACGGGGTATCTTACCTTGTCCTAAGGCTATCGTGGATGGATATACTTTCAATTTTTTTGGTCGTCACTTTCATGATCGTGATCACATGGGTGATCTCGCAGCAATTCGGTGTTTGGAGCGTTGGAACCTTTTGCGGCGTAATGTTCACGCTTGGCTTCGGCGTCAGAAGTTTCGTGGTAAACACTGAATCGGACTACAAAATTTTTGGACTTTTTACTCCTGAACCAATAGATCTCCTTCTTCTAGACTGGGTTGGACTTGCCGGACTCATCGCATTCACCGCCGGAATGTTCTTGACGCCAAAGCATTGGCGCCGTGACCGAGCCCCGCTTCCAACGTACGACCACATCGACAGGCTTCGCTACAGCCGGAAGTGGGGGTTTTATCTGATTGCGACGTTCGCAGCGCTTGGAATCCAGATGACCGGGCTGGCTCTGATTTCGGGCGGCGTTCAGCATGCCATTCAAATTTTCGCGCAACGCACGATCGCGAACTTCTCTTCAGTAGGATTTATCGGCGCAATCTGCGTAGAGATGTGGTCTTTAACGATTCCCTTTGCACTGATAAGTCTTGTCTGTGCTTTTCGAAGCAAGGTTTACACCTATAGCGCTATCAGCGGCCTTGTTCTGGTATTGTTGATGGTATGGGCTGCGACCATTAATGGGCGAGCGGCAGCTATCATTATACCTTGGGCGGCCATTATCTGCGTAAATGAGATGACGTCATCGAGAATTAGAGGCTATTGGCTTTTGTTAGGCCTTCCAGGAGCGGCTGTCGTCGCCGTTGTCGGTCTTGCCTTCCGGGTGGCGGCTCAGCAGCACATTCCGTTTGACGTGGCATTGGGGACGGCCTCGGGCAAGGCCATTTACAATACAAGTGATTCGCTGCCCATGCTCGACGCAGCTTGGATCGGGCTAGAGTATGTCCGAATTCAGGGACACAACGTGTTCAATACGGTCGTCGCGCCGTTCACCGTCTTGGTGCCGCGAGCCTTTTGGGCAGAGAAGCCAATTTTTGCTCCGCAGCTCTTCAGTGAAGCAGTGACCCATGCACCCACTGGCGGCGGGTTGCCAGCCGGGGTCGTGGGTGAGGGTTACGTTGCGTTCGGATGGGCCGGAATGCTGTTGTTTTGTGGCCTGATGGGCGCCGCGGCGGCAGCTTTCGACAGAGAAATCATCAAGAGGCGTGCGGGCGAACTGCTCGCCGCTTGGCTGGTCTTCGAAGCGACGGTGGCAGTCCTAATGGGCATCCGTGTCGGGTTTCAGGGATTGTTGATCACATGCCAGCTGGCGTTGATCTGGCTTCCCCTCCTTTGGGGTACGCAGAGCTACATCGGGCACCTCCTGAGTCCAAAATATCAGAGAGCAAGACGCTGGCGCGCCTGATCGACGCTCACCCAGGCCCGACGGCAGGAAATGGATTGGATTGGAGTCGAAGAACACGCTTGAGAACGGATTGCCCCCCCGGGAATCTTGACACGCGATTGCTGTAGAGCGCCAGCGATGCGCAACGCTCAAGATGAAGTCCTTCATACCCAAATGGACCGCCTTGCGGGCCGATGTACTCAATGTCATTGGAAAAAATCTCCACGTTTTGTGGAAATCTTGATGGGTTGAGGTCGTAACGCACGCCGAGTTGCATGCGAATGCCGCCACGATCCGATACGCGGATCGTGTTTTTGGAAATGCTACATCGGTTGAGCATCGAGCCGGCCTCCTCCGAGGTCGTGGCGGGGGTGTTTCTGTTCGCCAGATAGATGGCGACCAAATCAGGCCTGCGAGGCGGCTTGTCGGAAGTTATGGTGTTTGATGACGCAACAACATGATCGTTGTTTAGCTGCTTATTGTTTGTATCGGTCACGATGGCCATACCGTGACTGGCGGGGTTATGTATTCTATTATTTGTTATAGAGGCACCCGAAACGCCGTATAAACCAATACCTCCGCCATCCTCATTCATGTCGGCGATGTCGTTTTGGCTAATAAATAAATTTCCCCCTTTGGTCCATCCGTCGCCGAGCTGGCCGCCAAAAGCGATGGCATCATCGCCAGTCCGGCGGAACAAGTTTCTCAAAACTTGACCATTACGAATGGTCATCCCAAGAGTGTGACTTCCCATGTTTCCACCCTGCAGCCCGTCGGCTTTCGTGTCTTGATAGGTGCAGTCAGAGACCTCGAAGTCTTCGACTTGGCGAAAAAACGTCCCATACGTGCCAAATTGAATGTTGCATTTCAGCATCTTCAGACCTCGTACCTGCTGGGCGTAAATTACTGGCTTCTGGCCCCGCAGCGAGAACTTCCTAGAGAATCGAAAGCCTACGCCTTGAAGTGTTATGTTTTCGAGTATGTTTCCGGGGTTGCTGATAGCAAGCAAGGCCAGGTCAGTCTGCGGCCGACCGTCATAGATCAAGTCGCATTCTATTACCGAACCCGGCACACCTTGTAATCTCGTATTGCTGCGCTTCAGCGCAAGAATGTCTGGAACGCCTTCTCGTGCGGAGACCCGATATGTTCTTGGCTCAAGTTGTATAAGGCCTCCCTTGTCGAGAGCCTGGCTAAGTGCAGCGGTGTCGTCTGCCCCCGTGACGACTGTCCCAATGGCTTCTGCGCGTGCGGCCGCCCCGTAGCAGATCGCGCCAATTATGCCTGTCCGACGAGTAAACATGGTGGGCGTCTCCATCTTGACGTAGGCGGTGTGGCCGCCGATACGCTTGGGCTTAGGTGGTAGAATTAGCTTGCCCTGCCGGATTCAGCGTGTCGAGCGCGCTTCGGCCGACCGCTCGACCATCGACCAAATCGGGTCTTGAAAGATGCGCGCACCAACGAACCGGGCTCCCGGCTGTGTTAGGTGAACGCGATCTTCACTCAACATGCGACCACTCTCGTCGAAGACCGGCACGGATCTGCCGTCAGTGGATAGGTGTTGCAATATACTCACATATAACGAAGGTGGTGTGAGCGCTCTATACCTGCGGTCCGCTTCCAGTGCTTCATCGGAGACCTGAACCTTCACACCTCTCCTCGCTATTAGTGGAATGAACGCATCAGGATTGAGGTTTACGCCGAAGTCTTTAGACCCCACAAAGACAACTTTGCCAAATAATTGCGGCCACCTAGACATGGTGTGTGCGTCGCATGTGGGAATATAGCGATGATCATAAACAGACACCACTAGCGTGGCCGAAATTACCAGCCTTCGCAGGGTTTCATCCGATTTTGCCCAGTCGCACAGCAGGAAATCATCCCTATAAACAATATTATAATCTTTAAACTTACCGTTCTCTATCGCCATGTTAACGAAATCGCGCGCCGTGCTATTGCCCAAAACGAGCAGGTTGGGCTTGTGGTCTTGCGGAAACGACGCTGCCTTGTATTGAAAAATTCGACTGTTGTAGGTTTTGTAGCTGCCTGGAGCTGGCGAGTTTGGCGGCATAGGGAGCCGGCGCGGCAAGCCACCCTCGTGGGCTATTACAGCGCCGGCCGCAGTAAGAACCAAGGCGGAAGGAACTAGGCCCAATAGGAGCGTTCGAAGGGGCACCTTTGCGCGATCTCGGATGGGCACTTCGACAAAACGCCATGAAAGATAAGCAACGCCGAGTGTGATTAGGATCATCAGCCCGAACATCCATGGCGCTGGACGCTTCGGATCTATAACGCGCAGAAACACGAAGAGCGGCTGGTGCCAAAGATATGCGCTGTAGCTGATCAGGCCGATGCCCACCATGGGACGTGACGCTAGCAGTCGATACACGGGGCCACCTCGGCAAAATGTTATGACGAGAGATGCGCCGAGAACCGGAATGATCGTAAATGCCGACGGTGAAGGGAGCGCGGCTGGAAAGCCAACAGCCGCGCCCAATATCAAAATGAGGCCGGTTGCGGCAAGAAGGGGGGACGATGGCGGTGCTTGGCGATGCCTTGTAGTCAACGTTATTAGCGCTCCGGCTGCCAACTCCCAGGCACGAGTCGGTAATAGGTAAAAGTTCTGGTCTGGGAAATAAATCGCACCAATAATGGCGGCGGATAAACTTATGGCCGCAATAATAGCCATTGCGACCGTCACGCTCCGACTTGCCAGTCGGTGCATCGCGATCATAACAAAGGGGACAATGGCGTAATATTGTTCTTCAACACCAAGACTCCAGGTGTGGAGGAGCGGTTTGAAGCTAGCCTCCATATCCCAATACCCGATGGTGCGCATGAGAAGCACATTGTTCGCCGAAAGAACCGTCGCAACGACGTGTTCGCCGAGACTCCGGTATGAGTCGGGTCCCATGAAAAACCAGCCAGCTATGAGGCACGCGAAGATAACGATGAGGAGGGCCGGTAAAATGCGTCGTGCTCGTCGCTCATAGAAATTTAGGACCGAGAAGACACCCTTGTCCTGGCCGTCAACAATTATGTGAGTGATAAGAAAACCACTGATGACAAAGAACACGTCAACACCTACGTAGCCGCCCGAAAACCACGAAAATCCAGCATGGCTCAACATCACGGACATGACCGCGATGGTACGTAAACCGTCGATTTCAGGACGATATTTCACAGCGAGCCCCCAATTCAAACGTAAAAATATTGCGACTACTGAAGACTTGCAACGACAGGTATCGAGTAGCGATATTCCGATTTTCTGCTCAAAGACACAAGGGCTTCAGCATGGTAGGCTTACCAAAACGCGCGCATTTAAGTGACTTTGCGCTGTAGAAGCGAAAGCAAGGAAGCTCGCGGATTTTGACTTATTCGTCCAGCCCCTCGCCCGCGCGGAATAAGCAAGCTATCTGGGCGCCATTTCTTCACAGACAGCGTCCGCGACGGCACCCAAAACGCATGTCATCGAAAACCCTGATAACCCGAATGGTACTCAAACATATGAGTCATGGGAACCATGCGGCCGGCCTCCGGACTTGGTTCATAGGGACGACCGTCCCGCTCTGGCAGACGTCGGCCATCTACCCGTTGTTCGCCATTTATTACTCAACCGAACTAGTCGATATTCCGTTCGCAAGGGCCTTTAGGTCAGGATCGGCAACGGGATAGGTCGCAATTCCGAGGTCCGTCGTGATTGTCACCGCGGTAGGCTCCCCACAAGCTTTTGGGGAATAGAATTCTGTGCGGCGTGACTGTCCCGGCAGAACTTTTGCGGGCAGCGCCAACTCCCATCCTTGGTACAGAGCTGCGCCTGTGTCGAACACGCAGCTGGCATCACGGCCGTCATTTATGACGATCCTCGAAACCGTAATCGGTTCGGACTCGTGGGAAATGATGCTGACGGCGCTTTGTCCTTGGAAGTCTTCGTTCACGACTTCCAAATTGGCGCGTCCATTCTGGGTTGGGGGAGCGTCGGATGGAGGCGCGGACGGCGGCGAAGCCGGGCCGCAAGATGTCGCCATCAAACCCACCATCGCAAGCCCACCGACGCTCCTAGACCGTCTGCCGCTCATCGGGGAAAAGGACATGGTTCCTACTTCTGGGAATAGACTGCGGATGTGCAGGCCATTTGCAATTGGCCATTGATGATACCACGAATGAGTTTAGTCTAAACGGCTGAACTCGGACCCTAGTCGTCGGAGGCGGCTCCCGCTGGCAAGTGATCGAGCGCGCGCGCCTGTAAATCCACGCGGCAACCAACATGCGGACACACAAAGCCCAGCCGCATGGGAGCGCGCAACGCCTCAGGCGTGAACATGAACGGGTCCGGATCGATGAGGACCACACGCACCTTCGCGATGGCGCGACCGCAAGCGGGGCATTTGGAATAGGCCATCGGCTCTTCTAGCTTACGGCTAAGATCCTGAATATCGTCAGCAGCGTTCGGAAAGCCGATCGTAGGCGTCGACCCGCCGCACCAGAAGGTCGATTTTCCCGCGGTAGTTTTCGGCCTTCAGACAGGCCAGCTCAAAGCCTTCGCAGCCTCGTCGACCTCAATGTACCAGGCGCGCGGCGCGGTGCGGCACTCCCCTCACCGTGCGTGCCGCGGCGCGATGGCCACCGACTGGCGAGGCAACCTGACGGGGCGACAAGGGCTCGAACGACCGTGGTGTTCCGGCTCAACGCAGATCTCTTTCGAACGCATTTGCGGGCCGCTAGTGCACTGACTCAGACGGAAGGTGCAGGTAGTCGGCTGAGTTTGTCGAGGATGATGTCGGCGGGTTTGGTCCAGACGAAGGGCTTGGGATCATCATTGTGCTCGGCGATGTAGCGGTTGATGGCGGCCTGGAGATCGACGACGGATCGGAAGGCGCCACGGCGGATGCGCTGGCGGGTGAGGATGGAGAAGAAGCCCTCGACGGCGTTTAGCCATGAGGCCGATGTGGGCGTGAAGTGGAAGGTCCACCGGGGATGACGCGCCAGCCAGGCGCGGGTCTTGGGATGTTTGTGGGTCCCGTAGTTGTCGAGAACGACGTGGATGACCTTTCCGGCTGGGACCGCGCGCTCGACGGCGTTCAGGAAGCGGATGAACTCCTGATGCCGATGTTGCTGCATGCATCGACCGAGGACGACGCCGTCGAGCACATTGAGGGCGGCGAACAGGGTGGTGGTTCCATGGCGCTTGTAGTCGTGGGTCATGGTCGCGCACTTTCCGGGCTTGATCGGCAGGCCCGGCTGGGTCCGATCGAGCGCCTGGATCTGGCTCTTTTCGTCGATGGACAGCACCACGGCGTGATGGGGCGGGCTCATGTAGAGGCCGACAATATCCTCGACCTTGGCGGCGAAGGCGAGGTCCTTGGATCGCTTGAAGGTGCGCAGTCGATGCGGCTGAAGTCGGTGTTGGTCCCAGATGCGCTGAACGGCGCGAAGCGAGATGCCGACAGCCTTGGCGACGGCGCGGCCGGTCCAGTGGGTGACCTCGCCGGGCGGATCGGAGCAGGTCAGGGCCAGCACTTCGGCCACCTTCGCGGTGGGGTGAGGCGCCCTTCCCGGCGGGCGGGTCTTGTCGCGCAGCAGGCCATCGACGCCCAACTCGGCGTAGCGCACCTGCCAGCGCCAGACCGCCGGGCGGCTGACGCCGGCCAGTTCGGCGACCTCCAAGACGCTGCGGCGCTCAGCCGAGTACAGAATGATATGGGCGCGCTGCACATGCTTGAGCGGGCGGGCGCGGTCGGAGGCGATCGCAGCGAGCCGCTTGCGGTCCCCCTCGCCAACGATGATGCTGACTGTCTGGGCCATAAGCCCAGACTCGCACATCGCGGAGCGTTTGTGAATCTTATGACCGCTTCAGTGCACTAGGTTCGTCTGGGCGCGCCATGGCCACAAACCTTCAAACCCGTTCTTACTTGAGATGACATGCTTCTAACGCGTTTTCAGCGTCTAGCGATCGCCGCCGCCGCCGGGGTCGCGTTGGTCGCCGACGCCATGTGGATGTTGAATGGCGAACCCGACGCCAAGGCCCGCAAAAAAATTGCTGTGCCGGATGCTGTGATAGCGCAACGTTTCACTGACTTCCGCGGCGGGCCGATGGTAGGCGGCGCCGACGAAGGAGATTTCGCACGGGCCGGGTACATCTGGGCGATGCAGAAGCGACCCACCGACGCCATCAACTGCCCCATATCCCTGCATTTCAACGCGGCTGCATCAAATGGCTATCCGACATTCGTGATGTTGATCCGGACTGGAGCGGTGATAGCGCGCCGCGCTAGGCACACAACTAGCGGGCGGCTCGTTTGCTGGTGCGTTCCCCGTAAGTGCGCCCGGCTTGCTGGCGTGGCGATGAGACGCCCAGATGACTTCGGCTCGGCTGCCCGGATGTCGCCGAAGCCGGGTTGGGCTCGGCCGTCAAAACCAGCGCCGCGCGTCAGCGGGCGTCACCCTTATACCAGGGCCAATCTTTATCTGGCTCTGGCGTTTCCAGTGACGTCGGAGTTGCCATAAACGTCGACGTACGGTCCTCGGCCAGCGTCTAAGGCGAATACGTCATTGACCTCCACGAGCGTCGCGATTGAGGGGCGGCGCCCGATCACCAGATGACGTGGGGTTGATACTTGTCATCTTGGCCTGACAAGTCTTAGACTCTCTTTGCGTTGCATGCAGTGTGACGCCGAGGCGTGAGAACCTCGCTTGAGTCGACATACGCAAATCTTCACTCCGGCCGCTCGCGTGCCTGCGCGGCGTGTCTGGTCGAGTCGATTCGCGGCTTGAGTCTGTTCTCGTCGGCCCGTCGGGCCGGTCCCGCCTCGTCGTATGGAGGCTGGCCTTTGACGACGAACGGAAAGCTTTTGCCAGGGCGTGGAGCGGACAACCCCGCTTCCCTCCTAGGCTCGCTTTCTCATGACCTCGTGCGCTTCGACGACTCCGATCCTGCCGTGGTCGGCGATCCCGCTCCCCACACGCTCGATCCTGCCGGCCCTGAGCTGGTCGAGCGCCTGTTTCGGACCCAGGCGCCGCAGCTGCTCCGCTTCCTCGGTCGCCGAACCGCTCGCCCCGACGATGCGGCGGACATTCTGCAGGAAGCGTTTCTGCGCCTCACGCGCCTTTTCACGCTCGGGCCCCTCCCCGACAGGCCAGAAGCCTATCTGCAGCAGATTGTCTCCAACCTTCTGAGGGACGGATCCCGCCGGCGGACAAGCCGATCGGACGCCTTGCATGGACCGCTGGACGCCCAACCCATCGTCGATCCCGCCCCCGGGCCGGCGGACTATGTGGAGGCGCGCCAGGCGCTCCGGGCCTATGAAGCTTGCCTGCTGAAGTTGAAGCCCAAGACCCGCCTGATCTTCCTGCTTCATCGGCGGGACGGCCTGACCTATGCTGAGATCGCCGTGGAGGCCGGGATCAGCGTGAGCGGCGTCGAAAAGCACATGATGAAGGCGATCGCCCATATCGATCGCGAGATCGGACGGCCCTGGTGAGTCCGGCCGACCGCCTTGCTGACGTCCAGGCCGAAACCCTGCGCCTGGACGCCGCCGCCTGGTTCGCCAGGATGCGGGGACCAAACGCGTCGGCGCATCAGGTCGAGTTCGACCGCTGGCGCGGCGGCCGTCCGGATCGCCAGGCCGCCTATGACCGGCTGCTTCGCCGCTGGGATGAGGCCGGCGTCCTCTCCATGTCGCGGTCAGACCTTGGCCTCGGCCAAGCCCGCGCGCGCCGGCGACCAGCGCGCGCAAGGTGGACCGCAGGCGCCATCCTTGCGGGGGCTACGGCGGGGGTGGTGATCTACCTCGCGCCAGCCCGGCCCGACTGGTTCGACGCCTGGCCGGTTCCGTCGGCCTGGAGCCAGCGCCTGGCCACCCCGGTCGGCGAGATCCGCACTGTGAAACTGCCCGATGGCTCCTCGGTGACCCTCGATACAGGCACCATCCTGAGGTGGCGCTTCTCAGACTCCGCCCGGCGGCTGGCCCTCATGCGCGGCCGGGCGCGCTTTGCCGTCGCCCATAACCCGGGCCGTCCGTTTGTGGTGATGGCCGGCGGCGGTCAGGTGACCGCCCACGGGACGCTGTTTGATGTCTCCCTGATGCCCGGACGGTCCGTCAGCGTGACCCTACTCCAGGGCGTGGTCGAGGTGGACGGCGCGGTGGGCGCGGACCGGGCCAGGCCAACGACGCTAGCGCCCGGACAGGCGCTGGCCTTCAGTCGCGATCAGCCCGCGCCCCGGCTGCGCCGCGTCCCCGTGGCCGCGCAAACTTGGCCCACAGGCATGTTGACGTTTACCGGCACGCCGCTGTCCCAAGCCGTGGCCGAGGCTAACCGGTACTCTCGCATCCCCATCCGGCTCGCCACGGCGGACCTCGGGCAGCTGCAGGTGAGCGGCGCCTTTCCCGCGGGCGCCGCCCGCCCCTTCGCCGACAGTCTGGCGGCGACCTTTGACCTGCAGGTTCGCGAGGAGCCGGCCGGCGCCCTGATCCTGGACAAGCCGTCGGCGCTCCCAACGCCCTGACTCTCGCC
>Ga0302315_10002014_pt1 | contig 19719 bp, 13 predicted proteins | sample III_Palsa_N3_1_FD_200532 | JGI IMG/M metagenome (GOLD analysis project Ga0302315, IMG submission 200532) | Peat permafrost microbial communities from Stordalen Mire near Abisko, Sweden - III_Palsa_N3_1 | ecosystem: Environmental > Terrestrial > Soil > Palsa > Peat permafrost | place: Sweden...
ACTCTGGCTCTTTTTTTGCGTAAACCATTGTTAATGTGATACATAAGCTGCGCCGCTAAGTTCGCATCCCCGGTTCGACCATAATTTTCAATAATTATCATTTTTTTGGGGTAGATCGAACCAATGATAAACCTTTTTTCTTCAACATTGCCGCCTTGATACAACCCAATGAGGGTTTTCAGCCGAATTAACGCATCATCAACAATCGCACTTAAATCAGTTTCAACGCCTCTATTTGCTTTAAGTTCCTTTAATTCTGCCTCAAGCCTTAAAATTTTATCCTCGCATTGAGATTTCATAATCTTATAATCTTGCAGGTCAATATCATCCGACAATAGCATTGCCCGAAGTTTAGTCAAAGAATTATTCTGTTCTGAAATTTCGTTTATCAGGCGTTTGCGTTCTGCCTCAAAATTCTGTTGATCGTCCACCGTTACATCACAGATTATTTCCTTGAATAATTCCGCCATGCCTGGTTTCGGTAAAAACTTTTTCAAATCCTTTTCAAATTCTATGTTTATCTCGTCAGCCTTATATCTCGCCTTACAAGGTGCTTTGCAGTGATAATAAGTATAGTATGCGTTACGGCCTTTTGATGCGCTGCCTGTTAATTGCTTATTGCATAACGGGCAATATAAAAACCCTCTAAGTATTAAATCTTCAGGTGTTTCAAGATTGAATTTTTGCACCTTTTTTCTCCCGTTAAGCCTATCCTGAACGTCCCAAAATAGTTTTTCACTAATAATCGGTGTGTGCTTACCCTCTGCTAAATACATTTCGTTATGTTCATCAGCAGGAACGATCACCTTTCCGCAATAAACAGGATTTCGTATGCAAACCCAAAAGGTATTCCTTGTCATTTTCATCCCTCTCGACCGGGCTAATGTCCAAACTGCCTCTGTCCGAAATACACCTTGCGCTAAGACTTCAAATGCCCATTTCAAATGACTGGCTTCCGGCTCAACAATGTCGATATATTTTGTTTTGTCATCACGTATTCTATTTATATAACCAGCGGGTGCCTTTCCCATCCAGCGGCCCTCTACTTTGCCCCGGCGCATCCCAACAACCACATTCAAACCACGTCTTAAATTGTCGGCTTCTGCCTGGGCGATATAAACCGCAAGCATAATCCTGCTTTCGGGAATTTTTAAGTCTAAAAACTGGTCAATCGCATTTGGCTCAATATTCAAAGCTTGCAGAATATCAATCATATTGTAGGCATTGGCCGTATTACGGCTAAACCTGTCCCATTTGGTAAAAAGGATCATATCACACAGCCTGCCTTTTGTTTTTTTTAATTCGGATAACATCGTCATCCATTCAGGCCGCCGTTTAAAGGTTTTTGCTGAAAAGTCCTCATAAATCACCCGGCCAACTTTTATGTTGTTGCGTTCGCAGTAATCATGTAACCGTTGATCTTGATCCCTTTGAGAAAACCCCCTGTCTGCTTGTTCATCGGTACTAACCCTGATGTATAAAAAGGCAACTTTTCTTGTATCAGAATCTGTTGGGTTTATTTTGGCTTTGGGGCCAAGCTTGTGCGTTCTACGATCACGGTAATAAACCAATTGACCCACATTATCCACTCCCATGTTATTTTGTTTTTTTATCTCTAACTACTTGCTTTACAGCTAATATACTAAAATTATATGCCAAATCCAAAATTAATTGTGCTTCTTCGAGTGTAACTTTTGTGCCGTGTTTTGCCAATATCTCAACCGCTTTAGCAGGTGTAATATTGCGTTTTGTTGAACAAGTAATTCCCATTTCGTACCTCGTTAAATGGTGCAAAATTCCCGACTTACTAACCCCTACTTAGACAAGTAGCCTAAAAAATCACCTCAGCTTAAATTAAATGCTTGTATATTAGTATTATTTGACAATCAATTATTTACGATGGACGCATTTGAGATACCAAATGAAATAAAGGAAAACTATAGGTACGCTCTTAAAAAGGCCAGGGAAGATCGACCGCGATATTTTGAGTGGATTAAAAGCGAAATTGAGATAGTAATATCACTCATTAATAAATTTGATAAAGTTTATGTATTAGGTGGCCTCGGCTCTCGACTTATAAAATCTACACCCACTCTGTTTAATCAATTTTTAGCGACTTATGCTTCGGATAACAATGAAATAGACGAAAATGAGTTACTTCAAAGCGATGAAGAAATTGAAGTGCTTTTAGAATATGCAATGAGCATTGCCACTGCAACACCAAACGACAGCAAGGTTGTACCCAATAACGATGATATTCAAAATATTTATGACCAGCTATCAAAAATAAAATCCAACATAAACTTTTGGGAAATGTCAGCAGAAGACCCCAACGGAAATGAATTTGACCATTGGTTGAGAACAAACATCATGGAAGATTCAATTAATGTAAGAGGCGATGGATACCACGTACACATAAAAGAAATCTATACCGAAACATTTGCACCGCACAATGGATTTCTCAAACAATATTATGGGTTTGATGCGCAAGATGTTTTCGACACAATATTGAAGTTAGATAGCCTGGTTTATTCCAAAGTAGGAAGTCCATTTGGGGCAACTCAATCTCATAAAAGGCTTACGGAATGGATGGATGAGATTGGACAAGAGAATGTTACCAAAGTAATGATGGAAACAGGAAAACATTTTATTATGCAGTTTACGGAAGCCAACCCCGACCTATATGACGTTTCAATGCCCGAACAGGTAATTGCCCACAGTTTGGATAATGTCGAGGGATATAATAAAATCTGTTGGGTTATCCCAAAATCAGAAAAAGAAACAAAAATATTTGATAGGCTATCGCTTTCCTATGGAGATAACAACGTTTTTTTAATACCGCCTAAATTTAAGGCGTTCCCATTGAACGACACTCTTATTAAACTCAAGCCTTTAATAAAAGAAAATAGCAAATACTACCATTTCTCACTTAATCTTGCATTCAGAAATATTTTTAAAATAACCGAGGAATTAATCAAGGAAGCTGATGCAGTTTATTACGAGCATACATTTAGAGGTAATACCCATAAAAATTCCCGCGATAATTATATCGAACAAAAGACGAAACAACTCATTCAAAAAATTTTACCGACTGGTAAAGTATATCATTCTTTAAAATATAATATTGTAGAAAACGGGCAAGCTAAAAGGCCGGAACTTGATTTACTGGCTATCACAGAAGATTACATTTACATCATTGAGGTTAAGGCAGGGCAATTAAATCAAAGGCATCGTAGAGGTGAGATGTTAAGCTTGAAAGACAGACTTAAAGATACTATCAATGAGGGCTCTTATCAATGTCAACGAGCATTAAAATATATACATGATAACGAACAACCTGTTTTTGATTATGTTGAAAATGGAACAGGAAAAGTGTTAACCATTGATAAAAATAAAGTTAAAGCCTATTTCAAAATCAGTGTTACATTTGAGCACTTTGCATCTATTTCTGCCAATTTAAAATACCTTATTGATTCTGGAGTATTGAGTTTAGATTTGAAATGGACTTGGATAGTTTCACTTTATGATTTAATGATATTTGCAGATCTTATTAATGGGGAAGAACAATTTGTCGAATACCTAAAAAATAGAATCGACTTATACGATAGAAATGACATCATATTTCAAGATGAGATTGATATTTTGGGGTTTTATTTTGAAAACAAGTTCCCGTTAGGTGCAGAAAAAGAGAATGAAACGGTGCAAATTGTTAACTTCAAGGATGAAATTGAAACTTACTACACGCAAACGGGTGTAGGTATGCCGGGTATATTAAAACTAAGAAGAAAGACGATAAATGATTATTAAAATTCCTGAAATTCTATACCGAGGCGATGATGATCGTTTCAAAATACGAAATTTGAAAACTACGCTTCATTTTTCACAATTGCAGACAAATCTCTTAAATGGTGGCCAGGGTCACGCTATCTTTAACACGCCACTATTAAAATTAGTGGCAGACCATGTTGATCCTGGTTGGGCTACGACCCATTTTCTTTCATTTAGCGAGGAAAAAAAAGTTGCATATCGGTTTGCTTTACATTGTGAATATGATGAAGTAGATACTCTTATTGAAGATTATAATGAATATTACCAAAGCGGGCCTGATTGGGATTTCGCAATTATTGGAATAGATACCAGACGGATAACTTGGAAATTATTGGCTGCTGGTATCTACGAGGGAACATATCAGCCTCAATTATTAGAGTTTAAAATGTTTCCGGGAATTTATAAGGTGATATTGATAAATGTTCAAGAAGCAATTAAGCACTTACCTTCTCTCACTAATTTTATCGCCGTTAATGCAAACGCTACGAAAGATAAAGAATGGCTTTTATTACCGGCTACAGAAATGATTATGAATACAGGAAAAATAGAATATTCCGGAGTTGTGGATGGTAATTGCATTTCAGAAATTACCCGGTATAAACGCATTCAGTAAATAGTCATTATGAATTTTAGGCAACTTGCCTAATCACAAAAACTTCGCTTCCCACCTTTGATTATCAATTCAGATAGTCATGAAGAACAACGAAGTCATACCCGATCTTAAAGGCCGTAAATTCAACGGCAACCTTTCCAAAATCAAACGCATCCGCACACAACCGCGCCAGCGCATACGGCTGTTGCTGCGCTCCTTTGTCCCGCTCGAAGTTCCGGGCCGCAGGCCGGAACCCGGTCAGTAAATCCGGTAATAAGGTGTCCATTTTTCGGAGAAAAAATGGAGCAAGCGGAAGTTGGGCAGAGCCCTACTTTGCTTGCCCTACGCTACGCTGCGGGGGTGTAACTTATACTCCGGGTATAAGTTGAAGCCCTGGCACTATCGTAAAGCCCGAAAAAAATATAACCCAGGTTATAACCCACAAAAGAAATCAGTTACATGAGCAATAACGATGGCCATACCAAGACTTTACGTTTTTCAGACGCCCTTGACGAAAAATTCGGCAAGGTGGCGCAGAAATTACGGCGCAGCAAATTGCAACTTTTCGGCCTGATGGTGGATTATTTCCACAAGACAGGGAAAGACCCGGCGGACATTAGCGATGAGGTGCTGAAAACAACCCTGGTCAAAAACCACGACACCTATACCGGTAGCATCAATAACTGGTACGTTCCGCATGCGGATGATGAGCACCTTTGCCGGGTATTCGATGACTTTCATCGCATCTTTAAATTTATAAGCCGCGCCGAAAAATAAAGGCCCGTTGATCTCGAAAACATCCACGCTTTTGGGGATTTCATCCGGGTTCAATATTTCATCCGTAGTATGTGGAGCCAACTGCACGGAACTGGCCTGCATCATCTTGCGCATAAACAGAAACGCAGCCAGGATCATACCGATTTCGATAGCTACGGTCAAGTCGACGAGTATAGTCAGCCCAAACGTGGTTAGTAATACGGCGGCATCGCTTTTTGAACCTTTTAGCACAGATATGAAATTTTCCGGTTCGCTCATATTCCAGGCAACAACGGTCAGGATTCCGCCGAGTGTGGCCATGGGGATGAGTGCCGCCCATTTCCCCACAAAAAGCATTATAAGCAGCAAGGTTATCGCGTGGATGATACCGGCAATGGGTGTCCGCCCGCCGTTTTTGATATTGGTAGCCGTACGGGCGATGGCCCCGGTTGCGGGGATACCCCCGAATATGGAAGAACAAATATTGGCCACCCCCTGGGCAATCAGCTCGGTATTGGAACGGTGGTTGCCCCCGATCATCCCATCGGCGACTACGGCGGACAATAAGGATTCGATACTACCCAGCACAGCTATGGTAATGGCCGGTCTTATCAATTGTTGTATGATGGCGAAACTCACCGCCGGGATAACCGGCATTGGCAACGACGAAGGAATGGCTCCAAAACGGCTGCCAATCGTTTCGACCGGTAACTTGAAAATATAAATCACAAGCGTTGTTACAATGATGGCTATTACCGAGCCGGGCACTTTGTGAGTAACTTTCGGCCACAAAAAAACGACCAATAACGTAAATACGCCGATTCCTGCCGCATAAAGATTTAACGAAGATATATGCTCGCCGTACGCCAGCCATTTGCTAATAAAGTCGACTGGGACATTACCCATTTTCAAACCCAAAAAATCTTTTATCTCTGATGAAAATATGATGACGGCAATGCCGGTTGTAAAGCCTATGATTAACGGGTAGGGAATAAACTTAATGGCGCTGCCCAGTTTGGTGAGGCCCATGATCACGAGAAGTATCCCCGCCATAAATGTAGCCACGATGAGGCCATTGATGCCGAATTGCTGCACAATGCGGTAAATAATCACAATAAACGCGCCCGTCGGGCCACCAATCTGCACGCGGCTGCCGCCTAAAACTGATATCACCAGACCTGCTATAATGGCGGTAAAAATCCCTTTTTCGGGTGATACGCCCGAAGCAATGGCAAAGGCAATGGCCAATGGCAGCGCCACTATGCCGACAATTACGCCGGCAACCAGGTCCTTAAAAAATTGCTCTTTATTGTAATTCTTTAAAGTATCAATTAGCTTCGGTCTGAACATGATCGCTTGCAAATTTACCCCTCACCTCAAATCGCATCATTGTATAAGATCAACCGGAAAAGTGATATTTATCATTTTTAGTGCCGAAAGCATGAATGAGCAGCCCGGCTTACCCGCATATTACACGCCCCTTGAGAGCAGGCAGGCCCAGGTATTTTCGGGAATCGGTTATTTTGCCCCGGAAATGCTATCAGAGATATGGAAAAAGTCAAAATCGGCCCAGCCGCCGGTTGTTTTGGTGGCATAATTGAAGAGGGCAAACCGGTAACCCATAAAATGCGGCAGCGTATAAGCCATTTTTAATGGCGTACCAATTGCTGTCCAGGTTTTACCATCAGCGCTGTAGAAGAAAATAGCTGCGTCTTTTTTATCGGTAAAATCACATTCGCCCTTAAGGTAAATTATTGTTTGGGTTAGCGGAATACTTTGCGCCCCGGTAGGCTTGCCGGTAGTGGCGTTAACCATGACGATGGTTTTCATATTACCGTTCATTTTAACACCAACCAGTCCGTAGTTTTTTTGCAGAAGGCCAAGACCGGCAAAATCCCCGTCCTTCATTTTCGATACATCAAGCGATACCGCGCCGGTGCATACCGGGCCAATGGTACGTTGTGTTAAGGTATTTCGGGCCATCAGGAAGTTAGTGTCAATCCGGCCGGTAGTGAGGCGTAAATACCCTTTTCGGGCCGTAACAGACCATAAGCTGTTATCAGGGTTGTGGTTCCATTGCCAAACCATCGGTAATGCCGGTTCGGTGGCTTTCCGCGTAAAATCATCCGATGATACGATGCCGGGAATCAAACCCTTGCTTGCAGGCAGATTAAGTGTTTCGGGCACTTTGCCGTCGATACCCAAAACCGGCCAGCCACCCTCCCATTTTACCGGAACCAAATAAGGCACACGGCCCACTGCACCAAAATCGCGAAACAAATACGCATACCAGGTTCTATTGGGCATATCAATCAACCCGCCCTGCGCTACGCCCTGGTCTTGCAAGCCAATTTTCCCTTCATATGGCCCGGTAATTTTATCAGCACGGTGTATCACTACCGTGCGTACACCGCCCTTTGGCCAGGTAATGTTAAATAAATAGTATTTTCCTTTTATCTTGAACAGCTGTGATCCTTCGGCACCAAGGCCGGTGCCGCCCGAAGGTAAGCCTGCATTTTCAATGATAATCTGATCGGTGCCGCCCGCTTTAATGCCCGAAAGATCATCCTTCAATTCAACCAATCGTAATTTGCTGCTGCCCGTGACCATATAGGCTTTTCCATCGTCATCAAAAAATAAGGAATGATCATGCAAGGCCGGTTTAAACGAAGTTGCTTTCCACGGGCCCTTCTCAATATCTTTTGTTGAATAGATATATGTTTTACCTGTTGTTTGCGCAAAGGTTGTTACATAATACACGCCATTATGAAACCGCAGGCTGCTTGCCCACGAGCCCTTACCATAAGTACTTTTTCCATTGCTAAGGTTCAGTTCATCAACATTGGCTAAGGTATCGTAAGCGTAATTTACCAGTTTCCAGTTCACCAGGTCTTTTGATTTCATGATGGGCACCCCGGGGCTCATGTGCATGGTGGTGCTGCTCATGTAATAAGTATCACCCACGCGGATCATTGACAAATCGGGCACGTCGGCATAGATGATTGGGTTATGCGCCTTTTGTGCCTTTGATAAAACGGGCAGGGAAAATAAGGCTATTGCAAGCGTAACCCTTGTAAAAAAACTTTTCATCTTTTTGTTGCTAAACCGGTCAATAAACAGGTGAATTTTAGTATGGTATTGGTTTTATAATTATTTGCTAATATAATGTTTAATTTTTAATTGTGTAAAGTACACTTAAAAAGATATTCATGTTGACCTATACCTATTTATTTTGTTGGCACATTGGATGCAAAATAGGAATAACGTAAGTTTGTTATAAAACAACAATCAACGGTAAATGCCCTTTTTATCCCGCATATCGCTCCCCGCCCTTCATGATGGCAGTTATGTGCAGCATATCCCAAGCCTGGGTAATGGCTTACGACTTGATATAAAGACTAATGTAACCTTTTTTGTGGGCGAGAACGGGTCGGGGAAATCGACATTACTGGAGGGTATCGCAGAGCAATGCGGGTTCAGCCTGCGGGGCGGCAACCGCAACCATAATTTGAATACCAGGTACCGCTTTGAAGGTTACGAATCGGCGCTGGCGCCGCACCTGCAACTGGGTTGGACACCGAAAAGAATAACCGAAGGCTTTTTTATGCGGGCTGAAAGCTTTTTTAATTTCGCATCGTATATTGATGAACTGGCGGTTGATGATAACCGCATTTTAAATGCCTATGGCGGGCGGTCGTTGCTTGAGCAGTCACACGGCGAATCGTTTATATCGCTGTTTAATAACCAGTTTGAGGCGGGTATTTATATCCTTGACGAGCCCGAAGCGGCGCTGTCGCCGGCAAGGATACTGGCCTTTATGGCGGTAATACATGAACTGGATAAAAGCGGCCGGGCGCAGTTTATTATAGCCACCCACTCCCCTATGCTCATCTGCTACCCCGGCACCACAATTTACCAGTTTGACGATAGCGGCGTACACGAAACCAAATACGAAGATACCGAGCATTTTTACCTCACCAAATCGTTTTTGGATAACCCGGCGTTATATTTGCGGCATTTGATGGGGTGAGGCACGAGTAAACGGGCCGCTTGGCCTATGAGCGGCGGGTAGATGATGGCCGTAAATTTGGCTGACACTCAATTTGTTGATGATAACAACAAAGGTCAAAGAGGAGATTCAGGATTACGTTCGGCGTTGCCAGTATTTCGCGCAATATTGTGCCATTAAAAATCTTTGGAATGAATCAGCTTTTTTTATTAAATAAATTTATTAATATTGTTACAAAAAACGCCTCACCTTTATCATGAAAAACTCACTGTCACTTTTATTTATAGCCATGTTGTTTTTTACCGCCTGTAAAAAAAACGCAACAAACCAGCCAAAATCACAAAGTGTTTTATTATCAAAAATTATATACGCAACACCAAACGCTTCAAATTATGGGCAGACTGCTATCGAATTTGTTTATAACGGAACACAATTAACAAAAGCCATTTGTTATGCCTATTCAGCTACAGTAACCCAAACTGCTAATTTTAGCTATAACAGCCAAGGCCAGCCTAATGTTATTACATTTGATTATAGCCCCGCCCCATTTGAAAATTCCGGGTTTGATTCAATGGCCGTTTTTAGTTATAATGGCAATGTGATTGACAGCATGAATGTAACGAACGCGACATTAACACCATTTGGTTCCAGTCAGGAAAATGTTAACTATACTTTTACCTACTTAAATAATAATCTTATTAACTGGTCAGTCCCCACGCATGTGGATCATAACTATACTTTTGATGCTAATGGAAACAATATTGAAGAAACATATATAACGCACGACCCCAATAATGATATTATCGAAACAACAAACAATATTACTTTTGATAATCACCCCGCAATAGCCCAATCAATACCCTATTGGAAATATTTTATCACTAATCCTTATTATTACTCATTTCTGCTTTATACACCGTTCGGAACTAATAATGTGGTAACATCTGTTGTACAAGAAGGCGCAAACACTTATAATGTAGCCTATAGTTATGAATATAACAGTTATGGTTATCCGTCTGAAGTTACTGTTAATGGTTTTACATCATCTTTCTCCTATCAATTTGAGTATATAACCAATTAATAACCTAATCACATAATTATTTCATGAAAACAGGTATATCATTTCTGTTACTTATAGCCCTATTTTTCAATTCATGTAAAAAAAATAATGTCGCCAAAAATAATGACGGGCCTGCGGTATTTCTAAGTCAAATATTTTACTTAACCGGTGATACTGCTGCTGTATTTTCCTATAATGGCAAACAGTTAGCTAAAGCTACTTATTATTATGAAAACGCACCGGGCATCCCCATTTATAAACAAGTAAATAACTTCACTTATAATGCTAATGGCCAAGTTACCAATATTACAATAACTTACCCTACGGGGTATTATTATATTACTGACCCTATGCAGGTAAGCGTTGTATATAATGGCAACAATATTGCCGAAGTTGATATTATCCAACAGGGTAAGGTTATCAATGACAATACATTTAACTATCAGAACGGCTTATTGAACAATTGGCTGTCCAGTCTTTTTAATTATAACATTACATACAACGCTAATGGTAACGTTACATCAATTGGCACGCTGGTAAACACAAATAACACTACCTATTCCACCATAAACCTGGCTTTTGATAATTATCATACCCCCATAAGTGCATTGCCTAATTCAGTATATTTTATTGCAAGTTCTGATTTTTGGTTATTATTTCCTGCCTGGACACCAGGAGCTAATAATGTATTAGCAAGTAATAAAACCAATTCTTATACTTTACCTGGTACCTCACTTAATATTGCTTATCATTACAGTTATAATAGCTACGGTTATCCCTCACAAGTTACTATTACCGGCGACCCTGAAAATTCCGGCTATACGTATGAATATATAACAATAAATTAACCCCAAAGCTGTCACAAGACCTGCAAGGCTAAATAACAGCCGTGTTCGCCCGACAAACGATTTGTTGACGATAACAGCAACAACGGCCAATAAAAGTTAATTTACTGAATTGCTGCAACAACTAACTTTCTAAGTATATTTGATCATGCTTAAATATTGCCTGGTATTATACTTAATAACTTCGGTGGCTTGTGCGCAAACGCTGGTTAAAGGCCGGGTATTTGAGAATGGGACACGTATTACGCTAACAAACATCCAGGTGGTAGATATAAACAATAAAGAGGTAACAGTTACTGATGATAACGGCAGATACAGCATTAGCGCCAAACCGGGAGATATGCTGGTGTTTACCGGTTTTTCGTACCAGGCGGATACGGTGCTAATAACCGATAAGCACGAACGCGAAGCGTTTTTAGCACAAAAAGAACATCTGCTTGGCGAAATAAACGTAAACACAACCGCCGCCCCAAGCACCTTTAAATGGTACGATCCGGAATTTCATGGGCAAACGGTGGTTTATCAGCGCGACAAAGATGGTAATTTTAAGGGCGGAGTAATTTTCCGGTTATGGTACTGGAAAAAAGATGAGAAAAAGAAAGCACGCGATGAAAAAATAATTGCCGGTGCCAGGATACGCGACCAGATAAGCACCGTATTTACCGCCGCAACTATAGCCAAGTACATACCCTTACGCGGGACCGAACTTGACGATTTTGTGTTGCTTTATATGCCCGACGAAAAAACCTATACCGCCGGTAATTTTAACCTGGTGAATTATATAAATGCCGGGTACAAAAAGTTTATGAAGCTGCCAGCCGACAAACGGCATTTAACGGTTGTTTGTTTACAGTAGCACAGTAAGCCTTTGCTTACTTTTCCACCAATCCCCTTTTAACCAGCAACGGATGTATGTCCGGGTCATGCCCTCTAAAATCGCGGTACATTTTGCCAAGCTCGATGGTATTTCCGCGCGATAAAACCATATCGCGGAAACGCTGGCCATTTGCGCGGGTTAAGCCGCCATGTTCCTCAAACCAGGTATAGGCATCGTCCGCCAGCATTTCCGTCCACGAATAGGCATAATAACCGGCTGCGTAGCCGCTTCCCCAGATATGCGAAAAATAGCTGGAACGATAACGCGGCGGCACCTGCGGCAGGTCGAGCCCGGTTTTGCGCAGGGCATCAGCCTCAAATTTATCCACGTCCTGCAGGGGCGCATCGGCAGGCAGGTTATGCCATTCAAGGTCGAGGTTGTGAGCAGCCAAAAGTTCGGTAAACTGGTAGCCCTGGTTAAATGTTGCAGCTTTCTTAATCTTGTCTACCAGTTGCTGCGGCATAGGTTCGCCGGTTTTATAATGCACGGCGTAGTTTTTGATCACTTTTGGATCAAGCGCCCAGTTCTCATTGAACTGCGATGGAAACTCTACGAAATCACGGGCGGTCCCGGTGCCCGAAAGCGTTGGATATTGCTGGCTGGCGAATAAACCATGCAGCGCATGACCAAACTCATGAAAGATAGTCCGCATATCTGACGAAGTGATCAGGGCAGGCTGGCCCGGAGCAGGCTTGGTAAAATTACATACGTTATAAATAACCGGCCTGGTACCGAGCAGCTTTGACTGACCGACCATATTGCTCATCCATGCGCCGCCCCGCTTGTTATCGCGTTTATAATAATCACAATACCAAAGTCCTATTTGGCTGCCGTCTTTATCAAACACATCAAACACCCGCACATCTTCCTGGTATACCGGCAGGTCTTTACGCTCTTTAAAGGTTAAGCCGTAAAGCAGGTTCGCGGCATAAAATACGCCTTTTTGCAGTACATTATCAATCAGCAAATAAGGTTTTATCTGGCTTTCGTCCAAATCAAATCTCGCTTTGCGTACCTGTTCGGCATAAAAGTTCCAGTCCCACGCGGCTAACTTAAAGCCGCCATTTTGCTGATCAATTACAGCTTGTATATCTGCAGCCTCTTGTTTGGCTTTGGCCGTAGCAGCCGGTACAAGCTTGCCTAAAAATGCTTCAACCGCCTCGGGTGTTTTTGCCATTTGATTTTGTAATTTCCAGGCAGCATAGCTGGAAAAGCCTAACAGCTTAGCCTTTTGCGCCCTAATCTGCGCGATACGCGCAATAGTTGCGCGGGTATCATTGATATCGCCTTTTTCATTACGTGTCCACGAGGCTTCAAATAATTTTTGACGGGTAGCCCGGTTGGTTAACAATTGCAATTCGGGCTGTTGGGTGGTATTTTGTAAAGAGATAAAATATTTGCCGGGCATGTTTGCGGCTTTTGCGCTTCGTGAAGCAGTTTCGATAGCGACATCTGATAAACCGGCTAATTCCGCTTTATCACTTACCGTTAATCCGCCGGCTTTGGCCCCCGCTAACACCTGACTGTTAAACTTGGTTCTTAGCGATGCCTCCTCCTGGTTTAATTTTTTTATGGTTTCCTTACCGGCATCTGCCAACCGGGCCCCGGCCAGTACAAAGTTTTGATAGTAAACCTCAACAAGCCTTTCCGATTCCGCATCAAGCTTCAATTGTCCACGTTTCAAATAAATAGCTTCAACCCGCTTAAATAATTTGGTATTCAGGTAAATTTCGTCGCTTGTGGCTGCCGCTTGAGGGGCAACATCCTGTTCTACTTTTTGTAGTTCGGGATTGGTATTAGCACCGGTAAGCACATTGAATACGCTGTTTACCCTCGCCAGCAACCGCCCGCTCTTTTCCATCGCCACTAAAGTATTTTCAAAGGTCGGTGCAGCAGGGTTGTCGGCGATTTTTTTTATCTCCTCCAGCTTCTGCCGCATTCCCTCCATAATGGCAGGCTTATAATCGCTATTTTTTATCTTATCAAAGGCAGGGGCCTGGAAGGGCAACGTGCTTGGCGCGAAAAAGGGGTTAGATGAATCAAACCCCGGTGTTGACTGACCGTATACTATACCGGTTGAAGTAATAAAAATAGCAAACACGGATAAAATGGATAAATATTTCATACTAAATTATTATTGAGGATAATGGCTGTGGCCTTAATAAGGCGACAATTTATGAAAAAATCAGGGGATAGTTGTAAGCGCCTGTTTGTCGACTTGTAAATTTTCTTAATAGCAACCACAAACTATATAAAAATAGATGCTGATTTTCCCCGATTGCATACTCTGCAATCAGGGGTTCAATAGTCTTTCTGCCTGTTCGCGGTAAAAATCCGCCGCTATTTTTACCCACCCATGTTATTTTCACTGCCCTATAAATCATAGCTTTGCCTTTTAACAAAAGCGCGTTAAACGCACATGGCTAAAACAATTCCCAAATCTGATCTTACATTCAGGCAGCGGCTTTCGGCTTTAAAAAACCTGCCTCAGCTTTTCAGGCTGGTTTGGCAAAGCAGTCCGGGTAAAACGATGATGAGTTTTGCGCTGCGTATTGCCCGCTCAGCCATGCCTGTGACGTTGCTGTATGTAGGCAAACTGATTATTGACCAGGTGGTGCAATTAAACCGCCACGGCGGCGACCAGCACCATCTTTGGAAATTAGTGATCATTGAATTTGCACTGGCGGTATTGACAGATGGCCTGAACCGGGGCATCAACCTGGTGGACAGTTTATTGGGCGACCTGTTCTCCAATTATACCTCCATGCAGATCATGCGCCATGCCACTACGCTCGATCTTGACCAGTTTGAAGATTCAGTTTTTTATGACAAACTGGAGCGGGCAAGGCAGCAAACGGTGGGCCGCTCGGTTTTACTATCGCAAGTAATGAGCCAGGTACAGGATTTTATTTCGATGGCGTTCCTGCTCACGGGTCTGCTGGCCTTTAACCCCTGGCTGATATTGATCCTGCTGGTGGCCATTATTCCATCATTTTTAGGGGAATCGTATTTTAACAGCCGCAACTATGCCCTTACCCGCAGCCAAACCCCCGAACGGCGGGAACTGGACTATATCCGTTATTTGGGTGCCAGTGATGAAACCGCCAAAGAGGTAAAAATTTTTGGTTTGGCCGACTTTATCATCAACCGCTTTAAAACACTTTCGGACAAGTTTTATGCCGACAATAGCAAGCTGGCCATTAAACGCTCGGCTTGGGGAACCTTTTTTTCGGTGTTGGGCAGCATTGGTTATTATGCGGCTTATGGTTTTATCATTTATCAAACGGTTACCGGGAAAGCTACGGTGGGCACGCTTACATTTTTGGCAGGTTCATTCAGGCAATTGAGCGGCCTGATGGAAAATATGCTTAACCGGTTTACCACCGTATCGCAGGGCGCTATTTATTTGAACGATTTTTTAGAATTTTTTGAGATCAAGCCTAAAATAAGCGTGGCAGACCATCCCCTGCCCTTTCCTAAACCCATAAAGGACGGCTTTAAATTTGAAGATGTAGGTTTTAGATACCATAATTCCGAAAACTGGGCCAATCGGCATTTAAACTTTACGCTGAACCCCGGCGAAAAACTGGCGCTGGTGGGCGAAAACGGCGCAGGTAAAACCACGCTTGTAAAATTGCTCGCCCGGCTTTACGACCCTACCGAGGGGCGCATTTTATTGGATGGCATCGACCTTAAAGAATATCGGGTAGACGACCTGCGGCTGAACATGGGCATCATCTTCCAGGATTACCTGCGTTACCAGATGACGTTTTCGCAAAATATCGCAGTGGGTAATATCAGCGAGATAGATAACCAACCGTTGATACAAAAAGCGGCAAGTGAAAGCCTGGCCGATACGCTGGCCGAAAAATTGCCGGGCCGGTATGAGCAGGCATTAGGCAGACGTTTCAACAATGGTGTGGAGCTATCGGGAGGCGAATGGCAGAAGGTTGCTTTGGCCCGCGCTTATATGAAGGATGCGCAGGTGCTGATATTGGATGAGCCTACGGCGGCTTTAGATGCGCGGGCGGAATACGAAGTATTTCAGCGTTTTGCGGAACTGACAAGGGGAAAATCGGCCGTATTGATCTCCCACCGCTTCTCTACCGCCAGGCTGGCCGACCGGATATTAGTTTTAGATAAAGGCGCAGTGCTGGAGATTGGAACGCATAACGAATTATTGCAAAAAGGTGGCCGCTATGCCGAGTTGTTTCAGTTGCAGGCAAAAGGGTATCAATAGCCCATCGGGCAAGTTTTATACCGACAATTGAAGCTTTCTTACGTACTTCTCTACTGCTTCTGTAGACGTGCGGCCCGCTTTAACATTTTCTGTTAATTCTTCTTTGCTGATGCCAAACTCTTTTGACCAGTAATCCAATACCTGGTCATCTTCGGCAATGATAATTTTACTGTCAGGCATATTGGTTTGAACTTGATTTTCCATGAGTAGTGCTTTAAGTTTGCTAATGCTAATGTAAGCAATACTGCACGCTTTAATGTTAAGTTAATATTAACATTAGGTTACTTTAAAGATAAATTCAAGGTGCCTTTCCCGGCTATGAAACTGGCAATGTAAACCAAAAAGTACTACCTTTGCCCAGCTCGCTGTTAACGCCTATTTGCCCGTTATGCTTTTTGATGATCTCAGCGCAAATGTAAAGCCCAAGCCCTAAGCCTGACCCCTGTATGCCAGTAGTCTCTACCCGGTAATAACGGTCGAATAAATGGCTTAGTTTAAGTGCTGTAATGCCGGGGCCCTCATCGGTTACGGATACTTTTACCATATCGCCAACCTTTTCAATATATACCTTAATTATTTTCGATTCGGGCGCGTATTTAATCGCATTATTAACAAGGTTTATCAATACCTGGTTTATTCTGTCGGCATCGGCGTAAACCTGTAGTTGCCTGTCGCCTTCGGTAACTATTGTATAGATGCCCTCAATGCGTATATACCGGCAACAATCATCAATAACATCGGCTACGGTAAGTAACTTTTGATTTAGTTGTAACTGCCCCTCGTTCACCCTGGTTGAATTTAACAAGTCCTCAACCAATACGGTAACCTTATTTAAGCTTTTATTTGCCTGGTCAATAAACACAGGCAACATTTTATGTTCAGGATTATCCTTCATTTTATTTAAAATCTGCAATGAAGCTTTTAAGGTGGTAATTGGCGTTTTTAGCTCATGGCTGGCTATGCTGATAAAATCATCTTTTTGCTGCTGTAATAGCCTTAATTCATGAATATCTGTTGCAGTACCAACCCATAACATAGCTTCTTCGTCTTCGTTGTTGATCGGCATCAGCCGACTCAGGTGCCAGCGGTAAATACCTTCCTTATTCTTAATCCGGACCTGAAATTCACCACCATCACAGCTTCCCCTGATCGCCCTAAACTGATCTAAAGTAAATTTCAAGTCGTCAGGATGAATTGCCTTTCGCCATCCCCATCTTTTTGTTTGCTCATGATCAAGTCCTGTATAATCATACCAACCCTGGTTATAAAATGTAATTTCGCCGCCAAATGTATTTGTCCAGGCTATTTGAGGCATGGTTTCCATCATATTACGAAAACGGTTCTCGCTTTCGGCTAAAGCTGTTACTACCCGTTGTTCCAGTTCCTGATTTAATAATAAAAGGTCTTTATTTATAACCCTTACTTTTTCCTCCTGTTTGATAAGCAATTGTGTCGCTTCGCTAAGCTCATCATTTGCTTGCCTTAATTCTTCGGTTAACTGGGCCAGGTCTGCTGCCCGTTGCTCTTTTTCCGCGTTTTGAACAATCAATTCCTTATTGGCAATGGCCAGTTCGGCAGCGCGGTTTTCTTTCTCTTCGTTTTGAAAGGCAAGTTCTATATTGGCAATTAATAATTCGGCTGCCCGGTTTTCTTTTTCGCCGTTTTGAAAAGCCAGTTCAACGTTAGCTATTAATAATTCCGCCGCACGGTTTTCCTTTTCGCCGTTTTGAAAAGCAAGCTCGATATTAGCAACTACTAATTCTGCAGCCCGGTTTTCCTTCTCCTCGTTTTGAAAAACAAGTTCATTATTAGCAATTACTAATTCTGCCGCACGATTCTCCTTCTCGCCATTTTGAAAAACAAGTTCTTTATTAGCAATTACCAATTCTGCCGCTCGGTTTTCCTTCTCGCCATTTTGAAAAACCAACTCTTTATTAGCTATCGCCAATTCTGCCGCCCGGTTTTCTTTTTCTATATTTTGAAAAGCCAGCTCTTTGTTAGCGATGACCAATTCGGCCGCGCGATTTTTCTCGCCTACTTTTTGAAGGGCAAGTTCTATGTTAGCAGCAACCAGTTCAGCAGCGCGGTTTTCTTTTTCACCATTTTGAAAAGCAAGTTCTTTGTTAGCGATAACCAATTCGGCCGCGCGGCTTTTTTTCTCCTCATTTTGAAAGGCAAGTTCTTTGTTAGCGATAACCAATTCGGCCGCGCGGTTTCTTTTCTCCCCATTTTGAAAAGCAAGCTCCCTGTTGGCGACCAGCAATTCGGTCGCGCGGTTATGTTTCTCTTTATTTTGAAAAGCTATTTCCTTGTTAGCAATCAACAGTTCCGCTTTGAGGCTTTCCATCCTGGTGTTTTTAAAAGTATGTTTAAGGGTCAATGCGGATCGGATAGTATTAATCAGGACTCTGCACAAAACAAGTGCCTGTTATTCTACACTATCGTGCCTTCTATTGTTATTTCTAAGAGTTATAAACTTAGAACCCTTTGAATCATCCTATTAGGTAAGGCTTTTAGATAAATAATAATTGCGCTTTTATAAATATAAAATACTATGCTGCTAATTACCAGGGATTGGTCGGAGTTTTATATCCATTATGATTGGTATAACAGATTTAGTGTATGCGTTTAACTAAAACTGCCTTAAATACTGCACTATTAATTATTGTTGAAGCAAATCGCGGTATATTAGTGCCTGATTTAAGCCGACTTTGGACGCTATTTATATCAATCTTCTGCAATAAATACTTTCACCCAAAATAAGTATTTACAATTTTAAATTTTTAAAGCTGTTTACCCACCAATCTATAAATATCCAGTTGGTGGTAATAGTCCTGGCACTGATATAACCAATTACAACTTCGGCAGGATTGGTGAGGATAATCACCTTATTGAAAAGAATATTTTTTGAGAGTTAAGCCCAACTTATAGCCTATTAGCCCTCCCACCCATTAGTTCGGATTTTGAATTAGGGACTAACAGGCCAGGGAATCGCTTTTAACTTTTAAATATGCGATTAGCTTGCTTCTGAATTCATCATCTAAAGCTGCCCGTTTTCTTTTTTGCGGTTTACTGCTTTTGGATGGTAAAACATTACCGGAAAAGCTGCTACCCTTTTATTCCGGTTAACGATTTATATATCTTAAAAGTTATTAAATATACATTATTTATGTGGGCCTGCTAAGTCGGAAACAAAGAAACGATTTCATTAATTTATTTTCTCATTCAATTACTAATCATCCAACCCTTTTCCATTCATAATCTGCGGCATATATTTTTCAACCCTTGCCTCGCGGGTTTTGGATTGTTTGGGCTGCGAGAAATAAAACAGGTAGCCGCGCTGCCGACCCGGCGTTAAAGCCTCAAAAGCAGTTTTTAAGGCAGGGATATGATCTAATTTGTCTTGAAATTCCACAGGAACTGCGAAGTCTTTAGTCTTTTTAAGTTCAACTTTCAAACCGGCCTTCTCCACGTCAACGGCTTCATAAATATATGCTTTCAGGATGGTTTCC
>Ga0302315_10002017_pt1 | contig 19704 bp, 13 predicted proteins | sample III_Palsa_N3_1_FD_200532 | JGI IMG/M metagenome (GOLD analysis project Ga0302315, IMG submission 200532) | Peat permafrost microbial communities from Stordalen Mire near Abisko, Sweden - III_Palsa_N3_1 | ecosystem: Environmental > Terrestrial > Soil > Palsa > Peat permafrost | place: Sweden...
GCCGACGTCCGCGACGCAGCCCAGGAACTCTCCCAGGTCATCGGCGCCGAGAGCGTAGCCCTCAGCCTCAACCGCGACGTCTACCAGGCCCTCGCCGCACTCAACACGTCTCTCACCGGCGCGCCCGCATCCGCCGATCCCGCAACGCTCTATTACCTCGACCGCGCCCTCCTCGGCTACCGTCTCTCCGGCGTCGACAAAGACGAGCCCACCCGCGATCGCATCCGCGCTCTTGCCGACACGATGACGCAGCTCAGCATGACCTTCAGCCGCGCTGTCCAGGACGACGTCCGCCAAATACCCGTCGACAATCCCGACGACCTCCTCGGCCTCCCACACGACTACCTCACCCGCCACGGCGTCCACCCCGCCAAAGCCAGTGACGACGGTCCCTATCTCACAGCCGACGCCCCCGTAGTCCTCACCACCGATCCCCCCGAGATGGCGCCCATCATGACCTACGCCATCAACCCTCAGCTCCGCCGCCGCATGTATCTCGCCTACAACGACCGCGCCTACCCCGCCAACAAGCAGGTCCTCCTCGACCTCCTCTCTGCGCGCGAAGAGATGGCCAAGCTGCTAGGCTTCCGCAGCTGGGCCGACCTCGCCACCGTCGACCAGATGATGGGCTCCGCCGCCAACATGCGCACCTTCCTAAACGAAGTCGAAGCCGCCGCCCTCGAAACCGCGAAGCAGGAATTTGCCGAACTAGAAGCCTTCGTCCTCGAACGCGATCCCAACGCCCTCCCGTTAACCCTCAGCGACGCTCGCTTCTGGGAAGAACAATATCGCCGCGCCCGCTACGACTTCGACTCGCAGTCCGTCCGTCCCTACTTCCCGTATGAGCAGGTAGAAGCCGGCATCCTCACCACCGCCGGCAAACTCTTCGGTGTAACCTTCGCGCGCGCAGAAGACGCCATCGTCTGGGCCCCCGGCGTCAAAGCCTTCAACGTCCTCGACAACGACGCAACCTCACCCACGCACAACCAACCCATCGGTCGTATCTATCTCGACATGCATCCCCGCGAGGGCAAGAGCAAATGGTTCAGTGAGTGCTCCCTAATCAGCGGCGTCCTAAACCACCAACTCCCCGAAGCTTCACTCGTCTGCAACTTCCCGCAACCTTCCCCCGACGACCCCGGCCTCCTGCAATACTCTGACGTCGTCACCTGCTTCCACGAGTTCGGTCACCTCATGCACGAGGTCCTAGGCGGTCGCCAGCGCTGGGCGGGCCAATCCGGCATCTCCACGGAAGGCGATTTCGTCGAAGTCCCCTCCCAGATGCTCGAAGAGTTCTTCGAAGACCCCGAGCTAGTCCGCACCTTCGCCCGCCACTACAAAACCGGCGAGCCCATCCCCCACGACGTCTTCGCCCGCATGGTCCGAGCCAGCGCCCACGGCCGCGCCCTCGCCACCCTCACCCAAGTCATGTACGCCACCTACTCGCTCGACACCCACGACAAGTTAGCCGCCGACCTCGACCTCGATGCGCTCCTCCGCGCCGGCTACGACCGCTTCTCCAGCTACGAGTTCGTCGATGGCAATCGCATGTACTCCGCCTTCACCCACCTCGTCGGCTACACCTCCAACTACTACACCTACCTCTACGACAAGGTGATGGCCCTCGAGTTCTTCGCACAGTTCGACCCCACCAATCTCATCGAAGGCCCCACCGCCCTCCGCTATCGTCGCGAAGTCCTCGAGCCCGGCGGCTCCAAACCAGCCCGCGATTTAGTCGCAGCCTTCTTAGGCCGGGAAGTAAGCATGTCCGCCCTAAAACAGTGGATTGGCCGCGAATTCGACTCGCAATAGATTTGCTCTGGCTTTTGTTTTTCTGGCTGTCATTCCGCAGCGCAGCGAAGGAATCTGCTTCTCCACCGACGCTCTGAGACAAGCGGAGCACCGCTCAACAAAATATGATCTGCTTCTGAGATAGGCCGGGACTTTAGTCCCGGCAATAAACAGCAATGAGGAACAGGGCTTTAGCCCCTGGGACAAATCCCACCCGCTACCGCGACTTCGCCTTGCCCTTAGCCTTCACCGCCGCCTTCACCGGGGGCTTCCTCCGCACCGGCTTCGCAGGCGCCGCTTTACGCACGGGAGCAGCCTTCCGCACCGGAGCCTTCGCCGCACTCTTCACCACCGGCTTCTGCTTCACCGCAACCGCCGCAGCCTTCGCTTTCACCGGAGCCGCCACGGGAGCAGGCTTCTCCTTTGCCACGACCGCCGGCTCAACCTTTACCGCCGCTACGTGCGCAGCAGGCGTCTCTGCCGAACCCTCAGCACCCTGCCGCAACGAGTGCACCACCACCCGCAACATCTCTTCCTCCGGCGCCGGCTTACCCGTCCAAATCTCGAACTGGCGCGCCCCCTGTTGCACAAACATCTCCACGCCCGTGATCACGGCAATACCCTTCTGCCGAGCCATCCGTAGCAGCGGCGTCTCGATCGGGTTATAGACCAGGTCAAACACATACCGCGCATTGATCTCGTTGGCTTCCAGCGGCGACACTGGAACACTCTTCGCCCCCGGCTTCACGATCCCAGCCATCCCCACCGGCGTAGCGTTGATGATCACATCGAACTGCGTCTTCGCCACCACGTCGCGCTTGATCGCCTTCGCACCTGACTGCCGCGCCAGCTTCTGCGCAGTCTCCGGCGTGCGATTCAAGATGTACACTTCCGCGCCCTTGTCACTACAACCAAACACCGCAGCGCGCGCCGCACCACCCGCACCCAGCACCAGCACCTTCGCGCCCTTCAATTGCAGCCGCCGCTCCAGCGGAGCCACAATACCCGCAACGTCGGTATTGAACCCGTAGAACTTCCCATCCTGCGCACGCAGAATCGTGTTCACCGCGCCAATCTTTGCCGACAGCGCATCCGTCCGCTCCAGCAACGGCATCACATCCTGCTTCAGCGGCATCGTGATGCTCATGCCCTGGATCGGCACCTCGCGCGCCAGCTTGAAAAGATCTTCCGCCTTCGACGTTTGCAGCCCCAGGTAGACAGCATTCACCGTCTCGCGCCGGAACGCCGTATTCATCATCAGCGGCGACAGCGAGCTCTTGATCGGATTGCCCGCAACGCCATAGATCTTAGTCGCCGCATCCACCTGGTCCACGCGGTAGGTCTCGAGCAGAGTGCGCGCTGCAATCTGTCCGGGCCCGGTTTCTTCACCGAGGGTCGCGGCAGCGAACGTAAACGCCGACCCCGCCCTCAGTCCAAGCACGCGCGAAATAATTCCCGCCTCGCCCATGCAGATCCCGACCACACTGGAATTGCTCTCGTCCTCAACCCGCTCCAAAAACTTCATCAGCGTCAGGTTGTCCGACAGCGACCGAGCCGTTGGCACGATCTTAATGAAGTCTGAACCGAATGGCTTGATCCGCCGATACACCGCATCCAATTCCTTGGTCGCGTGGAAATCGTGGTGGCTGATGATCACCGCCGCCCCCGCCTCGCGCAACTGGCTCATTGTGTTCTTGGGCAGCTTCTCGATCGACTCCAACTCGATATCGACCAGGTGGAACCCCGCCGCCGCGGCCTTCAACAAAATCTCTAGCTCCGCCGACTTTGATCCGTCGAACCGCCCGCCATTATCCTTCAGCCGGCAAGTAGCAATCGCCGTCGCCGCACCATTCTCCACCAGAAACTGCTTCAGTGCTGGCAGTGCCGCCGCCGGCTTCGCCAGATAATCCAACCGGAATTCCAGAAAGCTGGACTCTTTCAGTACTTCCGTGGCCTTCTCGATCATCTCGTTCGGAGATGTTCCGATGACGGCCACACAGATCTTTCCAATGCGGGAGCGAAGTAGGTGCGAGGCGATTTGAGTTGAATTATTCATGCTGCAGTCGCGGTATGATAAACGCCGATCTCTCTCAATTGCAATAGGTTGGCTGTGATTATTCAGTTGAAAGCCCAAAAATCCCGAAGCCGCACACGCCAGCTTTGCCCACATGGAACGGGAATCTCTTCATTCGATGCCGATGGGGAAGTTCATGGACTTTCTACTTCACACACTGCGCGATTGGACGTTCAGGGCCGGGGAAGGTTGCAATCAGCATCTGATTTCCCTGCAAAGTCTCACGAATTCTTCGAATCCCCTCAATTTGTGCAACCAATATTCACTCTCGAGCGTCTGATTTAACAACTGAGAGGCTATTCAATCTGTCCTACCTGCAGTAAGCTCCTCCTCTTTGCCCTTTTTTTGGGCGACCCCCCGGTTATTCCTCAGTTAATCCCCTCCCCAAAGCCTCTCAAGGGCCCGCCAGAAAGCGGGCCCGAAACTTTTAACTCCTACATATCTTCCTCGCCGCAATTCTCAAATTCATTTTCTCGCCGCAATTCCCACCTTTTACCTGCGATTCTTTTTGCCGTCATTCTTTCTTGCTGTAATTCTTTTGCTTTTCTGGCTGTCATTCTGAGCCGAAGGCGAAGAACCTTCTGTCTCCGGTTCTTATCGCACCAACTCCGTCACCACACCAAAGATGCGGGCGGCTCTCCCCACGTAGACTCTCCCGAGTGCCGAAAGACCCACGGTAAAATCACCCTGTGAGTCGTCCAAAGATCCCGCAGCGCAAGGCCATCAACCCGTCACCCAACCTGGACGCAACCTTCGCCGCAGTCGGCCTCACCCAAGGCCGCCGCCGTTCAAGCACCACTACCTCATCTACCCCGAAATCCTCCCCACCCGACACACCGCGCCGCCCCAGCCCCGGCCTGGTCACCATTCCAGCCTGGAACAAGTACCCGTGGCTCGTCGCCGGCTTCAGCACTCGCCAAGGTGGTCTCTCCACCGCCTACGCCGCCGGCGGCCCTCCCGAACAAAACCTCGGCTACACCCCACAGGACGACCCCGCCACCATCCTCGCCGCCCGCCAGCGCCTCGTCGCAACTCTCACCAAATCTCGCAAGCCCTCACCCGACCTCATCACCATCCGCCAATGCCACACCGGCATCATCCAACGCGTAAACCGAGCCGACTTCCCACTCACCACCTCCGACGGCAAAGCCCTACTCCGCGGTGACGCACTCTACACCCGCGACCCGAACATCCTTCTCGGCATCCTCACGGCCGACTGCGTCCCCGTCCTCATCGCCGACACCCGCACCCACGCCGTCGCCGCCTTCCACGCCGGCTGGCGCGGCACTCTCGCCCGCATCGTCGAGCGCGGCATCGGCACCCTTCGCCGCGACTTCGGCTCCCGCCCCCAGGACCTCATCGCGGCCATCGGCCCTTCTATCGGCGACTGCTGTTTCGCCGTCGGAGAAGAAGTTCGCCACGAGTTCGAAAGCCAGTTCGCCTACGCTCCCTCGCTCTTCTCCGAGGTCTACGACTCCGACCCCATCCGCGAAAAATATCCCATGCTCTTCCTAACAGCCCGAGCCCCCGGCCACTCCAACCTAGGCCCCCAAATCCACCTCAACCTATGCGAAGCGAACCGCCGCCAACTCCTGGCCGCCGGCCTCCGCGCCTCCTCCATCACCACCATCGCCCACTGCACGGCCTGCACCCGCCTCCGCGACGGCCGCCGAAAATACTTCAGCCACCGCGCCGAACAAGGCTTCACCGGCCGCATGCTAAGCCTCATCGGCACCACCACCAGGTAGCAGTATTTCCCCCGCGAACTCCGTCATCTCGACCGGAGCGCGCAAGCGCGTAGCGGAGAGACCCCTGTATTGGTCGTTGCTCTCGCAGTTGCTCTTGTTCTTGCCGTTGCCTCTGAGATAGGTCCGGGCTTCAGCCCGGACATTCAACAGCCCACAACCGCCCGGCTTTAGCCCCTGGGACATCCTTGCCGTTGCCCCACGACCACCTACGCCTTACACAACTCCAACAGCAACTCCTCGCGATGCTCCAGCGCGAACTGATCCATCATCTTCAAACTCCGCAAATAAGCCACCACTCCCGCCGCCGCGAACACCGCAAAGATCGGCACCAGCGCCCACAGCGCATGCAACCAGAAGCACAAAAAGAAAATCCCCGTCGCCACACCCGACGACACCAGCATCACCGCCATCGCAATCAGGCCGCTGACCTGCGACGCCTGTCGCCGCATCATCTTCTGCAGATCCATCTTCTTCGGCGAAGTAATCGACCGCTGGTTGCCGAAGATCATATTCACCGCCAGCGTTCCCACCGCCCACAGCACTGCCGCCAGCGCCGTCTGCAACGAAGGCACCCCGGCCATATAGCTGATGATCACGAAGACTAGCAGTATCTCCACCGCCGCCATCAGCGATCCCAGCAGGTTCTTCGCCAGTAGAATATCCCGCATCCTCACCGGCGCCATAAAGTAAAGCTGCGCACCCGTCGTCTCCATCCCCAGCGAGTTGTAGCTCAGCGGGCAGATTGCCAGCAGCGTATACGCCACCGCCGCCGGAAACACCCACATCGACCCCGTGCTCGACCGCGTTGCAAACTTGCCCGCAAAAATCAGCACCAGGAAGATCGGCATCACAAGCCCATACAGAATTCCCGTATTCCGTCGCACATACAAAATTTCCTTGCCCAGCACGGCCTCAATCACCGACCACACCCTAGCTCCGCCAGCAAGCGCAGATTCGCTCGTAGCAGCCGCAGTCGTTCCCATCGCCGCCGCACTTACGGGAGCAACCGCCGTCCCACCCGAAACCCTCACCGCCTTCGTCGTCTTCCGCGCCACCGCACTCGCCGCATCCGACAGATTCTCTCCGCGAAACTCCGTCCGCATCCGCAGCGCGAAGACCAGCAGGAACAACCCTGCCCAAAGCGCCGCCGCCACCGTATACCCCGCAAACCCTGCAGCCGACGCGTCCTTCGCCTTCACCAGCGACGTCCCCGTCAGCTCCGGCGGCAACGGCTTCAGCCACGGCTCCGCGCGCGCAATCAGCGGACCCACAAACCCAACCCGCTGCTGCGACACGGTATACGCGTGCGTCTTATGGTTGTGGTTATACGCCGGGTTGAACGTAAAGTTCGCCCACTGAATCCCCAGCGACCCCACAAAAATAATCGCCGTAAACACCTCGCGCGCCCGCCGCGTCGACAGCCACCGATCCACCCACGCAAAGATCATCCGCGAGAACAGCACATTCGTCGCCGCAAACACCGCCATCGCAATCAGCGCATACACCCACAGCCTCGGAGCCGCCACCCCAATCCCCACCGCCACCGACAGCGACGTCAGCGTCCCCGCCACATTCGCGGGCGTCAACAGTCCGAAGAACAGCCGTATCCCCACATACGTCTCGACCTTCAGCGGAAACCGAATCAACTGTGTCGGATCAAACGTAGTCGTCGGCTGCCCCAGCTGAATATTCAGCAGCTGGCAAAGCAAAAAGATCCCCCACAGTAGCCCCACAATCCAAGTCAGATGTCCCTTAGCCACAAAGAAATAAGCCGCAAAGCCAGCCCCCACCACAAACGCGAGCACCATCCCCAGGAACAGCACCGACAGCAGCACCATCCCCACCATCTCGCCCGCGCCCCCCTTGCGCCGATAGCTGTTCCACATAATCCGCCAGCGCAGCCAGGCAATCGCCCCAAACTGCGCCCGCGTCTGCGCCGCCGTCCATCCAGCCTTTTCTACGTCAGTCATATCCCCTCCCACTTCTAATCCACGACGAACTTAACTCTCACCGTCCGCGCAGCACCGCAGGACTAGGACTTCAGCCATGTCAGTTCCTGCTCCTGATGCGCCGCCCCCGCCTCGCCGCCCACCACGTTCAGAAAAATCTGCTCCAGTGTAAGCCGCGCCTGCGGATCACTCTCCGCCCCCGGCGTGAGCCGCGCCTGCACGCCCGCCCTCAGCTCATCCAGCGACCCATTCGCCACAATATGTCCGCGATTAATAATCGCAATGTGCGAGCAGAGTCGCTCCACAATCTCCAGCACATGCGACGTCAAAAAGATTGTCGCGCCCCGCGCAATCATGCTCTGCAACATCGTCTTCAGGGTATTAGCGGCAATCGCGTCGACGCCCTCAAACGGCTCATCCAGAAACAGCACCTTCGGCCCATGAATCACCGCAGCCGCCAGCGCCAGCTTCTTTCCCATTCCATGCGAATAGTCCGCAATCAACTTCTTCCCCTGGTCTGCCAGCCCCATAAACTCCAGCAGCTCGGTCGACCGCGCCTCCACAGTCACCTTATCCAGCCCATACATCCGCCCCACAAACAGCAGGTACTCCCGCGCCGTCAGCTTGCCAAACAGCGCCATGCCCTCCGGCACCACGCCAATCAGCCGCTTTACTTCCACGGGGTTATAAAACAAATCCTGCCCCAGGATCTGGATCGACCCCGACGTCGGCGCCAGCAACCCCGTCAGCATCTTGATCGTCGTAGATTTCCCCGCACCATTCGGCCCAAGAAATCCAAAAAACTGCCCAGGTTCTACTGCAAGATCAATGTGATCGACGGCCGTAAACCCGTCGAAACTGCGTGTGAGCGCGTGAGCCGCGATAGCAGGAGCCATGATTGCAAAGTCTACCAGCCCCAACCCCGGCGATCACCAACCCACTACCCACTACGGTGGTGTCTCAGTCTGAAATGCAGGTATGGGCGCTGGAAGAGCTTGTAGGCGCTGTAGCAGCGTGAGAGTATAGCTGCCATGAAGAAGAGCATCGGGATATTCGCAATGATCGTCCTCGTTTTCGCGATCTGCGCAATCAAGTTCTCCCCCCATCCCATTGCTTGGCTTATCGGTCTAGCCGCGTCGATTCCGATATTCGCCGCTATCGGAGGAGCTTTCCTGAAAACTGATAAGTAGCCTTGGGCGTCGATAGTTATATAAGCAGACTTCAAACTGAGACGCTACCCCACTACCTACTAGTCACTACCCACAACACTCTATCCTCTACACTCTGTCTTAGAGGTTTCCCATGCCTGCACAGCCCATCGTCGGTCTCCACCACGTCACCGCCATCGCCTCCGACCCGCAGGCCAACCTCGACTTCTACACCCAGGGCCTCGGCCTCCGCTTCGTTAAGCGCACCGTCAACTTCGACGACCCCGGCACCTACCACTTCTACTTCGGCGACGACGCCGGCTCCCCCGGCACCATCCTCACCTTCTTCCCCTGGCCCCGCGCCACCCGCGGCTCCGCCGGCGCCGGCGAAGTCACTCACACAGCTTTCAGCATCCCCGCCACGTCCCTAGCCTTCTGGGAGCAGCGCCTCGTCGACCTTCACATCCCCTTCACCCGCAGCCCCCGCCGCTTCGATGAAGAAGTCCTCACCCTCTCTGACCCCGACGGCATGAAGATCGAGCTCGTCGCCCACGCCGAAGCCTCCGCCGCCCATCCTCCGCGCTTCTCTGACGTCCCAGCCGAGCATGCCATCCGCGGCTTCTTCGGTGTCACCATGCTCCAGCTCGACGCCACCGAAACCGCCGCCACCCTCGCCTTCATGGGCTTCCATCAAATAGCCGCAGAAGGCAATCGTCTCCGCTTCGCCTCGCCCGCCGACCCCTCCGCTCTAGGCAACCACATCGACATCCTCGTCGATCCGCAAGCCAACTTCGGCCGCTCCGGCGCCGGCTCCGTCCACCACATCGCCTTCCGCGCCGCCAACGACGAATCCCAACTCGACTGGCGCACCACCATCACCGAGCACCTTCCCGCCACCGAAGTCCTCGACCGCGAGTACTTCCACTCCATCTACTTCCGCGAACCCGGCGGCGTCCTCTTCGAACTAGCCACCGACAATCCCGGCTTCGCCATCGACGAACCCCTCGAATCCCTAGGCGAACGCCTCTGCCTACCACCCTGGTTTGAATCCCGCCGCCCCGAACTAGAGCAGCGCCTAGCCCCCATCACCCTCCACAAAAGCACTTCACAAACCGCCACCGCAGACCGGGTGCCCCCTCCGTACGCGCCTTTGCGGACGGGTGGGGAAGAAGACCCCCACGCCAACGGCGAACTCTACCGCGCCGGCGCCCCTCTCGATCAGGCCTCCGGCGCCGTCATCCTCCTCCACGGCCGCGGTGGCGCCGCGCGCGACATCCTCACCCTCTCCCGTGCCCTCGCCCCTGCCAACGTCCCCATCGCCTTCTTCGCACCGCAGGCCGCCAACTCCGCCTGGTATCCCCAATCCTTCCTAGCAGACCGCGATCTCAACCAGCCCTTCCTCGACTCCGCTCTCGCCCGCGTCCAATCCGTGATCGACCTCGCCCTCGCCGTCGGCATTCCTCTCGACCGCATCGTCCTAGCCGGCTTCTCTCAAGGCGCCTGCCTCGCCACCGAATTCATCGCCACCCACCCCGCCCGCTACGCCGGCCTAATCGCCTGGACCGGCGGCCTCATCGGCCCCCAAGGTTCCGACGTCACCCACACTGGCGACCTCGCCGGAACCCCCGCCCTCTTCGCCAGCAGCGACCCCGACCAATGGGTTCCCTGGGCGCGCGTAGAAGAGTCCGCCAAAATCTTCACCTCGATGGGCGCGCAAGTAACCCTCCGCCGCTACCCCGACAAGCCCCACTCCGTAAGCGGCGAAGAGATCGAACTAGCCCGCAAGCTAATAGAAAAAGCCTTCGCCCCCACGAAATAACGAAGCTGCCGTTGCCGTTTTCGTTGCCTTTCTGGCTGTCATTCCGCAGCGAAGCGAAGGAATCTGCTTCTCGCTTCCCCCACAATCGTCATCCCGACCGAAGCGCAGCGCAGTGGAGAGACCCCTGTATTGGCCCTTGTCCTTGCTCTTGCCGTTGATGTTGTCTTGGCCTTCCCCTTGCACCTGAGATAGGTCCGGGCTTCAGCCCGGACCTTTCGCCCAACCCAACCCCCGGGCTTTAGCCCCTGGGACTACCTCATCGCCCCGCCACGATCCAAACTCTCGCCGTCCGCGGACGACCGCAACAACTCCGCAAAGATCGTCCCACCCTGATCCGCGCGACTCACCGTCCGCCGAAACACGCTGAACAACTCGCGCCCCACCCCATACTGCATCGCCGAAAGATCCGCACTCACCGGCTCCCGCGCCGCCCACTCATCCGCAGCCACCAGCGCCGTCAAATCTCCCGCATTCGAGTCAATCCGCACCCGATCCCCATCCCGCAGCTTCGCAATCGGCCCACCCTCCGCAGCCTCCGGCGTCAAATGAATCGCCGACAGCACCTCACCCGACGCACCCGACAACCGTCCATCCGTCACCAGCGCCACCTTGAACCCAGCGCTCTGCACCGCCTGCAACGGCGGCAGCAGCTTATGCAGCTCCGGCATACCATTCGCCCGCGGCCCCTGAAACCTCACCACCACAATCACATCGCGGTTCAGCTCTCCAGCCTTGAACGCCTTCTGCACATCTTCCTGGCTATGGAAGATCGTGACCTCACCCTCAATCACATGGAGATCCGGCGCAATCGCAGACGTCTTCACAATCGCCTTACCCAAATTCCCCTGCAGCACGCAAAGCCCCCCATGCACATCGAACGGCGCACTCACCGGCCGCAGAATCTGTTCGTCCTTACTGACCGCATCGCCGATCCGCCACCCAACCTCTCTGTCATCCTTCAGAAACGCAACCTCGGTATACCGCTGCAGCCCCGGCCCCACGACAGTCTGCACGTTCTCATGCGCGAGCCCGGCATCCAGCAGCTCCCCAATCAAAAATCCCATCCCCCCCGAAGCATGAAACTGGTTCACATCCGCCTTCCCATTCGGATAAACCCTCACCAGCAGCGGCACTACGTTCGCCAGGTCCTCAAAATCACTCCACTCCAACCGAATCCCCGCCGCCGCCGCCATCGCCACCAAATGAATCGTATGATTCGTCGACCCGCCCGTAGCCAGCAGCCCCACAATCCCATTCACAAACACGCGCTCATCCAGCAGCTGTCCCACCGGCATATATTCTTTGCCAAGCGCCGTCATCGCCAACGCCCTTCGAACCCCCGCCCGCGTCAGCGCATCCCGCAGCGGCGTATTCGCGTTCACAAACGACGACCCCGGCAGATGCAGCCCCATCATCTCCATCATCATCTGGTTCGTATTCGCCGTCCCATAGAACGTGCACGTCCCCGGCCCGTGATAAGACTTCGACTCAACCTCAATCAGTTCCTCGACCGTCACCAGCCCCTTCTCAAAATCCCGCCGCATGTACTTCCGGTCATCATTAGAAAACCCACTCGTCATCGGTCCGCTAGGCAGAAACACCACCGGCAGATGCCCAAACGAAAGCGCCGCAATCACCAGTCCCGGCACAATCTTGTCGCAGATCCCCAGCATCACCACCGCGTCGAAAGTCTGGTGCGACAGCGCCACCGCCGCCGACATCGCAATCACATCCCGCGAGAATAGCGACAGCTCCATCCCCGTCGCGCCCTGCGTAATCCCATCGCACATCGCCGGAACGCCGCCCGCCACCTGCGCCACGCCACCAGCCTCACGCGCCGTCGTTCGTATCAACTCCGGAAACCGCTCGTACGGCTGATGTGCCGACAGCATATCGTTGTACGCGGTAACAATCGCAAGATTGCCCGCGTCCCCCTCGCGCAGCATCGCCTTGTCTTCCGCCCCACACGCCGCAAACCCATGCACCTGGTTCGCGCACCCCAGCCCCTTGCGCGTCGGTGTCACGCTAGCCGCTTGCGCAATCGCCTCAAGGTACCGCCGACGTGTCCCCACGCTCCGCTGAACGATCCGCTGCGTAACCTCTTCCACGCGCGAATTCATCGTGCTCACGAGCCAAATCCATCACGCCCACCAGGGCGCGTCCAAACGAGCTGCAGAGGCCTAACCATGCCCCGATTGTAGTCGCTTACCCGGAGGAATTTCGTGATTGCGCGCACTCCGATATCGCAGGAAAACTCCCACCCTCCAAGCCCTAAACCCCCGCTCCCTGCCCCCGAAACTCCCGCACAATCGCCATATATTTCCGAGCCGTCTCCGTCACCACCTCCGGCTTCCCCGCGGCCATCGCCTTCGCGTCCACCAAATCCGATCCCACACCCAGCGCAAACGCTCCCGCCTCCAGAAACTCCTTCGCCGATGCCAGCGAAACGCCCCCTGTAGGAATCATCTCGATCTGCGGCAGCGGCCCCTTCAGCGACAGCAGATACTTCGCCCCACCCATCGCGCCGGCAGGGAACACCTTCACCACATCCGCCCCCGCCTCCCACGCCGTCACTATCTCCGTCGGCGTCAGCGCCCCCGGCAGCACCGCCACCGAATACCGATGGCACATCGCAATCGTCTTCACATTCAGCGCCGGACTCACCACAAACTGCGCTCCCGCCAATATGCACGTCCGCGCCGTCTCCGCATCCAGCACCGTCCCCGCTCCCACCAAAATATCCGGGCGCTCGTTCACCAGCCGCTCAATCACCTCCACCGCTCCCGGCACCGTCATCGTTACTTCGAGCACGTTCACCCCGCCCGCCGCCACCGCCTCCGCCAGCGCAATCGCCTTCTCCACCGACGCTGCCCGCAACACCGGCACCAACCCCGTCTCCTGCAACCTCTTCAAAACCGCAGCCTTTTCCATAGCAATAAACCTACCACCGCCACCCCGCCCAAGTCCGTGCTCCCCGCCCCCTCGCATACTTCGCATCAACCCGCTTCTGATACTCTTCGGCAAGGCCCATTGGAGGAGCACAGCGTGGGAGGCCTGATCCCTTTAGGAGACGTATCGCGGCGCCGGGTCCATTTTCCCATCGCCACCGTCGTCATCATCGTCCTCAACGTCCTTGTCTGGTTCCTCGAACTCCAGGGCGGCGACACCTTCGTCTACCAGTGGGCCGCGGTCCCCGCCTACATCCGCTCCGGCAACGGCCTCATCACCCTGCTCACCTCCATGTTCCTCCATGGAAGCTGGTCCCACATCCTCGGCAACATGATCTTCCTCTGGGCCTTCGGTCCAGCGATGGAAGACGCCATGAACCCCTTCAGCTTCTCCGTCTTCTATCTCCTCGGAGGCCTGATCGCGATGCTCGCCCAGGTCGCCGCCTCGCCAGGCTCTTACGTCCCCACCCTCGGTGCCAGCGGCGCCATCGCCGCCGTCATGGGAGCCTTCCTCGTCACCTTTCCCCGCGACCGCATCCGTTCGCTCTTCTTCTTCTTTCTCTTCATCCGCATCACGTACATCCCTGCGATCCTACTCATCGGCTTCTGGTTCCTTATCCAGCTCTTCAACGTAGGCGCAGTAGCCAACGTCCAGCACGGAGGCGTAGCCTACATGGCGCACGTCGCCGGCTTCCTCTTCGGAGCCGCCACCGTAAAAATCTTCCGCCGCCAACAACCCACCTTCGCCCCCCCAGGCCCCTGGCCCCGCACCTAGCCTCACCGCGTTGCCGTTGCTTTTCTTTCTGTCATTCCCCCTGGGAATCTGCTGTTGCAGTTGCTGTTGTCCTTGCTTTTCTTTTCGTCATTCCGAGGGCAGCGAGGAACAATCCGCGCCGGGGTGAGTGCTCTAGAAATGGAAGTGGATCAAAACGCCGTTTTCGAGGTTCAAGTCGATTCAAGACCTAAAAGAGTGCATCGACCTGTTCTCGACAATTGAATACGCCTGGGTGTCTAACTTCCGAGAAGCCGACATATGAGGACTAACGAGGCCGCCGTGTGACGGAATGGACTTTGGCGGCTGATTTACTTGGCCGCCTGGACGCTACAGTTCGTCAGTTTGTAGTGCCAATTTTCGTGATGGCTTTCTCGGTTTATGGCAACTTGTTCCGGTATCTGAAAACCTCCCACGTTCTGATACGTGTAGGTAAGGATGACTCTATTGCCTGGCCTGAAATTCCCGTCCTCACCTTGCCTAAACGAAGTTAAGAGAAACCCCTGTGGTCCCGGATGGAAGTCTGTCTCACGGGTATCCGAGGGCGATCCCTTTACCCCTTCACTTTGAAGACCCAAGTCGCGCGTGAACAACATCTCCACATCGAATGTCTGAATTCTGAGGCCGAGCTTGTAGCCTGACGCGGACGGTTCGACATGCACGGAAGTACCTGGAGGTGGCAGCAGAGCGGTGCCGCTGGCAGACAACCAATTGTTCAGGCTATATTGCACTGCATGTTTCAGAAGACCCTCTGCCATGCCTCCATGGGGGAGCTTGTGTTCTTCATCTTCCGTCATGCCCGATGACACTGCAGTATTCTGTCGAGTAACCGTGACGCGAGTGCTGATGGGCTGAATGGATTGGGCGATCTCCTCATCAGTCCCTTCGTCGCCGAGGCGTACCACTTCAGTAAAGTGCTGTTTCCAGTTGAACTCTACAGCACAAGTGAAGGATTGGAGGTTCCTTTCAAACGGAGCGTCGTATTTCGCCCGGATCTGGTTTAGGTCTGGAACATTGACCGCTGTCTGCGCTTGGCAAAACACGGAGCAAAGGCTAAGCGCTAAGGTTGAGTAGAAAGGCCGCATGCCGCATCGTACTTCATTACTCCCCACAAACGCGCTTCTCGTCAGTTGTGATTTTGATGTGTGCCAAATTGCCAAGTCACTCATTGACATTGGTAAAGCGGTCAAGCGAACCGTCCTCGAAAGTCGGGTTTGAACAACTTCGAATTCCGCTAGTCGCAGGCTGTCGAAACAACTGTGCATTGCGTGGTCGCTGCCTAAAAGCGAATAACCGACAACTACTTAATCCCAAACCCCGCCTGGATCTGCTCCAGCGACCGCTGCTTCGTCTCCGGATACACAAACAGAACTACGAAAAACTGCAGGGCCATCATCGCCGCGAAAAACACAAAGGGCAACGCATGACTCTTCGCCGCAATATACGGAAAGATCCCCGCAATGATCGCATTCATAATCCAATGCGACGATGACCCCACACTCTGTCCCTTCGACCGTACCCGCGACGGAAACACTTCCGAGATATAGACCCAGATCACCGCTCCCTGCGAAACCGAGAAGAACAGAATGAACATCATGAAGAACCACATCAGCAGTCCGTTATGCGATCCCGTATAAAACACCCACGCCACGCCCGCCAGCGCGATCGTCGTCCCTACAGACCCGATCAACAGCAGCGACTTCCGCCCCAGCTTGTCAATCAAGCTCATCCCCAAAAACGTAGCAATTAAATTCACCACCCCCACACCTACCGTCTGCAACGCAGCCGAGTTCGAACTGAATCCCGCCGACGCAAAGATCGAGTTCGAGTAATACAGCAGCGCATTGATTCCCGACAGCTGGTTGAACATCCCAATCGTCACCGCCAGGAACAGCGGCAGCGCATACCGCCTTGCAAACAGCGGCTCCGGTTTCACCCCGCGCTCCAGGTGTACCGAGTCCATAATCTCCTTCAACTCTTCTTTGGAATTCGGCGACCCCATCAGCCGCAACACCTCCAGCGCCTCGTCCGTTTGATTCGTAGTGACCAGCCAACGCGAGCTCCGCGGAATCCCATACAGCATCACCAGGAACAGCACCGACGGCACAATCGCCACCGCAAACTCCCACCGCCACTGCCGTGCCCCCAGGTGCTGCGTCACGATGATGTAGTTCGATAAGTACGCCAGCAGGATGCCAATCACAATATTGATCTGGAACAGCCCCACCATTCGTCCGCGCCACTTCGCTGGCGCCAGCTCCGCGATGTACACCGGCCCCAGCACACTCGATCCGCCAATCCCCAACCCTCCCACAAACCGCGCCACCATCAGCGCATCCCAGTTCCACGCAAACGCGCACCCAATCGCCGAGATCAAATAAAGAAACGCCATCACCCTTAGCGCCTCGCGCCCACCAATCTTCTGCCCCAGCACCCCGGAAGTCATCGCCCCCACAATCGTTCCCGCCAACCCAATCGACACCGTCAACCCCAGCGTCACAGGCGTCAGATGAAACACGCTCGACAACTGCTCCGTAGTGCCGGCGATCACGGCCGTATCAAACCCAAACAACAACCCACCTAGAGCCCCCACCACGGTAGCCTTCGCCAGATATCGATTCAAAGTCATCCCCCCGTCCACGACTACAACCATATCCGGCGCCAATCAAATCCGTACAGGAAAGGTCCCCCGCTCCTGTTCGCCAGAGTCACGTCGTGCCCTCGCCGTCCGCACGACCTGGGTCATTTCACCCACCCTCCGACAACTTCAGGCAAACGTGCGTCCCGAAACTAGGCTAAAGACGTCGCTGAGTAACCCGAAACCGGGCTAAGTATGTCAAAAAACACCCCAAATTCACACCCGTGGCGGCACCACGTAGTACAAAATGGCGAAATAATGTGCCACACTTCCAGCCAAAACAAACAAATGCCACACCGCATGAAAGTACCGCACGCGGTCTAAAGCAAAGAAAACAATACCCAAACTATAGAACGCTCCCCCAGCCACCAGCCACGCCAACCCATGTCCCCCAATGGCGTGATAAAGCGGCAGAATGGCAAGCACAATCCCCCACCCCTGGAGTAAATACACCACCGCCGAAGCCACCTCAAACCGTTCAATCAAAAGACTTTTGAATACCACCCCGGCAATGGCCAACGTCCACACAAACCCAAACAATGTCCATCCCACACCACCCCTCAGCGACACCAGCGTGAACGGCGTATACGTCCCCGCAATCAGCAAATAAATCGCCGAATGATCCAGAATTTGAAAAACGTGCCGCGCCCGCGTGACCACAAGTGAGTGGTAAAGTGTTGAAAAAAAATAGACAATCACCAACGTAGCAGAGAAAACCGAGCAGCTAGCCACCACCCACGCATCGCCTCGAGTCGACGCATGAATGAGATAAGCCGCCCCCGCAATAGCTAAAAACAGCCCAATACCGTGCGAAATCGCATTCGCAAGAATGTCGCCAAGAGCTATTTCTGTTTTCACCCGGTCATCATAGTCCGGACAAACTGCCAGGTCAGTGACGCGTGTTTTCACGCAGAATTGCCCGAAATATCGCCTAAATCCGCAATCCGCGCTTGATAAGCCCGGGCGATCGATTCGCTAAGCGCCGACGAAGTGCCCTCCAACTCAACTCTTTCTTGCTCCAAAGCCTCCCGCATTCCTTCGTCTGATAGGAGAGAGACATTCGCATCCACATTCAGAAGAACAGCATCAACGGCGGCTTTCATCAGTAATGCGCCACCGACAATGTCAGTAAGCAGATGCCGGTCTGAAAGGTTGACCGCCCGCTCGGCTTGTTCCAAAGCCCCACAAATCTCTCTCGCGGAAGCTATGGGAATACGAGTAGCTTGCAGGATGGCTGCTTCCATAGCCTTGTTGCGCAAGATTTTCTCTCCGTCGGTGGTGCGGGGTAGGGAACGGGCATGCAGATAATCTTGGAAGGCTTGCGCGTCGTCGTCCGCGAACGCGCTCATCGATACAAGAGCGGAACTGATGGTTTTGCAAAGTTCGACGAGGGCTTCGCGTCGAGTGGCATCTTCTCCGGAACGCTTGAGGGAGATGCTCGCGCCCTTATGTACCAGAGCCAGGCCCAGCGTTGCGGTGAAAACAGAGATCGAACCGCCTCCTGGCGTAGGGCTTAGGGAAGCGGTGAGATCGCGCACTTGGGTGGCGTTCAACGCCCAGATGGACGTGGGAGTTTCGCCCAATGAACGAATGTGCAAGCTGGACATGGCTTCGATTATGCCGCATTTGTTGAAAGCCTGTCCGGGGTTAAAGCCAGTCTGGACGCCGAAGGCACGCGCCGGCAGATGGAGCAAACACATTTTTACAAGGGATGTATCGCCAACGCCTGAGGCCAGTGCGTTTGAGGTGGACTTAGCTGGGTTTCGGGTTACAAATCGACTGCTTGAGCCCGGTTTCGGTTAGCGGAAAAACGTAGCCACGGAGTCAAGGCTCCTTGGCAGTCGTTTATGTCGGCCCCGCAGTGGCTGTCACGTACGCCGCATCATTGGAGTCAATAGAGCTATCTTGCCTGAAGGAGAAGGAACGTCAGGTAACATCGATGAAGTTTGGATCTTAAGCTGTAATCCAGATAGGACTCTGTATCACGTGTTGGCGGGTGCAGTCGGACATCCCGGACTCTGAGAAAGTGGAATTTGCAATGGAAGACTTTAGACGGCTGGCTCGCCTGCCGGCATATGTGTTCAACGTAACCGGGGAGCTTAAGGCCGCCGCACGCAAACGCGGTGAAGACATCATCGACTTCGGTATGGGCAATCCAGATGGTGCGACGCCGAAGTTCATCGTCGACAAACTCATCGAAGCTTCGCAAAGGACGACGACACACAGGTACTCGCTGTCTCGCGGCATACCTCGTCTACGCGCTGCGATCTGTAACTGGTATAAGAGGCGCTACGATGTCTCGCTGAATCCTGAGACAGAAGCGATCGTCACTATTGGATCGAAAGAGGGCATTGCACACCTGTGCCTGGCCGTGCTCGATGATGACGATACAGTTGCCGTACCGAATCCAAGTTATCCGATCCATATCTTTGGACCCGTGATCGCCGGCTCGAAGGTTCAGAGCATCGCCATGGACGAGATGGATCAATCCACTCTGATCGAGAAGTTGGAATACGAACTGCCGAGGATGCAGCCTCGGCCAAAGATTCTGATTCTGAACTTCCCTGCGAATCCGACCACCGCCTGCGTTGATCTCTCCTTTTTTGAGCGCTTGGTGCCGCTCTGTAAAGAGTTAGGCATTTATCTCGTGCATGATCTTGCCTATGCTGACATCACATTCGATGGGTACGTAGCGCCAAGTGTGATGCAAGTACCGGGAGCCAAAGAGATCGCCGTCGAATTCTTTACCCTGTCCAAGAGCTACAACATGCCGGGATGGCGAGTCGGCTTTATGGTCGGATGCCCGAAGCTTGTAGC
>Ga0302315_10002022_pt1 | contig 19692 bp, 16 predicted proteins | sample III_Palsa_N3_1_FD_200532 | JGI IMG/M metagenome (GOLD analysis project Ga0302315, IMG submission 200532) | Peat permafrost microbial communities from Stordalen Mire near Abisko, Sweden - III_Palsa_N3_1 | ecosystem: Environmental > Terrestrial > Soil > Palsa > Peat permafrost | place: Sweden...
GCCGGATGATTTGCGCTGGTTCAAGCAGCTGACCACCGGCAAGAACGTGCTGATGGGCTACAACACCGCCATATCCATTGGCCGTGCGCTGCCGGATCGCGTCAACATGGTGCTATCGCGTCGCCATGAGGCGCCATATCCCGGCCAGATCACCGTGCGTTCGGTGGAAGAGGCGCTGGCGCGTACCGATCAGACCGGCCTGATGGTGATTGGTGGAGGTCAGGTATTTGCCGAGGCACTGCCGATGGCCCGTCGCATGTATCTGACCTGGGTCAGCGCAGCGATCAGCGGTGCGGATACCTTCTTTCCCGGCACGCATTTCAGCGACTGGACCGAAGTTTCCCGCGTTCACCACAAGGCCGATGCCGAGCACGCCCATGACTTCGACATGGTCGAGTATCTGCGCAGCAACTGACGAAACTATCCGTCGCGGTGATGCTGGCTACCGAGTCCAATCTGCCATGCATGTGATGGCCGGTCTCATCGTCGATACTGATGGACTCGTGCTGTTGGCGGAGCGTCCGCAGGGCAAGCATCTTGCCGGATTCTGGGAGTTCCCCGGCGGCAAGCTTGAGCCGGGCGAGTCACCTCTCGCCGTGCTTGCTCGTGAGTTGCGTGAGGAGCTTGGCATCGAGCTCAAGTCGGCCACACCACTTATACGCGTGCCGAGGACCTAGGATGACCGCACCTTGGTGCTGGACGCTTGGCGTGTGGATTGATGGGACGGTACGCCACAATCGCTGGAAGGACAGGCGCTGCAATGGTGCGATCCCGCGCAGATTGATCCGGAAAGCATGACGCCTGCTGATCGGCCGATCCTGCAGGCGTTGCGGCTACCGGCTATGTATGTGATCACGCCTGCCGATGTCATGCCCGATCAGCATGATGAGTGGGGCGAGCGAATCCATCAGGCGATTCAGGACGGTGTGCGGCTGTTGCAGCTTCATCTGCCACTCTGGCCGGTCACGTCCGTTCGTTCGCTTGCAGTGGAGTTGTTACCGATCACTCGCAAGCACGGCGCGCAGCTTCTGCTCAATGACGATATTGAGGGTGGGCAGGCGCTCGGTGTGGGTGCTCACCTCACCAGCGAACAGTTGCTGAATACCTCGGAGCGGCCTTTGCCGTGGCATCAACTGATTAGTGTCAGTTGTCATGATGCGTCGCAATTGGCCAAAGCAACAGAGATAAGAGCGGACTTCGCTACCTTGCCTTGGAAAACGGCTTCAGTCGGCGGCACGGATGCGCTGCGAGCGGAAGAAATGGTCAGACTTCCAGTTATTGGCGGAAGAAGCTTCGCTACCGGTGTATGCCATGGGCGTACTCAGTTCACGGCACCTGACGCAGGCAAAGCAGGTTGGTGCCCAAGGCATGGCGGGTATTCTGGGATTCTGGCCGATTTGAAGAGTGTTGTCTGAGTAGACGAAACATTGGGTGTCTGCAAATTCAGCGAAGGCACAACGCGCTCATTGCTGGTCTCTTCGCGACAATGCCAGAAATCTCTGATGCAGCTGAGCAACAGCCTCGTCGAGCGCGACCTCGTCGCCGCTGTTGTCGATGACGTAATCCGCCAGCGCCAGTCGCTCGGCGCGGCTGGCCTGCTGGGCGAGCATGCGGCGAGCTAATGTCTCATCAATACCGTCACGCAGCATAAGTCGATCAAGCTGCATCGACTCCGGCGCATCGACTAGCAGCACGTGTTTTATCCACTGATAATTTGAAATGTTTTCGGCCAGCAGCGGAATGGCTAACAGGCAATAGGGGCCGGTTTCTGCAGCGACACAATTGTTGAGCCAGTCCCTAACGAGAGGATGGATAATCGTCTCCAGCTTTCGCCGAGATGTAGGATCGGCGAATATGCGCTGGCGCATGGCACGGCGATCCAGCTTGCCCGTGCGATCGAGCACATTGGTACCCCAAACCTTAATCACAGCGGCCAAGCCGGCGGTCCCCGGCGCAACTACCTCGCGCGCTGCGATATCGGCATCGTATACATGTACGTCCAGCTCCTCAAAGCGCCGAGTAACCGAGCTTTTGCCAGCAGCGACGCCGCCCGTTAGCGCAATGACAAGATTTGATACTTTATCAGCTTTTACCAATTCCATAACCATTTTATCTTACTGATTGGCCGGCATTAACAGCTTACATTTTTTGCTTTGAATAGATTGATCAATATCAGTTTTCCAATATCCATTTATAATCCGAGGTCGGTAACGCCAAGTTGAGCTAAATAGGTTCCAAGACGTATCGTTGCTTGGAATACTGACGTTTGCCATATCGGCTAATGATGAAAAGGTATCTGCGCTCAATGTCCGCTTTTCTGAATTATTACGAAAACTAGCGATGCGCGTGGGGAATTCTTTGGCGTACCTATCGGAATACCAAAGAAACGCTGGAATCTGAAAATCATAGGGCGTGCCGTTGCCGTGCGCCGACAGGGTGCACTTAGAATTTGGAAGATCTTCACCGTGATCAGATTCGAAAAATAAAGCGCTAACTGCATTTGAATGCTTGAGCGTATCGATGATTTGGGATAGCACGTGGTCTGTGTAAAAAATTGTGTTGTCGTAACTATTCTCAATGCGGCCATTGCGATCATCAATGCCCGGATCAGACATGATCGGAGAAAAGCGCTTGAATGCTATCGGATAGCGAAAGTCATAACTAGTATGACTGCCCATCATGTGAAGCACTATGAAGAGATCATTTTGTGATTTTTCGATGGCGTCGCGTAATGGTCTGATTAATACATCGTCGTAACTTCCGGCAGAGCTCCAAGATGCATGATTGAGAAACGAAACGTGCTGTGCTTCGTAGGCAAAGCTGGAAACGGGCGAATCATATTTTCCAAGAGCCAGTTGGTTGGAAATCCAGTAGGTTTCATAATCTGCTTCAGCCATTACGCGTATGATTGATGATTCTTTCCACACGAGGCTGCTATCGCTAATTGGTTTCCTCGTTATCACAAGTGGTATCGCCATGATCGATGCTGGCCATGACGTGACCATATCCGGGACTCGAATCAGATTCGTAACCTTAGACAACTCAGGGTTGGTGGCTCGACCATAGCCGAAAATTTGCCAGTGGTCGCGTCGACTGCTTTCTCCAATAACCAGCACGTAAATTTGTCGTTGATGAATTTCCGATTGGCGATAGGCGTGAAAGCGAAATGCTTTTCGGTACATAGTTTCTGACTGCAGCTGCTTCCACTCCCGAAAATATTCGCAGAACCGCTGTGGCAGTCCAAAAGGAAAACCCGGCTCGAATGAGGAAGCAACACCGGCTACAGTATTGAAGCCGGAACGCAGACGCTGAGAGATGGTGCCGCCGCTAGATGTGAACTCACTAAAGCAGGCTGCAATCGGAATGGTAATCGCCGCCGCCACGACCCATGAGCAGGACTGATGTTTCCAAGTTATATCGTCCTGCCAGCTCCAGCGTGCGGCGAGCAAGGCTGTCATCAATCCCAAGACAACAGATAGCGCCATGGGTAACAGCATCCAGTCGAGATATTCGATCGCTTCCCGCGGATTTGTAGCGACCAATGTCGCCAATATTTCCGCATTGGTTGGGTGCAAATAGGTAAAAATATACGCGGCTTCAGGCAGCGCTAGTGCGGAAAATGGCACCAGAAAAAGGCACGCGAGCCATATTTTTCTCCCCAGGAATGCAAACAAAAAAGTCAAAAGCGTAATTGGGATGATGAGGCCCTCTATCCAGACCGACGGTCCCTGTTGCGAATACAGCCAAACCAGATTGGGTAGCATCATCAACATGATCAGTGCTGAGATCGCCGTCCAAGAGCGTCGGGGGAATCTACGTTTCATTTTTGGTAATTAGGCCGGTATTCTGAAAAGAGCAATGTAGCCCTGTAGCAAGTAATCACCTGCCAGAAACCAGACCCAGCCGGCGGCAGCGATAAAGGGTCCGAATGGCATCGGAGTTTGACTGTCGCGCTTGCGCAAGAAAATCAAACTGCCGCCGATCAATGCGCCGATTAGTGATGAAAGCAAAACGATCGGTAACAAGGAAACCGGCCCCATCCATGCACCCAGTGCGGCCAGCAACTTGAAGTCGCCATAACCCATGCCTTCTTTCCCAGTCAGCAGTTTGAAAAGCCAGTACACGCTCCACAGGCTCAGATAACCAAGCGCTGCGCCAAGGATGGACATCGGTGCGCCAACAAACATCGGCAGCAGCGCAAGAAGTAATCCAAGCCACAGCAACGGCAAAGTCAGCTGATCGGGTAATAGCTGAGTGCGAAAATCGATACCCGATAGCGCGATCAGAAACCAGGTCAGCAGCAGCCCGGCAAGCGCCGGCCACGAAGGACCGAATTTCCAGATAATTACTGCACTCATTACGCCAGAAAGCAATTCCACCAACGGATACTGGATAGAGATTTTGGCCTGACAGTAGCGACAGCGACCTCTCAGAAGCAGCCAGCCAAATAGCGGGATATTGTCCAGTGCCGATAGTGTGTGCTTGCATTGCGGGCAATGCGACGGCTCGCGCACGATGCCAGGGGGCATCGGCGCTGGTTCGCTTTCCAGTCCCAGCACGTCGCGCGCTTCCTGTTCCCAGACTGCCGTCATACGGTCAGGCAGGCGCAGGATCACCACATTGAGAAAACTTCCCACCAACAGGCCAAGCACGCCAGCAAAGGCGATCCAGATAAGCAGCGGCATCTCGGGCATGACCTCGTCCTGACTAAAGAAACGCCGCGTTGTCGCCGGCTACCGGCAACTTTGCGGCGTTTCAAAACAACAGATTTTAGAATGTGCCGGCGAGTTTGAAGATCGGCAGATACAGCGCGACTACGATGCCGCCAACCAGCGTACCGAGTACCACCATGATGAGTGGCTCAAGCAGCGTGGATAGGGTGTCGACAGCATTTTCGACTTCATCCTCATAGAACTCGGCAACTTTGAACAGCATATTGTCTAGCGCGCCGGATTCCTCACCGATGGCAACCATCTGAACCACCATGTTGGGAAACAAGCTGGTCTGCTTCATCGCCATTTGCAGCTGATGGCCTACCGCAATGTCCTCGCGCATCTGGCGCACGGCGTCACCGTAAACAATGCTGCCGGTGGCGCCGGCCACTGCATCAAGCGCTTCGACCAACGGGACGCCGGCACGAAAGGTGACACCAAGCGTGCGCGCAAAGCGTGCGATTGCAGAGTTGCGGACTATGTCTCCCATTACCGGCAACTTCAACGCAACCCGATCCATAAAATGCGCGAACTTCGGTGAGCGCTTTTTGGCGATCACGATCGCGGCGATGCTGCCACCGATAATGCCGATAACCACCCACCAATAGCCCTGCATGAATTTGGATGCGTCGACCAACATTTGGGTTGGCGCAGGTAGCTGCGCACCAGCCTCTTCAAAGGTCTTAGCGAACACAGGCACCACAAACAACAACATGATCAGGATGACGACGAAAACCACCGCCAGCACCATCATTGGGTAGAACAATGCTTTTTTGATCTTCTTCTTGAGCGCTTCTGTGCGCTCCTTGTAGGTGGCAACCGTATCGAGCACCGTGTCGAGCACGCCGGAGGTTTCACCTGCGTGGACCAGATTGCAATAAAGCTCATCAAACTGCAGCGGATACTGGGTCAACGCCTCGTGCAGAGCGGCACCACCTTCAATGCTTTGTTTCACGTCAAGCAATATTTTTTTAAAGCGGATGTTTTTCTGGCCATCGGCGATGATGTCGAACGACTGCACCATTGGCACACCAGAAGCCATCATGGTAGCGATCTGCCGGCTGAAAATGGCGACGTCGATTGGTTTGACCTTTTTGCCGGTGGCACCGAACAAAGGTTTCGCGCGTTCCTTGACTATTTGCGGATTCATGCCCTGGCGACGCAACTCCGCCTTTACCAGCGATGCGTTCTTCGCCGGCATGTCGCCTTTCATGCGCTTGCCGCGCTTGTCCAGCGCAACCCAATCGTAGGTTGTCAGCTTGCTGACTTCAGCGCGTTGAGCGCCGATCGCACGTGCCTTGTTTACTGCCGTATTAGCCGTGGCCATACCTGTTTCCCCTGTGGTCCAGCTCAGACCTGCTGACAATGCAAATCGACAGGCTATCTTCTAAATTTATCTTACTTTGACAACTGCAAACCGTGCAGCGCACGCAAGTTCAACAACTCGTACTACCGCTTCCCATGGCCTAATCCTTGGTTACCCGGTCGATTTCAGCCAGGCTCGTAAAGCCGTTTTTCACCTTCAGCATGGCCGAAGCGCGCAAATCGTTGATGCCTGCCGCTTTTGCTACTTCGGCAATCTGCAGCGCATTGCCACCCTTGAGCACGATCTTCTGGATGTCCTCGAGCATCGGCATGACCTGGTAGATACCCACGCGACCCTTGTAGCCCTCATTGCAAGCGTCGCATCCAACCGCCTGGTAAATGACCATGCCGGAATCAATATCAGCCTGGGTAAAGCCGGCCTTGAGTAGTACCTCGGGCGGCAGTTCCTGTGGCTTCTTGCACTCGTGCAGGCGCCGCGCCAATCGTTGCGCGATGATCAATGTGACAGAGGATGTAATGTTGTAAGGCGCAATACCCATGTTCATCAATCGCGAGATGGTTTGCGCAGCGTCATTGGTATGCAGGGTGGACAGCACCATGTGGCCGGTTTGTGCGGCCTTGATCGCGATCTCTGCGGTCTCAAGGTCACGAATCTCGCCGACCATGATCACATCTGGATCCTGTCGAAGGAACGAACGTAGCGCGCTGGCGAAAGTCATGCCGCGCTTCACGTTCTGCTGAACTTGGTTGATGCCCTCCACGCGGATTTCGACCGGGTCTTCTACCGTCGAGATATTGCGCTCGGCGGTGTTAAGCATGTTCAGTCCGGTATACAGTGATACCGTCTTGCCCGAGCCGGTCGGGCCGGTAACCAGCACCATGCCGTAAGGCTTGTGGATGGCATCGATATAAAGCTTCTGCTGTTCGGGCTCGTAGCCGAGCTTCTCGATGCCGATCTTGGCCGACGAACCATCCAGGATACGCAGCACGATCTTTTCGCCGAACAGCGTCGGCAAGGTGCTGACACGAAAGTCGATCGCGCGCGTCTTTGATAGGTTGAGCTTGATGCGGCCGTCCTGCGGCGTGCGCTTTTCAGCGATGTCGAGTTGCGCCATGACTTTCAGGCGCGACGAGATACGGTTGGCCATCTTCATCGGCGGGCTGGCAACAGCCTTGAGCATGCCATCCATGCGCAGACGAACCCGATACTGCGTCTCAAACGGCTCGAAGTGGATATCCGAGGCACCGCGACGGATGGCATCCACCAGAATCTTGTTGATGAACTTAACGACCGGCGCGTCGTCATTGGCATTCGCATCGATGCCCGTTTGTTCGGCCTCGTCTTCTCCACCTTCAAGGTCCAACCCGTCAAGATCGCCACCCCCGATATCGGGCATGGTGTCCCGCATATTGTTCAGTAGGCTTTCGATCATGCGAGTCAGGGAACTGCGCTCAACCAGAATTGGTTCCACCATACAGTTGGAGTGGAATTTGATCTCATCCAGCGCATGCGACTGCATAGGATCGGCAATGCCGACAAACAGACGTTTGCCACGGCGAAACAACGGCAGCGCCTGATGCTTGCTGATCAAAGCCTCGCTGATCAGATCGAGCGGCATATTGGCCGGATTGAGAGACGCTACATCCATCATCGGCATGCCGAATTCGGCCGAGGCAATCTGCGTCAGCTGAATGCTCTCGACGAGGTTGTGATCGAGTAACCAGGAGGCGAGGGTAGACTTGTTCTGAACGCTGTCTGCCATCGCCTTGCGCACATCGGCTTCGGGCAACATGCCTTCGGAAACCAGTCGGCGGGCCATTCCTGACAGACCCACTAGCGACGGCTGCAATTGTGACGACATGGTTTCGGGCCCCTTACCTGTATGTGATTGAATCTACCGCAGTTCGGTCGTCAGGTCATCCATTACCTATACGCACAAATCATGCTTTGAGATTCCGCTTTGATATGCAACCGGGGGTTCCGCCCCAGAGTTGGAATTTATTGAGTCCTAAAAGTCTTTCAAAAACGCCATGTGCCAAACTTTGTGCAGATTTTCATTAAATCATGCAAGGATGGTGCCGGCATTAGGGACATGTTCAATCGTTTTTTAGACCAAGCCAGCGCAGGCGCACATCGCTCACGGTATGATCTGCTCGATATCGCAAGGGGATTTGTCTGTTGAACCGTTTGAGCATCATTTTGCCCGCCAAGAACGAAGCATCCGCGTTGGCGGGACTTTTACCACGACTGCGGGCGGCCTACTCTGACGCAGAAATCATCGTGGTTGATGATGGCTCTACCGACGAGACGCCAGCCATCTGCGAAAGCAACGGCGTTGGTTGCCTGTCGTCACCGTACTCCATGGGCAACGGTGCTGCGATCAAGCGCGGCGCGCGTGTTGCAACCGGCGACGTGCTGATATTCATGGATGGCGACGGCCAACACGATCCCGCCGATATCGCACGACTGACCGCCGAGCTTGAACGTGGCTACGACATGGTCGTCGGCGCCCGCGACTGGGGAAGTCAGGCCGGCGTCGGGCGCGGTTTGGCCAACACCCTCTACAACTGGCTCGCTACTCATATGACCGGCCATGCGGTGCTCGACCTCACTTCCGGTTTTCGTGCAGTGCGCGCCAACCGGTTTCGGGAATTTTTGCATCTGCTGCCCAACGGGTTCAGTTACCCGACCACCAGCACCATGGCGTTTTTTCGCAGCGCCTACCCAGTGGCTTACGTGCCGATCAAGGCGGCTCAGCGTATCGGCAAAAGCCATATCAAGCCCATCCGGGATGGCCTTCGCTTTCTACTGATTATTTTTAAAATTGCAACGCTGTATTCGCCATTGAAACTGTTTGTGCCAGCGAGCACGCTGTTTTTCTTGCTTGGTTGCGCCAACTATGCTTGGACCTTCTTGCATGAAGGCCGCCTGACCAACGGTAGTACGCTGATGTGGAGCGCTGCCGTGATCGTATTTCTCATCGGGCTGGTGTCGGAGCAGATCACCGCGCTGACGTATCGCCGGGATGCGTGAAAATACCGGTCAACGTCCACTAGCGCTGCTGGTGACGCGCAATTTTCCGCCGCTGTTGGGTGGCATGGAAAAAGTAAACCAGCACCTGCTTGTAGCATTGCAGCCGACCTGGAGCACCGCCCTGTGTGGACCTGCGGGCTGCGCTGCTTACGCGCCAGGGCAAGCAGAGGTAAAACAAAGCAGGACTAAGCCGTTGCCGGCATTCCTGCTATCCACCTTATGGTATGCGCTTGGCGTAGCCAGACGACGCCGGCCCGAATGGATATTGGCTGGCAGTGGACTTACTGCGCCCATCGCGTGGATTGCGGGCCGATGCTGCGGAAGTAAGGTTGCGGTTTATCTGCATGGGCTCGACGTATTGGCTCCGAGTCACGTTTATCAATGGCTATGGCTGCCCTTCATTCGACACTGCGATGTTGCGTTGGTGAATAGTGCCAACACGTCACGACTTGCGCAGGGCCGTGGTGTGCGGCCGGGCAAGTTGCATGTATTACATCCAGGGACCGACTTGCCGAAGCTGGACGCTGAAGTCGCCTTGGGGTTTCGTGAGCGCCTCAACTTTAGGCAACGGCCGTTGTTGCTTTCAGTGGGACGGCTGACTCAGCGCAAAGGCCTGGCCGAGTTCATCGCCAAGTCGCTGCCGGCCATTCTCTCTCGCTACCCGGATGCTCTGCTGGTGATCATTGGCGATGAAGCCATCGATGCGCTGCATGCCCGAGCAGGTTCGGAGCGTGAGCGCATTCTCGCTGCTGCACGAATGGCTGGCATCGAGCAAAGCCTGTGTTTCCTCGGGCGTTGTGATGAGAGCACCCTAAGCGCTGCTTATCAGGCAGCGGATCTGCACATTTTCCCCGTGCTTGATTTGCATGGTGACGTGGAAGGCTTCGGCATGGTGGCACTGGAGTCGGCGGCACATGGCCTGTCTACCGTCGCGTTTGCGGTAGGTGGTGTGCCTGATGCCGTGCAGGACGGACATACCGGCATCCTGGTTGAGCCGGGCAACTATAGCGACATGAGCGCGATGGTCGTTGAACAACTCACACGCTCACGCAGCGACGCCAGCGTCGCTGCGTGTCGTGCGTTTGCGGCAGGTAAGGCGTGGCCAGTTTTCGGGGAGCGCTTGCGAACCTTGCTGGGTGCGGCACGTGACTGACATACGGTGGGATCAGCAGGGAAAAGTGAAATACAGCGCATCCAGCGAGTCGGTAGCTCGCCAACCCCACGCCGTGCTCGACCTGCCATCACGCCGATTCAAGGGACTCAAAATCGAGCGCCTACTTGATCTGGCCCATCGACCGCAACCAATACGCATGCTCGAGGTCGGCACCGGTTCCGGAGGCATTGCAAATTACTTCGGCACTCATGCGCATCTGCGCTGCGAAGTTGATGCGGTGGACATTCACGACAGCCGCTTGATCGCCGACGGTTACCGGTATCACCAGGTCACGGGTACGCAACTGCCTTTTGAGGATCAGTCATTTGATGTGATTTTAACCAACCACGTGATCGAGCATGTCGGTGATGAGCAAGCACAGCGCGCGCATTTGGCCGAGCTGCATCGTGTGCTGCGCCCTGATGGCGTGGGTTACCTTGCCGTACCCAATCGCTGGATGCTGATCGAGCCGCACTACAAGCTCGCGTTTCTAAGTTGGCTACCACATGTGTGGCGTACACCGTATCTGCGTGCAATGGGCAAGGGCGACGTTTATGATTGCGAGCCGTTGCAGATCGGCCAGCTGGAGCAACTTCTCAAGAGTGCGGGTTTCGAATACCAAAACGTTTGCATCGATGCTCTGCGTGCCACGTTTGATATTGAACATCCCCGATCCAGAGCCGACCGTATCCTGCGCGCTATTCCTGACTGGTTGCTAGTGCCTTGGCGTCGGATCATTCCGACCCTGATCTACAAATTCTGGGCATGACGATGATCTCCGAAGCGCCAAAGAAGCTGCGCATCTGGCTTCCAGCCATTCGTGCTGGCAGCGGGGCGGACGTATTCACGCTGCGCCTCGCCGCGGCGCTAGTAAAGCGCGGCATGGATGCCGTCATAACCTGGTTTCCACACTGGTCAGAGTTCGCGCCGGACGTGATGCGTTTCGCAAGTCCGCCTGCAGGTACGGACATCATCCATGCGAACAGCTCCTACGCGTTTGCCTTCAAGCGAAAGCAGATTCCGCTTGTCGTCACCGAGCATCACTATACCCTCGACCCGGCGTATCGGCCCTACAAATCAGCCAGACAAGATTTCTATCATCGAACGTTAATGGCCCCTTACTTGCGTCGGTCTTACGCGGCGGCAGATGCCATTACAACCGACAGTCTGTTTACTGCCAGAGTCCTCGCTGAATGTGCCGGTGTTCGCGCTACAAAAACGATACCGCTATGGGTTGATTACGAGGAATTTTCGCCGGCAATTGAGTTGCCGGTTGAAAGCGGACGCCACACCTTTCGTCTGCTGTACGTAGGGAATGCTTCAAGACGCAAGGGCGCCGATATCATCCCCTTGCTTGCGCGGCGTCTTGGCGCCGATTTCGAAATACGCTGCACCGCCGGACTGCGCCAGCAGAAGCAAGACGTGCCGATGGATAACGTGCGTTGGCTTGGTCGGCTCGCGCCGCGACAGCTGGTGCAGGAATACCGTGATTGCGATGCCGTGCTGGTGCCCTCGCGTTACGAAGGTTTCGGCTACTCGGCACTGGAGGCTATGGCGTGTGCCAAGCCCGTGGTCGGATTTCGTTGTGGGGCGATTGAAGAAGTGGTTGCTGAGGGGAAAACTGGTTTGCTCTGCGATATCGACGATATCGCTACGCTAGTGAAGGACTGCCGCTCTTTGGCGAGCTATCGCTCGGAAACAAAAAAATTCGGATCCGCCGGGCGTGAGCGCGCGGTAACTGTATTCACGGAGTCCAAAGCTGTTGATGATTACCTCAAATTATATGGGTCACTAATCAATTGAAAAGATCATGGGAGTTAGATCGTGGCTGATAAGCAAATATCGGGTAATGTCAGTTCTAAGAGCATCCTCAACCTAGGGTGTGGGGAACAGTACGAAGAAGGTGCAGTCAATGTCGACTACTACGCATCACGCGCAGATGTACGCCATGACCTTGACACCATCCCTTACCCTTTCGCGGAGAATTCCTTCGATGAGATCCGTTGCCACAATGTGATCGAACATCTGAAAGAAGTTATTCCTGTGATGGAAGAGCTATACCGCGTAGGTAAACCGGGTTGTCGCGTCACGATTCGAGTTCCGCACTTTCGCAGCGCATGCCTATATGAGGATCTGACGCACAAGCACGGTTTCGCCTGGCGCAGCTTTGATATTTTTACCGACGATGGCAGAGTGTATGGAAACTATTCCTCTGTGCGATATCGCATCGTTTCGAGGGAATACACGCCATATAAATGCAGATGGTTCTATCGACTGCTTTCCCGAATGCCGGTCCTGACAGACAACCTGTTGAGCAAGTATGTTCCCATGGCTTCGATTTTGTTTGTGCTCGACGTGAATAAAGAAAAATAACGTCGCTTTATGTCCTTGATTTTCAAGCACGCTTCGAAAGCATGTCTTTCAGGAATTTCAGCGACGGTGGGTGACCGCTGGCCATTTTGCGAAGATAGAATCTGGCCGGTTGGAAAATTTGCTCAACAGTGAATGTCGGGAAGGTTGGAGCGTCACTATCTCTTACGAAAAAAGCATTGACGCCTGAGACGCCGCAAGCGATCAATCGATAATTCCTCGCGTGAAGTACATCAGTTAGCGAACTCAGCGACATGCCGTGGTAGTCATCACCAGCCCAAAATTCATTTGGTTTGTTCTGGATCGACACTCTCATCGGTGGTGGAAACTTTGCGTTGTATTCCGCGCAGATTACGCGTGGCTGGAGATGGTCGAGTAATGCCGTTAACACATTGAGGTCGTCGCCATCTATATCAATAGACAAAAAGTCGATTACTTCTGCTTTCAAAACTGTTAGCGCGGCAGTAACAATCGTGCTTACATTTTCGACGGAAACGAATTCCTGTTTTACGATCAGTCGTGGGCTGGCAGAAACATGCTTTTCGATGAAGCGAACCTTGGTCCTGTCAGCGTCTACCCATACTCCACGCCAGCCTTGCAGCAGAAGTGCGTGCGTGTTGTTTTCAAGGCCGTTGCTGCATCCGATCTCTACAAAAACGCGATCGCCATCGCCGAGCTGAGAAAAAATATACGCGATAATCCCATCCTCGTCGAACTGGGAATAGACTTTGTAACCGAACAAGGCTGGATTGCCCGGTGTCCGCCGTGAGATGTCATTCTTGATGCGCTGGTATTCCTGGTGAAGAATGGCTTGGTCATTGAATAATTCGCGTAATTTGCGTGTAAACGTCGCCATTACTCTCTTCAAATCAACGATCGGATGCGACATTGACCTATTCTCCCGGCTTCTGTACGAAAAATAAACAGGCTTGCGCCGTCAGGGCGTTTCAAGTTTTCTACGTCTCGTCTGCCACAGCACTCCCCAAATGCCAGCTGCAAGCAGTGCCTCGGTGGTGGTCACGGTCATCGCAATTCCTGCCAGCCCATATTTTGGTATCCAAAGCAGCGCGAGCCCAATCAAGAGGAAGATGCCAGGCACCTCGATCAGAGCTCGCATTATTTGCCGCCCGGTTGCCATCAGCACTGTGCTGCCGATGAGCCGTAACGCAAAGAATGGGGGCACGAAAACGAGCAGTCGTACTGCTCTTACTGCAGGCTCGAAAGCGTGTCCCAACAGCGACGGTAGCATGCCGGCGAGCAGCAGCAGTAAGGCGGATGCCGCAAATCCGTAGAGCGTCGCCACGAGCGCGAGCTGCCCCACGAGATACTGGTCTCCTCCCGCTTTATTTGTGCTTTGACGAAATAGCCGGGGCTGCGCCGCCAGCGCCAACGCCGCCACGGGTAACGTCAATGCACTGACGATGCGGTAAGCGACGGAGTAGATGCCCGCAATTTCGCTGCCGGCCAGGCGCAACGCCAGCGTCTTGTCGAGTTCCGTTACCGCATTGCCTGTAAACCACACGGCCGAAAAACTTAGCCCTTCGCTGATTTCTCTCACACGGAGTACAAAACGCGCGCGCGACGGTCGCAGCACTATTTGGACCATGGTGAGAGTGCCTAGCGCGCACAGCACCGAAGCCGCGAGATGAAACCATGCATAAGTTGCCAGATCCCGCGTCGTGGCCGAGAACCAGAATACGATCACGGCACATAGGCGTGCGCCACTCATCATCGTAGCGAGCGCCCCCGACCAGCCAAGCCGCTCGTGCGCCTGAAACGCAAAGCCAGCCGCATACACCAGGGGATAGCAAACGACTTCGGAGAGGCCAATCGCGGCGATGACTTCGATACCTGCACGGTCTCTGACGACGAGATGGGTAATGGTGCAGAATAGCGCGGCGAGAAGTACGCCACTGTACAAGGTAGTCAACATGGCTTTGCGCCAGTGGGTGTCAAATGCCGAATGGTCGCGCGATACGTTTTGTAGCAGAAGAAACCCGGTGCCGAGTCCGGTCAGTCCACTGAGCGTCGTCGCCAGCCCGGCGATGCCGGCAAACGTACCGTAACCTGAAGGCCCTAGGATGCGCGCTATCACGATGACCCACGCAGCTTGTCCGGCGATGCGCGAAAATTGCCAGAAAGTGCCGAGCAACGTGTTGTGGGCCATCCGTCCGAGCCCGAATCGGCGGAGCGTTTTGGCGAGCATGACTAATGTCGGATCCTTTGCGAATGGAGCAAAACGGTAGTCGCTTATTTTGCCATGTCGCTCTCTGTAACCCGACCGGCGCAGGTTGCGAGCATAGCAAGGGTCAGGCGCCTGACATCTAACCGCTTCCTTGAAAATTTGATTTCGTTGGACTTGGACATCCAGGGGAGCATCGTGCTCTTCATCGTGCAGCAGTTGGCCGCTCATTTCTCAGCAGACAGGTGCGTGATGGGTTGCCGATTAGATTAGTGTAGATCCGGTAGCGTGCGAAATTCTTTCAGCGTGCTGTTCAATCGCCCGCCTACGTTCAATCGCTGCAGCTGCTGCAATGCCTTGCTGGCCTCAGCTTTGCGTCCCTGTGCTACCAGCATGCGGATCACCGTTATACGGTAGGCGGGTTCGTTCGGGCTGACGCTGATGGCTCGTTCGGTCATGCGCTCACCAAGGTCGTGATCCTCCATCACGTTCCATGCGTAGTCGCCATACATGGCCAGCAACCGTGCACTTGGGTCGGGGTGTGACAGCGCAGTGAGATAGGCACTAATCATTCGCTGCCTGGGTAAATCACATTGCCCGTCGCGAACGCACTGAGTAAGCGCGCCCAACGAGCTTTCATCCTGCACGCCGGGTTTATGTGCTTTGAGTTTGCCAGTCAGGCTATCCCACCAAGCATCCTTCAGCGGTAGATGCATGCGGGCGTTCATGAAGATCAACGCCTGTTCCGGCAGGATTGATGATTCCGGCAGTGCCGCGGAACGTTCAAGCGGTGCGTACGCCATTCGGGTAAAGGGCGAATCAGGGTTGTAATGCGAATAGATGATGTAGGTTCGGCCCAGTTCGTATTGGGCGCGTGGCGATTCCGGTGCTCGAGTGGCCAGATCTTCCGCAAGCCGCAGAGGGTTGCCCCAGGCGTAAGCGGTGAGGGCAGTCAAAACAGCCCAACACAACATCAGTCCAGCCAACAACACGTAACGTGGCAGCGCCATAGGCAACGCTGCGATGGCGCCTTTTGCAGGCGCGGCTTCAGCCGCGAACATCGGGGCTGAAGCATGGCCAACCGCGTCGGCGGATGGTGGACTTGTGATCGCGGCTGAAAGCATCTCCACGCGAGACTTCGAGGGAGCGGCGAGCAGCGGCACGATGGCAAGCAGTAGTCCAAAGCTGGCGAAGTAATTGCGGTGCTCGTAGATCAGCTCCAGCGGAAGCACCGTGCTGGTAAGCAACTGGCAACCGAGAAACAGCGCGATGCCGAGTGCGGCCAGTGGTTGACGCACACGTAACCATAAGGCAAATACAGCGAGCACTATCAGCACGCCGATACTGGCCAGCGTGGTCCAGGGTGTCATTAGTCCGGTCGAAATATTGAAATTATCATGATAAAACGACAAGGCATGCGGTGTTGGTAACAGCGTCCATACGATGTAGTCCGCTACGATGCGTGCTTCGCTAAGCAAGCGCGTTTCCAGGTTGAAATCACGACCCGCCCAGCGCTCCGGTTGCAGCAGACCAGGCAACACCCACAGCATGCCGGCAACCATCGGCAAGGCAAGCAAGAGCAGGAACAAAGACACCATGCGATAGTCAATATCGCGCGCTGTTTTCTTGCGACTGGCCGGTAACGCCGTCGATGGGTGTCTCAAAAGTTGGTTATTGGCTTTGTCGCCGCTGGATGCCTTGCGAAAACGGAATAGCGCCCATTCGATCAGCAGGGCGTAGAGCGGCAGCATTACCGCCGTTTCCTTGGCCAACACGCCAAAAGCGGCGGGTAGCACGAGGCTGGCAGCGCATAGCCAGAAACCGGTCCACGTGAGATTTTTTTTTCGTGCGATTTGTGCTGGGCGCGTCACCAGCATGCGTTTGCGCCCGGTGGCATAGCCGAGCAGGCCAGCCAGTACAAACAGGTTGGCCATGCTCTCCATGCGCTGCACGACATACAGTACGGCCGTCAGGTTGATCGGTAGCAGCATCCAGCCCACGGCAACCAGTGCAGCCACAAAGCCAATACGACCCGGCTCGTCCGAATCGCGCAGGTCTCCTGCGTCCACAACCGTTGCCATTTGCGTCGGCGTTGATCGCAGCAGTATTTGCGTCAGCAGAAATATCAATAGTCCGTTTATCAGATGAAAGACCAGATTGGTCAGCTTCATCCAGAAGGGGTTGAGCCCAGTGGCGAGATAGTTGGCCGCAAAGCTCAGCGATGCCAACGGTCGCTTGAATTCGCTCGATGGTGAGGAAAGCGCGGCATTGACCAGGCTGGAAACGCTTGCGTGGGCCGGTTGCACGCTCTGGTTGTCGACGATATTGGGGTAGTCATCGAACAAAAACGCGCCGTGCAGACCAGGCCAATACACGGCGACCGTGAGGATTAAAGCCGCAGCAAGCATCAGTCGATGCGACGAAAGCAGTGTTAGGCGCATCAGCGGTTAGTGCTCTGGTCAAGGTTTGACTGTGCAGTATTGGGCTCGCTGGCGTTTGCGTCGAGACTGAGTTGACGGCGTAGGCGGGCCAACTCATGTGGCCAGTAGTTTTCGCGGGCAAGCACCCATTCATGCAACATCGGCATGCCAATAGTGGGCGGCATGCTGTTTTTCTTCATTTCTTCATACTGGTTCAGTAGACTCAATCCTTGCCTCGGATAACCAGCTGAACCCAGCGTGGCGGCCGCTTCAAGTGCCATGCCAGGCCTTACCTGCTGGTCGAGTGCCTGCTCGAAATCAGCTAGCGCGTCATCAGGTCGATGTTGCGCAAGCTTGATACGACCGCGCAAATAAATGAGATCCTGTTGTGGTCCCGGCTCGTACAGCCTGGGATTTCGCAATGCGGCGTCGATCAAGCCGAGTAAATCTGCAGGCCCCAACCCGGGGCAGCTCCCGGACATCACTACGGGGAGCATGCGGTCAAACCAATGGCTGAATAAGGAACCGGTATTGGCCGTGCCGAGCATGGCCGTGCGTGCCGCGGCCAGGTCACCCACATGCAGGCCCCCGCTCATACAGCGCGCACCGATCAGATTGAAAACGATTTGCGCCTGATCGGGCTGACGGGCAAGGGTTGCCTGTAGCCGGCTTATGGCTTGTCGGGTATCTCCCATCTGCAGCTCGATTTGTGCGGCGTTGACCTGAGCTCGGGCAGAGTCAGGGTTGATACGTGCCCACATCAAGGCTTGCGCTTTCACATTACCCCAGAGGTCGGCCCGCACGTGGGTCATCAGCGCCAGGCCAAGCAGCAGCGCAAGCATCAGACTATGCTTCAAGACCGATAGTGTGCGGATGTCGCCGAGCCACAGCCCTAACGGCCAGAACATCAGCATTGCGGGTACGTAATTGCGGTGTTCGAAATACAGTTCCAGCGGTATCGACGTGGATTCGAGCAGTTGCCCGGCGAAATAGAAAAGTATTGTCAGGGCCAGCGCAGGATGCCCCCGTTTCAGGTGCCATGCGCCGATGATCATTATCGTGATAGCCAGTATTGCGGGCAATGTAGAGACGGGGTGCATCAATGAGGTCGATGCCGTGTACTGGTCGTTGAACAGGCCGCTTGAAAAAGGGTGCGGCAGCCAGAGCTGCCAGAGGTAGTCAAATAGCACGCGTGGCTCGGTCAACAGCCTTTGGGCGTAGGTCCATGGGCGCAGCGCCGGCCCGCCTAGCATGATGCCGCGTATGCCAACCCAGAGCAGATACGTGGCGATGGTCAGTGCCGGTAACGTCGCAAACAGGTTTAGCGAGACGTGATATGCGCGGCGCGCTCTGCCAATGGGCAACGGATGCCGGCGAATGAGCACGATACCTTCGATCAACAGCGCGTAAATCGGAAGCAGTGCACCGTTGGCCTTCGCGAGCACTCCAAGCAGGGTGAAACCGCCCAGTCCAAGCACTGTAAAAGCGGTGCCGCTCATCACCTTGTCGGCAACTAGCCGTGATCGGCCATGCAGCCAGATCAGCAAACCCACCAGCACGCAGGTTGCCGGTAACATGGCCTCGCGTTGCACGATATAAAGCGTGGTCGATACCAGTAGTGGATGCAACAACCACATCGCGCTGGCTGCTAGGGCAGCCATCCTGACGCGTCTTAACTCAAAGCCCAGCAATGCACCGAGTCTGTTAAGCAGTATGTAAAGCAATGTGCCATTGAGTAGGTGCAGGATCAAACTGGTACGTTTGAAAGGATACGGGTCAGCTGGCCAGTCGCGTGCGTCGAGCAAAAACGACAGAAGTGTCAGCGGACGGCCAGTAGGATCGGCGATCCCGGAGGTTAGGTAACGCCAAAACCTGGGCCAGCTGTCGATTGGACCACCGGCACCTATTGCAGGAAGGTTGCCGAAATCGTCGAAAAGAAAGCCACCATGCAGTCCGGGCCAATACGCTATCGTCGTCAACGTCAGGACCGCAGAGAGAAAAAGCAGCGGTGGCAGTGCAGCACGATTGAGCATTCAGCTATCCGGGAATGACGGCTGCGCGCGGCAACCATCGCTTGCTACGGACAGTATTGTAAATTATCAGCGGCAGGATGTCGGGAGATATTTTTTTGCAACATTACTTTTTTGGCATGTCCACGCGATGGCACCGGCAGAGGTGACCGCAGACAACACGAAAGTGTCTCCTTGGATAGCTTTGTTCGCATTGGTCGCGTTGAAGAGAGCGGTGATGCGGCCAGTAGTGGTCGTCACACTCACGCTAGCCACATACTTGCCCGATATGCTGGATGCCGTGGCCAAGCCCGCGGACGACTGGATAGTCGGGAAACGGCCCGTGTTGCTGTAGAACTCGCCAAGCGCTGTCTTGGCACCATCGGTCAGTACAGCACCTTCTGAAACTTGGGTGCGGATCAAGTAATCCTGGTAAGCAGGAATGGCAATAGCGGCGAGGATAGCGATGATCGCGACAACGATCAT
>Ga0302315_10002026_pt1 | contig 19674 bp, 20 predicted proteins | sample III_Palsa_N3_1_FD_200532 | JGI IMG/M metagenome (GOLD analysis project Ga0302315, IMG submission 200532) | Peat permafrost microbial communities from Stordalen Mire near Abisko, Sweden - III_Palsa_N3_1 | ecosystem: Environmental > Terrestrial > Soil > Palsa > Peat permafrost | place: Sweden...
CGAAGGCGCAAAGGCTAATTGTATTATATCAAAAGCTTTAAGCGTGCCAATTACTTTAGACATACAATACGTATAACATAGGTCAGCATAAATATTTATAGCAAAGGCAGGTATATTATACCTGCCTTTGCTTTTTTAATAGCGTTTTTAATAAAATTATTGAGCTTAATTATAGGTAATTAATGAAATACTAATATATTTAAGGTTTCTAACAAACTGATATTTATGACCTCGAAATTTATTAAATGCTTTTTATTAAGCATTAGCGGCTTGCTTATATCAATAAGTACGTTTGCGCAAGTTCGGCTCCCGGCCGGCTATTACTGGAAACAGCTACCTAACGGCTTACAGGTAGTAGTAATCGAAAACAACAAAGTGCCTTTGGCTACCATACAAATAGCCGTAAAAAATGGCTCGTTTACCGAAGATTCGGTTTATAACGGTCTTTCGCACCTATTTGAGCACATGTTTTTTAAGGCTAACAAAGATTACCCTACCCAGGCGCAGGTATTACAGCGCATACAACAGTTGGGCGCGATATGGAATGGCACTACCGGCACCGAGCGTGTAAATTACTTTTTTACGTTTGATAACGACAGCCTTAAGTCTGGCCTTAAATTTTTGAACGCCGCAATCCGTTTCCCGCTTTATGATAAGGAGGAAATGAGAAAAGAACGTTTGGTAGTTGATGGCGAATTTCAGCGCAACGAGAGCAACCCCGGCTTCCAGCTTTACCAAACAGAAAGCCAAAAGGTTTGGGGCGATTTGTTTACCCGCAAAAACCCCATAGGCATACACGAAATCATTAATACGGCTACGCCCGAAAAAATGATGGTGATAAAAAACAAATATTATGTACCCAATAATAGCTTGTTAATTATATGCGGCGATGTGCACCATGATGATGCTTTTAAAATGGCCGAAGATATTTTTGGCGATTGGGCCAGCAGCGGTGTAGACCCGATTCAAAAATACCCGATACCGGCCTTTAAGCCGCTTACCAAAAATGATTATTTTGTAAAGGAATCAACCATAGCGCGTACGCCTTATATTATGTATACCTGGGAAGGCCCGGCCTACCAAACCGATTCAGCCTCAACAATTGCCGCGGATGTTTTCTCAACCATTGTTAGCCTTAATTCGGCAAAGCTACAGCAGGCGCTGGTAAACTCGGGCCTCGCATCGTATGCAGGCATTGATTACGACCTTAGCCGTTACGTAGGCCCTATTGGCATTACCGTTGTGCCAAATCCCAACAAAATAAAAGAATGTTTTGATGAGCTGGAAAAGCAAATCAGCATGCTGGGCAACCCCGACTATTTTACCGATGAGCAGTTAAACGATGCCAAAGCCATACTGCTGCGCAACGATGTTCGCCGCAAGGAAAAACCATCATCACTGGCAAGCCAAATAAGTAATGATTGGTGCAGTACCTCGCTAAATTATTATACCGATAGGGCCGATAATTACCAAAAGGTAAGCCGTGCCGATATTAAAAATTACCTGGATACCTACGTTACAGGCAAACCCCATGTGGCCGGTATAATTATCAACCCCGATTTAAATAAACAAGTTAACGCTGCGTCGTTTTTTACAGCTAAGTGATTTAAAAGATTATCATGATAAAGAAATACATATTTACCCTGCTTATTACATCGGCAATAGCTACTATAACCAGGGCACAGGAAATTGCTAAACCTTATGATATGACGGTTGATGGCGTACAGGTAATTGTACAGCCCAGCGGCAATGATATTGTTGAGATACAAACCATTATAAGGGGTGGCGTACAAAATTACCCGGTAACTAAAATGGGTATCGAAAGCATGGCGATGAACGCGCTGTCGGAATGCGGGACCTTAAAACACGACCACGACAGTTTTAACAACGCACTTGATAAGGTAAGCGCCTATGTTTACGGCAGCACAAACAGGGATTATTCGGTAATACGCATGAATTGTATCAAAACCGATTTTAACACTGTTTGGCCCTTATATATTGAGGCGATAACCCAACCCAGTTTTGACACTACCCAATTTAACCGCATTAAACAGGATGCTATAAACAACCTGCGCGCCAACGAATCGAACCCGGATAACGGCATTGATAAACTGGCTAATAAAGTGGCCTTTGCCGGTCGCGATTACGCTAAAGACCCCGGCGGTACCCCCGAAATTATTAAAAGCTTAACAGCCGCCGAAACCCATGCTTATTATAACTCCATTTTAACCCGCTCACGCATGTTTATTGTGGTGGTTGCCGATTTAGACAAAGCCGCTATCGAGCAAAATGTACATGCCTTGCTGGTTAACATTAAAAAAGGCGCGCCTTTTGAAAGCAAAAAGGAATTTTTCAGGGTATATAACAACACCTTTACACCCGAGCAACGCGACCTGGCAACAAATTATGTTGAAGGCGTAACCAGTGGCCCGCAAGCCGACGCGCCCGATTTTGATGCCTTCCGTATAGCGATGAATATTTTTGCACAAAGGCACTTTTTAGATATTCGCAGCAACCATGGTTTATCTTACGCCCCGCAGGCCTGGTTTAGCACCGGTACTACTTCGGTTGCTAAATTCAGCGTTACCACCACGCAGCCGGATAAATATATAGCCGTATTTAATACCCTGGTTGACAGTACAAAACAACACGGTTTTACAGCCGAAGAACTGGCCAATATGAAAATACAATACCTCACCAGTTTCTATGCAAAAAATGAAACCAACCAGGCGCAGGCAGGCTCAATTGCAGGTAACCAGGTATTGCACGGCGATTGGAAACGCTCGCAAACCGTTATTGCCGATGTGAAGAAAATAACCGTTGAGGATATTAATAACGCGTTCAGTAAATATATAGGCAACATTGTTTGGGTGTACCAGGGCGATATCAAAAAGGTAACCCCTAAATTATACACCAGCGGCACCGCCAGGCCCGATAACCCGGTTAGTCAATAATAGAGATTAGTGGTTGGAGATTAGTGATTAGTGATTAGAGAGCAGAGGTTAGTGATTAGTTAGAAAAAAATAGTTTTTAATACTATATAAAACCAAAAGCCCAGCATTAGCCGGGCTTTTTTCATAGCCTCTAATCTCCAACCACTAATCTCTATAATAGATTCTTCCAGCTTACCAGCGCGCCTATAATTTTATCCAAATCATCGGCGGCAACGCGTTCCTGCTGCATGGTATCGCGGTAGCGTATGGTTACGGTGTTATCTTCAAGAGTTTGATGGTCTACCGTTATGCAAAACGGCGTACCAATGGCATCCTGGCGACGGTAGCGTTTGCCGATAGCATCTTTTTCTTCGTATTGTATATTAAAGTCAACCTTTAACCTATCCATTATCTCGCGGGCCTTTTCGGGCAGACCGTCTTTTTTGGTAAGCGGGAATATGGCGGCTTTAACCGGGGCAAGGCAGGGGTGAAGCCTTAATACGGTGCGGCTATCCTGTTTTTCTTCAGTGCTTAAATCTTCTTCCTCGTAAGCGTTCATCAGCGTAAGCAAAAACATACGGTCGAGGCCTATGGAGGTTTCAATTACATAAGGTACATAGTTTTGGTTAATTTCCGGGTCGAAGTATTGCAGCTTTTTACCCGAAAACTTCTGGTGCTGACTTAAATCGAAATCAGTTCGGCTGTGTATGCCTTCCACTTCTTTAAAGCCAAAGGGAAATTCAAACTCGATATCAAAAGCGGCATCGGCATAATGCGCCAGCTTGGTATGCTCATGAAAACGGTACCTTGCAGGGTCGGTACCCAGGGCAAGGTGCCATTTAAGGCGGGTATGCTTCCATTTATCAAACCACTCGGCCTGTGTGCCGGGGCGAACAAAGAATTGCATCTCCATCTGCTCAAACTCGCGCATACGGATGATAAACTGCCTGGCAATAACCTCATTACGGAAAGCCTTGCCAATTTGCGCAATACCAAAAGGTATCTTCATCCTGCCCGATTTTTGCACGTTCAAATAATTTACAAATATACCCTGCGCGGTTTCGGGGCGCAGGTAAACTACGTCGCTGTCATCGGCCACAGCGCCCATTTGGGTGCTGAACATCAGGTTAAACTGGCGTACTTCGGTCCAGTTTAACGTGCCGCTCATGGGGTCAACAATCTCGTGTTCTATAATCAGTTCCTTAAGGTGAGGCAGGTCTTCAGCCCTTAGCGCGTTATCCATTTCGGTTTGCAGCAGCTCGGCCTTATCGGTTTTGCCCTCGGCATCGTATTTGGCAATCTGGTCTTCCAGTAGCTGGTCGGCACGGTAGCGTTTTTTGCTGTCCTTGTTATCAATCATAGGGTCGCTAAAGCCATCAACGTGGCCGCTGGCCTTCCATATTTTGGGGTGCATAAATATGGCGCTGTCAATACCAACAATATTGTCGTTCATTTGCACCATGGCTTTCCACCAGTAGGCTTTTAGGTTGTTTTTCAGTTCGGCGCCGTTTTGGCCGTAGTCGTAAACCGCGCTTAAACCGTCATAAATTTCGCTCGACGGAAAAACAAAACCATATTCCTTAGCATGTGCTATTACATTTTTAAACAGATCGTCGGTATTTTCGCTCATAATAGCGGCAAATATAGGTTTTGATTTCGAATGTCGGAATTTCGATGTCGGATTTGTTGAGCAAGGTATTCCTAATCCCATCGCTGCCGCAAGCGTCCAGCTTGTGGCCCGCGTTCAGATAATCCGCTTCCAATTTAAATGCAACTTCAAAAACCTGGCAAATGGTTACTTTGGATATTTACCACAAGCGGGACGCTTGCGGTAGCGAGGAAATTATTTTTTAATATTTCTCAAAACTCTATTTGTCTCATATTTACATATAGAAAACCCCATTATTAAGCCTAAACTTAACCAAAAAAAATAACCACCTATTTCTTTTGGGATTACAGGTTTTGAATTGAAATTATTCCAGTTGCAAAAGATAAAATTGATAGCGAAAAAAACATATAAAATCAGTTCAATTCTTTTATAAAGTTTCCAAGGAGCTTTTTGCACTTTAAATTGATTTGCGACTTTTCTTTTTGTAAAATACATATAGATTATTGCACCAAAGCCAATAACAAAAGCTGCGTTCCCTATATGAATTAAATCCGAGTAATAATTCAACACATATTGTTTAAAAAACATCAATGTTAATAAATCAATCCAGCATATTGCCATACAGGCAATTTTTATATAATTCAATATTTTCATACCCTACCCAATTACTCACTTCCCCAAAAACTTAACCACCGCCGCCGAAAACTCCACCGAATTTACCGCCGTATTATGCGTACCCGGCACATGTACCACCTGTGAGCGGGGTATAAGTTGCTGTAATGCCGTTTCCGAATTACCATCTTCTTTATCCTCGGTACCGCGAATAATCAGCACAGGTATTTTAACCGCCGCCAATTCCTGCGGGCTGGTGCTGGGCTGGTATTTTTGCTGCAGGGCCAGCGCCTGCTTATCAAAAGGCTGACTGTTAATCCATTTCACCATATCGTCTACATCATGGTAGGAGGTATCGCCCATTATGGCGCGGTAGGCATGTATGCGGCGTGGCCAATTGGGGTTGGTGTAGGCATCGCCCATGCCGCCCATTACTAATTTGTGCACTCTTTTATCCAATACCAGCAGCCGCGAAGCAATAATAGAGCCGCGCGAGTAACCTACCGCATCATAGTATTTTATGTTCAGGCTGTTCATCAGTCCCATAATATCCTTCGCCTCGGCATCATTGGCGTAGCCGGCATCGGTATGTGGTTTACCGGATAATCCGTTGCCGCGCTGGTCGAGGATAATTACTTTATAGCCCGCCCTCAGCAAATCAAAATAAGCATGGCCCAGTTTCCATCCCTGGCCGGTGCCGGTGAAGCCGTGTATCAAAATAACCGGGTAGCCATCGCCTTTAACCTCGTAATATATTTTGGTGCTATCGAACGAGGTGAAAAAATGGCCCTCGCTTTGCGCGAATGAGGTGGTGCTTAAATGCGTGAGCAGGATGATAAAAACAAGGCGTAGGGTATGTTTCATTTAGATATGGTAATGGATAGGCTAATATAGTTAATCAATTGCTCACTTGCTATTCTCTGTGTCTCTCTGTATTCCCAATCTCCATGCCCTTTGCGGTTAAAAAAACTAACCGCAGAGGGCACAGAGTATACAGAGGTTTATTTGTAGCGTAAATTCCATTTAAAAAAACAAAACCATCGGTTTTTAAATTATCCTAAAAACAAATTACCTGCCGATGGACCACATTGTAAAAATAATCTCGACCCGATACGTAACCCATAACGTTAAACAGTTTAATGTAGAGAAACCAAAGGGCTTTAAATTTAAACCCGGCCACGCTACCGATTTAAGCATAAACCAGGGCAAATGGAAAAAGAAAAAGAACCCGTTTACTTTCACTAGTCTTAACAGCGACCCGCAGCTGCAATTCACCATAAAAATATATCCTGATAGTAAAGAAGGCGTTACTCAACATTTAAGCGAGTTAAAACCCGGCGATGAGTTGATTATCAGCGATGCCTGGGGCGCTATTGAATACAAAGGCCCCGGTTATTTTATTGCCGGCGGCGCGGGTATCACGCCATTTATAGCCATTTTGAGACAGCTTTATAAGGATGATAAGCTGGAAGGCAATACCCTGTTTTTTAGCAATCAAACCGACGAGGATATTATTTATGCCGATGAGTTTAAAACCATGCTCGGCGATAATGCACACTTTACCATCACCGGGCAAAAAGATACTGTTTACGACAACCGCAAAATAGATGAGGACTTTTTAAAGTCGGAAGTGAAAGATTTTAACAAACACTTCTACGTTTGCGGTCCCGATAAAATGGTGGCTGATATAACTGATGTATTGAACAAATTGGGTGCCGATGCCGATACGGTAGTTTTTGAGAAGTAGGGGGGCGACCTCTGTTCACTCTGTGTTCCAATCTCAGCTTTCTCTGCGGTTAAATTTTACCACAGAGTACACAAAGCAAGGCACAGAGTGCACAGAGTTTTTATATTCAAAATTCCAAAATATCTCCTATTTTTACCGCCCATGAGTATCCGCGTTGAGGCATTAACAAAAATTTACGGCAAGCAAAAGGCTATCGATGGTATTACGTTTACCGCCGAACCGGGCGTACTGGGTTTTCTGGGCCCTAACGGCGCGGGCAAATCAACCACCATGAAAATACTCACCTGCTTTATCACCCAAACATCGGGTACGGCCAGTGTGTGCGGTTTTGATGTGGCAAAGCAATCATTGGATGTTAGGCAGCATATTGGCTACCTGCCCGAAAGCAATGCCCTGTATTTGGATATGTATGTGCGCGAATCGCTGGGTTTTATTGCGGACATACACGGGCTTACATCGCCCGCCAAACGGATTAATGATATTATTGAGCAAACAGGCCTCGGCCCCGAGCAGCATAAAAAAATTGGCCAGCTATCAAAAGGCTACCGCCAAAGGGTAGGGCTGGCGCAGGCCATTTTACATGATCCCGAAGTGCTGATACTGGATGAGCCAACCTCCGGCCTCGACCCAAACCAACTCATAGGCATTCGCCAGCTGATAACAGATTTGGGCAAAACAAAAACCATTATCCTGAGCACCCATATTATGCAGGAGGTTGAAGCAGTTTGTGGCCGGGTTATCATTATAAATAAAGGCAAAATTGTAGCGAATGACGGGTTGCCTGCGTTAAAGGCTAAAAACAACAACCAGTCGCTCGAAAATATTTTCATCGGGCTTACCAATTAGTGGCAATTTTTGGCGAATATTATGTAATAATAAATTGTTTATTCCGTTAGCTTAATCGTTTTATAACCAATTATAACTAAATTTCGCAACCAATTTAAACTAAGTATTTGCAATGAAAAAACTTTTACTCCCCCTGCTCATTTTAACCATCCTTGCATTTAAAGGCCATGCCCAAACCGATCCACCTGATCCACCGGTATTGATGGATTTAGGCGCATCTGTTGGCGGCCCGTCGGGCATAGCCAGTAATTCTTTCAACTCGGTAGAAGGCCTCACCATAAAAGTTGAATTCCCCTTTGCCGGCGCACGTACCTATTTTACAGCAACCACAGGTATTACCGTATTTAATTTAAAAAGCACTTATGCCATGGATACCACTCGCCAAAGCGCACATTATGTACCGCTGGAATTGGGCATAAAGCAGTTTTTATATAAAGGCATTTATGTTGAAGGCGATGTTGGCGAATCGTTTAATATCAACAGCAACTACATGGGTTATGAAAGCGGCTTTATGTATTCGCCCGCTATTGGGTTCTCGCTGCCGCTAAAGCAAGCCTACCAGTTTATTGATTTTAACCTGAAATACGAAGGCCGTTTGGAACAGGGTGGTAGCATTAATCAAATTGCCTTTGGCATTGCTTATAAATTTGGACTATAATTAAACCACGATATGAAAAAAATACTTTTACTCATCATTATTTTAAGCAGCGCGGCAGCAGGCAGCTTCGCGCAAACACAAAGCTTTCCGCAACTTAGCATAGGGCCCGATGGCGGCCTGCCATCCGGGGCCGACCAGGCAGCTTATTCTACAGTTATAGGCGCTTCGCTCAAATTGGATATACCGGTAAAAGCCTTGCCGCTGCATGTTGTTTTTACAGCGGGATATGAAGATTTTATTGTAAAAAGCATTTATAAGGATACCATCCTTAACGCCCATTACGTACCTGTTGAAGCCGGCCTTAAATATTTTGTCGACCCTAATGTTTATATCGAGGCCGATGCGGGTTCATCATTCAACGTAAACAGTAGCAGCCACGGTGGTGGTGGCGCGGCCTTTATTTATGCGCCATCGCTGGGTATTGCCGTGCCTTTATCAGCAAAAAACGGCCTTGATTTTAACGTACGTTACGAAGCGCAGGTTGAAGACGGCGGCTCTATTAAACAGGTAGCCCTGCGTATAGCCTATTGTTTTGGACTATAATTTTTTTTGCCTAATCTTATCGGATGAAAAAACTTGTACTTTTTGTAATCGTTTTAAGCTTTGCCGCATTTAACTCCTTTGCGCAATCAACAACATCAACGCAATATGTGGGGGATTTTAGCTTAGGCCTCGAAACAGGTTTGCCAGTTAATAATACCGATACTTATTGGATAGCTGTAGGCGGTTCATTGAAATACGAGCAACCTATTACCCCTAATGTTCTGATAACCCTATCTGCCGGTTATACTGATTTTAATTATACCCAAGCATTAAAGAATCAGTTAAAAGCATATTATAATTACAGCTCGGGTTTAAATTTTGTGCCGGTAAAAATCGGCGCTAAATATTTTTTAAACCCTTCAAACAGTTTTGATGCATCCAATACCGGCTTTTTTGGTGAGATGCAGGTTGGCGCTGCAATAGCTACAGGTAAAGGCCATAGCGGTACCGCGTTTATCTACGCGCCGGGCGTTGGCTACCAATTTGAAACCGGTTTTGAAGCCGGCCTGCGTTTTGAAAGCTGGAACAAAAGCGGTTCGCTTGACCAGGTTGCCCTGCGTTTGGCTTACGTATTTTAGAATTAAAAAAAGCCAATTGCTTGTCGTATATTATTGTTGTAATTTCGGCGTTTCAGCATAAATAATTACCGTGTACAGCATATTAAAAAAAGAAATAACCTCGTACCTCAGCTCACTGGTGGCTTATGTAACCATTGGCGTGTTTTTGGTAGTGTTGGGGCTTTTTTTATGGGTTTTTCCCGACTCGAGCATATTGGATTATGGTTACGCCGGGCTCGACAGCTTATTCAGCACCGCGCCGTACCTGTTTATGTTCCTTATCCCGGCCATTACCATGCGCTCGCTGGCCGAGGAACGCCGAGAAGGCACCTACGAGATTTTAGCCACCCGCCCCCTTACCGACTGGCAAATTGTGCTGGGCAAATACCTCGCCAGCGTAATTATTGTGCTATTCGCGCTGCTGCCCACGCTTGTTTATTATTACTCGGTGTATGTGCTGGGTAACCCCCAGGGTAACATTGATACGGGCGGGGTTATCGGTTCTTATATCGGCTTGTTTTTGTTGGGCGCATCATTTGCTGCCATAGGCATATTTGCTTCATCCATCAGCAAAAACCAGATCATCGCCTTTACCATCGCGGTATTCCTGTCGTTCTTTTTTTATAGTGGGTTCGATTCGCTTAGTGGATTGCTATCCCTGCAAAATTTCGGTTTAGATCAATTGGGCATTACCGCGCATTATCAATCCGTAAGTCGTGGTGTATTGGATACCCGCGACCTGGTTTATTTTATCGACCTGGCGGGAATATTTATTATCCTGACGCTGTTTGTATTGTTGCAGCAACGCAACAAAAAGATAATTGATAAGGTATTTTTAGGTTCGATAAGCGTATTGGTATTAATCACGCTGATATCGCAATTTACCTTTACCCGTTTTGATTTTACTAAAGAAAAACGCTACACCATATCGCCGGTAAGCCGCGAAATAATGGGCGGTTTAACATCGCCTGTTAAAGTTACTGTTTATTTGCAGGGCGATAATTTCCAGGGCTGGATGAAACGGCTGCAACACGCCACCCGCGATATGCTGGGCGATTTACAAGCCTATTCGCACCGCCAAATACAATATGAATTTGTGGACCCCGTTGCAAACATCAAAAACCTGCCCGATTCATCCCAAAAAGCCGTTTATGATTCGCTGGAAGCCAAGGGCATCATAGGGCAGGGCTACAGCATAAAAACAGATAACGGTATTTCGCAAATGCTGATATTCCCCGAAGCGCTGGTGCAATACCAGGGGAGGCAAATAGCGGTTAATTTAATGCAGTCGCGCATCGGGCTTTCTGATGATGAGGTGGCTAATAACTCCATTCAAAACCTCGAGTATGCTTTTTCATCGGCCATAAAAAAAATAACCAGCGGCGGCAAACCCGAAATAGGCTTTACCGAAGGCAACGGCGAGTTGAGCGACCTGCAATTGTACGATGCCATAAAATCACTGTCCGACGGTTACAACGTGGGTCGGGTTGATTTAAAAAGTATCCCTTTTGCCGGCCTAATGCAGGTAAAGCTGCTGATAATTGATAAACCCAACACCGCCTTTACCGAACTGGAAAAATTTAAGATAGACCAATACATCATGCGCGGCGGTAGGGTAGTATGGGCGATAGACCAGGTGAACGCCGAATTGGACAGCCTGCAAAAGCATGGCGAGGAAGAAATGGCATTCCCTAAACAGCTAAACCTTGATGACCAGCTTTTTACCTACGGCGTACGCATTAACTACGATTTAATTGCCGATATCAGCTGCGCGCAAATACCCGTTACCACCGGCGATGCAGGCGGGCAGCCGCAAATACAAATGGTGCCCTGGCTGTTTTACCCCATATTAATGCCGCTATCCAAACACCCGGTAGTAAAAAACCTTGACGGTATACGCAGCGAATTTGCCAGCACCATTGATACCATCAGCATAAAAAATGTTACCAAAACGGTGTTGCTGGCATCATCGCCTTACAATAAAAAATTAAGTACACCAAAATTGCTCTCCTTACAAGCGCTGGAGCAGGAACCTGACCCTAAGGAGTTTCAAAGTACGCCAAAAACTGTTGCTGTGTTACTGGAGGGCAAATTTATGTCCGATTTTTTAAACCGCCCGCAGCCTGATAGTTTAAAGGAGCAAATACAATCAATCCCGCAAAGCGTACCCAGTAAAATGATTGTAATAAGCGACGGCGATATCTTTAAAAACCAAATAGCGGCGGATGGTTCGCCGTACCCATTGGGTTACGACCAATATACCCGCCAAACCTTCGGCAACAAAAACCTGCTGCTGAATATTGCCGATTATATGACCGATGATCCGCGCCTAATCAGCCTGCGCACAAAGGAGATACAGATACGCCTGCTTGACCGGGCCCGCATACGCGACGAAAAATTAAAATGGCAGCTAATAAATACTGTTTTGCCTTTGTTTTTAGTGTTAATATTTGCTATTTTTCAACATTATATACGGAAGAGAAAGTATGCTCATTAAATTTTATACTTTTGAGTACTAATTATTAAGGATAATATGAGATTTATTGTTTCTACATCAACGTTACTCAAACAATTACAGTCGGTAAGCGGCGCGTTAAGCAACAGCACCGTACTGCCCATACTCGAGAATTTTTTGTTTGAAATAAAGGATGGAAACTTAACCATTTCGGCTACCGATTTGCAAACCAGCATGACCACTTCCTTAACGGTTGAAGCTAAGGAAAACGGCCGTATTGCTATACCATCGCGCATTTTACTGGAAACATTAAAATCACTGCCCGAGCAGCCGGTTACTTTTTCGGTTGATGATACCACCTTTGCTATTGAAATAAGCGCGGGCGATGGAAAATATAAACTGAGCGGCGAGAACGGCGAAGATTTCCCGAAAATACCGGTGGTTGAAAATGCTTCATCAGTAAACCTGCCTGCCTCTGTTTTAGGCGAGGCGATAAACAAAACTATTTTCGCGGTAAGTAATGATGAGCTGCGCCCTGCTATGACGGGCGTTTACTGCCAGCTATCAAGCCAGTACCTAACCTTTGTAGCTACCGATGCGCATAAGCTGGTACGCTACCGCCGTTTAGATGCCAAGGCCGAAAGCACTACCTCATTCATTCTGCCAAAAAAAGCATTAACGCTCTTAAAATCGGCATTGCCGGCTGATGATATAAATGTATCGGTTGAATACAACAGCACCAGCGCGTTTTTTAAATTTGGCAATATTAACATGGTTTGCCGTTTAATTGATGAGCGCTATCCGGATTATGAAGCTGTTATTCCGTTAAATAACCCTAATAAACTAAGTATCGACAGGCAGGCATTCTTAGGATCGCTTAGCCGTGTTGCTATTTATGCCAATAAAACCACGCACCAGGTACGTTTAAAAATAAACGGCAGCGAGCTGAATATCTCATCGGAAGATATTGATTTTGCCAACGAAGCGCATGAGCGTTTAAGCTGCCAGTACGAAGGTGAGGATATGGAAATTGGTTTTAATGCACGGTTTTTGATAGAAATGTTAAAGAACCTGGCATGTGAAGAAGTATCGCTTGAAATGTCGACGCCTAACCGTGCCGGCTTATTATTACCACAGGGCGGAGATGAAAACGAAGATGTGCTGATGCTGGTAATGCCCGTGATGCTTAATAGTTATGCTTAAGTGTAAACTTAAATTATAAATCCAAAAACGAAGTCCGGCGTAAAACCCGGACTTTTTTGTTTTTAGTTGATGACTATATCCTTGAATTTATAATAATTGGGCAGACCTTTAAAATCATCTTTCGTTAAAATAATACGCTTGCTTTTATCAGTTATGATAAGTTTATAGATGTGTGAATGATACATGAATTCAGGTTTTCCGTCAAAATGCAGTGAGTTATAACTGCTGCTTGAAGAACCTGCACCGCTTACATTAGAAATGCTATCGTCTTTTAATTCTGTCGCTACGGCATCAATACCTTCTTTTACATTGGTGGTGATCTCATTATCTTTGCGTGTATTGTACCTTAGTGCCGGTATCCGTTGTTCAATCACTATGTAAAATGTGGTATCATCAACAATGGCTTTCCTTATCCATAATCCCTCTGGAATTTCAGGTAAAGAGTCGTCTACCATAAAATTCAGTTTATTGGTTGTGTATTTTTTACCGTTCAGATTGATGCTGAAAGGTCCCAGTGTTTTCTTTCCGGTTGAAGTGGCTTTCATTTCAGTGCAAAAATATTGTTGCTGCGAATCTTTGATGCCAAATGAATAAATGCTGAAATCCTTGCGGGATATGGAACCAAAAATAGCTTTAGGTAAACTATCGGTACTAACTGATAATGTAAAATATTCTCCGGCCCTTGGGGCCGGGTTTGACATTTCAAGGGTAAGCGTTTGTGAAAAGGATAAAACAGGAATTGTCAGCAGGCATAAAATGAAAAATGCTTTCATTGTGAATTTAAAATTTTGGTTTAGGAATATTTAAAAGATAATTAAGTCGTTAATGTAGCAACAAATTGTTTATTTAGCAAAAATTCCGGGGAATGATAGTTAGCAAGTCCAAAGCCTTTTCATTTTTAACCATGTTAATTATTGGGCTATCGTTATTGTTATCCTGCAAGGATAAGGATTTGCCGCAGGCTGTCGGCCCAACCGCCCCTCTATATATTATTAACGCCACCGGCGATACCATCGATTTTTTTGTGAATGGCACACGCCAGAATAACACAACGCCCATATATCCCGGCGGGGCCATCGGCTATTTACCCATTACTATAGGCGCGCAAAGCTATAGTTACAAAAAGGACGGTAACCCAGATGTGTTATTTACTTTTCCTTATGTATTAAACGCAGGTAGCTATTATTCTACCTTTGTAGGCGGCGAATCGGCCAATGAAACATTTATACATGCCGACGCGCTGGATAGCGCAACAACTATATTACAAGCTGACTCGCCCGCATATGCCAATTGTATGGTTAGGTTTGTACATGCATCGGCAGATACAGCTACGCTTAAAGTAACCATAAGCTCATTAAATAGCAAAGGTGTTGATAGTATTAATACCAGTTTTGAAAATTGCGCGTTTAAATACGTGGGTTTGTTTAAAGAAGTTATAGGCGGCTCAAAAACGATTATGGTGTACACCAGCGGCAGTAATACGCCCAGGATTGATACCACTTTAATATTAACTGCCGGTGGTATTTATACCTTATTTACCAAAGGCGGACTAAAGGGTAAGGGCAGCGCGGCATATGCGCTAAATTTAATGACTAATAATTAAGCCATCAGTAAAAATGACTAACAGGAAGGTATCGGTTTTTTTATTTCTTTTTATTTCAATGGTGTTTATTATCCCATTTGCCTCATCATGCGGTAAGGGCGGTAATGCCAGCGCGGTAGGTTATAATACCCAACTGGAAATACTTAACCTTAGCCCCGATTTGCAGCCCGTAAATTTATATATCGATTTTCTTCAGCAGGGTACAACTTCTTATTTTTATCCTACATCGTCGGGTTATTTCTATTTAAATTCAATTGATACGCCCATACAAATACGCTCGGCCAACTTTACAACTAAAAACCTGTTTAACATAGATAGTGTATTGTTAGCTAACCATAAGTATAGCCTGTTTATCACAGGCTTACAGGCCGATACCACGTATATTCTTACCAGGGATGATTTTACTGCCACGCCAGAGCAGGGCTTTGGAAAAGTAAGGTTTATTAATGCATCCTGGCCGGCTACTAACCTTAATGTGCTGGCAAATAATACCATTGCTTTTTCAAATATAGCTTATACAGCGGTAAGCCCGTATGTACAAATCCCGGCAGGCAATTATAACTTTCAGATAACCACTACAATCGCGCCCAACGTGGTATTATCAACCCCTACATTAAGCACCAGCACCACCATACAGGATGGCCGCCTGTACACCCTTTACAGCTACGGTATTATAAACCGTACGGATACTTCGGCATTTGGCGCCGCTTTGATTACAAACAGGTAGGGAGAGAAGCTGAAAGCAGAAAGGTAAAAGGCGAAGGTGCCAAATCTTTTACCTTTCTGCTTTCAGCTTTTACCTTTCACCTTTTATCCATACTTTTACTGAAATTTAAGCGCATTGGAACTCATAAAGCACCTTATCGATTTTATACTGCATATTGACAAGCACCTGGAAACCATTACCGAGCAATACCAGGGCTGGACATATCTCATCGTTTTCCTGATAATTTTTGCCGAAACAGGCTTTGTTATCACCCCGTTTTTACCGGGCGATTCGCTGCTGTTTGCCGCAGGCGCGCTGATTGCCAGCGGGTACTCAGGCCTCGATATTTATTATATGGGGCTGATACTGATATTGGCAGCCTTCGCAGGTAACAGTGTAAATTATTTAATAGGCAACTATTTAGGGCCGAAGGTATTTAAGCCCGAAAACAAAATTTTAAAACTGGATTATTACCTGCAAACCAAAGCTTTTTTTGATAAACATGGCGGCAAGGCAGTAATATTCAGCCGTTTTATGCCGATAATACGCACCATAGCGCCTTTTGTGGCAGGTGTGGGTAAAATGCCTTTTTCTCGCTATAGCCTGTACAATATCATAGGCGGCGCATCGTGGATTATATTATTCCTGTTTGCAGGTTATGAGCTGGGCAACATACCGTTTTTAAAGGAACATATCTCCTTGTTAGGTATCATTATTATAATACTTTCTATCATCCCGCCAATATTTGCGGCTATAAAAAGCAAGCGTAACAAAAAAGCCAAAGCTTAATTTTTATTGGGGTGCTTATTTCGTACCGTGTATCGGGTTTCCTTTGCTATCTAAGACTATGATCTTGTCACCTTTAAATGTATGATAATTACGAAATCGTGGGTCATATCGCCAGTGCCTGTATTTTTCCAGCGGGATAATGTGCCATAGGGCATTAGTTGAATTATCCATCACATCATCAATGTATATTCTGCATGTCTTTGGGTCGATAAAATAACATACAGTGGTGCGAAACATATCAAAGTTACCTATACCCACTGCTATACAATAATATTTTGTGAATGGGCCGGGGTCCTCTTTTACCATTAATTGAGGTTTGTTTTTTCTGGCATAAAGCATAAACTCTTTTACTTCAGGTAAGGCAGCAATATGTTCAATCGCCCATTTTTCATCTCTTTTATTAGAATGGTAAGTCTTTTGCTCTTGTATTGCGGGGCGGCACAACAATATTAAAAGCCATATAATAACACAATATTTCATTGTTCCTATTTAGCTAAATTTAACACTTTTCCGCTTTTAAAAAAAGCCTCTTCCTGCTCAATTTCTTTCTTTTGTTGGGGTGTTAATGGCACCGCTATCAGCTTATTTAAATCAGGCTGCCCGGCATCTACCCAGGCCGAGTACCAATAGCTGCCTACAGATAGTATCGATTCGCGCATGCGCCGCTCTACCATCTTATTCAGCATTTTTTGATAGGCTTTGGCATAAGCTGCCGAATAATCCTGCACTTTTTTGCTGCCATGCTTTACGGTTTCATATTTCTTATCAGGCGGGAAATTCTTGTTCAACATCCGCTCAAACCGCAAAACCGAATCCACCTCAATAAACGAGCTGCGGCAAATACGGAAAGCTTCTTTCAGCGGGTCGTCAATATAGCGGGCTTTGCCGGCGTAGTAGTTGTAGTTATCGCCAAATAGTTCGGGTATGCGGCTTTCCCAAAGGGCATGTATTCCGGTTTGGTTTGTTAACTGCCCGTTATAGTTTTGGGTGAGGTGCAGCGGCACATGCGCATCGGCAACATAATGACCTAAATCTGCCGAGATGTACAATATCTCCGTGGTATCGTGTTCCTTAAAAGCTTTCACCAGCCGGTAGTAAGTGTATTGTATGGCCCATGGCACGGTGCCATATTTGTCAAGCGTATCTGCGCTGTATTTCCGTACGGCATCGTCCCAATTCTGCGGTATTTTGCTGAATGGGTTTTTGCCGTAGTGGTCGGCATCTAAATAATGTTTGGTGGCTTCGGTGCTATCCACGTAGCGGCGTTTATCGGCGCTAACGGCATGCTCGGTAATAAATTGGATATTGGCTTTATAAAAGCCGCTCATGGCTTTGGGCAGTGTAAAAACCGCTAGCCGGTTAATGCGGTAATGCGCGAAAAAGCCCCACGACGAGCACACTAAAATCAATAATAACCCGCTGATAACCCTCCCGGCGCGTTTCATTAAGCTGGTTTATTGTTGGCTTTGCTGGTACCTGTAATGCAATTGTTTTAGCGTTTCGGTAGATGCTTCATCCGCGGATGCGCCGTAGCCATCAACCAAAATACCTTTCAAGCCCGATTTGGATGCCAGCGCGTAAACACTGGCCTCATCGCCCGGGTCTGATGCGCCTTCGTAACGGTAAATGTCAACTATCTCAAACTCATCAACCGAGTAGGCTTGCTCGCCAACCATAAATTGGTTTTGTTTCAGGTTAAAATCAAGGGTATAGCCCTGCTTTTTTAATTGTTCTATGGCTTCGCTGATGGTAGCGTAATGCATTTGTTGTTTCATTGGGATGATTTGGATAAACTATAATCGTAAAATTATAATTATTTGCTCAAATTTAGCTTTTATTAAACCTCATTATTATGGACAGAAGAAAATTCATCAGTTCGGGCACCGTTCTTGCCGCGGGTATAACTGTGCTGCCATCGGGCATCGTATTCGGCAAAAATATGGATAAGGTGCGCCTGGGCTACATAGGTGTTGGCCTGCGCGGGCAAAACCACATACAGGAAGGTTTGCTGCGCGATGATATAGAAATAGTTGCCATTTGCGATACGCAGGAACGATCATTAAAAGCTTGCCGCCAGGAATTTATAAAAGCCGGCAAAAAACTGCCAAAGGAATATACCGGCAGCGATGATGCGTATAAAGGATTGCTGGACAGGAAAGATATAGACGCCGTAATTATAGCCACGCCCTGGCAGTTTCACAAACCCATGGCTATTGATGCCATGAAAGCCGGCAAATACGTAGGCTGCGAAGTAATAGCCGGCCTAACGCTTGAAGATCACTGGGACATAGTAAAAACACACGAACAAACCGGCGTGCCCTACATGACGCTTGAAAATGTTTGCTACCGCCGTGATGTAATGGCCGTTTTAAACATGCAGCGGCAAGGCCTCTTTGGCGAAATGATACATTTAGAAGGCGGCTACCAGCATAACCTGCGCGGTATTTTGTTTAACGATGGTAATGGGGGCAAAGGCCCGCTGTACGGCCCGTCCGCGTTCAGTGAAGCACAATGGCGCACCCAGTTTAATATCGACCGTAACGCGGATATATACCCCACCCACGGCGTTGGCCCGCTAATGCACTATGCCGATATTAATTACGGCAACAGGTTTACCAATTTGGTTTCGTTCTCGTCAAAAGCACGTGGATTAAGTACTTATATTGATGAAATTGCGCCGGGCAATGCCAACGCCAAAATAAACTACAAAAACGGTGATGTAATTACCACCATGATTAACTGCGCCAACGGCGAAACTGTGCTGCTGTCGCATGATACACATTTGCCGAGGCCGTATTCGCTGGGCTTTAGGGTGCAGGGCACTAAAGGTTTGTGGATGGATGTTGCCGATAGTATTTATATTGAAGGCAAATCAAAAAATGATGATGAATGGGACAAAGCCGGCGACTGGCTGGATAAATACGACCACCCCCTCTGGAAAAAATACAACAAGTTTGCCGAGGGCGCCGGGCACGGCGGTATGGACTGGTTTGTATTTAACGCCTTTGTGGAATCGGTAAAGCGAAAGATACAAACGCCTATTGATGTTTACGACTCGGTAACCATGAGCGCCATAACCCCGCTATCCGAAAAATCAATCGCCGAAGGCAACACCCCGCAGCAATTTCCGGATTTTACAGGCGGTAAATGGAAGCATAGGGTAAATAAATTTGCTTTGGGCGATGATTATTAGCTATAAAAGCAGGTGTATTTTCTTTTGAAATATAGCTTGCATAATTAAATTTATCATCCTATATTTGCAGTCCTTAAATAAAAGTAAGAATAATAAGGCTATACATGGCAAATCATAAATCATCATTAAAAAGGATCAGGTCAAACGCTGCGAAGCGTCTGCGTAACAGGTATCAGGCAAAAACCACCAGGAATGCCATTAAAAAATTAAGAGGCATAAC
>Ga0302315_10002027_pt1 | contig 19674 bp, 17 predicted proteins | sample III_Palsa_N3_1_FD_200532 | JGI IMG/M metagenome (GOLD analysis project Ga0302315, IMG submission 200532) | Peat permafrost microbial communities from Stordalen Mire near Abisko, Sweden - III_Palsa_N3_1 | ecosystem: Environmental > Terrestrial > Soil > Palsa > Peat permafrost | place: Sweden...
GCTTGAGACATAGAAGTATTGCCGGCTTGCCGAGAAGTATGGTTCGGACTTCACCCGTGTCCGTGCTAATGCAGGCGTATACTGAATTGCGGCGCGCTCGCGCCACCGGCTGGTACATGCAGGTCGACGCCAGGCTTTCGCGCATGGCTGCAGATTCGGCGGCAGACAGTTCGGCTGATCTGTTTCTCTACGCCCAATATGCTCAGGAGGCATTTTCTGACAGGCGGCTCGCCAACCGGCTGAAGACTCTGTTCGTCTTCCACCCACACGCTGGGTTATCGACACAGATCTTGGGCGAAGACGCACAGAATTATCCGGAGTGCGGTGGCTCTCTGAAGCACGCCATAGAGATCGATGACAGGGAATTGCTTTCGCGGCTCGACTCCGAAATCAAATTGGCCGACTTTTTCTTCTGCGCGAGCTCGTTCACTCGCCGATCCCTCGTCCATCACGGAGTCGACCCTCAGCGAATTACGGTTGTGCCTTACGGCACAACCCCTACCAATGTCTCCGAGACCGTAGTGAGAGACCCCTCGACCACGCGGTTCTTGTATGTTGGCCAGGGAGTGCAGCGAAAAGGCCTTCATCATCTGTTGCGGGCATGGAGGCAAGCTCGACCGCAAAACTCGATTTTACGCGTCATATGTTCGCAAATTGACCCTAACTTCGAGCCACTCTTGAACCAACCGGGCATTGATTTCAGTCGCGCCGTCTCGCGCGCGGAGTTGCTGACGGCCTTCTCGTCGTCTCACATATTTGTAATGCCGTCACTGGTTGAGGGATTTGGTTTGGTCTACTTGGAAGCGCTCGCCGCAGGTTGTTTCGTGATCGCCACTCCGAACACCGGCGTACCAGATCTAGGCCTGCCGGAGGGGATGGCGATGATAGTCGAGCCTGCCGATGTTGGGCAGTTGGGCGAGGCGTTGAACACCGCACAAAGACTGCAAGCGAATCACCGGATGGATCACAGCGAGATTTCACGTTTTGCAAACTCACTGTCTTGGGGGGCCTTTCGCCAACGCTTGGTGTCTCGAATCAACGAGCTCCCCGTAAGGGACACAATGTCGCAAGCTGGGCGTGGTTCCATGGGCACGCCTGGCGACCTTCCGCGAGGTGAGTGATCAAAAAGCTCGCGGCGCCTCCTCGCATGGGACGAAGCGTAACGCCCGCCTGACCGAATGCGTCAGCTAAACAACTGACGGTATCTCGCCGGTACGCTGAAGGATCCAGAAAGCCGAACTTGGAGCGAGCTTCTTCAAGAAACTGTTGCGCCAGTAATGCATGTTCCATTGAAGGGCCATGCTGAACAGCCAATCGAGGACAACGATGGACTTACGGGAAAGCGGCGTTGAGATTCCCCCTCGTTTGCACACCGAAAGCAGCGGGTTGAACATACAAGTGTGCCGTCGCACGATCTTGAAGCCAGTGGTCGTCACCAACTGCTCAAACCAAGCCAAAGGTAAGCCGCGCTCATTCGCAGTTAGCCCCTGTCGGGGCTTGGTCCAGTCTCCCATCGACGTAATCGGCTCCCGGACGACGAAGATTCCGCCCGGCGCAAGAACACGCGCAATCTCGCTCACTACGTGACTTACGTTGGGAATGTGGTGCAGAACGCCAAACGAAGTGACCAGATCAACGGAGCCAGTGTCCAAAGCGACGTCGCCAAGGGGGGAAGGCTTCAAGTACACGGCAGGCTTGCCTCCGATCTCACTGCGCCACCATTTCTCAGCGGGCTCGATGGCGAAGAACTTCTTGATTACAGGCGCCAGGGGCGCGATATCGTCGCCAGCAGCACAGCCTAAGGCAACGCACGTATCGAACTGTCGCTTCAGAAGTGTATCAAGGGCGTGAAAGTGGTTGAGAGCGACGTACTCATACTCGTACTGATTCTCTTCATCCGTGATTTTATAGTGGTTCGTTAAAAGATCGAAGAAGCCACCGACCTCTACCTCGTACCACTGTCGAATCTCGTCAGACGAAAAGCGATCGCCGAAAAGCTTTCGACCCAAGATCTCGTCTTCAACTGGAGTCGGCATGGCCATTGATGTAATCCCCCGCTGCACCACCTGCGTGCTGCAAATATACCAAAGTCGAGAAGGGTCTTGGGGGAAGACGTCCGCCCATTTGCCGTTCGGAAGACGGGCATGGGATTTAACACTCAGCACGCGCCATCACCACCGCGAACTACGGCGCTGTCGTAACCTGCCATCTCAAGGGCATCAGTGTCCACGCCAACCCGGCTTGTATCCGAGGAGGCGGCCTAATGGCGCCGAAAAGTGGTTCCGGGAGAGCTTACGAACACAGTGGGGCCAACCACGGCGGACAATCTCAGTAAGCTCGTGGGTCGCGAAACATGAGCAATGCCGTCCGCATCAAGATATTCAGATCTAGCCAAATGGACCAACGTCTTAGGTATTCCAAATCGAGCTCTACGCGCCCCTTCATTTCAGATACATCCGCGGTCTCACCACGAAATCCCATGACTTGCGCAAGTCCGGTAATCCCAGGAAGGACCTTGTGTCGGATCATATATCCCTTAATCAGCTTGCGGTACATCTCATTGTGCGACACCGCGTGTGGTCGGGGTCCAACAAGACTCATCTGGCCCTTCAGGACGTTGATTAGTTGAGGCAGCTCGTCCAGCGAATATCGACGTAAGACCCGGCCAACGCCGGTCACTCGCTGGTCATCCTTCGTCACTTGTCGCAAGCCGACGTCGTTGCCGTCGTCAACGACCGTCATCGTGCGAAATTTATAAACCCTAATTTCGCGCCCATCGAGCCCATAACGGCGCTGTGCGAAGATGACCGGGCCCTTGGAGGTGGCTTTGACCAACAAAGCAATCACGATCGCCGCAGGCACAATTAGCACACATGCCAGGCTTGCGATGACTATGTCGAAAATCCGTTTACCGACGCCACGCAGCCCGTGCAGTGGCGTCTCACATATCGCAACGACCGGTATGCCTTCGACATCATCTGTCCGAGACTGAATCAAATCGAAGGCGAAAATATCAGGAACGTAGTAGATGGAGGCAGTGGTATCCCTGAGGTTGTCCAGCATGAGCACAACGCGCTGCAGGTGCCGCATCGGCAGGGCGACGAAGATGATATCGACGACGTGCCGACGAGCATAGTCGGCAAGTGATGCCAAATCACCCAGAAGATTGACCTTTGGCTCGCCAAGTCGCTCAGCACTGCGATCATCGAAGAAGCCGGCGACCGACATGCACAACGCAGGATTGTCTTTGATATGCGTCGCGAGGCGAATGCTTGTTTCACTGCAGCCTGCTATGAGGACCCGGCGATGATTTGCGACGCGAAGAGACAGCTGCCGCATCCAGCTCTGCAGCGCAAGGCTGGCCATTATAATCAAAGCCGGATTCAGGATTGCCCAGGTGATTAGCACCCGGCGTGGAAACTGCACTGTATACCGGGTGAAAAATCCGACCAACAGCAACGCAAAGATCGTAACGATCCAGCGGGCAACCGTTTGAATAGTCAGTGAAACCCGCCTGTACGTCAATTGGCTGGCAAAGCTGCGGCCCGGTTGCATGACTAACGCGCACAGTGCGATCAGCACGACCGAAAAGTCGGCGCTCATGGTGTCGAAGGATTTATGGTACGCGAGCTGCACAAGATGGAAACTGGCAACCGAAAGGAGTGATGGCAACCAGTTCCAAAGCAGCGCCAGACAGCCGACGGAGAGCCGGCCTCTGAACAACAAGGAATCCTGCAGCGGATAACCGTACGCTTGCACGTCAGTGCGCTTTCCCGGCGTCCAATGAATGCTCCTTGCGATGGGGCTGCCCGTGGCAAACGGGATCGAGTGTCCATCCCGGGTGGTACGGCCGACCGGCTACCATGCGAATCTCGTAATCTTCAGCGCCAAGCGACGCCGCCATGTCACCGGAGGATTCGCCAATAGCGGTTTGCTCGGGAGCAAACTTCAGACGGTGAGTTCGGATTCTCATTGACGTGTACCTTCGCGATGGAGTGCGCCCCAAAAGGAACACCGGCGCAAGATTGTTATGTCAAAGCCCCTAATCGAGTTCGTGAGCCTCCTTTGGCTAACTGCAACTTTTAGACCAACATGTTTTTCCGCGGCGTCTGCATGTAGCGACAACACAGTTGCATCGCGCTTGCAAAGAGTGAAATAAAGTTGCGACGCCGCTGCGAGCATTCAACCGAGTCGGCCTCGACTCATCTTTTCGCAGAGTTGCTGCACCATATTGTACGTCCCTGCACCCTCATGACTCCCGCGAGATGCTCAAACGAAAAGCCATTATGTTATGTGCGGCTTTCAGGACATGGTGCTGGTGTCTTGCCGGCCGCTGTCCTCGTCTGCGCGACGGTCTTCCCGAGCAGCCGCGCGCTTGACGGTGTTTCGCGCGCGATCGGTTGTCCCGCTCAATTGCGTCGCGTCTGTCCCTGGCAAAGTGGGTGACGCCGAGCAGCGGTTTCGAACCCGACACGCTCGTCCAACACTCAAAGTTGAATTCTTTGCATCGCCGAGGAGATGGACCTCGAGAAAATGAAACTCCCTGCATGGGCCCGCCGTGTAAGTTCCAGCCCAAAGCAAGATCTTGGTTCGGATCCGGGCGGTCGTCACCGGTCTTGCCAAGAGGGTATTGCAGAGGCCTGGTTCAGCGCCCTTCGGCTTAGCCGATTCAGCCCCTTCGTCGAACGCCGGGCGCGCACCTCCCGTATTGCATTTCCTCATCTTCGAGCGGTCGTTATGATCCGCCGGGAAATCCCGGTTTTCGCTTTGGTTTTGGTCAGTCGCGATCGGCCGTATAGTCAAACGTGTGGCGGTCGCGTCATCGTTAGCTTAAGCTACGATCGCGAGGGAGCTTCCCTATCTCTGGAAAACTGGGACTACAGATGCAATCGAGCGCTAATGCCGACTTGATTGATCCGCCGCGCATAGCCGTCCTCATGGCGTGCCACAACCGAAGGTCGCTGACCTGCGCGTGCATCAAAAGCCTCAAACTGCAAAATGTGAATGCTGAAGTCGACGCGTTTGTGGTTGACGACGGCTCAACCGACGGGACAACGGAATCTATTCGCTCTCTTTGGACTAAGGCTTTTCTCGTTCAGGGCAACGGAGAGCTTTGGTGGAACGGGGGTATGCGGCTTGCCTGGAAAACAGCCAAGGCTTCCGGCGTCCCGTACGAATATTATCTATGGCTGAACGACGACGTCGTACTCAGACCTGGCGCGGTGGCGACCCTGCTTGCGGATATTACTTCGGTCCAAAGGGAATACGGTGAGCCAGCAATCATTGTCGGCGCTACTGAGGACCCAGCTACGGGGCAGATGACCTATGGGGGTCAGGTCATCCGCAATCCACGTCGCCCGTTAAGAATGCAACTTCTCGAACCCAATGGCAGCGTTCAGCCCTGCGATACGCTCAGTGGCAACTGCGTCCTTGTCTCAGCTTCTGCGGAACGGACACTGGGTAATTTGCAGGAGGACTTTGAACACATCTTCGGCGATTTGGACTACGGAATTAGAGCTAAGAAAAACGGCGTGCTGCTGTTTGCTGGCTCCCGCTATGTTGGCGCCTGTGCGGCGCACAGCGATAACTTAAGCTCCATCGACCGGTCGCTTTCGAGATTGACCCGAATAAGACTACGCCTACGAGAGGAACGCGGCATTCACGCGCGAGACTGGCGACGCTTTGTCCGTCTTCATTCTGGGCTGGGTCCGCTTTCGATTCTCTACACTCTGAGTCCGTACTTAAGAATTCTTCTGAAGCGGGAGCATCGCTACTAGAGGAATTAGGCGGAGGAGTGCTTCGCGTGAGTGTCATACCATCCCGGATCCAGTCCGAGGCGGTGTGCGACCCTCCTAACAAACTGACCGCCAATCACTGGATCATCCCCATACAGACGGTACTTCCAGAATATCGATTTGTAAGCTTTTAACGCTTGGGCCGCGCTCAGCCATTCACCGGGTGCCTCCTCGCCAAACAGGCCACTGGCGCCGGTTTGGAAGACATGATCTACATACTGCCCCTCAAGCGCGGGGTTAGGCGCCACTTGTCGCATCACCTCATGCTGTGCGACGACTTTGAAGCGGTCGTATCCCAACTGGGCAAGCAACACGAATTCTTGCTCGAGTTTATGGATGGAGGCTTTTTCCGATTCAAAGGAAAGATACTTCGGGCGAAAGTCAGCGGACAGCAATGATGCGACAGCGACCTGGTCCATTCCCTCAATATCGATCTTCATAAAGTATGGAGCACCATGCAGCGGGAAAATTTCGGATAGGGGCATGGCTTCAACCGTGATCTCTCGAGACGGGAACCCTAACCTGCGATTTCTTGCCGCCCAGTCCTGTACGACCGTCCCCCACTCCGATAATTCATTTTGGTAAAACGTCATCGCGCCGCGCTTTGGCGCAATAGCGACATTCACTATCTGAAACATGCCACTTTCTATGTACTTAGCTAGCCTCTCCGTTGCCACGCGGCACATATCAGGATTTGCATCAATCCCGACTACGCGAAATCCCTTTCGAAGATAGAACTCGCTGTCCTCTCCGCGATGAAGGCCAATATCGTATACGACTCTCTTTTCCATATTGTTTATAGACTAATAGGTCGTGGTTTGATGTGGTATGACGCGCGTATTGCAATTATCGCGCACTATCTTGACGTGCCGTATTTTGGCAGGGCCGCATTGCCGGTGACCTGGCCGTCAATCCAATCGAGCAGACTGCGATGCCTGCTTCCAATCTTGCGTACGAAGAATTTATCACTGTGCAGCACCTTCTGACGCTGTTCGTGATCGTTCGTTAGCCACCGATCTACTGTTCTGGCCACGTAATGCAATGGAGCGTCGTACAGGTTTTCATGGCCGTAATCCACGGTGCTTCCGATCTGATTCCCATAGCGCTTTGAGGATCCCAGTATCGTGTGAAAGAAAAGCTCGTCGGGAGCGTGCGTAGTTCGAAACACTTTTTGCCAGCGCGGATCTCGAAGCACGATGGCCATGATCTCAGTAAGTGATTCCGCAGTCAGCGCCCACCACTGGCTACCCTGAAATAACGAATGCGGTGCCAGCTCGCGGTAGATATCCCGCGGAAACTCCCGTGCCACTCGATTATAAATCCTGCGTCCAAGCCTCTCGCATTTAGCGACTGAGGGAAGGCACAGAAGGCGGTCCGGAAGGAGCGGCGCGTTGCGCCAATGTCGTCCGACATTATTGTTGATCGCCGAGCCCGGACCGATTCGCACCATCTGGATGAAGTCGTTATTGGGATGCGCCGAGAGCCATTCAGTCAATGCCTCGACAGGTCGGATTGGATAGCAGTGGCCGGATAGCAGGACGGTATGCTGTGCCCCGCCATTGGACAAAGAGGCTGTGATTAGCGCAAGAGTCGCACTCACCACGCTGAATTCAGCCCAGTGAACGGCAATACGTGGCTCGATAAGCTGGAGATTTCCGCATTCACGCAATGCGGTTAGGTCCGCTGGCGATTTCGCATCGACGTGAGCATATACGGGATGCGGCGCTAGACGCTGAGTCAGTCGCAGCAGATGTTCTATGTCATCGTGTGCCAAAACCAGAAACGCCAATGATCTGGTCATCGGGGACACCTGGCACTTGGCAATTTGATCATTAAAGACTGACTTGCTGTATATCAGGAAGATCAAAGTCCGTGCCGCAACCGTCGGCAATTGCCCCCTATCTGTGTTTTACCGGCGCGCCTTGCCGGCGGCCCCTGGACCTACATTGCGGCTCGACGGAGCGAACAACAGGACATCAGCCGGTCGCTCCCGCGTAGTTGATACATTGCTAACTGTATATTTGTCAAACGTCGCACAGGACATCAATCAAATGTCGCTGGAGCGGACGGGGCCTTCCGCCCGACTGCATTGTTCTGGTGCGCCCGTTTATTTTGCCTTTTTGTCGAATAATTCATTTGGTTAGCCTAATTATTCGGCGCAACTATCAAGTCTGATGAACGTAGCGATTTTCGCTACTCTTGTCATAATCAACATAAGCACACAGATCGCCGTGTACACGCCCCACAATGACACAACACTGTTGTAGGGCCTTCGCGGTGGATGCGACTTCTGTAACGGGCGGCGTGATCGTACCGATCTCAACTCTCGGTTCGGGGGGCCATTGCATCCGGGCTCTAGCGCGTCGACCCAGTGTGCCGCATGGCGACATTTCAACGGCCCGTTAGAGTTTCACGTAAACCAGATTTTCGCCCGAAATCAGAATCTCGAAATTGTGGTTTGCCATTGCCATTTGGAAGTTGCGACTCTTGCCGCCTCCTGGAAATAGCCAATCGTGGGGTTCGATGATCACAGCCTCGACATCATTGAGCCATTCGACATTATTGGCGAACAGGTCATCCTCAAATCCCTCAATGTCTATTTTTACGAGAAAGAGCCGGGATGGCTGAGGAATTTCCTGCACAATCTGCGAGATCGTCCGTACCGCTATGCCGCCGTCATCGCTACGTAGCGTGCGAACCGCCCAGGCTTCGTTTGCCGGGTTGGTCAGAGAAACACTACCTGATTCAGACCCAATCGCCGCCTCGATCAACTTTACATTAGGAAGTGATCGAGTGTTTAAGCGCCACATCTCGGCGTTTTCGCTTTCAGGTTCCACGGCCACGATACAGGCCCGAGGGAATTTCCTGGCAAACCAAATTGAAGCAGCCCCAACGTTAGCCCCAGCATCAATGATGATGGGCAGTTCGTTCGCATCCAAGATGCGCTGGTATGACTTCAAAATCCGCTCAAGCTGAGGTCCGGCGATCTCATATTCCTTCCTTCGGAATATTTGAACAAAGACCTCCGCGTCGGAACTTCCCGTGCGCAAGTGCACGGTTCCTGCTCCTTTAACTTTCGTTACATGAACTTTTCGACCGAGAACCCTAGAAAGATGACGCAATGGAAACCCCAGCCCCAACTGCCATCCGTCTCTTACTTCCCGTGCGATGTTGCGAAGTGCGCTCATGATGAATCAAACAATGCACCCAGTCGCATCTCAATAGCAACCTCTACTTCGGCACGCGTGCGTTTTACGTTAATCATGCGATCGGTCGGCAACTCGATGGCAACGAGTTGCATGTCCAAGCCACGACACCTTTTCACAGCTCGGATCGGCGAACCCTGGCCGGGTCATCTATCCGGAGGCAGATCGAAAGAAGTGACCGACGTCCTGCTACCATTCTTGCCGCGCAACGCGGTTTCCGCACTGCAACAAATGGCGAAGACGCGCCACGCCAAGACTCCCGGGGGACCGGTTGAACCGAGTGAGCCCCTTTTGCACTGCGGCGAGCGAATTCCTACGGCGACTGCCCGCAGATCGCGACAATGCCGGCGTTCCCCTGCATGTCATGTGCACAAGTTATTGCCACCTGTGCTTCGGTGGCAAGAACTTGCCGGAGGCCGGCGCAATCATGTCCAAGGCGCGCGCGGAAAGCGTCCTGGATGATCTCGAGGCTGCGTGCAGGCTCGGCGCGTGATCGACGTCACCGCAGCACGACAGATGGCCTTCCGCGGCTTCGCGTCAGACTGCGCGTGCTCGGAACGATTGACGAAGAGTCAAGAGCGAAGAGATCATCGTTGGTGCCGGTTTGCCAATAAAAACTATACCCTCAGAACCAAAGCCACCCGTGTCATCTTTCGAAAAGCCGCCGTCTTCAAAGAAATTGGCTGGCGCAACGTGTGCAAAGGCAATTTCATGACAAAACAGATTGAGTTTCAACGTCTCGACCTTTTCAAGGCCCCGCCTGGGTTTAGAGGCCGATCCGTTTTGGTCGTACAACTGTGGTGGATCGTGCAGGCGCTGCTGGTCAAGCCGCTGCCTCAGGGTCTGTATCCTGTCCGAAGACTGCTGTTGCGAGCCTTCGGGGCAAAGATCGGAAAGAAGGTGCGGATTCGTCCTGGTGTGGAAGTTACCTACCCATGGAAGTTGTCAATCGGCGACTACTCGTGGATAGGTGACAACGTGACTTTGTACAGCCTCGGTCCGATAGTCATCGGTTCGCAGACTGTCGTGTCCCAGAACTCTTACGTATGTGCGGCGGATCATGACTATACCCAAGCCGCCTTCCCAATTCGGGAGCGTCCCATCGCAATTGGAAACCAGGTTTGGATAGCGAGCGATGTATGGGTCGGTCCGGGGGTAATCATCGGTGACGGAACCGTCGTCGGCGCGCGTAGTACCGTGATCACAGATCTGGCCGCCGGAATGGTCTGTATTGGATCGCCCTGCAAAGCCGTCAAACCGCGAGTCATGAGCTAATCCCCTTTAAGGCGCACGGAGGCAAGGCACCGCACCATCGATGTGCGGACCTGGCAGCAAAGCTACTGCGACCGCGGAAAATTCGCCTCGTCCGCTTTTCTCAGACCGCTCATTTGATTCCCAATCACGGCCTAGCCGTCGATTGAGCCTACGGAGTGCGTCTGGGCCGGCCGATTTTTATTTCGGGTGTAGGGTATCTTTCAGGCGGCGGCGATCCACCGCAGTGCCGGAGTTTCCTGAGGCCTATTTCGGCGGCATCACCACCGATATCGCAAGTCTCGCAACGACGTTGTTGTCTCGTACAATCCCGGTGCCGTTCCCTGTGCGTCCGAGAGATGGGGTTACCTTGACAGACAAGTGTCGCAGGTGCACTTTAAGAATTACGCCGAACGGCAGGAATAGCCGGCCTCTACATTAACTATTGTTGAACAATTTTACCGTCGTAGAGACTGGACATAGATAGTTCATACAAGGCCGTCAGATTATCCGGACATTTTGTCTGCGCGATTGCGCTTGTCGCATTTGCGTTTGCAATTCACGCCGTCTGGATGATGCCGAATCACGACAGCGCGGTTTACGTGCTGGAGGCGCAGAGGCTGTTGGCTGGTGCCCGCTTTTACCGCGATATTCTAGATACCAACCCTCCGCTAGTCGTCTTAGTGACCGCCCCAGGGGTTCTCTTGAGCACCTTCACCGGCCTTGAGCTCTGGACAGGATTCACTGTCTGGATTTGCTTTCTAATCTTTGTCTCTTGGATTCTTGCCTACCCCTACCTTCGCTGGGCTTTTCCCGATCAGTCCGGTCTACTGCTTTCATTTGCTTACCTTGCTGCGATGGCATTGTTTCCCACGTACGACTTTTCGCAACGTGAGCACATTACGATCCTCCTCTCCTGTCCGGCAATTCTCTGGTTTGCGATGCGCGAAGCGGGGCGCGAGGCGCCGCTGAAGATTCACGATGTGATCGCGCTCGTATTGGCTGCCGTGGGGTTACTACTCAAACCGTTTTTCTTAGTCGTGCCAATCGTATTGGCCGTTGCGCGAGCGGCATCTCGGCGCGATTGGCGACTGGTGATAGGACCGGAGGCAGTTATTGTTGGCATGGTGAGCCTGCTCTATGTGGGCCTCTTGTGCACTTACTTTCGCGATTCGCTGGCCTCCATTCTGCTCACCGCTCAGGCATATTTCGGATTCAATTTGCCTTGGTGGTCCCTCATTTGGAATTTCAAGAAGGTCGAGCTGGCCTTCGCGGCCTGCGCACTCCTCACGTGGCTGGCGCCCGTGCCTGAGGGTCGGCGTGTGCTGCTGCGACAGCTGATTCTGGCTGCCGGTGTGTTCCTCATTTTGGCCTTTTTTCAGCGAAAAGGTTTCTCCTATCACGTACTGCCAACGGCATTGCTGACCTGTCTGGCTTCAGTAGTGCTGGCGATCGGGTTTGTAGAAGCGCGACCTAATGTGAACGGCGCCACCAGAGTATTGGCGTTGGGCCCGGTCGTTGCGATACTCGTATGTTCGTTCTTCTGTTACCGCGTCGGGTATTACTTATACTTTGACATCGGTCATCGGAGAGCTAATTTCCTGGCAGGTGAATTCCCGAAAGCAGTTGGGGAATTGGCCGCTGGACGGCCGTGGCTAGCTCTGGATACAAACGTCTTCCCGGCCTTTCCGACCGCGGTGCTGATCAACACGCGCTGGAGCTCCCGCAGCGATCATCAGTGGATCATCCCCGCAATAGTTAAGTTGAGCAGCGGTGACTTTGACGACCGCGCGAAAGCCCGACAGCTTCAGCGTCTTGCCACTCGATTCGTCGTTGAGGACATCAATAAGAACAAGCCCGTGCTCGTGGCCGTCGCGGTTGGTGGACATGTCGCGATCGACAAGGTATTCGAGTTCCTGCCTTTCTTTTCTGAAGACAAGGATTTCCGAGAAGCCTGGGGTCATTATCATTTGGTTAAGCTCACGGACGGTTGGCGTTTCTACTTGCGTGGGCCAGATCAGACATGAAAGCTCCCCCGCTCAGTTGCAGGGCGGGATCTGAGCGGGCTCTTTGAGCATTATGTGCGTGGCTTTCTTACCACCAGTTCCCTTGCTCCCAGTGACGGGCGGGACCGTCCTCACCTCAGCAAAGTCGCATGGATCTGCCATTCGAGCGCGATGCCTGCATCCCCACTGCTGCGCCGGACGCCGGAATTTACTCGCATATGCGTCCCAGCATCGGAGGAATGTAGGACATAATTCAGGATCTGGTTTTATCTACGAGAAGAAAACGAAGCCCAATCGCTCAAACGTGGTGCAACGCTCGCGACTCTTGGGACTCAAACGGGCACGCCGAAAAAAAAACCCAAACAACTTATGTCTACAACTATTGGTTCAGCCAGGAATACCTGGGATAGTGCATTGAAAGCAGCGGATTTTTTCGATCAATAATGCGGGAGTTTGAGAAAGGTCGCCGATCGGCGACAACTATGCATCCGGGCTCATTTCTTGCTAATTGTATGTGTCAAGCGCTGAGTCTCAAAAATGTGAAGCGCTTCAAAGAATGAACGCGGAGGTCCACGGAGTCATGAAATTCCTAATCTACAGCGTAAATTTTGCACCGGATCTCGTTGGTATCGGCAAATATTCGGGCGAAATGGCGGCATGGCTCGCGCAACAGGGACATACCGTTCACGCCGTCGTGGCGCCTCCCTACTATCCATGTTGGAAACGTCAACCTAACTACCCTCGGGCGAGCTATCAGCGAGAAACCTGGCAGGGTGTCGACATTTGGCGTGCCCCGCTTTGGGTGCCCAAGTCGCCCAGTGGCCTTACGCGCATTTTGCACCTGTTGTCATTTGCCATAACGTCGCTGCCCATCATGTTATGGCACATCGCTTGGCGTCCCGACGTTGTGCTGTGCGTCGCGCCGGCCTTCGTTTGCGCCCCGATGGGGCTGTTGACGGCGCGGATGTGTGGCGCGCAGGCCTGGTTGCATATTCAGGATTTTGAAATCGACGTTGCCTTTGAGATGGGCCTGCTCAAGGGCAAACTGCTGCAAAGACTCGTGCTGCGAATGGAGCGCTGGCTCCTGCGCCACTTCGACAGCGTGTCGTCCATTTCCAGTCGGATGGTGGAGCGGCTGTTTGGAAAGGGCGTGCCGCGCGAGCGAATCCATCTGTTTCCCAACTGGGTGGACATGTCCCGCATTTTCCCGCTCAGCGTTGAAAGCCGCTATCGGAAGCAGCTCGCTATCGATCGTGACACCATAACGGTGCTGTTCTCCGGTTCCCTCGGCGGCAAGCAGGGTCTGATGTTGATCCCGGAGGTGGCAACACTTCTCATCGGGCGAAAAGACATCGTATTCGTCATCTGCGGCGACGGTGTAATGAAACCTCAGTTGGAACAGGCGGCGGCGAACTTACCCAACCTCCGGTTTCTTCCGCTGCAGCCCGCTGAGCGATTGGGTGAATTGTTGGGAATGGCGGACGTTCACCTGCTGCCCCAGTGCCCGAACGCACAAGACCTGGTCCTACCGTCGAAGTTGTCCGGGATGCTGGCAAGCGGACGATCGGTGATTGCGACCTGCAATCCGGGGACCGAAGTGGAATCGGTGGTCTCGAAATGCGGCATCGTCGTGCCACCGGAGAATCCCCCGGCACTGGCCGAGGCAATCATCCGGCTGGCGGAGGACCGCGCCATGAGATTGGAGCTGGGTCGGCGAGCCAGGGCCTGGGCGGAGGCGAACATCGGTCGCGATACCGTTCTACGCAGAGTATTTGGGCCAATCGAAAGCCCGCTTGCCAATGAGGAAGTACACGACGCGGCCGCCTGAGCGCATCACACTCAGAGACCCCCTCGTCTAAGAGCTGTTGGCCGTGGACAACAGCTCTATCTTCGCGCTGCGCCTGACCCACCCATGCTGTGACTTAAGCTTCGGCGCGCACGCACAACACAGCATAATGAGCGTAATACAGGCGCGCCCAAATGGGATAAAGCATCCGGGTCAAGACGGAGCTTGCAATCATGCGCGAAACGCCCAAGCGGGATAGCTGGTTCTTTGCCTGGAGAAATCGAATCGTGTCGAGGCTATGAAACGGGACATACCGGCAACGATCCAAGATTTTCAGGCCATGAGAGGTTAGGAGTCGCTCGAAGCTCGATCCGGTAAAGAACTGTACGTGTCCCGAGGTATTGACCCGACGATCACGGACCAGATTCTTGACCTTGGACGCGGCGAGATCCTCCAGGGGCACCTCGGCGATCAGGTATTTAAAGTTCAGCTTTTGCAGCGCGCCCTCCAGGAAGGCGTCCGGATCGTCCAGATGCTCGATGACGTGCGTCAGATAGACGACATCGATCGGTTCGCGCATCGCGAACTCGCTCGAGGTGATATCAGCCTGAAGCGCTTCGATTTCCGGCTCCTGACCGCGAAGATAGCCGATCGCGTCGCCTGAATAGTCCACTGCGATATATCGATGCGCCAAGCCCCGTCGGCGGCATTCGCGGATGACCGCACCGGTACCGCAGCCAAGCTCCATGATGGCATTGCAAGTGACGGCATGCCGCTCGAGCAACGTCGCGATTGAGTCGACCTTCTTTGCCGCCCCTCGCCGCAGCCATTCCGCTTCCAGATCCAGTTCGGACGAATACAGTGAGCTGTAATAATCACGCCCGGAGATTTCAGCCTCTTTAACCAGTGACATCCGAGTCTCCCACTATCGTGTTCCTGTACATCTTTGTCTAACGCCTTGAAAACTCGTTGGCAACGCTGCCAACGACTCGGGTGCCGGTCTCGGTGAGGCTTGTGACCAGCTCGGTCAGTTCATTGACCTTGGTGCGGTTGCGGCGCGCCACCACTACTGCAGTGCCTGCCCGGGCGGCAATGATATGTGCGTCGCCGCCATCACTCGCCGCTGGGGTATCGAGAAGAACGACGTCGAACATTGTCGAAAGCTTTATCAGAAACTCATCGAATATGGTCCGCGTAATGAGTTCCTGCGGATTCGGTGGCAGTACACCCGAGGGCAGGACAAAAAGCCTCAACGAGGGGTGCAATCGCCTAATGACATCCCGACCTACTGCCCGTCCGGTTAGCAGGGCCGAAAGCCCCAAGCCGTTGTCGAGATTGAACAGGCGGTGCTGCGATGGATGCCGCAAATCGGCATCGATCAGCAGCGTTCGCTTGCCCGCCTGGGCAAACACGGTCGCCAGATTGGCGGCCAGCCAGCTGCGGCCGTCACCGCGACCAGTGCTCGTAATGGCCAGCGCCTTGTGCGGTTTGAGGCTCAGCCAGCGGAGCATCAACTGATTGCGCAATATGCGCAGGGGTTCAACAGAGTCGTTCTGGGGCTGGTAGGCCGCAACGACATCATCGGCGACCCCGTGTTCTCCGCCGCGTGCAAGAAGCGGATAATTGAACTGCCGCGCCAAGGCGAGTTGAACCTGACTGTTTGAGACCAGCTTGAGTTGCACTGCAGCTTCGCCAAACCGGAGGCCCAACTCAGTGGCGTACCTGCCGACGTCATCCGCCTGGTGTGGGCTCAGGTGTCCTTCCTCGACCAGAATGGCGCCGATACAACGCCGATAGCCCTCAGCGAGGGCGTCAATTTTCACCACTTTCGAGACTGCCACGTCAGACTCTCCTGCTGTCCAACGACCTTAACTCGAACTCGGGGTCGGATCATGGCCAAGGGCCCGAACGCCCCTGCCCCGCCACTCGAGGGCTCTGGAAGCCATTGCTGCGAACAATCGGGGCTTTGGCCCGGATCGCGTGCTCAAGGTAGCCAACAGCGGCACACCCAGAAGCCGCGGCAGCTCCGCGGATCTGCGTACGCGCGGATTCAGCAACTCCAGGCACACCGCTGCCACAACCCCCAGCGCGATGCCGAAAACAAGCCCCAGCGCCAGATTCAGCAGGAACTTCGGGCTGGACGCGGCCGCAGGTTCAGTGGCCAGTGACAGCTGCACTGCGTTCGCCTGTTGCGCCTGACTCTCAAGACTGGTTTGCGCCAGGCCCTGGGTGACCGTGTCCAGGTTGCGCTGCGCGGTGGCAACATCGTTCTGCAGGATGGCCGCATGCTCACGCTCGAGTTTGAATTCCATCACCCGTTTCTTTTGCGCGTCGATTGCGGCAGTCAGGGCCGTCTCCCGGCGCAGATTTATCTGCGTTGCAATCCTGAATGACCTCACGACATTGCCGGTTTCCTGGACGATTCGAGCCTTGAGGCTGTCGATTTCAGCCTGCAGGCGCAGGTAATCAGGATGGTTCAGACCCAACCTGGTCTTGAGATCCTGCAGCCTTGCCTCATCCGTGGAAAGTTGGCTTTTCAAAGACGTGATGAGCGTGCTTTGCAGGACTTCCGGCATCATATTGTCACTATTGTTGGACTCGAACTCCCTCGATTGGCTGTCCTCGCGCTGCCCCTGCACGGCCACCAGCTGCGCCGACAGTTCTGCCAGCCGGGACATTTCTATGTCGAGATGCTCGTCCGTTGCAAAGATCCCCTCTTTGTCCTGGAAGTCCGACAGGAGTTTCTGCCTTGCCGCAAGGTCCGCGCGCAACGACTTGGAGCGCTCATCGAACCAGGCCGCGTACTGCTTGGCCGGTTCAACCCGCAATTCAATGGTCGTGTCAATGTAGGCCTGTGCGAAGGCATTGGCGATGCGGGCGGCATCTTTGGCATTGTCCCACGTCGCAATGATGCTGATGACATTGCTTTCTCGGGGGGGCGGCACGCTGATGGTTCTGCCTACCGCGTCCGCAAGCCAGCCGTTGAAATCACCATGTCCTGACGTGGTTCTCAGCCACATCTGCTTAATCGCCGGATCCTGGTCAAATCCGAGCGCCTTGACGACGCGCGCAGCCACGCGCGGACTCGTCACGATGTCGGTCTGCGTTTCAAGGTCATTGGAATTCGTAGCTGTGGCATAGCTGGCGGCGGTGATCGGATCGGACTTCGAGTTCACCACTACGGAAGCCACGGCGGTATAGAGCTTGGGCGCGCGCAACGTGCGCACTTGTGTTACCAGCACACACGCAAGGAAGACACCGAGCACTACACCCCAACGGGCGCGCAGGACGGCGAGAAACTGGTAGAACGTCATCTTCTGGCTCCCACTTCGTGCGGTACTCGAATCACGCGGGTCTGCTGCGCGCCATGCAGCAAATATTCTGCGTTCGAAGGAAATTGCACGATTTCCCCTACAGAAGTCTTATGCACCATCTGTGCCTACAATACCACTGGATTTGACGCCAGTACCTGTGGCGGCACATTCCGGCGGCCGCACCGGAGATTCTGAAGCTTGCCAGCAAGGTTTTGCCACCTGCTTAGACCGCCAAGACCGCCGCTTATGACTCCCATATGAAAGGTGACGGCTCGCAGAGCCCACAACGGCCGGGCTGGGCTCCACGGCACCGCCGTGCCCATGCACGCGGTCGAGATAGGGCCAGTCTCGGCATCCGCATGGTGGACCGGAAAATGGGCCCATCCACCAAGACGAACCGTGCCCAGGATTAGTGCAAGAAGAATGAACGCAGGGCGGATTGTGCGCATCATGGTGCGTGCATGCCGCAACGATTTACATATTCCGCTCGAAATACCCGAATGGCACTGCGCTGATCGCGCAACAATGTAGCAAATCGGTCGTGGCAGTTTAACCGACCTCTAACCACTGTAATGCGCGGCGCGCTGCAGCGTTGCGAATACTTTATTTGCGCTGAACGTACTATGCACATTCGTATCTACCACAAGAGCTTGTGGCCGAAATACAAAGGCGCAATCTTCTCAGCGCTCTACCAGCTGACTCAGGCACGCAACCTGAAAGTCTCGTTCGTGCACGTGGCCGAGACAGATGAAATCCGCCTGCAGCTAGGGGGAGTTGATCTCAGTTACCATCAGTATCCGTTTCGCGTGATCATCCCGGGTAGCTACGAGGACGCAGGCACTTTGCGCAGAACCTTGGCGTTGGCAGGCGATCTCATTAAAAATCCCGCCGATCTGGTGGTCCTGCCGGGGTACGACCGCATTGAGAATTGGATGATGCTGTTCATTTGCGTGTTGACGCGGCGCAAGCGCGCCGTTTTTTGCGATTCAACGATAAATGACAATCCCCAGGTTTGGTGGAAGGCGCTGGCAAAGCGTCTCTTCTTCTCCCGATGCGACGCCTTCGTGGGCTATGGCCAGCGCACCAAGGAATACCTCGTCTCCCTCGGCGCAAGCGCCGACAAGGTTATCGTTCCGTGCGTCGCTCCGGCGCTGCCGCACGAATACAGCCAGCTGCAGGTTCGCGCAAGCTACGCGGCCGCCAATGAAGAGCCGAATCCCGCCCGATTCCTTTATGTGGGGAGGCTCGCGCCCGAAAAGGGCCTGATGGACTTGCTCGATGCGTTCGCGCAGGTTCGTGAGACGCTCCTCGGGGCACGCCTTGACATAATCGGCGCTGGAGCATTGAGAGATTCGTTGCTGAAACGCATTGCAGAGCTCGGACTCGACGGAATCGTATCCTTGTTGGGGACATTGCCGTTGACCGCGATTGTTCCCTATTTCTATCGAAGCGCAGCCCTGGTGCTGCCGAGTCATAGTGAGCCGTGGGGATTGGTAGCCAACGAAGCGCTTAGTTATGGTTGTCCTGTTGTCGTAGCCGACCGCTGTGGGTGTGTTCCGGAGCTGGTCATCGAGGGTGTCAGCGGCTACACCTTCAAGGTCGGCGACGTCGCCGGCCTGAAGGCAGTCATGATCAAAGCGGCCGCGCTTTCCCAGGATAGGCGAACGACAGCCGAACAATGTGTTGCCGTGGCTTCGAAGCTGATGCCCGGGCCAGCGGCCGAACAGATGCTCAACGGCCTGTATCGGGCGGCGAGCTCCCAGGCTGGCTAGATCGGCGGTTTATCGCGATCAGGTACTTAAGTCAGCACCCGTTCTTGCCGCCCCTCAAAACCAGCCCCATCGTTTTCAGGATGATCTTCGCGTCCAGCCACGGCGACCAATGACGTAAGTACTCGAGATCGTAAAGGACTCTTTCGTTCATCCTCTCCAGGGTCGCGGTCTCGCCACGCAGCCCGTTGACCTGGGCCAGCCCCGTAATACCCGGGCGCACCTTATGCCGAATCATGTACCCGCTGATGAGCTTGCGGTACATCTCGTTGTGCGCCACGGCGTGGGGGCGCGGACCCACGAGGCTCATCTTGCCTTGCAAAACATTCAGGAGCTGCGGCAGCTCATCGAGTGATGTCTTGCGGATGAATCGACCGATGGACGTCACGCGCGGGTCAGCGCGGCTCACCGGCGTCACCTCCGGGTCATCCTCAGTCGTGGTCATTGAACGGAACTTGTAGACCAGTATTTCCTCACCGTTGAGCCCGTACCGACGCTGGCGGAACAGTACCGGCCCTTTCGAGCTGAGCCGTACCGCGAGCGCGAT
>Ga0302315_10002030_pt1 | contig 19663 bp, 21 predicted proteins | sample III_Palsa_N3_1_FD_200532 | JGI IMG/M metagenome (GOLD analysis project Ga0302315, IMG submission 200532) | Peat permafrost microbial communities from Stordalen Mire near Abisko, Sweden - III_Palsa_N3_1 | ecosystem: Environmental > Terrestrial > Soil > Palsa > Peat permafrost | place: Sweden...
TGGTAGGGTATAGCCTTTGTTTTGGTCAGGACGTTCATGGGTTTATCGGCAATCCGTTCACCCATCTGTTTTATAAGGACGTAGTCTCGGGTCCTGCCTGGGTTGGAGCGCCAACGATCCCCAAGAGCCTTTTCTCGATGTTCCAGCTCATGTTTGCGATCATCACTCCGGGTCTGGTGGTTGGCGCCATTGCCGAACGGATGCGGTTCTCGGCCTATGTGTTGTTTACCGTTCTCTTCAGCCTGCTGGTATATGCTCCGCTGGCGCATTGGAGCTGGCATCCCGATGGTTTCCTCGCCAAGATGGGAGCCCTGGACTTCGCCGGCGGTACGGTAGTGCATATCAGTGCCGGTTGCGCGGCATTGGCGGGTGCGCTGGTCCTCAAACGCAGAAAGAGTCATATCAACCGCGAGGAGACGCATCCTGCGAATATCCCTTATGTATTGATTGGAACGGGTCTATTGTGGTTTGGCTGGTTTGGATTCAACGCTGGCTCCGCCGGTGCCGCCAATAGCCTTGCCGTTTCTGCTTTTTCCACCACGAATACGGCGGCTGCCTCAGCCGGTCTGAGCTGGATGTTCTTCGACGTGCTGCGGGGCAAGAAGCCTTCAGTCGTCGGATTTTGCGTCGGTGCGGTGGTAGGGCTGGTAGCCATCACGCCTGCAGCGGGTTATATAGCGGTGCCACAGAGTATCTTCGTCGGCGTCATTGCGGCCGTCATCTCCAATATGGCCGTTCACTTCAAGGCGACAAAGACTGTTTTGGATGACACGCTGGATGTGTTCCCCTGTCATGGTATCGGCGGGATGGTAGGTATGCTGCTGACGGGTGTATTCGCCACGCTGACGGTCAACAAGGCCGGAGGAGCTAACGGCCTGCTCTACGGCAATCCTTCGTTCTTCTTTATCCAGCTCAAGGCGATGGCCTGTGCCGTGGCCTATAGCTTTGCGGTGTCCTGGCTGATCTTTAAGTTCATCAACTTTATCGTTCCGCTGCGGGTGAGCGAAGAAGAGGAGGAAGAGGGTCTGGATGCCAGCCAGCATGACGAGAAGTATACGCAGGGTACGCTGCTGGTGGCTACGCCCAAGGGGTTGGAAGAGCGTGAGATCGTGTAACTGACAACGAGCTTTTTTTATACAGGCCGGCGTAAGCCGGCCTTTTTTTATGCGTAATCTTGTAAAAAAAGACCATGGAAAACAAATGGAGCCTTTTCAAGCTGCGGGTCAATATCCGGCAGCCGCTGGATAAAGTGTACGCCGCCTGGGCGACTCCCGGGGGACTTGAGTCGTGGTTTCTGAGGAGGGCGGAGGTTGGCGTTCGGGAAGTGTCAGGTACTGCGGTCGTGCCGGGCTCGGATGTGTCGAGCCCTGCCGGGATCCACAGGTTGCCCGGAGAGTCCATGGAGGCGGGTGACCACTATACCTGGAACTGGCATGGCTATGCGGAGACGGCCGTGGCAAAGGGGAGGATCATTGCCGCCAATGGCGTCGATCATTTTGCTTTTACCTATTCGCTGGGTTGTCCCGTGAGCGTTAGCCTTTATCGTGAACTCGATGAGACGATCGTCGAACTTGTCGAAAGCGAGTTGCCGACGGATGAGGAGGCGATGCTGCGACATTATGTGGGGGATTTGAAGGGGTGGACCTTCTACCTTACTAATCTGAAGTCGGTGCTTGAAGGGGGGCCGGACCTGCGTAATCGCAAGGCGGAGTTGACGAATGTGATTACGGCTTAATTTTCTTCCTGTACACCGTCGGCGAACTGCCGAAGCGTTCGCGGAAGAGTCTGCTGAAGGTGGGCAGGCTTTCGAAGCCGGTTTGCAGGCCGATGGCGGAGATGGTTTCCTGCGTATTTTGGATTTGGAGGCGGGCGGCGTTCAGTCGGATGTTCGTGAGGAAACGGTGAGGAGTAACGCCATAGCAATCCCGGAACATCCGCAGAAAATGCTGTGCGTCTAGGGTGGCGACCGCCGCCATTTGCCTGAGGGTGATAGGCGAGGCGTAATTGGCTTCTATCCATTCTTTTGTTATCGACAACTGCTTGAACAGTTGTACCCGGGTCGTCTGCCGTTTTACGGGTAGTTGTGTCGTGGTCGTGACTGCAGCGCAGGCCTGTCCGAAGATATCCTCCAGGATGCCGCGGATCATGGCATCGGCCTTTAGTGCGGCGAAAGATGAGCAGTTATCGCGCATGGCAGCGAGGCTTTGCAAGCGTTGCCGTAAACTTTCCTGAAGCGGGTGGGCTCGTTCGAGCCAGCGCCAGTCTACGCCTTTTAGGTTTAGCAGTTCGGCCGCCAGCGCCGTATGGAAGTAGAGGAACAGTGGTTGTATGCCGGGTCTTGGCAAATGGACTTTCAGCCGGCTGCCTCGGTTGAGCAGCATGAAATGGCCTTGATCCAGGGTTTCCTTACGGTGGTTGATGGTATACCGGCCACTTCCTGACAGCATAGCGAGGATACCCATTCCCGGGATGTGTTCGGGGCAGGCATAAGGGGCCGTTATTATCTCGGTAAAAAGCATATGATCGGGGAAGACGAGGGGTAATCCGGCGGGTTTTCCGGCCGGTTTGCCGGCGGTTGTTGCGGTGGCTGTTCCCGCGGCCGAAAAAAGATCCGGGGGAGGAAGGTTTCGGACGATCATAGCCAATATTTTTAAAAGATGAAGATACTATCTTTGCCCCTCATCGCAGCATACCGAGATTTTATGATCACGCAACAAGTACTGGAGGAAGCAAGGAAACTGTGGGACTACCATCACATGCATCATACGCCGGCCAAGTCGGACTGTATCCTGGTCCTGGGCAGCCATGACCTGCGGGTGGCGGACAGGGCGGCCGAGCTGTACCTTGAAGGCTGGGCGCCTATCGTCCTGTTTTCCGGAGGCCTGGGTTATTTGACCAAGGGAATTTGGAAAGACCCGGAAGCCGATCAGTTTGCGCGTATCGCACTAGATCATGGGGTGCCGGCAGAGGCCATATTTATAGAGAATAAGTCGACGAATACGGGTGAGAATATTTTGTTTACGCGGCAGTTGCTGGAAGAGAAAGGCTTACATCCGCAGCGTTTCTTACTGGTGCAGAAGCCTTATATGGAGCGTCGGAGCTATGCCACTTTCAAAAAACAATGGCCGGGGATGGAATTGCTTGTCACCTCCCCGCAGATGGCCTTTGAAGACTATCCCAATGATGAGATACCGATGGAGCGCGTGATCAATGCCATGGTTGGCGACCTGCAGCGTATCCGGCTTTATCCTGCGAAGGGGTTTCAGATCCCGCAGGAGATTCCCGATACCGTTTGGGCGGCTTATGAGAAGCTCGTGGCCTGGGGGTTTACCCAGCATCTGGCGTCTTAGCCGGCATCTTCCGGCCGCTTGCGGGAGATTAGTAAACGATTAAGAAGAGATTAGAAGGACATTAATTAACAACGGGAGGCTTTGATTTTCGCCGGGAGCTGATGATCTTAGTGAGCATTAAACACACCTTCCTATGCGTATTTCGCTAACTCTTACCGTTCTTATCTTTTGCTGCATCCTGCATTGCACCGCACAGCGGTCTCTTAAAGACTCCCTGCAGTATTACAACCAACAGCTTACCCGGATGTACAGCCGGGTATGGGATTCCCTGGATCTGAACGATTCTGCCCGGTATTACCGCCAGCAGGTCAGAAGGGCCCAGGTTCGGTCCAGGAATTACGTGGCTTTCTCCTTTTTCTCCGGACTGGAAGCCGCCAACTACAACACGTTCAATGCCGCCATCGCCAAGGACGGTTTTGTTCCGATACGCGGGTCGCTTTTCCAGTTTGGCGGCGGGGCCAGTTTTCGAGGATTCAACGGGCTCATCCTCGATATGAATTTCATCGTCGCGGGTCTGGGCAGCAGCACGTACAGTGGCAGTGAAAGTATCCGAACCAGCAGCACGGAGACGCTTAATTTTCAGATAGGCTATGCTGTTATCAACACCGGTAAGTTCAGCTTCTACCCTTATGTGGGATTTGCCGAGCGTTTTTCCGTGCTAAACTATTCCACGCCGGATACGGCCAATCCCAATTATAACAGTATCGCGAGTCTCTTGCAAGGCGGTAAGAGCGTGAATGCTTATTCCGACGTTTTCTGCTACCAGGCCGGGGTGGGGGTCGATTGGATCATAGATCGGGTCAACAGCAATCGGAGCGGCGTTATCCTCTTTGCCAAATTTGGAACGGACCGCTCGTTTGGTAACGAGACCTATCCGATCGCAAACGTGACCTACGATCCTGGCATCCGTTATGGGGCATGGGTCGCGCAGTTAGGCTTTAAATTTTTCTTCCGGTCATAGATACCGCAGCTATAAATGAGCAGGCCTGCGAGAAGTGGAATGATGCCATCCATGCGGCTATCGTCCACATAGTGAAAGGTCTCAAATTGGACGATAAACGGCTTATGGCGCTGGAGGCGCAGACGAAGTCGTTGGAGGCGCAGACGCTAGGGTTGATGCTGGGTCTGGAAGTCCGGAAGCAACAAACAGAATTGCTTCGGGAGACATTGGAGCAACAGAAAAAGCAAAGCGAGCAATTCGAACAGACTGCCCGGGCGTTGAACCAGGTCGTCCATTCTCACGAGGCCCGCTTAAACGGGCACACGGCAAAGATCAAGGAGGACTTGAAGGGCCGTATTGGGTCGGCTAACGGGCTAATTAACTGGCTTATCGTTGTTAACGTACTGCTGATTTTCGTGGTCGCAGTCTTCGTCAATTTAGTCAATAATATCAATACACCTCATTAGGAAACCTTGCGCCGCCGGGTATTATTGTCTTTTTCTCTCATAATAACTTCTTACGAGTCCATTGGATTGTACCATGGTCCGGAGGTGGGAAAATTGAAGTTCGGTATAAAGGGCGCCGAATAACGGAATGCCGTCTCCTAAAAGGACTGGCGCCTGGGAAACAATGAGGCGGTCGATCAGGTCCGCATTCAGGAAACTTTGGATCACCTTCCCGCCGTCAATGTAGATACTGGAAAAGCCCTCCTTTGAAAGATGCGCTAATAATTCGGCGGGCGCCATCGAAACGATCGTGACCTTGTCTTGTAACGTGTGAGGAATGTGCTTGATGCTCGAGCTTAAAACAAACACTTTCTTGTCATATGGCCAGGAAGGAAAGGAAAGCACCTTTTCGTACGTGCGCCTGCCTATTACGATGGCGTCGATATTGCTTGTGAATTCCTGGTAGGAAGCGAATGCTTCTTCGCTGGCAAATTGGGTGAGCCATTCTATGTTCCCGTCCTTTTTTGCGATAAACCCGTCCAGGCTCGTGCCTATATAGACCGATGTCCTCATTTGAACACAATGTAAACTTTTCGGATGAGCAAATGCATCCGGACCTTTACAGGTACCTCAGCCATGTTTTTTCCCTGTGCCGCGCCTTGTAGCTTCCGTACCAGCGGCACAGCGGATAGAAGGCGAGGACGACGGCGGCCCAGACCAGGTATACGGCGCCGAGGGGGAGGCCCGCAGCTGCGGGTCTGCCGAACTTGAATGGGCCGAAGTCCATGCTGCTCCAGGGATATCCCTGGATCGTGACGATGAGCAGCATGAGCAGGTGGATGAGGTAGATATGGAGAACAAAGTAGAAGAGTGGCACCCGGCCGTAGACGAGTAGGAAGCGGGTAAAAGCGTTGTCCCTGCCCTCGGCTGCCGATAAGATGAGCATCAGGATACCCAGGGTCGCCAGGCTAAAGAGCAAAGAAGGCGGATACTTGTCGAGGTTCATAAACGACAAGAGGGTGAAGGCGGCGCTTTTTTGGTGCGCCCAGGGAACGGGGTCGCCATACCAGTTGCCCAGCCGCAGCAACACGAAGAGCGCCAGGGGGGCAAGGCCGAGACGCAGAAAGAGGACCCTCCGTTTCTCGATAGGCAGGGTGAACAGTCGCCCGGCGCAAAAGCCCGCCAGCATGATCCCTAGCCAGGGCAGGACGGGATAGGCGATGACCAGCAGCCGGCCGGACGCGAGCGGAAACGCGCCTGGACCGAAGAGCAGGGAGCCTGCAAAACCCAGCACCGGATTGGTGGGCATCGGGATACCGACGATCAGGTCATGACCGAAAAAGAGCAGGCAGGCAATCGCCAGTATGATTGTCGGCGACAGCCGCGACAGCAAGGAAACCAGGATCAGGCCGGAGCCGATGGTGGCGATGACTTCGAATAAGAAGAGCCTGAAACGGAGATCGAATGAAAGCCCGAAGTTGACAAGTGTGAATTCGATCGCGATAAGCACGAGGCCCCTGGTCAGGAGGAAACGGCGGCGGGTTCGCAGGACGGATGGAGGCGGCGCCCCGGATGCGAAGTCCCCATTCAGCGAGAGACAGGCCGACATCCCCGAAAGGAATACGAAAGTAGGCGCACAGCAATGGGTGATCCAGCGCGTAAAAAAAAGGACCGGCGTGGTCGTCGTCAGGTCGGTCGGGCTTTGTGCGGCATGGATGTGGAGATAGTCACGCGTATGGTCCAGGGCCATGATGACCATGACCAGGCCGCGGGCGATGTCTATGGAGGGGATCCTTTTCATTTGTTTTCGGACTGACACAAAATAAACCGGATCGCAGGAAAGCCCAAGCCGCCCTTCGGCGAAGGGCTATTTTTTCGACGAATGGTATGATCTTGTCGACTACTGACCGGCGGTCCGCCTATTGGGTGGGCGCTCTGGCTACTGAACGAGCCGCCGGTATACTTCCGTGCGGTTGGCCCTGGAAATGGGGATGATCTTGTGGCCGATATGGGCGCAGTGCTCACTGATCCTGTCGACCTTTCCGATGGAAATGGTATAGGATCGGTGCACGCGGATAAATTGATCGTCAGGCAATCGGGCCGAAATATCCGCGAGCGGCTGGTGCACGATAAACGTTTTTGTTGTCGTCACTACCCGCACGTAGTCTCTCAGGCTTTCTATGTATAACAGATCGACGGTGTCGATGCGGACCCATTGCTGGCCCGCCTTGAGGAACAACGAGGTTTTGTCACTGCTGTCCCCGGGTTGTTGCATCGTCCGCATGGCCTTTTCCATCGTCTGGAGAAAACGAGGGAAGGAGAAGGGTTTGACCAGGTAATCCAATACTTCCCACTCGAACCCTTCCACTGCATAATCCCGGTAGGCAGTGGTAATGACCACCAGTGGGCGTTGCGGCATGCTTTTTAACAGGTCGAAGCCCGTGAGCTGCGGCATTTCGATGTCCAGGAACAACAGGTCGAATTCCTGTCCCTGCAGCACTTGAAAGGCTTCGATGCCGTTGTCGCAGGTATGAAGGTTTTGGATGTTCAATTCCTGCAGGTAGCGGACAACCACGTCTATGGCCAGGGGCTCATCATCTACTATGAGGCATCGGAGGTCCTTCATGATAGCGGAATTTTTAAGTTAGCCTGGAAGCGGTTGGTAGTTTCGGCAGTGTGTAGATGGTATTTGGGCCCATAGAGTAAGTCCAGCCTGCGGATCACGTTTCGCAGGCCTATCCCGTTTTTTTCTTGTGTGGTCTGGTTGCAATTGATGGGGTTATCGGTATAGAACAGGAGATCGGTTTTGTTTACTTGCAGGGAGAACCTGATCGCGTCATTGCCAGTAACCCGGGACATGCCGTGTTTGAAGCTGTTCTCTACAAGTGTCAGCAGAATAAGGGGTGGGATTTGCGCGAGGCTGTCGGCGAGGCCGATCTTTTCAAAGTCGACAGTCAGTCGGTTGCCGAAGCGTAATTTTTCAAGCGAGATATAGTTTTCCAGGATGCTGACCTCCTTGTCGAGCGGAACCAGGGCAGCACCGGAATCATAGAGCATATAACTCATAAGGCTCGAAAGCTTTAATACCACCTCAGGCGCCAGATCGGATTTTTGCAGCGTCAGCGAATAGAGATTGTTCAGGGTGTTGAAGAAGAAATGCGGGTTCATCTGCGATTTGAGGAAAGCCAGCTCGGTAGCGACCTGTTGCTTTTCGATCTCCTGCAGTTGTTGTCGTTGGATGATCCAGTCCTTCAGGAACTTGAATGCGGTGGCCAGCCCGAGCAGGTAGATGCCATTGAGGATGCGGGTGGCGAAGTTCGGGCCATTGAAATCGCTTGAGTAAGCGAAAATGGGCGAGCCCGCCCGTGCATAGAGTCGATGCAGAAAGATATTCAGCGCTGAGAGGAGGATAAGGCAGGTCAACAGGGCGATGATGTAGAGCCCCCATTGTTTGCGTATCAGTCCAAGGCGGGTAAGCAAATAGAAGTTCGCATAGACCAGGAGCATGTCCGGAGGAACGAGGGTGAGCAGCTGCCAGTAAAAACGCGGCTCATAGATCTGGTGGATGCTGAGGGAGATCAACGCGGCAAAAATATAATAGCCTACCCAGAACAGCGAATGATAGACCCAGGGGTTCGCGAGCAGTTTATGAGTGTTTGAGTTTGACAAACCACATGATTTGACCGGTAAATATATAACTTTGGTTTATGATAACCCGCAGCATTGTTATTGGCCTGTTCCTTTTCGCTTGCGTACAAGAGGGCATTAGCCAGGGCTTTCTCAAAGCCAAAGGAAAATTGATCGTCAACGAAAAAGGCGAGCAGGTCATCCTCCGCGGAATGGGTCTTGGCGGCTGGATGTTACAGGAAGGCTATATGTTAAAGCTGGGGCCGGTGGGTCCTCAATACCGGATCAGGGAAAGGATCACCGACCTGGTTGGGCCCGATAGCGCCGCAGCGTTCTATGATTCCTGGCTGGCCAATCAAACACGAAAGATCGATATCGATTCGACGGCGGCCTGGGGTTTTAACTCGGTCCGGCTGCCGATGCATTACCATTTGTATACGCTGCCCATCGATGAAGAACCCGTCGCCGGCAAGAACACCTGGCTTGAAAAGGGCTTTGCCCTGACAGACAGCCTGCTTGCATGGTGCAAGGCCAATCATATGTGGCTTATACTGGACCTCCATGCCACTCCCGGCGGTCAGGGGAACGACCTGAATATTTCCGATCGCAATCCGGCCAAGCCATCCTTGTGGGAGAGCGCGGCCAATCGCGCGAAGATGATCGCGTTGTGGCGCAAGCTGGCCGAACGCTATGCCAACGAGCCCTGGATCGGCGGCTATGATATCATCAATGAGCCCAACTGGGGTTTTAGCGATACCGCGGACAGGAATGGATTGAAAGAGACGACAAATGCACCGCTGCGTCAGCTGATGATGGACATCACCGCGGCCATCCGGGCCGTGGACAAACGGCATATCATCATCATCGAGGGCAATGGATGGGGCAACAATTACCGCGGTGTGCTGCCGCCCTGGGATGACAATATGGTGCTGAGTTTTCACAAATACTGGAACCCCAATACGGACGATGCCATTCGTGGTCCGTTGCAATTGCGGGAGCAATATAATATTCCCCTATGGCTGGGCGAGTCGGGGGAGAATGACAATGTATGGTACAGGGACTGTATCAAATTGGTGGAAGGCCATGATATCGGCTGGTCCTGGTGGCCGCTGAAAAAGATCGGCACCAACAACCCCCTCGAGGTTCCTATGACTCCGCAATATCAACGGCTGGTAGACTATTTTACCGGGAAAGGTCCGCGGCCCACAGCGCCAGAGGCGGAAGAGGGGTTACACAGTCTGCTGCTATGCGTGCGCGAGGAGAATAATATCTATCATAAGGAAGTGACTAATGCCCTATTTGGGCGATAACCATTGTTGTAATTGCTGGGTGCCACTGATCAGCTTCTTGAGGTCATCGTCGGTATTTGGCCAGACGAAGTCGTGCCGCCTGAAAGTGTGTTTGATCATGGTATCCGCTTTGTGGCAATCGGTGGAGTCAAAGAAAAAGGACTTCCATTCCGCGGGCAGGTCGGTATAATGTTTGAGACCGAAACCATTGCCATAGATCTTTAATGGGGTCGGGGTCGCTTTAACATCGATGATGCCATCCTCATTTTTCTGCGCCCATACGAAATAGGTTTCCCAGAAACGGCAATGTTCGAAAAGCCGTTGCCGGATCTCCGAATCGCTCTCGCTATGCGTAGCCGGAAGGCGCCACTGGTTGCAATATTTGGAGAAGGGGTCTTTCTCCGGGTTCGAGGATGGTCTGGAGTGGACACGAAAATGACCAAGTCTGCCGCCATCCAGCAACACATCCAATTCTTTTGGTGTCAGAAGCTTTATCTGGTAGATATAGGTCCTGTGCCGTTGGTTGGTCAAATACAGCCGTTGGTCTTTTATCATCCAGGAGCCGTAGTCGAAGTGACCGAAATCCTGCGTGTAAGTGCCATCGGAGACCAGTTCGAGAAAACTTACGGGGGTAAGCAATGTGTCGGCTGCCGCCATTCCGTCGGCGACCGGCATATAGAAGTACAGTCCCGTTCCGGGTGTGTAGGGACGAAAACACCCTCCTGCGGCAGCAAGCAGGAGGATCAGGCAGCAGTAGAGGGGTTTCTTCACGCAGCAAGTTTTAAGGTCCGGGAAGCTCGGTATCGGCGGGTTTCGCGGACTGTTCAGCAAGATAATGATAAATCGCTTCCTGTGAACGGACAGCTTTTACTGCATCGGGTTTTGCCGCGGGCGGCATGTCGGTGTCGGGGTTCTCGTTAGCGGCGTCGATGGGTGTCGCGGCCACGTTGTCCGCCAGCTGGAGGCGGATCAGCTGGGTTATCTCTGCTTTAAGGCGCGAGTCGTACAGGGGAAAACAGACTTCGATGCGGCGGTAGACGTTCCGGTTCATCCAGTCCGAAGATCCAAGGAAGACCTCATCCTGTCCGTCGTTGTGAAAAATAAAGACCCGGCCGTGCTCGAGGTAACGGTCCACGATCCGGCTGATGCTGATGTTCTCGCTCATCCCGGCGACCCCCGGTATGCAGCAGCAGATACCTCTCACCAACAGCTGTATGCGGACGCCGGCCTGCGATGCCTCATAGAGCCGGGAGATCAGTTTCTGCTCTTCGAGGTTATTCATCTTTATGATGATGGAAGCGGGTCTTCCATCCCGGGCATGTGCTATTTCGCGGTCTATGAGGGAAAGGAAACGTTCCTGCAGGTTGAACTGGGCCACCAGCAGGTGGTGGAAGGGTATCTTCTCGGATTTGCGGGGATCCTTTCCTCTGCTGAGACAGATAAATAACAGTTCCAACTCGCGCATGAGGTCGTGCTGACCGGTGAGCAGGATATGGTCGGTATAGAAATGTGCCGTGTTCTCGTTGAAATTGCCGGTAGCCAGCAGGCCATAATAGTGGACGCGGCCGCCGACCATTTGTTTGACGAGCGCGATCTTCGCGTGTACCTTGAGGCCTGGTATGCTATAGATGATCTTCACTCCTGCTTCTTTCATCTTTCTTGCCCAGCGAAGGTTGTTGGCCTCATCGAACCGGGCTTTAAGCTCTACGAAGACCGTTACTTTTTTGCCATTACGGCTGGCGCTCATAAGGGCGTGCACTATGCGTGAATCTTTCGCCACGCGGTAAAGGGTCACGTAGATCTCCTCCACCTGGGGATCGATAGCCGCTTCGTTGAAAAAGCGAAGCACCGTGTCATAGCTGTGATAGGGGACGTGAAGCAGCAGGTCCCTTTTCGCGATCGTTTGCAGGATGCTGGAGTTCTTACCGTTGATGCTGGGTACGGCGGGCCAGGGCTGATAGGCGAGGGTCGGGTCTTTTAAGGGAAAGCCGGCCAGGTCTCGCAGGTTATGATAGCGGCCGCCTTCGATGACGGAGGCCTTCTCCAGGTTGAGCTGTGTAATGAGGGTCTCCAGGATACGCAGTGGGATCCCGGGTTCATAGAGGAACCGGGTCGCGAGACCGGCGTCTCTTTTTGCGAGTTTCTTTTCGATCTTTTCGGCGAGCCCGCCCTGGTATTCGTCTTCGAGGTCCAACTCGGCATCTCTTGTGATCTTGAAGCTATAGGCGCCGCTGACGGCGGCCCCGGGAAAGAGAAGACCCAGGTTGTCCCGGATGATATCGTCGATAAACAGGATCTGCCGCTGGCCATTGACCTCGGTGGTATAGAAACGAGGCAGGCTATCAGAAGGGATGTTCACGATCACCGCCTGCTCTGCCGGACTATCCTGGTTGAGGATGATCAGAAAATACAAGCCGTCGTTCTCCGGAAAGAAACTGCGGCCAGACCTGCCAAGGGCCACGGGGGTCAGGAAGGCCATGACCTGCGTGAGGAAATAGCCGTTGACGGCTTTGCTTACCGCGGGGGACAAAGGAGTGTGGTAAAGGAAATGGATGCCCTGTGCCGCGAGGGCGGGCAGGATCTCGCTCGTGAACAGTTGCCCGAACCGTTCGAGCTGGTGGTTTAGCCTGGATGAAATTTTTGTTAAGAGTTGGATGCCGTTTGTAGAAATGTATGTTTCTCTTGTCTGTTTTATCTTTTGCAGCGCTGCTACGGCTGGAACGCGAACGCGGTAGAATTCGTCGAGATTGGAGCTGTAAACGGAGAGAAAGAAAACCCGCTCCAATAGTGGAGTGCCCGTCCTTGCTGCTTCTTCGAGGACGCGGTAGTTGAATGTGAGCCAGCTGAGATCGCGATCGAAATAAGAATAGTCGGTCATAGATTTGCAAAATAGGTTTTTTTTAAATTCATTCGACACGCTATAAAATGAGGCGACCCGGCCGATGCCGGGTCGCTCTTAAAAAAAACCCCTGCCTGTTGTAATCGCCTGCCGTCTGATTGTTTCCGAGTGCCTGCCGGAAATGTGTCTTTATATTGAGTGTTAAATTCTATATGCAATTTACAACCGTAATCCACCAAAGTCAATGTACAGATCATAGTAGTTTCTGTACAAATCACGACATCATTACGTGCGTACTCTTACATACTTTGCCTTGACGGGATGCATCTTCTTGTACAAGACGTCGATCTGCTCGCAGAAGTTCTTAACGGTGACGCGCCCTTCTAATTTTTCTCCGTTGATAAAGAAGGTCGGGGCCTCTTTGATGCCCAGCTTCAACCCGGTTGCCAGGTCACCCTGCACATACTGGCCATAGCGACCGGTTACCAGCGCGTCGAGGAAATGCAATCCACCGATTCCAAGTTCCCGGGCATAACAGGTAAGGCTGGCGGCGCCTAAGTTTCTGCGATTGTGCAATAGCAGGTCGTGCATCTGTGGGAATTTTCCGACCTGGGCCGCGGCTACTGCAGCTTCGGCTGCTTTATGCGCCCTTTGGTGGATACGGGTCTGTGGGAAATGGCGGTAGTTGAAATTGACCATACCGGGGTAGCGTTGCAGTACTTCGCGTACGATGAGGTCGTTGTGCAGTGCTGTCTCGCATTCGTAGTCGCCGTATTCGGTCAGCGTCAAGGGAGCTTGGGGATGGCCAATCAACACGTCTTTCGGCAGGATGACAGGGGCATCTTTTTTGTAGGTCATAATCATGGCTTACCGGTTTTGATTAACTGAAATGATGGATCGTTTCTTTTTTGAAGTCGGTGAAATTCTTGCCGTATACGGTCTTGAAGAATTTGCTGAAGTGTGCGATGTCTTCGAAGCCCAGGTAATAGGCAATCTCTTTCATGCTGGTATCGGAATAAGCTGCTCTGCGTTTGGCTTCGAGCACGACCCGCTGGCGGATATGATAGCCGGCGGAATAACCTGATATTTTCTTGACGATCTCGTTGAGGTAATTCGGCGTTACCGATAGTTCGCTCGCGTAGTCCTTTACCAATTTCCAGTTCATGTATTTCTTTTCCACCAGGGCGATGAAGTTCTTGACCAGCCTGACGTTCTTGGTCTGTACCGACACCTGCATCGCGCCGTCGAATTGCCTTGCCAGATAGATGAGGAAGATGCTGGTGTACCTTCTGATGATCTCGGTGCGTAGCAGATAGACGTTGTACAACTCCTTATATAATCTCCGGATGATCTCCTCGATCTCGTCGGCTGTCTCGGTCGCTATTCTGATGCCGGGTGAATGCATCAGCAGGTGGAAAAGACCCGACCGGTACAGCAGATCGAAATCGTCGTTGCCGGAATTGAGAAGGTATTCAGGGAAGGAGATGAGGAAGCCCTGGGCTTCGTCGTCTATTTCAAGTTGATGCAACTGACCGGGGATGATGCAATACAGCGTATTGTTGCCCATCTTATACCGCTTTAGATCGATATCAAGGCTGCCGTTGCCGTTCCTGATCCAGACGATCTCGATGTGCTGGTGCCGATGGGGCATCTGGTGTTGCTCGGCTCTGTGCTCACGTAGTCCCTGCAAAGTTTGGATTTCAAGCGGGATCTCTTGATCTTTACAAACAGGGGTAATAGCAGTTGTTGTCATTGGCATATGATAAGTATTATGGAATAGTGTCTACGTTTCCAATTGCATGCCAAGGTATAAATCAATGATAATTAAATGATTGTAGCGCATCAACAAAAAGGAGATTACGATATATCGCTTTTTCACCGAATTAAATCGAAATATCGTCGCCTGTATTTTCATCAAAGTCTATTCGAGCTGTGTAGTTGTGTGATCGGTTCTTCGCGCGGCCTCATAAGTGTTGTCCGGATCATGATAACACTGGTCATTATACCGGCGGCCGGATTGGCACAATCGGGATTGCAGCGGCTGGATGAGCGGATCCTGGAAGATCTTGCCGCGAGCCGCACAGCAGGACAGACAAGGCTTTGGCGGTTCGTGAGCGATGCCAATAATTATGTCAATGCCGGTATTCCTGTCGGCGTGTTGGTCGACGGGCTGATCCGGAATGATGACCGGACAAAACGGAATGGTCTGTACATGGCGGCGAGCACAGCGACCACCTATCTGCTCAATCTGGCGATCAAGCAACTGGTCAAAAGGCGCCGGCCTTTCATCACCGATACGCGGCTGGTGCCGGTCTATCGTCCGGGCGAGTATTCTTTTCCTTCCGGTCACACGTCATCCGTTTTTAGTGCGATGACTTCTCTGTCGCGAGCCTATCCCAAGTGGTATGTCATCGCGCCTTCGTTCCTATGGGCTACCGGGGTCGGTTATTCCAGGATGTATTTGGGTGTACACTATCCTACCGATGTGACGGCGGGCGCCGTCCTGGGTGCGGGAACGGCATTTGCAATGGGTTTTTTGCGCCCGTGAGCGTAGATTCGTGTTAATTAGCAAAATGAAAGGTAATGGCAAGGACTTATGTGATCGGTGATATTCATGGAGCATTCAAAGCATTGGAACAGGTTATCATGCGGGTCACTCCGCGAAGGGATGACAGGCTGATCTTTTTGGGGGATTATGTAGATGGCTGGTCGCAATCCAGGCAGGTGATCGAGTACCTGATGGAATTGGACAATAACTATGACTGTGTCTTTATAAAGGGGAATCATGATGCCTGGTGTGAGGAATGGCTAACAGGGTGGGGCGCGGGCAGCGATTGGTTGTTCCATGGCGGTGCTGCCACTGTAGCCAGCTACGCGGGGATTGCCCCTGCTGATCTAAGCAGGCACCTTGCTTTTTTTGACCGGATGCTTCCTTATTATGAAGACGGCGATGGACGTCTTTTTATTCATGCCGGTTTCTCTTCCATGCATGGACCTGCGGCGGAACATTTCAATAGTAATTATTTCTGGGACCGGACGCTGTGGGAGACAGCGCTTGCAGCAGATGACCGAATCCCGCCCGACAGTCTGTTCTATCCGCGGAGGTTGCTGTTGTACCAGGAGATCTACATTGGTCATACGCCGACGACCAATTATGGATTGGATCTGCCCATGCAACGTTGCAATGTGTGGAATGTCGATACCGGTGCTGCTTTTACGGGAAGGGTGACTGTGATCGATGTGGGTACCAAAAAATTTGTGCAAAGCGATACGGTGCAGCTGTTGTATCCCGGCGAGTCTGGGAGGAATAAATAGTTCCCTGGTTGGTTGCCTTCTGGGGGTAGCTACCACTAACAGGGTAAGTATATATACGCAAAAGTGGTATTATTCAGGGTTTAACGTATTATAAATTACACGTAAGTGGTATTGCGCCGCCGTTAGGATGCAGGTAGATTTGCAATGAACAATATCATGCAAATCTAAAAACGAAAACTATGGTACGTGCAGCATTCCTTCTTCTGATCCCCATCTTTTTTATCGTATCCTGTCAGAAAGGCGACACGGGTCCTGCAGGTGCGACGGGCACCACCGGCGCAACGGGGGCGGCAGGTCCGCAAGGGCCGACGGGTTCGGCGAATGTGATCTATTCAGATTGGTTTACGCCGGACGCCTATGTCAAGGACACGGTGTTTGGCACCTGGGGGTTTTATTATGATAGTGCGGTGGCTGCGATCACACAACCGATCCTCGATAGCGGCACGGTCATCACCTTCGGAAAGTTGGACGGTTATGTTACGTCAATATGGCCGACGAACCAGGTGGAGGCTTTGCCGATCGTTATTACTTACATGGATGGGGCGACAGCCGATATCGATACCTGGTCCGCTTTGCTGACGCCGGGAAACCTGCGGATCCAGTTACAGAGCAGCCTCAACGCCTATGGCGGCATCTCCAATGCGCACCAATTCCGGTATGTGATCATCCCCGGAGGAGTGAAGACGAATGCTTCCGTACAGCCGGGAGTGGTTACTTCCAATGGAAAAAGACTTGATCAGGGAAGCGTCAATGCCGTGGTGCAGAACTACAAGAATATGAGCTATGCTGATATATGTCAGCATTTGAACATACCCGAATGATCTGAAAAGTGGCAATAGAAAAGGGCCCGGTCGGAAGCCGGGCCCTTGTGCATCAGGTGATGTCTACGTATTTTTTGTTGGCTTCGTTGTAACGGTCACCGACATCCGGGAATTTTTTCAACAATGCTTCGATCGCGGTGAAATCGGCGGCATTCAGTTGGATGTCTACGGCGCCTGCGTTCTCCAACAGGTATTGGCGGCGTTTGGTACCCGGGATAGGAATGATGTATTTGCCCTGGGCCAGTACCCAGGCCAGGGCCAGTTGTGCGGGTGTGCAACCTTTGGCGGCGGCGAACCCGGCGAAACCGGCAGCCAGTTGCCTGTTGTTGTCGGCATGTTCCTGTTGATAGCGGGGCAGGGTGCGGCGAAAATCTTTTTCCCCAAGGCTGGCGAAGTCCAGCGTATTGGTCATCAGTCCGCGGGCGAGCGGGCTAAAAGGAATGAAGGAGATATTCAGTTCCTGGCAAAGGGGTAGTATTTCATTTTCCACGTCACGGGTCAGCAGCGAGTATTCGCTTTGCAAAGCACTGATCGGATGGATGGCATGCGCACGGCGGATGGAATTGGGCGAGGCTTCGGAGAGGCCGAGATAGCGGACCTTGCCTTCTTTTACCAGGCCTGCCATGGCGCCGACCATCTCTTCCACGGGGACGTTCGGGTCGATGCGATGGGCATAATAAAGGTCGATGGTGTCGGTGCGCAGGCGGCGAAGACTTGCCTCGACTGCTTCTTTCATGTGGGCCGGTGAACCGTCGAATCCGCCCATTTTGGCATCGGCATAGGAAAGGAAACCGAATTTTGTGGCCAGGAAGATCTTTTTCCGGTTGGGCACGAGGACCTTGGAGATAAGCTCTTCGTTGGCGCCGTCGCCGTAAATGTCTGCGGTGTCCCAGAAATTGATCCCGATCCCGATCGCTTTTTCCAGGGTGGCGATGGATTCGGGGTCGTCGGGTTCGCCGTAGGCGTGGCTCATACTCATGCAGCCCAGGCCGATGGCTGATAATTTTACGTCGGTTTTGCCAAGTGTTCTATATTGCATATAATATGGATGATTTCATTATAAATGTCGGTAAAGTCGAAGAATTCCAGATGACAAAAGATGTCCCCGCGCTCGACGAACTCTTTCAACGGGCCAAACGCGTGTTGGTAGGTGGGGGTGTGGTGGTGTTGGTGCGGGAGTTGAGAAACGGCGACTCCTATAGGTTTGAGGAGTTTACTAATCTGGACGATTTTGAGACGTACCGGAAGAATGTGTACAAATATCTCGGATGAAAGTTGGGATCACAAGAAAAATGAGATGCGTACCACAAATTAAGCCTTACGGCTTATGAAATTTGATGCCCGGGATGAAATCAAAATCCTTCTTATTTTCTGTAAATAAAGGCACACCTTGGTTAATGGGTGTAGCGGCAATTAGCGCATCGGGTATTTTAATGTGATGATTAAAGGAATAGCTTAAAACAATCCCTTTGAATTCCCTTGATATATCGGTATCAAGATCTATAAGGGTCAGTTGTTCGAAAAATGTTTTGATGGAGGAGAGTTTTGCTTTCGGAGTGCCATAAATGATCTCGGCATAGGTAATGATACTGAATGCTATTTTGTCGTTTCCTATTTTATCTAACGCGGCTTTGATATTTGCCTTTCCCCTAAATAAATGGATAAATATATTTGTATCACAAAGTATTATTTCGTTCTTTGCCATGCTTTTTCCCGTATTTTCCCAAGTGTAATATCCTCTTCTTTCCATATCCCGAAAACTTCATCCAGAGGATTTTTTTTCTCAACTGCAATGTTAATCTTAAAATCTTTTTCTATTTTGGTCTCGAGTTTATTGACATCATTAGTTTTAACATAAAAAAGGTAGTACATATTATTTTTATCGTTAAAATATACAATATCGGGTTTTGGGCCATGGGCCACTCTATTCCTTTCTTCCCTAAGATAATTTGCTAGCAACAGTAAAAAACTGGCATATAGGGTATTATTAATACTGTGAACGACATTAATTCTTAATTGAAAAGGGTCCTGCCCCAGCTTGATTTTTTTATTTTTCAGCATGCCTGATAAGGAGTCCAGCCGTTGGTCCTTTTCCAGATCAAGTTCTATTGTTTTCATGTAATTCTCTCTTTAAAAGTGAAAATACTTTGTTCCATCTAAGGAAACAAGTACAATGTTAGCTAAAGCAAAAATAGTCAAATTTACTAAATTCATTGGGGATTAGAAGTTCTTTTCGGACTTGCAAATTGGGCTATGCAGAATGGCGTTGGTTAAAATTGGGCCTCCGAATATGACCGGGCACTTATAAAAAGAACAGGTCGTCCTTGGATGACCAGGCGTCAAACAAAAGAGGTCGTCTGGCGACGACGGGGGCTTAAAATGCAAACAGACTGTCTTTCGACAGCCTGCGCCTGACCAATGTCAGCAGATTATTTTTTGGAGCAACCCGGTTAAGCGAAATTAACCGAAGGTTTCCATGATTTATCTGTATTTAGCATGAATACCTCCTTTTTTTTGGTGAATGATAGGTATAAAGTTACTGAAAAATTTACAATTGGTGCTTGGGTTCGAGATTTTCTTTTATCCGAACGACATGTTTTTCCGGTAGCCGGATGGCGGGTATGAGCGCAAGTGCGATGACAAAGGCTGAGATAAGGAATCCGTCCTGCAGGGCAAAATGTTCTGCTGTCCCGGCGTTATACTGTTTAGATAAATAGTGCGCATAGATGAACTGGTGGATCACGCCGAAGATGGCGATGCCGACGGAGCCGCCCAATTGTTGTAGCAGGCTGTTCATGGAGGTGGCCGTAGCCGTCTGTTCCCGGGTAACGGAATTTAACAGGGCTGTAGATACCGGGGCGACGAGCAGGCTCATGCCAAGTCCCCTTGCCATCATCAGCACTAGGATCCAGACGATAGCGGTGCCGACGTTAATGCGTGAGAAGCCGAAAAAGCTGATGGCTACGATCATAATGCCGATCACGGAAACGCTACGGATCAGGCCCTGATCTGCTTTTTTGCCTGCATAGGGTCGGG
>Ga0302315_10002031_pt1 | contig 19657 bp, 19 predicted proteins | sample III_Palsa_N3_1_FD_200532 | JGI IMG/M metagenome (GOLD analysis project Ga0302315, IMG submission 200532) | Peat permafrost microbial communities from Stordalen Mire near Abisko, Sweden - III_Palsa_N3_1 | ecosystem: Environmental > Terrestrial > Soil > Palsa > Peat permafrost | place: Sweden...
TTGCTCAAGGCGCTCCTTCAATTCTTCGGCATCGGTACCCAGTGCCTGTGCCAACTGCGGAATCCGGTCTTCGTTCTCGAGTACTTCAGACGGGTTGGCCCAGATCGACATCACCGGCGTGGATACCGCCAGCGGCTCGCCGTTGCGATCGAAAATCGTCCCACGCGAAACCGGAATCGGCATCTCGCGCAAAAATCGTGCATCACCCTGACGCTGATAGAACTGCTTGCCGACCACCTGCAGATCGAAAGCACGGGCCATCAGCCCAAGCGACGCAAGCCCGAGCAGGCTGACCACCACGGTCATGCGTTTGCTGGCGCTAGGGCCGGCACTATGCCGACGGCCCTGTCGCGATGGTGGGTTTGGCTTGCGCGTAACCATCAGTGCAGCAACCGGATGTCTTGCGGGCGCGGATTGACCATGCCTAGCTTTTGACGCGCTTGGTCGTCAATACGGCGTGGCTCGGCGTACGTGGCCTGCTCCAGTTCAAGCTTGCCGTATTCGATGTTCAGCTCATCGCGCTGGTTCTGCAGGGTCGTGAGAATGACGAACAGCACGCGGCTCTCGTGGCGCGTCCACACCACGCCGAGCGCGCTGGCCAGCACGGCCGCGAGCAGGATCAGCATGATGAGTGCGCCGATCGCCTTCATGCATGGCCCTCGACTGACAGCTTTTGCTCGGAAAGCTTTTCCGCCACACGCAGCACCGCAGAACGCGAACGCGGATTCACGGCAATTTCGGCGTCGGAAGGAAACTGCGCCTTGCCGATCGCAACCAGTCGCGCGGCAGTGACAGCAACCGGCGGCCCGCGTCGACTGTTCTGCACGCGACCGGACTGATCGCGGATGAACATTTTCACCGCACGATCTTCCAGCGAATGGAAGCTGATCACCGACAGACGACCACCCGGACGCAGCCGTTCCAACGCCGCGTTCAAGCCCTGCTGCAGCGAATCCAGCTCGCCGTTGACATGAATGCGCAGCGCCTGAAAGCTGCGTGTGGCCGGATGCTTGCCCGGCTCACGTCGGCCGACGATGCGCTCGATCAGTGACGCCAGCTGACCGGTGCGGGTGAACGGCTTGGCATCACGATCTTCAACGATCGCCCGCGCGATGCGGCGACTGTGGCGCTCTTCGCCAAACGTCCACAGCACGTCGGCAATTTCACGATCGGTCGCGCTGGCAAGGAAGTCGGCCGCGCTTTCGCCTTGCGTGGTGTCCATGCGCATATCCAGCGGCGCATCGGTCATGAAGCTGAAGCCGCGCTCGGCCTCGTCCAACTGCGGCGACGACACCCCCAGATCCAGCAGAATGCCATCGAGGCCTGCGGCGGTTTCGTCCCATTCGGCCATGGTGGAAAAATTGGCGTGGCGAATCGATACGCGCGGATCGACAGCGAACTCGGCCTGGGCGGCGGCAATCGCCTGCGGATCACGGTCCATCAGCAACAACCGACCGCTGGCGTCGAGGCGCGACAGCACGGCGCGAGCGTGGCCGCCGCGTCCGAATGTACCATCGAGATAGCGCCCTCCAGACTGCACAGACAGTCCCTCCACCGCTTCATCCAGCATCACCGGGATGTGCCGCAATTGCTGCTCGGCCATGTGCACTCCCGCTCCCATCCTGCGTCTGTTGCTGCACCCGGTTAAAGGCGCAGATCTGCCATCTGTTCGGTAATTTCGTCCTCGCCAATGGTTTGGCGAATCTTGGCGAGATGCGCCTGTTCGCTCCAAAGCTCGAATTTGTTGCCCATGCCCAGCAGCACAGCTTTTTTCTCGATGCCCGCCGCCGCACGCTGACTGGCCGGGAGCAGAATTCGCGCCGCACCATCCGGCTCGACTTCGGTCGCCGCACCCACCAGCTTCATCTGCATATCGCGATGCGCCGCCTTGACCTTGGGCAACGCATTCACCTGATCGCGCACCTGCTCCCACTCCGCGTACGGAAACAGCCACAGGCAGCCCGACTCGAAGGGGTTGTAGGTGATCACCAGCCGATTCGCGCACTCGCCCGCAACCTGCTCCCGATAGGATGTCGGGATGGCCAGGCGGCCCTTGTCGTCGACAGTGATGGCGGTTTCGCCTTGGAACACGATGCACAGACTCCACTAAAACCCACGATTTCACACGTGAACCCACGATAGTCTCGCCACATGAGACTGTCAAGGAAATTTCGCTTGTGAATCAAGGAGAAAGGCGAGATTGTGTTCGTATTTCCAGCGCTTTCTCACAAACCTATGCAAGGTGCTTGAATACGCAAGTTTTTTTGTGAAACAGGCAAAGCTTGCGGCAACGCGATAGCAGCCCATTCGATGGCATTCGGGTTCAACCCGATGAATCGGCGTTCATGCCCAGCCGATCCCACGCATCACCACCGGTGCGGCTAATGCCGTACCGGTGGTGAAACACGCTTTGAAGAGGTGGAGTCGGCCTGTAAGCCGGGTTCTGTACGTCTTGCGACGCGACAGTCATTCCTCTCGGCCAGACGTCACCGTCTGGCTCCAGCAACCTACCCGGGAACAACGCGGGCCGCGTTATCGTTCCCCTATTTGGTCTTGCTCCGAGTGGGGTTTACCGTGCCACGCGACGTTAGCCCCGCGTGCGGTGCGCTCTTACCGCACCCTTTCACCCTTACCACGCACATCCGAAGATGCCGTTCGGCGGTCTGCTCTCTGTTGCACTGGCCGTCAGCTCACGCTGCCCAGGGGTTACCTGGCACTCTGCCCTGTGGAGCCCGGACTTTCCTCGATACGCTTGCGCGCGACGCGACTGTCCGGCCGACTCCGTGTGGAAGTATAGGGGAAGCGACACGCTGACAGAGCCGCGTAGGTTGGCGGCGAGCGCCAGCGAACCCCAACGAAACTCCACCTTCATCGAAAATGTTGGGGTTCGCTGCGCTCACCGCCAACCTACGCGCCAGTTCGTGGTTCCGCGCATTCGTTACTCCTCATTCCCCGGCTGATAAAGCAGCTTTCGCGGCGCACCACTGATAACCGCCGCCAACTTGGCCGCCTTCGCGGGCGGCAATTCATCTCGCAAAATCGCGAAGACGCGCCGCCCTTCGGCAAGTTTCGCATCGGCTTCCTCACCACGGCCGGCAATGAGAATCACGTGCTCGCCGCGCTGCTGATCGGGGTCGTTCGCCACCCGCGCCGCCAGATCTTTCAATGGCTCACCCAGCACCGTCTCGAACATCTTGGTCAGTTCGCGCGCCAGCACCGCTTCGCGGTCGCTACCGAAAATATCGCGCATATCGGCAAGGCTCTCGGCCACGCGATGCGATGACTCGTAGAAAATGACCGTACGCGCATCTCCAGCCAATTCCTGCAGTCGACTGCGTCGCGCCGCGGCCTTCGGCGGCAGAAAACCTTCGAACACGAACCGGTCGCTGGGCAAACCGGCCACCGACAAGGCCGCGATCGCCGCGCAGGCACCGGGCACCGGAATGCAGCGAATGCCGGCAGCGCGCGCCGCGCGCACCAAACGAAATCCCGGATCGCTGATCAAGGGCGTGCCGGCATCGGAGATCAACGCCACCGATTCACCCGCCAGCAACCGCCGCACGATGGCATCCACCGCATCGCGCTCATTGTGCTCATGCAGCGCAATCAACGGCGTATCAATGCCGTGATGGACCAGCAGCGGGCGACTGTGCCGCGTGTCTTCGGCGGCGATCACCGCAACTGCCCGCAATGTATTGATGGCACGTGCGGAAAAATCCTCGCGATGACCGATCGGGGTGGCGACCACCCACAGGCTGCCTGACTGAACTGATGACATCGTGAATTCCTGTGCCGCGAGTCGGCAAGTCGATCGGCTATGATCGCGCATTGCTGACCATGACGATCAAGGGATTTCTCATGCGCCTCATGCGCCATTCGCGAGCCGCAGCGATCGGACTGCTTTTTTCATTGACGCTGAGCAGTTGCGTGCCGACCAACGTTCAACGCTCGCCGGCTGATGTTGCTGCCGAGCAAAGCGCCGACGCGCTCGCCAGACAGGGCCAGTTCGACCAGGCAGCACAGGCATATCTCGCGCTGGCCGGGCAATCGTCCGGCAACGCCGATCACTATCGCCTGCTGGCCGCCGAAGCGTGGCGGCAGGAAGGACAAATACAACGCGCCGCGCCGACACTCGCACTGATCAAGCGCGACCGGCTGACTGACAACGAACCACTGCGCCTCGATCTGCTGCGCGCCGAGCTCGCGCTGAGCCAGCACGACGCTGCAACAGCGTTGCAACTCACCGCGCAAACCAATGCCACGATTCCACCGGAATTCCAGCTGCGCCTGCTGGAACTGCGCGCGCGCGCTTTGGAGGACAGCCGCGACTACTGGGGAGCCGCGCGCACTCGTGTGCAGATGGACGATCAGCTGAGCGGCATCGATCATTCGCAAAACCGCCAGCAGATACTCAGCCTGCTCGGCAAAGTGGGCGTCGACCCACTCAAACAGCGCGCGGCAGCGATGAAACCCAGCGACCGCATGCTCACATGGGTCAACGAAGCACTGACTCAACTTGGCGTGACCGTGGCCGGGCCGCAACCGTCGCTGCAGCAACCGGTCGGTACCTTGCTGCCGGGCGCGGACGCCAACGTGCGCGAGGGTTACAAGGTGCCGCAGCAAATCGCGCTATTGCTACCCGGCGATGGCAATTTCGCAGCGGCCAGCGAGTCGGTGCGCGAGGGGTTTTTCACCGCCTATATCGATGCCGGACACAATCACGCGCCGCGTCCCAGCGTGCGCGTCTACAACAGCCACGGCACCGCCGATGGTGCAGTCAAGGGCTACCAGCAAGCAGTTACTGATGGTGCGCAACTGGTCGTCGGCCCATTGACCCGCGGTGAAGTGGCCGCTGTGTTCAGTCAGAAAAATCTTCCCGTGCCGCTGCTGGCGTTGAATCATCCAGACGACAAGCAACTGCCCGGCAATGACACCAGCGAGTTCGGCCTGCTACCGGAAACGGAAGGCGCGCAGGCTGCTGACCATATGGTCGAACGCGGCGTGCGGCATGCTTATGTGCTGGTCTCGGGCGACGACTTCGCGCAGCGCGCTGCCAATGCGTTCAAAGCTGAATTTGCCGCGCGTGGCGGCGAGTTGGTCCATATGACTACCTTGACGACATTTACCAGCGCGCTTGCCGGTCTCAGTTTCGATAACGCGGCCAGTGATGCAGGGATCTTTATCAGCATGCGGCCGAACCAGGCGCGCTTGCTGATTCCACAGCTGGCTGTTGCCAACGTGCACCTGCCGGTATTTGCCACCTCGCATATTTACGAGGGCACGGATAACGCCGCGACCAATCGTGACCTGGAAGGCGTCGAATTTTCGGATGCGCCGTGGCTGTTTAACGCCCAGCCGGGCCTGCCCAATCATGACGATATCGCCACCCAGCTGCCGGCCGCACAAGGGAGTGCCGCGCGACTGTTCGCTTTCGGCATGGACGCGTGGAATCTGGTGCCCTATCTTGACTGGCTGCGTAGCCACCCCGGCAGCTACCTGCCCGGCGCCAGCGGGCAACTGACCGCGGATCAGTTCGGCCGCGTTCGTCGCGTGTTGATCTGGGCCAAATTTCAGGACGGTTTGGCACGACCGATCGGCGGCAGCCTGGAGATGGATGACGTTCCCGCCAGCGCGCCACCTACGAGCGATCCAACATCCACGCCACCCGACACCATTGCGCCAGCCAGCTCTGCCAGCAGCAACGCGCCTACAAGTACCGATCAGCCAACCGGCCACTGATGCGCGCCATCGGGAATGCCTTCGAGCAACGCGCCTGCGCCGAACTCGAGCGCGCAGGTTTGAAATTGCTGGCTCGCAATTACAACACGCGATTCGGCGAGCTGGATCTCGTAATGCTCGACGGCAACACAATCGTTTTCGTCGAAGTCCGCTACCGAAAGCACTCCGCGCATGGCGATGCCGCGGCATCGGTGACCGCGAGTAAGCGCACCAAATTGATCAAGGCAGCGGAATTCTGGTTGGCAGAAAATCCCAAACGCGCGAATTCAATTTGCCGATTTGACATATTCACTTACGACGGACTGCCCGAAAATGCGCGTGGCACATGGCTTTGTGACGCATTCGAAGCTAATTGAATATAACAAATTTGTAACACTAGCTTTATAAAATTCGTTGGGGCAGAATCAAGTTATACGTTGTTCAGGGTATCTTCTCTGTAGACGCCGAAACGCAGTGCCTTATGGTGCTCTGATTTCGAAAACACAATAGTTTTTGTGAAGTTAGCGGTAGCTATCAAATAGCGTGCCGAGCCAGGGGTCGGAATGGAATCGGAAATTTCTACATCGTGGGAGCGGGGGCTCTCACTGCAAAGTTATCGGGGATCGAGGCAAAAGCCTACACACCTTGTAGCTTTTTTCTGTCGCTCTGCGGCGAGCTTCGCTGTACGAGAACGCGGGGCAACTCACTTACGCTTATCCGCCGCCACCGATTTCGGATGGCACGCTTTATGGCGCGCCATCGTATTGAAATGCCGCGACACCACACTCTTTATTAATCCCGACTCATTCCCTTCCACAAATTTTGCGAGTGCGATGTGAATAAGGCCTTCTCAAACACCGCCCTGATGGGCGTTCCCATTCTTTTGGCTTTCGTGATCGCTGGATGCGGCACGCCGCCGGCGAAGGATTTCGGCGGCTCCTGGAAACCCGTCAATCACTTCCAGGACCAGACCACCGAAATACCGCTGGCGCAGGCCTACACGTTTTATGCCTCACCCATGGACGGCACGCTCAAAACGATGCTTACGCGCTGGTCCAATGACTCCGGCATGACGTTGTCCTACCAGCTGATGTCCGACTACACGCTCTACAAGCCGGTTGCGCAAATTCAAACACGGGATATCCGATCCGCCGCCGCCGAGTTGAATGCCATCTACGCTGCGGAAGGAATTTTCATCACCATCAACGACAAGCAGATTCTGGTCGGGGTAGCGGATGTGTCCAAACCTGATGCGTCGGAGACAAAGCCAGCGTCAACCACTGCAAAGCCAGCTGCGCCTGCGAGCATCAAATGATCAAGACAACGACTAACTCGGCGATAGCCGATCTGGATTTTTGCTGATGGCCGATAAAAAAACCTCCTCTCGAAAGATCGACGACACGGTCAAGCGATCAGTCAGTTTCGAGTTGACCATTGCCGACCTCGCCAAGCGCAGCGAACGCCGCGCATGGTGGGTCGCCTCTACCGCGATTATCGTCGCGCTGATTCTCTTGGGCGGCTACTTCTACATGTTGCCGCTCAAGGAGAAGGTGCCATACCTCGTCATGGCTGATGCCTACACCGGAACCAGCACCGTCGCCCGATTAACCGACGACTTCGCCAACCGCCAGATCACCACCAGCGACGCTATCAACCGCAGCAACGTCGCGCACTTCGTATTGGCTCGCGAATCCTACGACGTGGCAATAATGAACCTGCATGATTGGGCCACGGTTCTTACCATGTCGTCTCCCGGTGTCGCAGGGGATTACACCGCCTTGTACGCGCAAAACAATCCTGACAACCCCTATAAGACGCTTGGCCGGGATAGAGCTATACGCGTAAAGATTCTCAGCATCGTGCTGCTCGGTGGCGGTCCCAATGTAACGCCCAAGGGCGCAACCGTGCGCTTTCAACGCAGCCTGTATGACAAGCAATCAGGCGCAACGCAGCCGATGGATAGCAAGATCGCCACGATGACCTTCGTTTACAAAGCCAATCTCACAATGGACGATCAGTATCGCGTGGAGAATCCGCTCGGTTTCCAAGTTACCGATTATCGAGTCGACAACGATGCCTCCACGGCGGTAGCGGAAAACATCCTGAGCGCTGCGAATAACCCTGCCAGTAGTCGATCTGCGGCAGCTCCGCAGACAAGTCTTTTACCGGCTACCGCTGCCAGCAACCCAGGAACAGTGCAACCAAGTCTCCCCTCGCAGCCACCTATACCGGAGTACCAGGCACCGACCGCCCCGACTCCGACCACCGTGCCTGCGACAAACAACCCTGCCAATGGAGTAGGTCACCGATGAACCGACCACGCAAACTGGGTCTGGCTGGTGCCGTTTGTCTGGTTGCGGCTAGCGTGACGCTGTCTGTACACGCGCAAGTCGTGCAGCAATACGAGTATCAGGCGGAACGCATTTATCCCGTACGCACCGGGTTAGGCATCACGACGCAAATCGAGTTGAGCCCGAACGAGAAGATCCTCGATTACAGTACCGGCTTCAGCAGCGGCTGGGATATCACTCGCCGCGATAATTTGTTTTATCTCAAGCCGAAGAACGTCGATGTTGATACCAACATGATGATACGCACGGCGACCCATTCGTACATCTTCGAACTCAAGGTCGTAGCCACGGACTGGAAAACGCTTGAGCAGGCGAAACGTTCGGGCGTGCAATACAAAATCGTCTTCACGTATCCAGGCGATACCACCTTCGCCAAGGAGGCGACCAAGGCGGCAGACGTGCCGGCACTGGACACCGCACTGGTCAAAGACCGCAGCTACAACTTCAACTACGACTATGCGAAGAGAGGCAGCACAGCGTTGTGGCTGGTACCCGTCAATGTTTACGACGACGGGCGGTTCACCTATATCAAGATGAGCGATATGAAACAGTTTCCCACCGGAAACTTTCCTACCGTTTATATGCGCGAACGCGAACACGGCGAGGATGCGGTAGTCAACACCACGGTCGAAGGCAACACGATCGTCGTGCACGGTACCTATCCGTTCTTGGTCATTCGTCACGGCAACAACGTTGTCGGTCTGCGAAGGAATACGAAAAAGTGAGCCCAAATACTCCTAATCAGCCCGGCGACAGCTCCGAGTACGGAAACAACTCGCCAAACGAACCTCGTCCCGACCGCGTCGATCCGCTGGCCGGCAATCCTTATTCGACACAATACCGGCAATCGGCAGCACCCGACCTGGATGCGGGAGCGCCAGAGCTAAGGTCCAACGACCTTCGTCGCATGAACCGGCGAGCGCTGGTTTTTCTTGTGGCCATCGTCATTCTGCTTATTGTTGTTGCGTTGTGGATGTTGAAAAGCTCGTCAGGGCGAAACGAAGCTGCGCCAAAGCCACGACAAGAGACGGTAACCGTGCCTACGGCGCCCGTGCCCTTATCGCGGCCACTGCCGAAGCTACCCGAACCGATACCGCTCGCTCCACCACCGTTACCCACGCCACCGCCCATGCCGGTTCAAAATCAGCAGCAGCAAGCCCAAGGCCCACGGGGGCCGACCTTGCTCGAGCGTCGGATGATGATGGGGGACGCCACCGCCCAGGCGGGTGGGGGTTATGCTCAATCATCTGGCACAGGGGCGCGCAACCCGTACGGACAAGCTCCCGGCCAAGCCCCTGGACAACTTTCCAGCCCTGCTGCTGACGTAACGACAAGCGCTCAGCCGCTGCTTAACGCCGATACGTTGATGCTGCGTGGAACGTTCATTCGCTGTGTGCTGGAAACCCGCATCATCAGCGACATCCCTGGGTTCACGTCGTGCGTGGTTACCGAACCGGTATATTCCTTTACTGGCCGACGCCTGCTACTGCCCAAGGGGTCCAAGGTGCTTGGCAAATACGATTCAGGTCCCACGGGTGACCGTGAGGCTGTTATCTGGGATCGTGTCGTCACGCCCAATGGCATTGATGTCAACATGGCCAGCCCTGGCGTGGACAACTTGGGCGGCTCCGGTCACCCCGGTTATCTCAATTCCCACTGGGGTAGCCGCATCAGCTCAGCGCTGCTGATCAGCATGCTCAGTGATGCTTTCAAGTACGAGGGTGAAAAGCAGGGGCCGACAAGCACCAACATCAGCGATGGTGGTGTCGTTACGCAGTCACCCTATCAAAGCAATACGGCACAGACTTTGCAGACCCTCTCCGGTCAGGCAGTTCAAGCCGCGGCAAATCGCAAGCCCACGCTGACGATCAATCAGGGCACAGTCGTCAGCATCTATGTGGCAAAAGATGTCGACTTCAGCGCCGTCGTAGCCCGCCTTTGACCATCGTCAGGAAACGAACCCGAACCATCGAATAACAGGCGAAAACCAAAGTATATGGACGATTCAACACTCGCAAAGGTTTCCAATGACTTCCTGGACTACCAGTATCAAGTACTGGGCATCCGGGAATTGATGGCGTCGTCCGACGTCACGGAAATCTGCATCAACCGGCCTGGCGAGCTATATCTGGAGAACAGAGACGGCTGGCAGCGCGTTGAAGTGCCGATGCTGACGTTTGAGCGTGCTCGCCAGTTTTGTACGGCGGTAGTCAATGAAAGTAACACCGGGCAACGCATCACCGACACTGATCCGGTCGTCTCGTTGACCTTCCCGACGGGACAGCGTGCCCAATTCGTGATTCCGCCAGCGTGCGAATCCGGGAATATATCCATCACCATTCGCCTGCCTTCCAAGCAGACCAAAACGCTGGCCCAATATCAGGAAGACGGCTTTTTCGATCAGATTCTCGAAGATGCCCATAGCCTCAGCGAACACGATCGCGAACTGCTGGAACTCCGGGCGCAGCGGCAGTACGCCGACTTTTTCCGGAAAGCCGTCCTCAATAAAAAAAATATCGTCGTCTCCGGCGCCACGGGTAGCGGCAAGACCACCTTCATGAAGTCGTTGGTCCACCACGTTCCAGACGATGAACGGCTCGTCACTATCGAGGACGCGCGTGAGCTGTTCATCAACCAGCCCAACGTTGTGCACCTGCTGTATTCCAAAGGTAGTCAGAGCGCGGCCAACATAACCGCCAAGAGCTGCATGGAAGCCTGTCTGCGCATGAAGCCCGACCGCATCATTCTGGCCGAGCTACGAGGCGACGAGTCGTTCTACTTCATCCGCAACTGCGCTTCGGGACATCCCGGTTCGATCACCAGTTGCCATGCCGGTAGCACCGAGCAAACCTGGGATCAGCTGGCGCTGATGGTAAAAGCATCCTCGGAAGGGGCCGGCTTGGAATTTTCAACCATCAAACACTTGCTGATGATGACCATCGACATCATCGTCCACATCAAGGCGCATGCCGGACGCCGCTACATCACCGGTATTGATTTCAGTCCGGAACGGCGCCTCGCTTCGGATAACCGGCAATAAGCCCAGGAGATCGTACGGTGATAACTGGAATGGAAATAGCGGCGTGCCAGCATATGGCGGTTCCCGCCGAAGTCATGCAGCACGTGGTCAATGTCGAATCGGGTTATAACCAATATGCCATCGGCGTTGTCGGTGGTCAGCTCGTTCGTCAACCGCAGAATCTTGGCGAAGCCGTCGCTACGGTGCAAATGCTGGAGTCCAAGGGTTACAACTTTTCGCTGGGTCTGGCGCAGGTCAACCGCGCCAATCTTGGTAAGTACGGGCTTTCGACCTACCAGCAGGCGTTCGATATATGCCCGAATTTGACTGCTGGCGCGCGCATTCTGTCCGAGTGCTACGCCAGCTCGGGTAATGACTGGGGAAAGTCGTTCAGCTGCTACTACTCAGGCAATTTCCTTACCGGCTTTCGCGACGGCTATGTTCAAAAAATAATCGACTCGATCAACGGCGCCGCGAGGATAGCCTTAGACGACAGTGCAACCGATGCCGCGCCCATCCCACTGGTTAGCGGGCCATCGCCCTCCTCGCTGCACGGAGCCGCGGCCGGATTTAATCCAGTAATGAATTCGGACAGCGCGAACTACCGCTTGGCCATTCGCAGCACCGTACTTGATACGGCGGCAAGCTTGGCCACGAATTCGGTCGCGGCAGCCTTGTCATCGGCCACACCGCCAACCGACGCGACTAATCCGGCTGCGCCGACAACAGCGCCGAACACTCCGGCTTCGGCAGCAGAAACGCCACAGCATCCCACCCCTCCAACCACAGGGATCGCCGCAACAGATGTCTTTGAACCACAGGTACGCGCGCTTGGTGACCCGTCACCACCCGCCAATCCTGTTGCGGGCGCTAACCCGCAAGGGCAAGTCGCTGCGACATCGGCGCCCTCGGTCGATAGCGCCGATCTACGCCAGGGGAGTCAGGACGATGCCTTTGTATTTTAAAAAGCTTACTGCTCACGAGGCGTATTGCCGCGTGCTCTGTTTTGCAAGCGCCTCATACGCTTGCCCCAACGGCCTCACGGCCAAGACTTCATCTCGACCTGTCTCGAGGTGACTTTTAGTGAACCCGGCCGCGTGAAGTGGCCTACCCTGAACCCATAAAGAAGGAAATTTGACATGGCACCGACCCAGCATCCCATCAAATCTATGAAAATGACACGCCTTCTTGGACTGTTCTTTGGCATGGCCGTCATTGCATCACTCACTATGCCCGATTCGGCCTTTGCCTTTGCTGCAGATGACGGTGGATTAGGTACGACGGCCTGTGGTTTCCTTACGAATATCACCGGCGTACTCAATGCCGTATCCATCGTTGTGGTTACGATTGCCGTTATTTTTTCCGGCTACCAGATTGCCTTCGCACACAAGCGTATCGCGGAAGTTGCCCCCGTGATGATCGGCGGCATTTTAATTGGCGCCGCCAGCCAGATTGCGAAGCTCTTTCTTTCCAACAGTTCCAGCATCGGCGGTGGCACCGCCTGCACCCTATCCAGCGCTCCAATCACGACGCACATCCTGGACCACTACGCCGTAGTGATGCATTTCCTGCACCACTATGCATAAGAACCCGCTCTTTCGCGGCTGCACGCGCCCGGCCATGTTCTTGGGCGTGCCTTATATCCCATTTTTCATGGGAGCTGGCACGTGCTTACTGATGTCGATGTATTTCAATTTGCTTTTTCTGTTGCTGATACCGCCAGTCATTTTGGTTATGCGCCAGATGGCACGGCGGGACGAAATGATCTTTCGCCTGTTGGGTCTGCGTCTCCAGTTCCGAGCGAGAGTTCGTAATTTGCAACAAAACGATGGCATGTGGATGTTCACGCCCAACAGTTACCGCGAAAAGCAAGCGCGAAAGTAAATCAACTCATCACGGGTGTACTTGGTAACCAATGCCAGTGCACCCCATTTGATCAACAACGGTGTCCGAATTATGTTCAGCCCAGACGCACCCATCAGCGAGTTCATTCCGCTATCCAGCCATGTGTCGCCTACAGTGATCAAGACGACGGGCGGCGACTATCTTCTGGTATGGCGTTTGGCAGGACTACCGTTCGTGGGCCGCGAAGAGTGGGATCTGGAACACCGCCACAACGCCTTCAACCGCATGCTGCAGACACTGCGTGCCCCCGATTTCGTCAACGTAGCATTCTGGGTTCACGACGTGCGCCGTCACCGCCGTGTCAAGGACCATAGCCGGTTTGATCAGCTGTTCAATCAGAATCTATCGGACGCCTATTTCGAAACCTTGTCCGCACAAAAGTTGATGCAGAACGAGCTCTACCTCACGATGATCTATCGCCCGATAGTCAGCGGTAAACGCTTTGCGGAAAAATCAGCCGATGTGGCTCGGCTCGAAGCGGAACAGACCCAGGCTGTCACGACTCTGCTGGAATTGGCAGGCAACGTCGAAGCCGTGTTGAAAGACTACACGCCTTACCGCCTGGGCATGTACGAAGCCAGCAATCGCGTGGTGTTTTCCGAGACGCTGGAATTCTTTGGCTACTTGCTCAACCGCATTGATGAACCGGTGCCGGTACTACAGGCGCCGATCTACAACTATCTGCCGATCAGCAAGCAACGCTTTTCGGCCAAGACCGGTGATTTTGTCGTCACCACGCCGAATGGGATCAATCACTTCGGCGCTATTCTCAACATCAAGGAATTTACGGACGGTACCTATCCGGGCATCCTGAACGGCCTGAAATATCTGGACTTCGAATACGTCGTCACCCACTCGTTCAGCCCCATGGGTCGACAGGATGCACTCAAGGCGCTCGATCGCACCAAGGGCGCCATGATCTCCTCCGGTGACAAGGCCGTCAGTCAGATCATTGAACTGGACCAAGCGATGGACCAGCTTGCATCAGGCAATTTCGTGTTGGGTGAATACCACTTCAGCATGATTATCTACGCCGCGAGCCAGGAGCTGCTTTCACAGCAGATCGCCACCACTCGTGCTGAATTGTCCAACGCCGGCTTTGTCTCAGTAAAAGAAGATCTGGCTGTCACAGCGTCGTACTACTCCCAATTCCCGGGCAACTGGAAATTTCGTACGCGCCTGGCTAATGTCAGCTCGCTGAACTTTCTGGGCCTATCACCGCTGCACAATTTCGCCACTGGGAAGAAAGAAAACAACCCCTGGGGCGATTGCGTTACCACGCTGCAGACTACCAATGGGCAGGCCTACCACTTCAACTTCCACGCCACCCACCCGGCCGAAAATTCGCTGGGAGAAAAAGCCATTGCCAACACCATGGTGATCGGCAAGTCCGGTACCGGCAAAACCGCACTGATAAACTTTCTGCTCAGTCAGGTGCAAAAGCTCAAGCCGTCACCGACGATCTTCTTTTTCGACAAGGATCGTGGTGCCGAGATTTTCGTACGTGCCTGTGGCGGTAATTATCTGGCGCTGGAAAACGGGATGCCCACCGGCTTCAATCCATTCCAATGCGAGAGTAACGAGGCCAATACCCAATTTCTTGCAGAACTCATCAAGGTATTGGCTGGCAAGGCGGTCTACAGCTCGCGCGAGGAGGAGGACATCTTCCGCGCCGTGGCCAACGTGCTCGATACGCCCATGCGTTTGCGCAGCATGACCAATTTCCAGAAGAGCCTGCCCAACATGGGTGATGACGGCCTCTTCGTGCGCATGCGCAAATGGACGGCTGGCAACTCGCTGGGCTGGGTATTCGACAACCCGGTCGACACTATCGACCTGCAAAAAGCCAACATCATCGGCTTCGACTACACCGACATCATCGACAACCCCGAAGTACGGGTGCCAGTGATCAACTATTTGTTGCACCGGTTGGAGGCGCTGATCGACGGACGCCCGTTGATCTATGTGATGGACGAGTTCTGGAAAATCCTGGATGGCCAGGGTGGCTTGAAAGAGTTCGCCAAGAACAAGCAAAAAACCATCCGTAAACAGAACGGCCTTGGTATTTTCGCCACGCAAAGTCCGGAAGATGCACTGGCCAGCGACATCGCTGCATCGCTGATCGAACAGACCGCCACCATGATCCTGCTGCCCAACCCCAACGCCAGCCGCGACGATTACATCAACGGCCTCAAATTGACTGATGCCGAATACCAGGTCGTCGTAAGTCTCGACGAGCGCTCGCGCTGCTTCCTCGTCAAGCAGGGCCATGCCAGCTCGGTTTGTCAGTTGAATCTGCGTGGCATGGATGATGCGCTGTCAGTGATCTCGGCATCCACCGACAACATCGAGATCATGCATGACCTGTTGCGCGAACGCGCTGCCGCCGAGGGCGTGGCCGAGGCCGACCTAACCCCCGAGCAGTGGCTGCAAACCTTCTACGACAACCGCAAGGGCAGCGGCAAAGCCAAGCCCCAGTCACAGGCCACGCGATCGACTCGCTCGGCAACCTTGTAATCAAACTCGCATGAATACGAAGGAGTGCGCCATGATCTATTCAACCGCCCGCCCGATACCTTCGCGCCCGATGCGCGTATGCCAAGCTATCCTGGTCCTGGCCCTGCTGGTAGCCGGCCTCTTTACCGGCGCACACGCCCAGGACGCCGTCGCGGTCTACGACCAGACCGTCGAGGACAACACCGGTGACATCAAAAGCAACACCAACGACATCAAAAGCAACACCAACAACATCAGCAACCAGATCGGCGGCAGCACCTCTTCTGGCAATTCCGATACGGTTAACAGCCACCTCAAGAATATCGATACCGTCGGCAACGGCAATGCTCCAGCCAGCTCGAGCAGCGCCGTGACAGCTCCAACGATGGCGTTAGTCGACATGCCCACGCCTGACACTAGCCAATGCAATAGTGTCGCCACGGCGCAGCAAGCCAACTGCACAGAAATTCTAAAAACCCAGAATGCGCAGTATCAGTACATGAAGGCGATGTATGACATGACCTCCTCCAGGGAAAGTGACCTCAAGTCACTCATAGCAGCAAGGCAGGCACTTCAAAGTGAGGACTTCGGCAAATTGGAGGACAACACCAACAAGATGATTGCCCTACGCGCCCAGATGGATATCGACCGCCAGCAAATGGAATCCATCAACAACGCTTACACGCTCCGCCTGAACTACCTGCAAGGTCAACAAACGCAGTTGGCCCAGGCCGCAAACAGCGGCAATAGCTCAAATAACATCATTACAAACACAATAAGCCAGATAGCGTCCGGTGCCCTCCTCAAAGGGGCGCTTACGTTGCAGCAAACCGATAACGGCGCGCAAACGCTGCAGATTGAAGGCACCAATGGCTTCTGATGCGTCGCCCGGTCATTTCGCTGGTCGTAAAGCTTATGGGTCCGCCAGTCGTACACAGCTGGCTAGCATATGGCGCGGGACGGAACACCCGCACAGATTTCTGCCCCCTTTTCTGCGTATGCGGCAAGGGGAATCGTCACAGGCAACTTAGCGTCCGCTTGTATCAAGCAAGGATGATTTATGGGTCAGTTCTTTTTCTTCACCATCATCAATCAGTATCTCAGCAGCCAGATCAACAGTTTCCAATGGGCCCTGTTGCAGCGGACGAGCCTGCTGATCGGTGGAGTGCTGCTCGTCTTGATGACCATCTGGATTTTGCTCCAGGGCTACCGCATCGTCACCGGCCAATCGCGTGAACCGATGATGGCGCTGGTCGGCGACTCGCTGCGCGCCGTGCTGATCATCGGCGTCGCCACCAGTATGGCCGCCGGCTCCCAGGGACTGTACTGGACACTTTCCGATGGCTTCTCCACCGCCATCGTCCAACTGGTTACCGGCTCGCCCGCCAGTCCCTTTCAGTCCATCGACAACAACCTGGCTTACATGCAGCTGGGCATGAGTACCATCGATACCATCGAGGATGGCGGCAATGGTAACGTCGCCACTGATCTTAGCCGCGACAAATGGATGTCCGGTGCCGGCGTCGCCGGTCCAGCGATCATCGCCGGCTCCCTGCTGCTGCTCAACAAGATCGCACTGGCCCTGTTCATCGGCTTCGGCCCCTTGTTCATCATCTGCCTGTTATTCAAGCAAACCGCTTCGCTGTTCAGCCGATGGCTGCTCTACGGCATCGGCACCTTGTTTTCACTGGCCGTGCTCAGCGTCATGATTACCTTCGCCATGCAGATGCTTGCCGCGATAACGGCTCTTTACATCGCTCAATATGTCGCTTCCATGGCGACCAGCGGTGCGCTGTCCACCGACGGCCTCAACTCCATGGCCCTGCAGCAGGGTGGCATCGGCCTGATCCTCACCACGCTGATCATCTCCGCACCGCCCATGGCCGCCGCTTTCTTCCAGGGCACACTCGGGCAGTTCCAGACCTATTCGCCCTTCGGGCGCATGGGTGGTGAGGCAGCCAGCACGAAACATCAGACGGCGTTGGGGGCGCATCCGAATGCGCAACCGCCGACGGTTACGGGTAATACCGGTAGCCAAAATACTCCAAGTCCTGCCCAAATCAACGGCCCCAGCGGCGGCGGCATAGCGGGCGATACCCGGACCCAGGGCACATACGCTAATGCTCCTCTTCCTGGCCAAGCGGGGCTTCCGCAATGAAATATATCGTTGCCCTATTGATGTTCGCCGGCCTATTCCACGCCCCCCACGCTTGGGCGCAGTGTGCGGCAGGAGTGGACACGGGCGGCCAGTGCATTCCACCCGAAGCGTTGCCGGGTGCTGACCAGCAAACCCAGCCCACGCGCCCTCAAGCTGTCTGGGCCACGCGGTGGGGGGCCATTGCCGTTGATGGTTCGACTGGACAAGTCGGCGTGGCTGAGAACGAGACCAGCAAGTCCCTTGCTCAAGATAATGCTGTGCAACGTTGTGCTGCGCATGGTGGTCAAGGATGCAAGGTTGAACAGACATACGCTAATGCGTGTGTAGCATTAGCTTGGGGAAAAACATTTCATGAAATTTCGAGTGCGGTCAATGCAAGCGTTGCTCAAGAATCTGCGCTCACGAACTGCGCAAAGGGCGCGCCAGATTGCAAAATTGTCTATCGCGCGTGCAGCGTGGCGCAACGGGTCCAATGATGCTGTCCGGCGTGACCACAATCGATACTCTGATGGACGGCGGCGCCAGCGACATTCAAAGCAAATTTTCTGCGAATTCAGGGATTTTGAGATATGGCAACCAGCAAGTCCCGAAAATCTCTCAAACGTGCCCCTGATACAGCGAATCAATCGCGCAAGGTCGTGAATTCGACACAGCCAATTTCAACCAGAAACTATCAGGATCACGAAAACCGTCATCGCACTCTTCCTCGAACCCGATAGTTTTGCGATGAAAACCACTCAGCACTTCGGAGGTATCTCATGAAACTGCACGCTCTTTTAGCCACGCTCGCCCTCGGTGCCGTCGCCAGCCTGACTACCGCCCCCGTTCACGCCCAGGACGCCTGCGCCAGCTTTTTGTGCATGGCCGGCAAGGTTCAGGGCAAGGAAAACGTCCCCGGCTGCACCGCTCCCGTCGAGGCTTTCTTTTCCCCCACCCTATATGTCTACGACGAAGAGGGCATTGACTGGCCACTCACCTCAGCCAAGCGCTTTCAATTCCTGTCGACATGCCCAGGCAGTATCGGCACGAATTCCGGCATCCTGACCGAAATCATTGCCGAGTACGGCATGCAGGCTGACTAATCCCGTAAAGAATATGATTCTTGGATCGCTTGGTATCGAGGACAAGGGCAACCGTATGAATAGTGTTCGACGCATCTGCGCAATCGCTTTTACTATCCTATCTATTATTGTTGTGTCAACGGCGAATGGCGCAGATTCAAAACAAACATCAGCACCAAAACTAGACGAAAAGGATGACTCTGGATTGCGCCCCTCTTATGGCAACTGCCTCAAGTCAGCCGGAGGCGTAGTGCCAGACATGCAGGACTGCATAGATACCGAATATGGCTATCAAGATAAGCGCCTGAATGCGGCATATAAAACGCTGATGGGAAAATTGAATAAGGCCCAACAGACCACGCTACGAAGCGATGAAAGGAAATGGATAACGCATCGCGACTCATATTGCGCACCTGATCAGGACGGTGGCCAAGGACAGCGGCTGGAGGCTAACGACTGTGCCCTAGAAGAGACGGCAAAGCGCGCATCCGAATTGGAAGCTCGCTAGCACCGATCTAGTTTGCAACCTTGCGATACCGTATCCGTATTTCGACCACATCGAACGGCCAAAGGAGAATGGGATCATGGCGGACTCTAACAATTGGCACCTTGGGCAGACATCCGAACATTATGAGAGCGGCAGCCGCGGCGCAGGCACAATTTCCTCAGGGCATGGCGACTATGGCGGCGTTTCATATGGCGCCTATCAATTGTCTACCAATGCCGGCACGCTGAAGGAATATTTGAATCAATCAGCTTACAAGAACCAGTTCAACGGGCTCAATCCGGCGACGCCAGAGTTCAATGCAAAATGGACCATGCTAGCTAAGACAGATCCAGGCTTCGCGGAAGATCAGCATAACTTTATCAAGACATCGCATTACGACATTCAAGTCGGGAGATTGAAATCCGACGGACTGGATCTCACCGATAGAGGCCCCGCTGTTCA
>Ga0302315_10002033_pt1 | contig 19638 bp, 22 predicted proteins | sample III_Palsa_N3_1_FD_200532 | JGI IMG/M metagenome (GOLD analysis project Ga0302315, IMG submission 200532) | Peat permafrost microbial communities from Stordalen Mire near Abisko, Sweden - III_Palsa_N3_1 | ecosystem: Environmental > Terrestrial > Soil > Palsa > Peat permafrost | place: Sweden...
GAATCCTTACGCAGTCAACTAACAGCGCATAGTCTTTATGAAAATATCCAATCTATTAATGAACTGGGCGTTTTTATGGAGCACCACGTATTTGCCGTTTGGGATTTCATGTCGCTGTTAAAATCATTACAACAAAGTTTAACCTGTACCACCCTGCCGTGGATGCCTGTTGGTAATGCTGATACACGCTATCTCATCAACGAAATTGTAACCGGCGAGGAAAGTGATGTTGATGAGCTCGGCAACCGTGTAAGCCATTTTGAATTATATTTAAAAGCGATGCAGCAAGCAGGCTGTAAAGCTAATGGTATAACCAGTTTATTTAAAGAACTAAGTGCCGGTAATACCATTGATGAAGCTTTAGCTATAGCCAATATACCTGCGGCTGCCCGTAAATTTGTTCAATATACTTTTGATGTTATTGAAACCGGGAAAGATTATATACAAGCTGCTGTCTTTACTTTTGGGCGCGAAGATTTGATACCGGATATGTTTATCAGCATGGTAAAAGAGCTGAATAACCAATTACCCGGTAAAGTAGATACCTTGCTTTATTACCTGGAGCGGCATATCGAAGTTGATGGCGGCCATCATTCGCAATTAGCCTACCAAATGACGGCCAACCTTTGCGGGGATGATGATGATAAATGGGAAGAAGCTACTATAGCGGTAAAGGAAGCATTAACAGTACGTATTGCGCTTTGGGATGCGATATTGGATACGATTAGAAAACAGGAAGTTATAGTTAATTGAGCATTACACTTTATTCAACTCATCCATCAGCACCTTGCTTATCTTATTAAAATAGCGCCTAACGCCGTAGCCCATTACACATTGTATGCCCCGGCTCGCGTTGGTTACAAAAACCTCATCGGCCTCATATAGAATTTCGGGGTTTATCTGGGCCTCGGTAACGGGGATATTTATCTTTTTAGCCAGGTTGATAACCACTTGTCGCATTACCCCTTCTACACAGCCCTCGCTTAATGCAGGGGTATACAAATGGTTTTGATAGTACACAAATACATTGGCGCTGCCCGCCTCGCATAAAAAGCCGTTTTGGTTTAATAAAAAAACTTCATCCAAATTGTTTTGCGCTTTAAATATGGCTGCCATTACATAAATAAGCGCATTGCAGGTTTTAATGTTCGACAGGTAATTAGTCGGCTTGGGCAAATCCGTAAAAATATCCACTATCAATCCTTTGGGATTTAAAAAATAACGCGGCTCATCAACCGGGGTTAATTCAAGGCAATAGCCCACTGCATTTCGGGTGGGTGTATACAGTCCTTCCGAGTCGCGGTAAACCGTCAGGCGCAAACGGCCATGTTTGGCCTTATTGCGTATAGCCAACTGCTCCACCATGTCCTTTAAAAACCAGGCATCCATTTGCGAATAGCCGTCAATTTTTAACGCTTTCATACCGCGCTGCAAACGGTCGGCGTGTTGGTCGGCAAACTTAAGCTGGCCTTTCAGCAGCCGCATACTTTCAAATAAGCCGTCCCCATATTTGAATGCACGGTTAGCTACGGTCAGTAATTTGCTGTCCGATGGAAGTATTTGCCCGTTAAAGTTGATGAAGTTTAGTGTCATGCCGTGTTAAGCGCTAAGTTCACCTTTTTGTTCGGCAGTTGTGCCAACATATTTACGCCATTTTTGTAAAACCGATGCAAAGTCTTCTGGCAAAGGCGCTTCAAAAAATAATCTCTTTTTCAACGTCGGATGTAAAAAGCCCAATGTTTGCGCATGCAATGCCTGCCGGGGCATTATCTCAAAGCAGTTCTCAATAAATTGCTTGTACTTGGTAAAAACCGTGCCCTTTAAAATTTTATCGCCGCCATACATCGCGTCGCTGAATAACGGGTGACCAATATGTTTCATGTGCGCGCGTATCTGGTGTGTACGGCCGGTTTCCAGTTCGCATTCTATCAACGTAACGTAATTCAACCGTTCCAATACCTTATAGTGCGTTACCGACCATTTCCCCTTATCGGGATCATCATAAATTGACATTACACGCCTGTCGTTTATACTGCGGCCAATATAACCCGTAACTGTTCCATCCTGTTCTAAATCGCCCCAAACCAATGCCATATATTTGCGGGTAATGGTATGTTCAAAAAATTGGCGGGCCAGCCAGGTCATTGACCGTTCGTTTTTACTAATCAGCAATAGGCCGGAAGTATCTTTATCTATGCGATGTACCAGCCCCGGCCTGCCATCATTACCGGGCAGCGTGGGTAGTTGCTGAAAATGATACACCAGCGCATTTACCAATGTACCAGTATAATTATTATAGCCTGGATGCACCACCATACCTGCCGCTTTGTTTACTACCAGCACATCATCATCTTCATAAATAATATTTATAGGCAGATCTTCGGGATATACTTCGGTATCGCGCGGCGGATGGGGCAACACAACCGAGATAACATCCAGCGGCTTAACCCGGTAACTTGCCTTTACGGTTTTATCATTTACCAGCACATTACCCAGTTCAATGGCATTTTGCACCCTATTGCGCGACGCGTTTTCAACACGGTGCATTAAAAACTTGTCTATACGTAATAATGACTGTCCCTTATCAACTATTACGCGTAAATGTTCATACAAATCCTGTTCATCTTGCTCGTATAATTCGGGTTCTTGTACCATCGGTGCAAAAATAGTTGTTTTTAATACTAAAATCCGGCTAATAATTTAGTTTATAAAATATTGATATTTAATAAGTAATATATATTACTTTTATATTCAGAAAAATTGATAACCTAAATTAATTTAACATGAAAAAAATCTACTCTCTAATTATCACATTGATTTTAATGAGCGCAGCACTTGGTGTAAGTGCTCAAAACAACAACAGTAGCGGCGGCGGAAGTGGTTTTAGCCAACTGATCCAATCCAGCCCGGCAGATGCTACAAAGCTTCTTCAAAACTTTGCCGAACCGTTATTTAAGGGTTTTGGTATAGGCCTAAACAGCGGATGGAACAATACTGCCAAACCCAAGAAATTTTTGCATTTCGACATCCGTGTTACGGCTAACGTTGCCCAGGTGCCAACCAGCGCTCAAACTTTTGATGTAACGGCAATTGGGTTATCCAACCATCTGGCAGTGGACCCGGCTTCGCCAACAAAACTTGCACCAACTTTTGGCGGCAGCACCAGCGGCGCAACCCCGTTAATGGACATCAAAGATGATAACGGTAATAAAATCGGCTCTTTTAGTATGCCTAATGGTGTTACCCAATACGTTCCGGCACCAAACGTTCAGTTTACCCTGGGAATAGGACTGAATACTGATGTAACCCTGCGCACTACGCCTACCATTAATATTGGCAGCAATTCGGGCTCAGTTAGCATGACCGGCTTTGGTATCAAACATGATATTATACAGGATTTTGCAAAAAAAGGCACGCCAAAACCGTTTGATCTGGCTGTTGCTGTAAATTATAACCGTATTAATTATAATGTACCTCTTACTGTAAACCCAAGCAGCGGCACAGCTCCTGCACCCGGCTCACAAACAGATTTTTCAAACCAGCATATCCAGGGAACTTTTAGCGGAACAAACGTACAGGCCATTATCTCCAAAAGATTGCTTTTCTTTACCCCGTTCCTGTCTGTTGGTTACCAAACTGCCAGTACCGATTTTGCAGCATTAGGCAACTATCCCATCAGTTCAACCCAGGGATTTTATACTTCTGTTAGCAATCCGGTACACATTACTGAAAACAGTATAAACGGCATGCGTACCGATATAGGCTTTCAGTTAAATTTACTGATATTTCGTATTTACGCTTCATACAGCCCCGGCCAATACCAGTCTGTTAACGGTGGTATTGGTTTAGGTTTCTAAACGTATTGAATGGATATTGATTTAAATATCTTTGATCCTGTTCATCAAATTAACGTGTTATTAATTTGATGAACAGGGACTAAAGGTTTTTATTAAACACGAATATTTTATTTAAACCGAGTGTCACTATGTCAAAACATCGCTTTCTGATTACTTTATGTGTTTTAACAGTCACGGTATTAAAGTCGGCTGCTCAAACCGGCATTAATCAATTGTTTATATCCACAGCGTCGGATGAATATCATTTGATAGATAACTATAGCACACCGCTATTTAAAGCCATAGGGGCCAATATGATTGGCGGATGGACCAATACGGCAACGATCAACGACCATTTTACTTTTGACCTGCGTTTCAACTTTTCTGTTACCCCTATTCCAAATACCGATAGAACCTTTGATGCGTCAACCATAGGGCTCCTGGCGTTAACTCCGGCCAATCCTAATAAAACAGTTAGCCCCACAATTGGAGGCGGCGCTACAGTTGGGCCGGTATATAATCTCTATAACAACGGGACGCTTGTTGATCAGTTTACGCTGCCCAAAGGGCAAGGGTCATCAGTGCGGACCGAACAAGTTCAGCTAACTTTTGGCTTAACAAAAAATACAGATATTATTATACGAGGGACACCTACCGTTGACATGGGAGACAATTTCGGGAAATACTCGATGATCGGCGCGGGGATAAAGCATAATGTTTTGAAAGATATTATGGACGACGATGAGGCAAACATACCATTTAAACTTGCTGTATTATTTGGCTATACGCATTTAACGCTTGATATGCCGCTTAGCGTTCAGCCGGTCTCAAACATACCTATAGCTACAGGTTTTGGTAACCTAAATACTAATTTTTCAAATCAATATTTAAAGGGGCTATTTGACAGCTATGTTGGGCAGGTAATAATGTCTGATAAGATCGGTTTTGTTATACCGTTTTTAGCAGTAGGGTATAACATTACCCGGTATAATGCTAACGCGATAGGTAATTACCCGTACCTTTATAACCAGGGCCAATATTATTACCTTCCCCTCAGGATGGACATCTTTAACAAAAACGATTTTGCAGTAAATGGATTAGGCGTAAACCTGGGTTTCCAGGTAAACATTAACAAGTTTCGTATTGGCGCTTCTTACAGTGTATCCGACCTGCAAAGCTCAGTAAGCTATAACACCTTTACTGCAAGCGGCAGTGTAATTTTTTAAAGGTATGCTAATGAGCTTTGATTTAGAAATTTACAGTCCCGTTCATCAAATTAATGATACCTTGTTTAATGACCAGGACTTAAAAGTATTTATAAAACGTGATGACCTGATACATCCCATCATATCGGGCAATAAATGGCGGAAGTTAAAATATTTGCTAAAAAATGCGCAAGCAGCAAATAAAACCCACCTTGTAACATTTGGCGGCGCTTATTCTAATCATTTATTAGCCACCGCTGCGGCGGCTGCAAAATTCGGGTTCAGATCAACTGGCATAGTACGCGGCGAACAAGTTGAAAACGATACATTGTTTCTTTGCAGTTTGCATGGCATGAATTTATTATTTACTGATCGTGAAAGCTACCGCGATAAGCAAGCCTTGTTTAACCAACATTTTGCCGGTGATAATGATGCTTTTTTTATTGACGAAGGCGGCGCATCGCCCGAAGGGGCAAAAGGATGCAGCGAATTGGTTAATGAACTAACTGAAACCTACGACCATATTTTTTGCGCCTGCGGAACAGGCACTACAGCCGCCGGAATTATTAATGGAATAAATAATAATCGTCTCCCTACAGAATTTCATGCCGTACCGGTTTTAAAAAGTGGCGACTTTATGGCTGATGAAATAGGCAAGTTTTTAACCGTACCCGCAAATTATCACCTGCATACCGGTTATCATTTTGGGGGATACGGCAAAACAACTGATGAGTTGATAGCTTTTGTAAAAAACTTTGTTGCTAAAACCGGGATATTAATTGAACCCATTTATACGGGTAAAATGTTATATGCCATGTATGACCTGGCAGCAAAAGGCTACTTTAAACCCGGCAGCAGAATATTGACGATACATAGTGGCGGCATTTGGGGGTTGTTGGGGATGAAAGCCAGGTTTTAATGTGCAGATGTGCGAATATGCAGATGAGATGTTTTAATTATGGTATTAATTCAGGGTTACCATCACCGGCACATGATCACTATATTTTGCCCAAAATTCATGCTCACCCACTTCAACTGATTGAATTTGTTCGGCAATCGCTGACGAAACAAAACAATAATCTAAATGATAGGGTTTGTCTTTATGACGGTATAAATAAAATGTGGGGTGTTGTTCTTCCCCCTGTATTTGGCGGTAATGTAAATGATAAGCGCTTATAATGTCCCGGTCGGCCAAATATTTTACAACATTTGAATGATCGCCCGCCCGGCTGGGCCTGTCCCATATGGTATTGCTGTTAAAATCGCCGATAAGTATTGCAGGTTTTGCCGTTAACAGTTCATCATAATGGTGAATGGCCTTCCAAACCTGTTCAACATATTGCCCCTCAGGGTCATTTGGATTATTGGCCCAGATGGCAAACAGGTTAAAATCAAACTCGCCGCCGGTTACCGAGATGGGGATGATCATTTGCAGGTTGGGGTTATGGTCATCTAAAACCTTAAACCGATGCTTGCCGTATGAAAATATGGCAAGCCCCTTATGCTTATTTTTACCAAACCATAAAATATCTGTTGGCTTGCGCGTTTCTATATCAAATATTAAATTATCCGGGCATTCACACTCAGGCACTATTAAAATACCGGGCTGATGAGCTAAAATAAGACCGGCCTTTTTACGGAAAGCCATATTACAATTCCAGGTAATTATTTTCATTAATTATTGAAGATATAAATAATATGTCGATGGAGGAAATACGATGCATTAATTCATTATTTGCATCCCGCACGTGCGGGACATATCCGCATCCCGCACGTGCGGGACACATTTTCTTTCATACCAAAATCAATTTTAGTCTGAAAATTAGGTTTAGTTCATTTAAAGTTACTTTTTCTCATATCGGTTCAAAAACCGCTTAAATTTTATTTTTAAGCGGTTTTTTGTAAATTTGAACAAACCCATTTCCTATGTATAACCTTAATGTAGCCCCGGAAAATGTACAAGAAACCATTAATAAACATGTCCTTGCTGATGGTTTCGACCTTACCTTTGATATGGAGAAAAGTAACGGCGTATATATCTATGATTCCAGGAACAAACGTACACTGCTTGACTTTTTTACGTGCTTTGCTTCGGTACCGCTGGGTTATAACCATCCTAAAATGCTGAACGATGAAGCGTTCAAAAAGAGCCTGATGCTTGCCGCCTTAACCAACCCGTCAAATTCTGATATATATACCACACAATACGCGCAATTTGTAGAAACGTTTGACCGCGTGGGCATTCCCGAATACTTACCCCATGCTTTTTTTATCGCAGGCGGTTCATTGGCTATTGAAAACGCGCTAAAAGTGGCAATGGACTGGAAGGTTCAAAAAAACTTCGCCAAAGGTTACAAAACAGAAAAAGGATTTAAGGTGTTGCATTTTGAACACGCTTTTCATGGGCGCTCTGGCTATACCATGAGTTTGACTAACACCCAGCCGGTTAAAACCAAATGGTATGCCAAATTTGACTGGCCGCGCGTTTCAACACCCCAAATAAATTTCCCTCAAAACGCAGGCAATCATGCCGATTTGGTAATGAGGGAAGAAATGTCAATGGCGCAGATAAAAAAGGCGTTCGCCGAAAATAAGGATGATATATGCGCCATTATTATAGAACCTGTACAATCTGAAGGCGGCGATAACCATATACGCAGGGAATTTGCCGAACAACTGCGCATACTGGCCGATGAAAATGAGGCATTGCTGATCTATGACGAGATACAAACAGGGGTGGGCCTTACCGGCAAGTTTTGGTGCCATGAACATTTTGGAGAAAACGCCCGGCCCGACGTTATAGCCTTTGGGAAAAAAATGCAGGTTTGCGGCATATTGGCAGGCCGCAGGGTTGACGAGATTGAAAATAATGTATTTAAAGTGCCGTCGCGCATCAATTCAACATGGGGCGGTAGTTTGGTTGATATGGTACGGTCATCAAAGATCATGGAGATAATTGAAGAAGATGATCTTTGCAATAAGGCGGCAAAAACCGGTAAATATTTGCAGAATGAATTAATAAAAATTGCTGAAAAATACCCTGTCATAAGCAACGTGCGTGGTAAAGGGTTATTAACCGCCTTTGATTTCCCAGATACAGTTACCCGCGATAAGTTTATCCGCAAAGGTTTGAAACAAAATGTAATGTTCCTGGGATGCGGTGAACATACAATCCGTTTCAGGCCGGCGCTTATTATCGATGAAAATCATATTGACGAGGGGCTAACAATTCTCGAAAAAATATCATCAACGCTATAAAAATGTAATAATGTTGCTACAACCACTTATTTTAGGTATTAAATAAGTGATTTAGGCATCAAGTATATATACCATAATCGTATGTTTGCCGTTAGTTCACTATCCAAATTAATATAACTATTTTTTAAAATCGTTAAGGTATTACTCCAATATTATACCTTGTTATATATTAATTTCTGCTAAATAATAATCAATTAGCAATCATGAGTAAACATATAGAAAAATTAAAAAAACAACTGATTGAAATTTCAGAAGTTGTTAATTCATTTAAGTCCGAAGCTGTACAAGTTAAAATTATCGACAAATTGTTTGATGCCATGATGGAATCTGAAAGAGGCGAAATTGATGGCTATGAATTAAATAAAAAAGGCCGCAAGCGGGCGGACTACGATAGTGAAAATTACCCCTTTTCGTCAAACCGTAAAAAACCGGGAGCAACCAAAATATTGAACCAATTGCTTTCGTCCGAGTTTTTTGTTGCACCTCAATCCATATCGTCTATAGCCGATTTTTGCAAGGATAATTACAACTCTGATTTTAAAACTTCTGAGTTATCGGGCATATTATTAAAGCTGGCTAAAGAAAATAAGTTGCGAAGAGAGAGAAATGATATCAACAATCGTTTTGAATATGTAAGGGCGTAGCGTAGAGACGCGATGCATCGCGTCTCTACGCTGCATTGCCATTTTACGCAAGGTCAAACAAACTATTCACCCCCAATATCTTCCGGCACGTAAAGCCTTCGGCATATTTAACGTTAATAGCTTTTCCAAACTCACGTGCCCTGGCTTCAATTACCTGTATAAATTCGGGTGATGAGATATAAGTTTGAGGTTCATTTTCCCAGTCAGGATTAAAAAATTGCGAGCCAAACGCATTGATGCTTTCAATCTTCTTGTCCCAGTTATCGGTAATATCAATTAAAATATCTGGCTTAATATATTCGTCCTGTATAAAATGCAGCACCAGTTCAGGCCGCCAGGCTTCTTGTTGCTTCCCGTCGCTATAAGTTTCAATTTTTCTTAAACCTGACAAAAACGCGGAGGTTTCCACCAGTTCGCTTGCCCGGCCATGGTCAGGATGGCGATCATGATAGGCATTTGTTATAACTATTTTTGGCTGATACTTACGGATAGCTTCAATAACTTTCAGTTGATGTTCTTTTGTGTTTTCAATAAACCCATCGGGCAGGCCTAAGTTTTCACGTACCACCAATCCTAATATCTTCGAAGATGCAGCGGCTTCCTGCGCCCGTATCTCGGCCGACCCCCTTGTGCCTAATTCGCCGTGGGTCAGATCAGCAATACCTGCCTTTTTACCAAGCGCTATATGTTTTAAAATAGTGCCTGCACAACCTAATTCAGCATCATCAGGGTGAACGGGTAAAACTAAAATATCTAATTTAAGCATACTGATCAATTATCCTTGGCTAATAAACGCGTTATCTTTTTTCTGATTTTTGAAGAAGTTGGCTTGGTGAAAGGATAGAAAAAATCGGTTACCACGCCAGACCTGTTTATTAAAAATTTATGAAAGTTCCACCTCGGAACAGAGCTAAATACACCATTCTCTTTTTTATTTGCAAAAAACTGGTACAAAGCATCAGCATACGGGCCCCGCACCCTTATTTTTTCAAAAACAGGATAATTGGCACCATAACTTTCGCAAAACTGGCCTATTGCTTCGCCATCCAACGGCTCCTGCCCGCCAAAATCATTTGAAGGGAACGCTAATATTTCAAAATCTTTTCCTGCAAATTCGTTTTTTAAAGTCGCCAGCTCTTTAAGCTGTGGCGTAAAGCCGCATTGAGAAGCGGTATTAACAATTAAAAGAACTTTATCCTTGTATTTAGATAAACTTATATCCTCACCGTTTAACTTTTGAACGTTAAACCGGTAGATGCTTTTATCAACCATTATTAATTATTATAGGAATCGTAGCCTGCCTGCTGAAGTATTTGCTCAATATCGCGCTGTTCGTCCCTGTCGTAAGTTTCTTTTAAATTATGACCAAAAATCCGGGCGGCCGACTGTAGCAGGAACGCACTGAAACCGCCTTTTAATTCTTTAACCAAATCATAGCTGGTATTATTGGTTTCCCTGTCTATCAATTTGATCAAAACTTCACCCTGACTAATTGTCAGATTTTCGACCTCCTTTTTAAACATGTCTTTTATCTGGTTTTCGCAGGTGGCAACCAGTACTTTTTGTTTTTTCTTATCGCCGGTTAAAGCCAAATCGCGCTCTAACTGTCTGTACCTCGAACCTGCAAAATGTGCATAAGGTATTACCTTATAAACATTATACCGCAGCCGGTTATAGGCATCTTTATCTTCCTTGCTCTTAAATATGCGTGTATCTGTTATATTTATCTCCCGTGTAATTACCCACGGTATCATCTCACCGTCAACATTTGCGGCCAGGGTTTTAATGGTATCATTTTTGCCCTCTTTTGGGTATGGAGGTTGCGTTTGGGCCTTCAACGTACCCAGCGCACAACAACAATACAGTAAGATTAAACCAATAAATTTCATAATTTTACTTATTACAAAAATAATGCAATTTTTCATTGTATTTTATAATAACATGCAATTAAAATTTTTATTGTAATGTTAATGATACATTGCCGGTTGGGATAGAACATGAAAGAATTAGTAATTGACCTTGAAGTTGAAAAGACAGAGATATTAAAAAGGTATCGTGCTTTGCTGCGCGCCAGCAAATCAACCCTGCAAAAAGGCGATAAACGCATGATACGCAAGGCTTTTGATATGGCGCTGGAAAGCCATAAAGATATGCGCCGCAAATCTGGCGAGCCTTATATATACCACCCTATAGCCGTTGCCCAGATAGCCGCCGAAGAAATTGGGTTAGGTACAACATCCATTGTGTGCGCGTTATTGCATGATGTGGTAGAGGATACCGATATAACACTGGATGATATTGAACGCGAATTTGGTAAAAAAGTAGCCAAAATTATCGACGGCTTGACCAAAATATCGGGCGTATTTGATACCAACAGCTCCTTACAGGCCGAGAATTTCAGAAAAATGCTGCTTACCCTGGCAGATGATGTGCGCGTTATACTGATAAAACTGGCCGACCGCCTGCACAATATGCGCACTATGGAGTTTATGCCGCGCGATAAGCAGCTTAAACTATCCTCAGAAACCGTTTACCTGTATGCTCCCCTGGCGCACCGGTTAGGTTTGTATGCGATAAAATCCGAACTGGAAGATCTTTCTATGAAATACATGGAAGGCGAAACCTACCAGTTCATCAAAAATAAGCTAAACGAGAAAAAGGCCGAGCGTGAAAAATTTATCCGTGACTTTATTGAGCCGGTAAAAAAAGTACTGGAAGGTCAGGATCTAATGTCAGATATTTTCGGGAGGCCAAAATCTATACATTCCATCTGGAACAAGATGAAGAAAAAGGCCATACCCTTTGAAGAAGTATATGATCTTTTTGCTATCAGGATAATATTGGATAGCACGCCCGAAAATGAAAAGGCCGATTGCTGGAAGGCCTACTCTATAGTTACCGACCTTTACCGGCCCAACCCTGATAGGCTGCGCGACTGGATATCGTCGCCTAAAGCCAATGGTTATGAATCATTGCATACTACAGTAATGGGGCCGCGCGGGCAATGGGTTGAAGTGCAGATACGCACCACCCGCATGAATGAGATTGCCGAAAAAGGTTTTGCAGCGCATTGGAAATATAAGGAATCGTCAACCGACAGCAGCGGGTTGGACCAATGGGTACAAAAAGTACGCGATATGCTGAAGAACCCCGATTCAAACGCGCTGGAGTTCCTGGATGATTTTAAGATGAACTTGTTCTCTGACGAGATATTTATTTTCACCCCCAAAGGCGCATTGATACAGCTACCTTTAAACGCTACCGCGCTCGATTTTGCCTTTGAGATACATACTGATGTGGGGGCAAGTTGTATTGGCGCTAAGGTTAACCATAAGCTGGTGCCGTTAAGCTATAAACTGCAAAACGGCGACCAGGTAGAAGTAATTACTTCAAGCAAGCAAACCCCTAAAGAAGACTGGCTAAGCTTTGTGGTTACCGCGAAAGCGAAAGCCAAGATCAAATCGGCTTTAAAAGAGGAAAAACGTAAAATTGCCGAGGATGGTAAAGAGATACTTGAGCGTAAGCTGAAATCATTAAAGATAACCTACAACTCTGAAAACATACATAAGTTAAGCTATTATTTTAAGCTGCAATCAACACAGGACCTGTTTTATAATGTAGCCAAAGGCCTTGTTGATATGAAGGACCTGAAGGAATACCAGGCATCAGAAAAGGTGATTGAAAACAAGCCACAGGATAAAATAGATCCCGACCAGGTTCAAAGCCTGATGCGGAGTATTAAGGCGAAGGACACCGATATGCTGCTTATTGGCGAGGACTTGCAAAAGATAGATTATAAGCTGGCTAACTGCTGTAACCCTATCCCCGGCGATGATGTTTTTGGGTTTGTTACCGTTAGCGATGGCATAAAAATACACCGTACCAATTGCCCCAATGCCGCAAAATTAATGGCCAATTACGGTTACCGTATTGTAAAAGCCCGCTGGACAAACCAGCAGGAACTGGCATTTTTAACCGGGCTAAGAATTACAGGGATTGACGATGTGGGCCTGATAAACAAATTAACTACCGTTATTTCGCATGATTTTAAGGTAAATATGCGGTCAATAACAGTTGATAGCGATAACGGTATTTTTGAAGGCTCTATTATGGTATATGTTAATGACACCCAGCACTTAGATAACCTGATAAAACGGTTAAAAACAGTAAACGGCGTAACCGGCGTAAGCAGGTTTGATGCGGAGGTTGAGAAAGTGTCGTAAGATAGAATCAGGGGCCAGGATTCAAGAACCAGGATGGATTATATTCTTGATTCTTGGCACTTGATTCTTGACTCTTTAAAAAATTAATACCTTTGAATATAATAACAACAAAAACATGCCCACAGCCGACACCATAGCATTGGTTAAAAAAATTTTTGAAGCTTATTTAGAAAACAAGAGCTTGCGGAAAACACCCGAACGCTTTGCTATACTCGAAGAAATATATTCACGCAGCGATCATTTTGATGTGGAATCGTTATACATCCACATGAAGAATAAAAAATACCGTGTTAGCCGTGCCACAGTATATAATACATTAGAACTTTTAGTATCATGCGACCTGGTTACCAAGCACCAGTTTGGCAAAAACATGGCCCAGTTTGAAAAATCATACGGCTACAAGCAGCACGACCATATTATTTGCCTTGACTGCGGCAAGGTAGCGGAGTTTTGCGATCCGCGTATACAGCAGATACAAAGCATGATGGGCGGCCTGCTAAAATTTGAAATAAAGCACCACTCATTAAACCTGTACGGAAATTGTGAAAAACTAAAGGCAGGTTTTTGCGACAGAAGAATTTAAGGAAATGGATAAACCGGTTTTAAGTAAACAAGCATTTTGGGATGTTGATATGGATAAGATCGACTATGAGAAGAATGCCGCGCATGTAATAGATAAGGTTTTTGACCGGGGAACACTTAATGATATTATTTCAGTTCTAAATTTCTACGGCGATGACAAGATAAAAGATGCCCTGTTAAATAGAAGATATTTAATGAATCGTACTATGTCATTTGCCTGTACTTTATTTGATTTAAAATTAGAAGATTTCAGATCTTACCAATTCAAGCAATTGAACCCACATGTCTGGCCTTTTTAACAACACTTTTAATGTTAGTGAACCAGAGTTGGAAGACTTTGCGGCAATGAAACTCAAATCTGCCACATCCAGTATTTCTAAGAAAGATTATTATGACCTGTTTGAATTATTAAATGTTTATACATTTGTTGAGTTGATTGGCTTTCATTCAAAAAATTATCCTAATTACGATCTTGCTGGTACATTAAAATCACTTTCAGATTTTAAAACTGTCGAATTGGAAGATAAAGAGTCTGAAATTTTGGGGTTGGAGAGTTGGGATATTGTAAAGAATAGAATATCGACTGAAATAAAAAATTATATCCGTATGCTTCAGCAAGAAAGAATTAATGCTGAAAAGAAAGGATAAAAATATATTCAAAATAAAAATTAATGGCTGTTGACGTTTTATTAGGCCTCCAGTGGGGCGACGAGGGTAAGGGAAAAATTGTTGATGTACTGAGCGCGGGTTACGACCTGATAGCCCGTTTCCAGGGTGGCCCGAATGCGGGGCATACGCTTGAGTTTGACGGCAAAAAGTTTGTGCTGAACACCATACCATCAGGTATATTTTTTGCAAACACGCTTAACCTGATCGGCAACGGCGTAGTGATAGACCCCATTACCCTGAAACGCGAAATAGACAAGCTTAAAGACGCCGGGCACGACCTGTTAGCCAAAAAGAATTTGGTGATAGCCAAAAAAGCCCACCTGATATTACCTACCCACCAATTACTTGATGCTGCCTCTGAAAAGAAAATGGGCGAAGGCAAAATTGGTTCAACCCTAAAAGGCATTGGCCCGACTTACATGGATAAAACCGGGCGCAATGGTTTACGTATCGGCGATATTACGCTGCCTGATTTTAAGGCCCGTTACCAAAAACTGACTGATAAACACACCTCAATGCTACAGGCATTATACGGCGAGGTAGCTGATTTTTCTGAACGTGAAGCCGCGTTTTTTGAAGCTATTGAGCTGATAAAGCAATTTGAGCTGGTTGATTCAGAACACCTGGTAAATGATTATATTAAACAAGGCAAAAAAGTTTTAGCCGAAGGTGCCCAGGGCACTATGCTGGATATTGACTTTGGCTCCTACCCTTTTGTAACTTCATCAAATACAACTACGGCAGGTGCATGCACAGGCCTGGGTATAGCGCCAAATAAAATAGGTGATGTAATAGGCATTTTTAAAGCCTATTGCACCCGTGTTGGCGGCGGACCGTTCCCAACCGAACTGGACAATGAACTTGGCGAAGAACTTCGGCAAATAGGCCATGAATTTGGCGCTACCACCGGCAGGCCACGCCGCACAGGCTGGATAGACCTGCCCGCTTTAAAATACGCGATAATGCTAAACGGCGTTACCCAATTGGTAATGACCAAAGCTGATGTGTTAAGCGGTTTTGATAAAATTTATGCCTGTACCCATTACAACTACTTAGGCGAAACTATCGACTATATGCCTTATGATATATGCTCGGTTGATGCCAAACCTGTTTTAAAGGAAATTGATGGCTGGAAAGAAGATCTGACCGGGATAACAGAACCTAATCAAATACCAGCAGCATTAAAATCATATATCGGTTTTTTAGAGGCCGAATTAGGTGTGCCGGTAAAATACCTTTCGGTAGGGCCCGACAGGGTGCAGACGCTGGTGTTGTATTAAACTACAGGTTTTTTCCAAGTTTCTCTAAAATATCCTGCGGTACCTTTTCCAGGTCTAACACTAAGAAACCGTCCAGGCAATCGGCAAACTTAGGGTCGATATTGAAGCAGATGATCTTTGCATTGAGGGCTATGTATTGCCGAAGCAATACCGGCACTTTCATGTTACGGGTTTCCACTTCGGATATCAGGTTGTCTAGTCCTTTAAAGCTATCTTCGCCTGCCATTAGCAGGTCGGTATCAATACTTGACAGATCAACCCTGAATTTTTTTCGCGGCCTTACATACTGCGCCATTTCATGGTCAAAATGATTACGGTTGATATAATCAACAATTAGCGATTTAGAAAACCTAGAAAACGAATTGCTGATGCTAACGGGCCCAATAAGGTACCTGTACTGCGGGTTATCTATCAAATACTTTAATATCCCTTTCCACAGTAAAAACAGCGGTAAAGGTTTTTGCTGATATTCTTTGCGTATCCACGAACGGCCAAGCTCCAGGCTCTTTTTCAGTATGGGCGTAAACTGTTCTTTAATTTTAAACAGTTCGGTAATGTAAAACCCGCTTTTTCCGATGCTGTAAAATATTTCATCGCCCATGCCAATTCGGTATGCACCCACTATTCGTTTAGCTTCTGTATCCCATATAAAAAGGTGGTGGTAGTAAATATCATATTCATCCAGGTCGGTAGGTTTATTTGTTCCTTCGCCAACTTCCCTGAAAGTTACCTCCCTAAGCCGCCCTATTTCACGAATGATATTGGGAATTACCGATGTCGGCACAATAAATACTTCGTAATTTTTCTCCGTCCAAACAGTGTACTCACCCCGCAGCGATTCGACTTCCTTTTCTAACACAACCGGCCTTATTTCGCGCACTATTGCTTCGGGCAGTTTTTTTATCTTAAATAAATTACGCGGGTTAAATATTTTCTTCTCTTCCTCCAAACCCGCGCCTAAAGCATAGGTTTTGGCGCGTAAAAAACTAAGCAGCTTGTCGCTTTTATTATTTTCAGCTATATCGGCTGCATCAATCGGTTTACCAATGCGCAGCCTTATGGTATGGCCCTGCTTATTAAATAATTCCGACGGCAACTTAGCCGTCCGCAACGCCGGGTGTATTAAACTAAGCAGGTTAAACAGCAAGCCATTGTTGCCATGAAAATAGATGGGTACCACAGGCACTTTTGCTTTGGCTATGATCTTACCCACAACCGGGTGCCATAAGCGGTCGGTCACTTCCTGTTTATCTATCTTAAAAGTGGACACCTCACCGGCAGGGAATATACCAATAGGCGTACCCTCTGCCAACAGGCTAAGCGTATTTTTCAACCCGCTGATGCTGGATGAATGGTCGACATTTTCAAAAGGGTTTACGGCTATAAAATAGTCGCTAAGGTTTGGTATTTTTTTCAGCAGGAAATTGGCCATCAGCTTAGCATCAGGGCGCACAGTCAATAGTACCTTGAGCAATACCATGCCCTCAATACCGCCATACGGATGATTGGCAATGGCAATGAAACCGCCGTCTTTGGGTATGTTTTTTAACTCGCGCTCGTCATATTCAATCTTCACGCCGCAGCCTTCTAAAATGGCATCAATAAATTCAATGCCCTGTTTGGGTTGCGCCTCTGCAAACAGGCTGTTAACCTGGTTTATCTTCATCAACTCCATAAGGAAAGCGGCCAGCCCGGGCATGTGCAGCTTATCCAGTTTAGTTGCTTTTGCAAACTCTTCGGTAGTGATGATCTTCATGATGATTGTTGGTAGCTATTGTACAGTCCGGCAATAAATATTACTTTAACGGTTGATTTAATAATAACAATGAAAGCACCCATCAAAAATTACCTCTCCATCACCAAAAAAGAATGGAACGGAATGGTAGTACTTGTTATTATAATTTTATTGATTTTGGCAGCGCCATACGGGTATCAACAGTTGCACAAAGATAGTACAATAAACCTTAAAGATTTTGAGAAAGACGCGGCGCTTTTGAAGCAAGCTAAGGATATTTACCCGGCTTCAAATGATAACGAAAACCTATCCGATGATAAGTTGCCGCACCCGGCTATGTTTAACTTTGATCCCAATAATTTGCCGAATGATAAATGGCAAGAATTAGGCCTAAGCGAGCGGCAGATCAGCATCATCAAGCATTTTGAAGCTAAGGGCGGCCATTTTTATAAAAAGGAAGATGTGCAAAAGATATACGGCATAACTGATGACGACTACAAACACCTGGAACCTTACATTAATATTCCTGCGGAAGAATATGCTTCAACCAAAGCGGCATCGGGTGTAATTATTGAAATTAATAGTGCAGATTCGGCCAAACTAACGCAAATAAGGGGAATAGGACCCGCATTTGCGCAACGCATTATTGAATATCGCACCCGGCTGGGCGGTTTTTTAAATAAAGACCAGCTAAAAGAAGTTTATGGTATTGATACCACAAAGTTCGCGCAAATTCAAAATGAAATAAGCATTAACCCGGCGCACATCACCAAAATAAAAATTAATGAAGTAGATTTTGAGGGGTTGAGGAAGTTCCCCTACCTCACCAATAAACAAACCAACGCCGTTATCCAGTACCGAAAACAGCACGGCGATTACCGTTCTATTGCCGACATGAAAAACATTGTGATACTGGATGAAGATATTTTACGTAAAATTGAACCGTATATAGTTTTTTAAATGATAGCACAGCAAATCAAATCAGCCGTACGTGATATACCCGATTTCCCAAAGCCCGGAATAATTTTTAAGGATATTACCCCCATTTTAAAAGATCCCAAACTATGCGAAGCTATTGTAGATGCATTTGTTGAAAAGCTGCAGGGTATCCGTATTGACGTGGTGGCTGGCGTTGAGAGCCGCGGCTTTTTATTTGGATTAACATTGGCAACAAGGTTGGGCGTGCCATTTATCCCTGTACGCAAGGCTGGAAAGCTGCCTTATACCATTAAACAAAAAGCTTATAAATTAGAATATGGAACCGCCACTATCGAAATGCATACGGATGCCTTTGAGCCCGGCCAGCACATCCTGCTGCATGACGACCTTTTAGCCACAGGCGGCACCGTTACCGCCGCCAGCGAATTAATACAGGAAATGGGCGGTATCGTTTCGGGCTTTTCATTTGTAGTAGGATTAGGTTTTTTGAATGGCCGCGAAAGGATAAGGCCTATTAATGAGAATATAATTGTGCTGGCGGAGTATTGATGTGCAGTGATTATCACATTAGTAGAGACGCGATGCATCGCGTCTCTACTAAAATAGATAGGGGTGATACCAAACATGTGATTTTTGAAATTACTGATAACAATTTCTTGTTTTACAATATTGTGGATTGAATGACTGCTTATTGGATTAATATTTATGCCAGATCTTTTCAAAAATAAATACAGAATATCGTCAGCCAGGTTACAATCATGGGATTATGCTGATAATGGTATGTACTTTGTCACGATTTGTACCACCAATAAAGAATGTTTTTTTGGTGATTGTGGCGGATGTGGTTGTAGAGACGCGATGCATCGCGTCTCTATCACGACGATGGAGATAGATTCCGGTAAAACAAATTCGGCCCCCAACGAAAAAATCTGGCTTCGATAATTCGCGGATTTAAATCGGCGGTAACAACCGTTGCGAGAAAAAATGATATTCCGTTTAATTGGCAACCGCGTTTTCATGATCATATAATTACTTCAAATGCAGAATATTTGCGGATAACCAACTACATTAAAAATAATCCCGGCAAATGGCATGAAGATAAATTTTATTCAAAATAACCTTGGTCATGTCGCGATGTCCCCGTTAAAAAATTAAAATTATTTTAAGCATTTATTCTTTCCGTTTACCACCTCCCAATTTACCAAACCAACTATTCATACCATATACCAAAACGTTCTGTTTTAGGCAGCCAGTTACGTGGCAACTA
>Ga0302315_10002039_pt1 | contig 19597 bp, 29 predicted proteins | sample III_Palsa_N3_1_FD_200532 | JGI IMG/M metagenome (GOLD analysis project Ga0302315, IMG submission 200532) | Peat permafrost microbial communities from Stordalen Mire near Abisko, Sweden - III_Palsa_N3_1 | ecosystem: Environmental > Terrestrial > Soil > Palsa > Peat permafrost | place: Sweden...
AAACGGCCCTCAGCATCATCCAGCCTGCTGTAAAGATCCGCAGGGCCGGATAGATCTCTGCTGATCTTTCCAACACCACTCCAGCACTCCATAACATCATCAGGATCCACAATCATATCAGGAAACTCATACCTGTTGCCATCTGATTTAAGTATCAGTACGCCATCCTTTTGTAATCTATTAAGCACACGCTTAACCACAACGCCATCCGTCCTGGTTACAACCACATGCACATAAGAATCCTTTATGTTATTCAGCTCGCACCATTTACCTATAATCCTATCCCTGCTTTTAAGTGTAGGCATCATTGAGTGTCCGTTAACTTCAAACATCCTGTAAGATCCGCTCTCAAAGCCTGGCAACCTATATGCTTGGAGCGATTCTATGTATTCAGGATCTCCGTATCCATTCAAATAACCTGCTGCTGCTTTAACAGGTACAAATACAATATTTTCTCTTTTTTGAAAGTCAACAGTTATAACTTTTGGAGTTGTAATTGTGATCTGATGAGGTTCTTTTTTATCGTTAGGTGCAATAATAGGTGCAACATTAGGTGCAATTTCTTCCCCTCTGATCATTTCACCATGCCCTGAGACTAACCAATACAAATTTATCTCAGGATATGCAGTGAGTATTTTATCTAATTTGTCAGTTCCGGGATTAGCAGTTTTATCTAAAAACCCATTAGATAGGCCAGTCTCAGCGTAAAATTGCGCCTTGTTAACCTGCTTATAACCAATGAATTTAAGTATGCGATCCCGTGTATTTTCCACAAATAGTAAATAATCTATTTTTTATTTTGAAATATGAGTATATACTCTCATATTTGTTTCGTTGTTCGCAACAAAGAAACAAAAAACTTTCAAATAAAATGGAAAAAGAAAAAAAGGACGATACCGCAACCCTTACTGCTCAGGCACATGGAGTAAGCGCATCATACGTGCGTATGGTCGTAAATGGCAAACGTAACAATGAGAGCATCCTCTCAACATTCAACACCATACTGGAAACTAAGAATAAGCTATCACAACCGCACGAAATAACCGCTGATAGCGCCAAATAAGCCACAATAAAAACTCAAAATAGCATGAAAACCACCATCAAAAACTACTTAAAGAGCATTCATTTTAAAATAATGAATGACAAAATGAGCCAGGCAGAGGCTGTACTATTCACCATCATACTAATTGGTGCTACACTATTAGTAATGCACGTAGGTGATAACCTGGTACAACAACACCGATAATAAAACAATCCCGGCTTAGAGGATAACCAGCAGACCGATACTGCAGCCGGGATCCACACTCCCCAATTTAATGAGAATATTATCTAACATATTATATATTGAGTTTGCCGAAATGGAGCGCTGTGATGTTCCACGTAGGACAATATTGTCATGGGATAATATTAAGGATCCTGCAGATAAACGTAAGATCCTTATACGCTTTGATAAGCTAAAAGACAAATATCAAGATGCTGTTATTAAAATATATGGCGATCCATATTTATACTGCCATAATCAGCTCATTAAACAATACCTCCGTATTGATGCTAAGGCAATAGATTTCTTTACTGCTTACCGTAAGGATTCGATAGCCCTAAGCCAGGAGAAAATTAAAGAATATACCACTTGTGCCAACTGGCTAAACCTCATTATTGAATTAGATAATAACTGGAGCAATGTCAAAAAGTTCCTTTCAATGGATAAAAAGCCTGAGCTATATGATGCCATTGCTAAAATATTTGAGGCTGACCTGGTTAAATTACCAAAGGTATATGTACCATTAAAACGTAAAATTGCTGAGTATAAAGAGCATGGATATGATTGCCTGCCTACTAAAAAGTTAGGCAATACCAACAGTAAAAAGGTTAAGGATGAGTTAAACCATGCCTTACTGCTGGAGATGCTGGCACATGGCGCTCAATATGATGATACATTCATTTGCAAAAAGTACAATAATGCTGCACGTATAGCCGGATTTAAAGAGCTTACAGCGCCAACAGTTGGCTCATACCGCCATGATAACAAAGCAATAATAGATGCTTACCGGAAAGGCAATAAAAACTGGTATGATACCGCTGGCAAAGTAATACACCAGGACAGGCCATCAGCGCCATTGCTGCTCATAAACTCTGATGATAACGACCTGGATTTATATTTTCAGGATGTTAGAGAGGTTCAGCGCAATATTAAAATTAAAGGCACTGAGCTAACTGAAAAACGCAATATTAAAGAAGTTAATTATTACAAAAGGCCAGTGCTGTACGTGGTTATTGATGGTTACAATGATTACCCTTTAGGCTATGCAGTAGGTGATGGCCAAACCAATAATTTAGTGTATGAGGCTTACTTAAATGCAGCCAACCATGTACTGCAGTTAACAGGAGATCACTACTTATGGCATCAGATAAAAACGGATCACTGGAATTTAGCCACGCTTAAAAATTTCTATGAAAGCCAGGGCACGTTTACACCCGCGAAAGCTAAAAACGCACGTGGTAAAATTATAGAGCAAAGCTTTGGACAAAACTGGCACTCAAAGCTAAAAGAGCTTTACCCTAAGAATTACAAAGGCCATAATATTGATGCCAAATTCAAACTAAATTCAGATTGGATTGACGCTAATAAAAAGTTTTTCCCGCCAATAGATCAGGCTCCTGCAGATATAGCTGCTTTTATAGAGGAGTTAAGGCAGTTACCTGATACTAACGGTAAAACCCGCCAACAGCAATGGCTGGAGGCTTTTGATGCCATGAGGCCTGAAAAGAAACGCCTTATCAGTACTGAGCAGCACATCATGCTGTTTGGGGTTGAACACAAACACCCAAAAACAGGCGCTTTATTACCAAATACAATCACTAACAATGGCCTGTTGGTAACCTTTAACGGGCGTAAAGTATTTTATGAAGTGCCTGATAGTATGTACATGGATACTTTGGGCCTTACAGTAAATGTAAAATACGATCCATACGATATGAGCAAAGTGTTGGCGATCAGTAAAGATCAAAAGACACGTTTTGTATGCCACTTATATCAAAACATGCCTATGGCAATTGCCGACTATACACCAGGCACACGCACTGAATTAAATCGCAGGCTGGAGGAGAAAAAATCACACGTCAATTTCTATGTGAATGCAAAAGAGGAGCGCCAACTGGTTTTAAAACGCCATCAACTGGATGCTGAGAGCCTTTTGCAGGCTGGTGTATTAACTAAAGAGTTGAAATATGCTGCTGAGAGACAATTGATTGATGGAGGCTATGAGCTTGCAGATGATAACGATGAGATAGACATCAATAGTATGATGTAATCTCATATACGGCCCCGGTTAAAGGGCCATTAATGAGCCACAATAAAAAAACAAATATAATGAATAACGAATCGAAAATTAAAATCAAAGAGCTGCTGCAGGAGTTTTGCAGTGGTTTTGAGAGCCAAACCAAAGCTTCAAAGGCTTTAACTGATGTATCCAGTGCAACCATATCACAAGTACTAAATGATAAATGGGAGCTTATTGCTGACCGTATGTGGATCAGGATAGGCAAACAAATTGGCTTTGATACTGATGGCTGGAAAGTAGTACCAACCCAAAACTATAAAATCATCAGAGGGATCTTAGCTGATGCCAAAGGATTAAGCCGTGTGCACGCCATAACTGGTGGCGCTGGTTGGGGTAAAGATGCAGCTATAAAGGATTTTGCAGCGGAGTATGATAATGTTTACCCATTGAATTGCGCTGAGTACTTCAATAAAAAATACTTTATGATGGAGCTGTTAAAGTCAATGGGTAAAAGCATGGACGGTACAGTACCCATGATGGTTGAACGTGCAGTTAGGCACATTAACGATACACCACGCCCGTTGGTAATCCTTAATGAGGTTGATAAATTAAAAGATGAGGCTTTTTATTTCATCATCACATTTTATAACCTGTGTGAGGATAAATGTGGCATTGTTGCACTGGCTACAGATCAGCTGGAGAAACGTATCAGCCGTGGCCTATTCCTTAACAAAAAAGGCTATCAGGAAATATTCTCACGTTTTGGCAGGCGCTTTATTGAACTTAAAAAGCCCTCTAAAACAGATGTTACCGCTATCTGCACCGCCAATGGTGTAACTGATCCGGTAACCATAACCGAAATATTTAACAGCTGTGAGGGTGACCTTAGGAGGGCTAAAAAGCTTATCCAAAACAAAGCAGTTACACCACAAGACAGCGAAACTACAAGCGATAACAAGGCAGCATAACGCTGCCTTTAAAAACAGGAGGTCTACCATGAACACTACCAAAAAAAACCACTACCAAATCATCAAACTGCAAATTTTAAACAATGAGCAAATGGTGCAGGCTGTATTGGACTGGAACGCAGAGCGCTATTGCTGGTTTAAGTATGAGGCTGGCATTTCTTATGCCAAACGCATGACGGATAATGACAGTACCGGCTTTGATTTCCTTATCAAAACAACCTTTTACTGGAACTGGTGGAAAAACGAGTGGGCGAAACGTGATGCTGATTTTTTGCAGTATTACTCAGGCACTGCAAATAAGGCTGTATTGCACGATCAATATTTATTCCAACACAATATACAGCGGTTGAAAACAGATGATCTGATGGAGCGTAAAGCCTGCTCAATGGTAGGTTACTGCATAGATGAGTACCACAAAAAGGAGATTGTAAAATGATTTTAACAAACGATATAAACGATATGCTCACCATTATTAACGAAGCCTCTGCAAAGCTATCTGTGATAATTGGTGAGCCCGTTGAACTGCAGATCTGTAAGCCAACTGTTGCGAAAAATAACCCTGCTTTTGAAATGGTTAAGCGCATAGATCAGGAAATGCTAAAAATTAGTATCACTCAGCTGGTTTGCAACCAATACATGATTAGTGCCGGGAATTTAAGAAGCAAAAATAAGCTAAGTGAGTTTGTTGATGCACGCAAAACAGCAGCTCACTTATTGAGCCACTATGTTGATACTATCACACATGAGGATATTGCGGTAATGCTAAACATTGATCGCTCTACAGTTAGCTACAGCATTAAAAAAGCTAATGATTTAATACTGACTGACAAATCATTCAGGTTCAATTATGAGCAGATTTTAGACCGTTTAAAAAGCATTTTAAACAATGGTTAAGCTGAAAGTAACCCGTGAGCAATTGCATTTTATATGCAATATAGCTAACCCTGCAGCCCTTGAAAAAAGGATTACATCCATGATTAAGAGCCAGCAGTTTAATGAGCTGGATTTCAATTTCACCGTGCTGGAGATTGGTGTTATAGCCTCAAAAAAATACCTGTTTGATTCTAAAAAGGCATACAAATTAAACCTTTCAGAAGCTCATGCAGCAACATTGTTGATTTTGCTATCTGCCATAGGAGCTAACCCTGACACAACTGAGTGGATGCAGTTTTTAGCTACTAAATGGATTGGCGAAATACACCAGCAACTAACCAATTACCAGCCTAAATATTACGGACAAAGGCACCAATAAAGCATATTAAAACACTATAATAATTAACAACATGACAGCAACAGCAGTACAGGAATTATCAACAGCAGACTTACAGGCCATACTTGACGAAAGGCTTGCAAGGGAAAAAGAGCAAAGGGATGCAGAGCGCACCAGCTATGAAACTTTAAAAAGTGAAACAGTAACCAAACTTGGTACACGTGCAGCATTGCTGCATGATACGCTTAAAGAATTTAAAGAATTAGCTTTTTCAGAGGCCGAATCTTTATACCAGCTATTACAGCAATACAGCAAGCGCCATGCGGATGGCAAAGGCAGCTTTACTGTACAAAACGTTGATGGATCCATCAAAATGACTTTAAAGAAACAGGAGCTTGGAAAGTTTGATGAGCGCTCAGTACAGGCAGAGAAACATATTAAAGATTTTATCTCCAAAAAGTTTAATGCGGATGATGATGCTAAGGATATGATAATGGGGATACTGGAGCGCAAAAAAGGCTATTTGGACATTAAGCAAATACAACGCCTTTACGCTATGGAAAACCGCTTTGATGATCCTAACTGGAAAGAGGGAATTAAGCTTTTAAAAGAGAGCTGGCAACCATCCGAAAGCAAAGATTACATCACTTTCATAGTTAACGGTCTACCTGTAATATTAGATTTTGCAAGCATTTAAACACCCTTTAAACAATGGAAACAAGTACCGCAAACCCAAACATTAAATTTAAAAAGCTCTCTGATGCTCAGGTATTAGAGCAGCTTAACAACCACGCTATTGATGCGCAATGGGATTACACCAACGCCAAAAGCCCAAAAGGCCAGCGTGATGCTGAGGAAAGGCTTAGCCTGTATGGCTCAGCGCTGGAGATGCTAACTCATAAGCGCCCCGTAATCAATATAAATATTGAAAAATTGGGAGAATTTATGATTAAAAATGGCGCTCATGCTCCTAATGTTAAAGAGCAAATAACCCAAATACTTAACCAGGTAGTTAGCGATTCTGCTCGCACGTTGCAAGTATAACCACATCCCGGCTTAGAGGATAGCCAGCAGACCGTTACTGCAGCCGGGATCCACAATAAAACCCTAATTAATACAAATGGCAACTACTGGTATAACCGATTTTTTAAACAAAAAGTACAAAGAATTAGATTTTGATGGTGAGTGGCTGGCCTCATTTGGTAAGCCTGAGAAAAACTTTAAATGTTGTGTTATAGGCGAATCAGGCAACGGTAAAACAGAATTTATTATAAAGCTTACTAAGTACCTGGCTGGCTTTACAAAGGTTTACTATAACAGCCATGAGCAAAAGTTTAGCAAAAGCCTACGTGATGCGCTCATACGCAATAATATGAGTGAGGTAAATGGTAAAGTGGTTTTTGCTGATGGCGAAAGCGTTGAGGAGATGGATGAGCGCTTGGGTAAACGTAATAGCCCCGGTGCCATAGTTATTGACAGTCGTGATTATATGAAGCTTACTATAGATCAGTTTGTCTACCTGATAAATAAATACCCTCATAAATGCTTTATAGTGATCTGCTGGTCTACAGGCTCAAAGCCTAAAGGCTCACATGCTGGAGCAATAGAGTACTGCTGTGATGTTAAGATACTGGTAAAGGATTTCAAAGCTAACATGCGTAGCCGTTTTGGTGGAAATAAGCCATTTGATATATGGCCTGAGCGCAATTCAAAAGCAAAAACACCCGCTAAACAAGTGCAAAGTGAGCTCTTTACAGCTCAATTAGATGCAGAAATACCCACAATAAAAGCCTAAAAAATGCAGAAAAAACATACAAAATCTACCTTTTTACGCATGATTATGCTGCTAAACGATACAAAAGAGTTTGCACGCAGGCATGATTACGCTTTTAGGCATTCCCATGAGCGTACTGAAAGTACAAAGGATCTGTATGATGATGAGATGCTGGCTATCATTAAAGAGCTGGAGGATACATTTAAAATTCAGGATCAATGCGATACCATGCGCAAAAAGATCATCAGCAAAGCACACCAAATGTTTTGGGAGCTGCCAGGTGGTAAAGCTGATATGTGGCGCATTGATCAATGGTGTATCAATCAAGGCCCTTACAAAAAGGCTCTTAATAAGCACGTGTATAAGGAGCTGGTTGTAGTGGTGAGTGTGTTTGATACCGTGTACAAACATTATATGAGCAAAATTTAAAATCATGCGTAACGAAAACCTTATCAATCGCAGAGACAAAATGATTTACGTGAAGTATGCAGAGCTATGGGGCACTGGCAAAAGGGAGGAGCTGATATGGCCTGAGCTGGAGCTGGAGTTTCATTTGGCTAAAACTACGCTTTACAGAATAGTACTAAAACAAAGCAGAGCAGTAGAGGCTGTATCGCCTGAGCTGCCATTAATGGACGGAGAAAATGAAACTAACTAAATATAAGATTACAGCAAGTAAATGCCCTGGTTATATGATGGTAATATACCAGGAGGATAATTTCAAAAGCGTTATTAACGAGTTTAAACCACCTTTAAATGAGGTGCAGCTTAACGCTATATTAAACTATATCCCAAACGATCACAAAAGCATTGAGGCCATATTTGCAGCTAAATATGGCGAAAAGGTAAAAGTTGAGCCAGTAAAAGCCATTGGCGCTGAACAGCAGGCCGTGCCTGAGTACCCGGTGCAGGATAAAGTTGCTTTATGGTGTGTGCATTATTCAAACAACCATAAGGATGCAAATGATAATCCAATAAAGTACAAAACAGGCCCTGCAGAGGCTGGCAAATTAAAGCTGCTGGCTGTAACGCCTGAGGAGCTGGATGAGATCCTGCAGGTTTATTTTAAATCTGATGAGTGGTTTACTAAGCCTAAAAGCATAAGCAACTTTATTAATAAGTATAACGAGATCCGGGCACTGGCATATTCAAAGCCAGTTGAAAAAAAGAAAAAGTTTCCGCTGCCTTATGAGCCTTTATATTTCAGTAACCTAAGTACTACAGATCAGCGCCTCTATTGGGATTTCCTGAGGGAAAACGGCTATAAATGGGTAGAGAATCATGGCCGTGGTGGCAAATGGGAAAAACAGCACACAATAAAATAAAATCAATATGAGAAAAGTTTATGTTTCAGGTAAAATTTCAGGCCTCCCTATGCTGGAGGTTATTGAAAAATTTGAGATAGCAGAGCTGCAATTAAAAGCTGCAGGCTTTGAGGTTATCAACCCTGTGAAATTGGATCACAGTAAAAATGAGCAGCGGGATTGGAGCCTGTATATGAAAACAGATCTGCAGGCCATGCTGGATCACGATTGTAATTATATATATATGCTGCCTTGCTGGCAACAAAGCTCCGGTGCTAAGGTTGAGCTGCAGCTGGCTATATCATTAGGTTACTCTGTAATTTGGGCTGCATAATGGTATTAGGATTTAAAAATCAATTTGTAGATGCCATTAAGAATGGCACCAAATTACACTCAATCAGAGAGGATAAACACGGCAGATGGAATATTGGCCGTACAATACACATGGCAACTGGTGTGAGAACAACATTGTATAACCAGTTTGATACTGGAATGTGCATTAGTATTCAAAAAATTGAGATTGTTTGGCATGAGTGCATTGATCCTGGTGAGGGAAAACTTTTTGAGGTGTATGTTGATGGCAAAGTCTTAAATCTCGCTCAACTTTTACAGCTATCAAAAAATGACGGCTTTAAAAGCTTATCCCACTTTAAGGAGTGGTTTAACAAGGATTTTATAGGCAAAATTATTCACTGGACTGATTTAAGATATTAATATGGAAAAGGTATTCACTATTACTGGTATTTTGGTTTGGTCTATAGCAATCGGCTATGCTTGCTTTATAACAATCAAATGGAGCTTAATTATATTGTACGCCACATGGTTTAGAATAAATTGCGCGATGTGGTTTAAATATTATATCAGAAATGAAACGGTAGACACAGAATTGCTCAGGAGTGGTTATAAGAGTGGTTCGACAAACCCTGGCTTTACGCCTTATGTAAGGAAATGGCATCTAAAATGGCGATTAAGGAATATTAACCGTGCATAAATACCCACAATAAAGCCTCTAAATGAGGCTTTTTTTATTCATTAAATTGTGGCTACATTTGACTTATGGATGAAACAACACAAAATATTAAGGATTATTTTAATGGCTTTATGACTGATATTAAGGTTTATTCAGGTTCGGTAAATGGCCGTGATGCCATTGGCTTTGATGGAATTAGAAACGGTAATAAATATTCTTTTTCAACAAATCAAGTATATAACAGCGGTGAAATGCTATTTCATTGGCTTGAAAATATCAGAGGAGAAATAGTACAGGTAGAGGAAACAATGATTTTAGAAAACCATAAAAATGATAAATAAAGAAATAGCCTGGGATAATATAAAGGTATTCATAGGCGGTAAAGAAATTACTGGTATCACAGGAATTACTGGTATAGTTACCTATGAAATTGATGAGAAAAATATTAAACTGCTGAAAAAAGAGTATAAAAATGCTTATAATAAAGCTAAGAAAAACGCCACTGATTTTAATGAAAATAATGAGTTTCCACCTAATGGCTGGATGTGTACCCACTAATACTTTAACTATGAAAAAACTATTACTACTTATTGCCTTATCAGTATCAGCGCTGGTAAGCCACGCACAAACAAACATGGAGGTTGCAGATAACTACTTTGCTAAAAAGAGCTATGCCAACGCATCAGGATATTATAATAGGGTGCTTACAGAAGATACTGCAAATGTTAAGGCATTACGCAGAATGGGCTTTTGTGCAATGAATTTGCCCGAAGATGAGATAAACGCAGTAGAGTATTTTAGCAGAGCGCTTAAAATACAGCCTAAGGATCCTGTATCTAACTACTATTTAGGCGTTATTTTTATGGATAAGGCAAAGCAATCAAAAGATGTAAGCGCAAAAAGTGATTATAAGGCTAAGGCTGCATTATTTTTAAAAAGAGCCATAAGTTATGGCAGCGAAGATGCAAAAGCAGCACAGCTGGATTTAAACAGTATTTAAACGATAATAATATGATACAAACAGTACTTTCATTTACAAACAGCACTCCAGTGGGATTGTCTTCAGAAATTTCAACCTGGCTTTATAAAAATCAGGCGATTGTAGTAAAGGACATTAAATACCTTGAATCAGCTAAAGGGTATGTAGCTTTTATCCATTACGAACATAGGTAACCTTTAACTATGAAAGCCTCTCAGATCTGAGAGGCTTTTTTTATGTATTAATGGTAAATCCGTCCCTAAATGGCAACCGTGCTGGCCTGGTTGTTTGATCCACTTTAGTTACCACAACATCGGGGTTGACCATAACAAATTTTCTTGCCTCCTCTGTAGACATATCAGTAAGTATGGTACCGTAATCTACCTGGCTGGTTATAATCATATCCTCAGCGCTATCCTCATTATCAGCCACCCTTTGTAATGCAGTCATGTGCTCCAGGCTAAAACCCTGCAGCGCCATGTTTACATATTCAGTGTACTCAAAGAAATTTAACGCTAATTCCTGATTAACAGATCCGGTGTAAGCATCAGCATAATTCTCATAGTAAATGTAAAAACGGATGTTGCCGTTACCCCGCTGCTGGTTTTTACCAACGGTTACCCATGTAAAAGGCAGGTACTCCATCAGAATACAAGGCAAAGGCATTGCCACCGCTAAATCAGGATTAGTAAACTGGCCCATTTGCTTATCAAACCACGCCAAAGCTGGCAGGCCTGATTCTGCAGGCAGAATACCATTAGGTGCGATTTCGGGGTCGTTTGGTTTAAGCGTTGCCATCAGGTAAGTGCCTATTGCAATAAATTTATCTTTTTTAACAGCCATTATTGATCTACTTTAAAAAATTTATCAAGTTCATTTGTAACGTAGGTATATATATCCCTCTCCAGTGTAGCGCTATCTCCTATAAACTGCCTTGCTGGTATGGTGATAAATTGTTCTTTGGTAATTGCCAAATTGAAATAAAAGGTTGCTGCATCATTCGCAATTTTAGCTTCTTTAGTTTCCTTTCCGCTTTTACCCAAAACCTTACCAGCGCCATTGGCATAATACATTGCCCAAAAATATCTCCTCATTTGTGGTGTGATAGGGATAGTACCGCCATAGTTTTGAATCTCAGCGTATGGGATGCCATCATCAGCGCCAACTATAGCACCGTCAATAGTTGCCTTTTTTATCCTCAGGCTTCGCTTTAATATACCTCTGTTGGTGCCAACAGCCCGGCCACTGCTATTAGGCGTGTCAGGTATTCGGTTTTTCCATTTAACCAGTGATTTATCAGTAAAACCCTCATTGGTAAAACTGGCTTTAAAAAACGCCAAAGCAATCCCCGCTGATTGTTGTATCAATCGCAGTTTTATGTATTTGTAACCTTTAATCAGGTCATCAAACTCATCAGCGTGTTTGTTCTCTGCCATATTATTTACGCCTGAGTGTTTTGATCAGATCAATTAATGAATGCCAATTAATTTGAAATGAAAATTCGCCTCCAAAAATGAAAAAGCATATAAAAAAAGCTGTTACTAAGCCAACGACTATATGGCTATATACCTCCCAAATAATATTGATAAATTCTCTCATATTATTGCGATCCTAAGGCCAGCTCACTATCGTGTACTGATTCTGTTAAAAGCTCAGTTAAAATGCGTTTAATATCAGAGTTTTTTAAGCCATTTAGGTTGGTTGTATGCACCTCCAGCTTTTCAACCAGTTTGCCAATCGTAACCTGTACGTTTCGCACGGAACGGCCACCGGATAATGTTGTTGCTCCGCTGCCACCACCGCCCCGGTGACCTCTGCCAGTGCTTATTGAATACGGGGTATCAGTTTCGGGGCCATGTTTTACTAATCCCGTTGCAGTGCCAGTTGCTTTTTTAGCATCAGCATCCTTTTTGGCCTGATCTGCATCAGCTTTGTGGCTGGCAGCGATTGAGCTATCAAACCCTTTATTAAACGCCCCTGCTATACCTCCATCGGCTATTACTTTTTGAACGCCATTGTAAGCATCTTTAAAGCCATCAATAACCAAAGCGGGATCAAGGGTTAAAGCGCCTAATATTATTTCACCTAATCCCTTGAATACCGGCACAAGCTCGCTTGCAACTTCACCAATTCCAGCAAGTACAGCCCTGAAAGTTTCTGATTTCTCATAAGCGTAATAGACGCCTGCAGCTAAAATGCCTATACCTGTTATTAGCAACCCAACCGGGTTGGCATCCATAGCTATATTTAAAGCCCACTGAGCAGCAGTAAGTATGTTTGTTGCTATGGTTGCACCAGCCAGCACAATACTTTGAGCAGCGGTTGCCAATGTGACTAACACAATGTTTGGATTGAGCACTGCATAAGCTATGGCAGCAGCGCCAATACCAATACCCAAAGCTTTGAAAATATCAGCGTTATCCTTTACCCAATGGTAGCCATCAGCAATAGATCCAGCAACTGCTTTAACGCCATCCACTACATCAAAAAGCAACGGTATGGCCACCCTTAGCCCATTATCAATAAACTGGCCGAATCCCTTTTTAAGGACTTCCATTTTTTCATCCAAATCACCAGCTGGGCCTAATACCGAACGTGCAGCCTCTGCAGATCCGCCAAACTCAGTTTGCAGCTCTTTTAAAATGATTGCTTGCGCCTTTTGCACCTGGCCGTGTTTAACGTCCGTATCTATCATGTTTTTTTGAGCATCACTAAAGCTAACGCCTACACGGTGCAGTGCTGTTATGCCTTTAATCGGATCCTGCAGGGCTTTATCCAACTGGAGTGCTGCACCCTTTAGATCTGCAGGGCCATCTCCGCCCATCCTGGTTGCTAAATCTTCAATGGCTGGCAGTGCCTGGTCGAATATTGCGCCACGAATATTGGTAAACGTTAACTGTATGGCTTCTGCCTGTTCTGTTTGCGCCTGGCTAAAAAGAGTTTTATGCTCCAGCTCCTCCGCTTTATCGCGCAATTCGTCCAGGCTAAGGCCAGCCACGCCTGCAGTGGTTTTAATGCCCTGTACAATTTGTGCCTCAGCTGCTGCTGTTGAGCGATAAATGCTCAGTGATTCTTTGCCAAAATCAAAGATTTTTTCAATTGCGAAAGCCTCAGCTATTGCCGTGCCTACTTCGCCAATAATTTCCTTTAAAGAGCCAAAATGTTCATGGGTGTTTTGGACGGCCTCATCCATGCCTGTTATTTCTGATTTCGCCTTTTCAGCGCCACCGAAATCACCGTCTTTTATATTGATTATATAATCTAATCCTTTAGACATTTTATTCCTCCTCTAAAACTTCATTAACCTGTGAACGAATAGTTTTTGCAACGCCTTTTGAAACGTCGAAATATGGGTGTGTATCAGGAAATGCAACCCCTGATTTGCCAACGTTTTGCTGGAACATCTCAGGCATATCAGGCAGATCTCCCTTTGCAACCGGCACCTGCTCAGATCCAACAGCTGGTGATGTATCGCACCTGCACCCCCAATCATTAGGTGGGAAATAAGTATCCCAAAATTCATGGTCAATCGGATAGGTAGCGCCCTCCAGCAATGCGTGCTCCTCCCTCACCCGGTCATCACCTGCAGTAACATAAGTAAGCATCTCAATGCCGTTTGTAATAAAGTCCTGCCATGATGCTGCAGCCTGAGCGGATGCAACCGCTGTACCGTATTCAGAGCTTAAATAAACTTCGTTATAGGTTTCATTAACCTTTTGCACATCGGTTAAAAAGTCTTTAAACGATTTCAATTTACCGTTATCGTCCTTTAACAGCAGCGTGGTTTCTTTCAGCTGCTGGTAATTTTTAAACCCGCTGAATACGTAAACGTTATTATTCAGCTTAGTTAAAAAGGTTCGCTCCTCATCAGTAAGATCTTTACTATCCAGCGTTTTGCCAAAGCCTTTAAAAATGCCTTTCATAAGTTGGCCAGCAATCTTTTTAACCATTGCCTTATCAATTTGGCCACTGGTTAATTTTCCCTCATAAATGAGTTTTGCTATACGCTGCACTTCCGGCTCTAAGCCCTCAACTTTAACAGATAATGTAATGGTGCTGCACTTAACACACATTATACAGTCCTCCCATAATATAAGTCCTGTATGCTTGCATGTAGCTTTAACAGCCGTTTGGCGCTCATATCATTTTCATCATCATCAAAGCTCTCCTGATCTGTTGGCACGGATGCTGGTGTTACTACTTTGATTCCGGTAATTTTTACGCCGAATTTTTTAGATACATCATCCATATCCAGCTGAAAGCCCATATTATTTACAGCCGTATATATTTTAGCTGCTGCCTGCAGATCCTCAGGTTGATCCCACTGCAATTTATCACCCTCATCCAATGGCCAGCCATGTACATCTCTCAGGATAGGGATAAGCATTTCGTTAAACAGCGTTTTTACGAAGCGCTCATCATCCTTTGTAATTTGATCCATTACACGCTCATGCACTTCGCCCTGAGATCTGCTGCTGCCATTCATTGAGGTCATGGTTTGACCGCATATTAAAATTGCCAGCTCCTCATTTGCAGATTTTATAAGCTGAGCAAAAACGTTGAACGCATCTGAGTGCTTACTCTCCCTTATATCCAGCTCCGTGCCCTGAGGGAAAATACCGTATGATGATGTGCTCATATCTCTCAGCCAGCCCTCAATTTCACCAATTACCCTGGCATCTTGTGATGCCGTTTTAACGGTTCGTATAGGCATCCCGAATATCTCAGCAAACTCATCCCAATTCTGCCAGCCGTGCTTTTTAATTATGGCCATTGGTGCTGCCTTATTCAGCAGGCCCAAATCATAGCGATCTCCAGCAGGGAAAACATATTTTTTCAAAGGATCCTCTGTGAAATCAAAGCCCTCAAAATCACTCTGAAAACGGGTTACTATCTTTAATTCAGGATTTACGTTTTTGCGTGGTATTAATACCAGCTTTTGGATCCATGAGGTTGTGCCATCAAAAGCCAGCTCCTCAATATATGGCACTGAGTAACCATAAAATATACTTTCCAGCCACCACTTAAATAAGTCGTTAACCCAACCTTTATCAAACAGATCCGTTTTGTCCTGGTCAAACTCTTTTTTGGCATTCATTATGTTAAACGCCTTGTTTTTAACAGGTAAAATGCGGTGATTGTAAATTAACCCGCTAATGAAGTTATCCAGGATAATATCATCGTATATATCATATAGTAACGTCCTGATAGGATAATCGGGATTCTCAGCCATTGCCCTGGCTGCAATCCAATCCTCCATATCTTTTGAGTATAAAGAGCGCTGCTGTTTTACAATAGCAGCCATTACCATACCGGGATCCTTTTTGATTTGATCCTTAGTAAATGAGGTGCCGTCTTTCAGCGTAATGGTGCCAGCATGTTTAAGCCCGGATAAAGGCCCTGTTTTCTTGACTGCAGGTTTAGACTTATTCGTTTTGTTTTGCATTTTAACAATGTTTAAATGGTGTTTAAATGGTTACCACCTTTTTGAATATTTGCGATTTGTGCCTGTTCTCAGCAGTGGATCAGGCGTGGTTTCAGGCAGCAGTGGTAAATCCGGCAATAAGCCACCGCCATTAACACCGTTTAAAAAAGTTATGGCAGCATCAAATCTTTTTACACGTTCAGCGGGTACTACACGGGAGGCGGTATTGCTATGCAGGTGATAAATAATTAAATCTATCAGGTACATAATCAATAGCGGATTTCTTGCAGCTCCTGCAGCTCCAAAGGTTGCCACTACATCATACCTGGTGCGCAAATAGGTTGATGCCTGCTCGATAGCTGCAAGCTCCGCAACGTCCAGGCTGGACGTGCTAATTTTTAGCACGTTCAATACCGCCTCCCTTACCTGGTACTGTACAAAATCATCATCAGTTAAAAAAATCATAATTACTCAGTGTTGGATTTATTGAAAATCTTTAATTGTCCGCTTAGCTTGCTTACTTCAAGGGCTAACTTGTTTTTCTCCTCCAGCTCCTTGTAGTATTTTTCACGCCAATCCCGCACGTCCTTTTTGAGCTCTACAATTTCATTGTTGTTCTCATTTACATTTTTCTGTAATTGTTCAACCAGCATCACCAGGGCGGTGTATTGCTCATTTTTGGTCATGCTCAGCCTGTCTGCTAAGCTTTTAAAAACGCCTCCTGTAAATACAGCGCCAACCGTGCTGGCTACTAATCCTAATATTGTCATATTACCATTTCCTTTTTTGTGGTTTACCTATAATTGGTTTGAAATTCGCTTGTGGTTTGTGCTGGTCTAAAAGGTTCCATGCGCCCTGGTCTGAATCCGGTGAATCATCAGGCGTATTGTAGCCAGGCTCAATTCCCTTTAATTGGTTGTTGCCCTCAACCATATCAGGGTTGTGCATCTCATCAATGTTGTAAAAGTTTTCACCATTTACATAAGATGGTTGCATCTGCACCATACGGATATATTTGGGATCCTTTTTGGTTTCATCTAATAATACAACCAAAGGTTTTTTTCCGCTAATTACCCGGTCCTTATTGTGTGTAACTAAAGCAGCCTCAAATAACTTATTGGTAAACTGCTTTTCCATATACCATAGGATAGCCACACCTGCAGGCAGCTTATCATTTAAAGCGCTCATAAATTCAAACGCCTCAACTATCGGCACCCTGCGTACAAACGATTTAATGCAGTGCCTCTCCCAATCACCGGATGGTTTTGATAGGCCAGCCCAAACACGAACGGCTTTAAAATCTGAGGTTGGATTATTCTCAAAGGATGGATCAAAATACCCTATAATCATAGTGTATTGCTTTAGCTGATGCCACATTTTAATCCAGTGGATCATTGAATCCTTAAATATTTCTCCCTCAACATGATTTTCATGGAAAAACTCAGTACGCCCAAAAACACCTGCAGCCTTGACTTTGCTGTTAATCATATCCAGCGTATAGCGCTGATACCAGGCAGGCAGGCCAGTTTTAGGATCAATAGCAAATATTTTAGAGTGGTATATATTATCACGCTTTGGAGCGCCTGGCTTTATATCGCCTACCATGTGAGCCAGTACTGATTGAGCGTGGATTCTATTACCAGCAATTACCAATGTAGATCCCCTTGTGTCTAACGCAAAAAACAGAGCGCCTAAAATGGTTTTTAAGATCTTTTTAACACGCTTTTGATTATTGACTAAAATATCATCATCAATATCATCACAAACTGCATAGTTAGGCCTACGCTGGCCTTTACGTGCTCCACGTGGCGACTGATCACGTCCAACAGCTAAAAACCTGATTCCTGACTTTGTGGTAAAATCACCCTCGCTCCAATCGCCAAAATTGTGTTGCTCGCCATAATCATGTGTGAATAAGCTGTTGTATTGTAGTTGCGCCTGTATATCTCCTAATAGATTGCTGGCATCATCATCATTTTTACCCATCAGGATCATGCCGTTTAGCGTACCCTGTGACATCATCCACATTGGTATTAAAATATCAGCATGAACGGATTTTGCGTGTTCGCGTGGCCACTCTAAAACAGCTATTAAATTGGGATCTTCTATTGGTCGTTTTTGCAAAACGATTTTGTTTGCTGCCTTTATATGAAAGTCGGCACAATCCACATCAGCGTAAATGGGGAAATAGGTTTTTACAAAAAAATTGTAATCTCTTTTTGCCCTGGTGATGCGCTGGTATTGATCCGCACTACTTTCCGAAATGTTTACAGCCGTGCTATCCTGTACCTGGTCGCAAAATAGTTTCCAGTCCTCATAAGTACGGCGCTCAATTACTTTGTTAGCCATTGCTTACTAATTCATTAATAAAATCCTTTTGAAACTTATTGAGATCCTTTGCCAGTTCAGGTTTTTTGGCGAAAAGCCATATAGTAAATTCTTTCGCACAATTAATGTGCTGGGAGACGGTAACCTTTTTATTTGATAAAAATTCAATGGACTTAGTGACCTTGATTAAGGCATCGGCATCTATCTTATCAGCATCAACCAGCGCCTCCAGTTTTAAGTAAAGTTTCTTTATGATATTGGCAGCTGTAATACTTGTAGCTCCTTTTAAAGAATCCCATCCGTACTTTTCTTTATTCTCTGTAAAGGTTTTCTCAGTCCAATCTACTATTTCACAAATTTCCTTTTGCGATTTGTCGGTATTGAGGTACATCTCCAATGCAAGATCTCTTTTCCTTTCTCTGCTTAATTTGCTGTCTTTAGCCATGTTTTTACTTGTGTCCTACAAAAATGTAGGAAAAAACAGCCTTAAATAAATGGACATTTCCATGCTGTACTATTTTCTGTATTTTATGTACTAAATCCAGCTCATTAAAGAAATTACTGTTTTTTTTCTTTGTTTTATCGCAGCATTTTTGGGCTTCATTAAAGAAATAAGCAAAAAAACTGCATGAAAAAAAGTTCAAAAGTCTTTACGCTATCAGACGAATCAAAGAATTTATATGAGTTTACCGAGCTAACTGAAGGGATAGATCGCACCGATTTTGATAAAAACCCGGTGTGCTTATATAATCACGATTACGACCAGCTTTTAGGCTTGTGGAGCGACCTTTCAATTAGTAACACAATCCTATTAGGCACACCCTCATTTGACGAGGAGGATCCAAACGCAATGCTGTATTGCAGCAAGGCTGAGCAGGGTATTTTAAGAGGAGCCAGTATTGGCATAGTGCCAATTGAGTATGACAGCGTAAACCAAATAATGCGCAGGTGCTCACTTAAAGAGGTAAGCCTAACCCCGGTGCCTGCAAACCGCAATGCCATTGCCATCTACAACGCCAAAGGACAAAAACTAAACGGTAAGGAAGCAAAACAGTACTTGCTATCGCTGCAGCCAGAAAACACTTTAACAACAGAAAATCCCAAAAAAATGAATGAAAATTTAATTAAAGCGCTGGTTGCACTTTGTTTGCAAGCCGGGCACACGATCACCCTGAGTGCTCAATCTACTGATGGAGAAATTGAGGGCGCAATCAAAAAAGCAGGTGACAAACTAACCGAATTAACAGGCAAAGTTTTAATTCTTGAAACGCAGGCAAAAACAGCTGCTGAAAAGGAAATTGATGAGCTGGTTGATACTGCAATCACTGAAAAAAGACTAAGTGCAAGCGACAGGCAGG
>Ga0302315_10002043_pt1 | contig 19560 bp, 20 predicted proteins | sample III_Palsa_N3_1_FD_200532 | JGI IMG/M metagenome (GOLD analysis project Ga0302315, IMG submission 200532) | Peat permafrost microbial communities from Stordalen Mire near Abisko, Sweden - III_Palsa_N3_1 | ecosystem: Environmental > Terrestrial > Soil > Palsa > Peat permafrost | place: Sweden...
ATGAACAAGCTGGGGCAAACCGGGTTGGTACCTAAAATTAAGTCGCTTAAAAAGCCTGTTTTGGGCATTTGTGTGGGTATGCAATTATTGACTGCCCACTCTGAAGAAGGTGATGCCGGCCTGCTAAATATCATGCCGGTAAAAACTTTAAAATTTGCAGCTAATGCCGTATTTAAGGTACCGCATACCGGCTGGAACGGGGTATATTCTGAAAAGGAAAATCAACTTTTTGATAATATTCCTAACGGTTCACAATTTTACTTTGTACATTCATATTTTATTGAGTATAATAATTTATATACTTTAGCGTCAACCAAATATAATATTGAGTTTTCGGCATCAATTTGGCATAACAATTTTTACGGCGTGCAGTTTCATCCTGAAAAATCAGGAACGCACGGCGAAACTTTATTAATTAATTTTTCAAAACTTTAAAAAGACATGTATATAATTCCCGCTATAGATATCCTCGACAAAAAAGTTGTACGCTTGCGTGAGGGTGATTATAACCAGATAACCAAATATGATGTAACCCTGGAGGAAATGATAGAAAGGTACCAATCATACGGTACCGACTTTATTCATATCATCGACTTAAATGGCGCTAAAAACGATTTCTCCAACCAGCAATACCTGTTTGATGTAATACGAAAAACGGATATGAAGGTGCAATACGGCGGCGGTATCCGCAGCATTGATAAAGTGAAAGAACTGATTGATGCCGGCATACACCGTGTAATTGTGGGTACACAAGCCATCACTAACCCGATGTTCCTGGATGAATTAAGCAGGGAAATTTGTGGTCGGGATAAGTGTTCGGGGCAGGTAGTTGTTGCTATTGACGTAATGGACGAGGTGATCAAATACTCCGGCTGGATGGAAAGCTCGCCCATAAAACTGATGGATTACGTAGACAGGTGCCTGTCATTAGGCTTTTTCCGTTTTTTATGTACCGATATTAACAAAGACGGCAAATTAGGCGGCGCAGGCGTTGAGCTATACGAAAAGCTGCTTGACCATTCACCGTTTATTAAGCTTATCGCCTCCGGTGGAGTAAGTTCAATGGATGATATTGAAGAACTAAGTAACATTAAAGTAGAAGCCTGCGTGGTTGGCAAAGCCATTTATGAGGGGCATATTAGCATAGACGAGATAAAGAATTGGAATTTGGAGAGTTTGATCTCAATATAGGAACGGACCGTCATTGCGAATTGCCTGAACCATGATTTATAGGATTAAAAGATTTATTTGTTGCGCTTTGATCATGCTAATCCTATAAATCACGGTTCAGACAAAAAAGCGTTTCGCTATCTTCCGCAATAATGCCCACCATATAACCCTATGCTAAGTAAAAGAATCATTCCCTGTTTAGATGTTAAAGATGGCCGCACTGTTAAAGGTGTTAACTTTGTTGACCTGCGCGACGCCGGCGACCCTGTTGAATTAGCCTGGAACTATTCGCGCCAGGGTGCTGATGAGCTGGTTTTTTTAGATATAACCGCAACAGTTGAACGCCGCAAAACAATGGTGGAATTGGTAAAAGCAGTTGCGCGTCAAATCAATATCCCGTTTACCATTGGTGGCGGTATTAATGAAATTGCGGATGCGGATGCCTTGCTGAATGCCGGGGCTGATAAGATTTCGATCAACTCGGCTGCTGTGCGTAACCCTGCGCTGATTGATGAACTTGCTAAGGCATTTGGGGTTCAGTTTGTGGTTATAGCTGTTGATACACGTAATATTGATGGCATAAATACCGTACATTTAAACGGCGGACGGCTACCAACGGAAAGAGAAACTTTACACTGGATATTAGAGGCTGAAAGCCGTGGCGCAGGCGAGATATTATTAACGTCGATGGACCATGACGGTACTAAAGCAGGGTTTGACACCGGCTTGCTAAAGCTGGTTAATGACGCGGTTAATATCCCCGTTATAGCATCCGGCGGGGCCGGTTCTATACAGCATTTTGTAGATGTATTTGAACAGGCTAACGTTGACGCGGCACTGGCGGCATCGGTATTTCATTACGGCGAAATATTGATACCGGATTTAAAAAGAGTATTGAGACAAAACAATATTGAGGTAAGACAATTATAAGTGGACTTATTAGACTTACGAAGTTTTAGAACGGCGAAGCCCTCAGCGAGGTCTTTGAAAACAAACAACACCGAGTTAAACTTCGTAAGTCTATTTTTGCAATAAAATGGAAATAGATTTCAACAAAACCGACGGGTTGATCCCTGTAATTATACAAGACGAACATACACTTGAGGTGTTAATGCTGGGCTATATGAACCAGGAAGCATATGATAAAACAGTGGCCGAAAAAATCGTCACTTTTTTCTCGCGCTCAAAAAACCGGTTATGGACAAAGGGCGAAACCAGCAATAATTTTCTGCATGTCAAGGATATAAAAATTGACTGTGATAACGATACCTTACTGATAAAAGTTAAAGCCGATGGCCCAACCTGCCATACGGGCAACCGCAGTTGCTTTAATACAGATTATAATCAAAATTTTATACTACAGTTAGAGCAGATCATCGCCGACAGGTATGAAAATCCTAAAGAGGGATCGTATGTAAATAAGCTGCACCAAAAAGGGTTAAATAAAATAGCACAAAAGGTTGGTGAGGAAGCTGTTGAAACGGTTATAGCCGCGTTAAACGAAACTGAAAAAGACCTGATCAATGAAGCATCCGACCTGGTGTTCCATTTAATAATGTTGCTGCGTGAAAAAGAATTAACCTTGGAAACGATAGCCAAGAATTTAGAAGAAAGACATAAATAGATCATAGTTAATGGTTCATAGTTAATAGCACTAATTGCTATGAACTATGAGCTATGAGCTATCAACCATGAACTAAAAATGATCTCCGTAGAAAAAATAGCCGAATTAACCGGGCATAGTAATCCCATTTTTGCGATGGAACTTTCGCAGAAGCCGGGCATACTGTTTACCGGCGGCAATGATAAAGGGGTTGTGGAATGGAGCTTAAAGAACAACGCATTTATAAAGGTGATGTTCCCGGTAGCGGCATCAGTTTATGCTATTCATTGTCCGAAAGGGTATCCCCTGCTATTTGCAGGCTTGCGAAGCGGGCAGATTTTGGTATTTGATTTTTTGCAGCAGAAAATCATTAAATCATTAAATCATCATCAAAAACCGGTTTTCGATATTAAATCTGTCAGCGACAAAAAAGAGTTGCTTATAGCCTCCGAGGATGGGACGGTATCCATCTGGAGCCTGGACAATTTGGAATTACTGCATACTATAAAAGTGTCAGCTGATACGGTACGGTGTATCAGCATATCGCCTAATCAAAAACAGGTCGTGTTTGGCTGCCGTGATAATCATATCCGCGTTTATGATTTGGAAGATTATACCATCATCAAAACCCTAACCGATCATACGATGGCTGTTTTCGCACTGCAATATTCACCCTTGGGAGATTATTTGGTATCAGGCGGTCGTGACGCGCAGGTTAAAATTTGGAACAGCGCTACTTTTGAGTTAACACAAAATATTCCTGCTCACTTATTCGCGGTTAACCATATTGCATTCCATCCTAACCTGCCCTATTTTGCTACGGCCAGTATGGATAAAAGCATTAAGATCTGGGGATCAGACGATTTCAAACTATATAAGGTCATCAGCCGCGAAAAAGGTTATGCAAGTCACCGATTATCCATCAATAAAATTACCTGGGATGGGGATAACTTGATCTCGGCAAGTGATGATAAAAGTATTATGATCTGGAAGGTACAGCTTGATTAGGTAGTCGATTAGATTTGACAACTTTTGAAAAGTTGTCAAATCTCGCGCGTGTTAACGAACTGCTGATAACCGCCTACCCAACTAATCTCTAATCACCAATCAACTAATCTCTAATTTAAAACCTTTTTATACTATGCAAACTATGCGTATAACGTTTTAACTGTTCAGAGTAAATACCATTTTCATCTATCATCTCAACTTTAACCTTTCCAGATGCATGAATAATATATTCTTTATTCAACATAATACCCACATGCGTTACGTTGCCTTCGTCGTTATGAAAAAAAGCCAGGTCGCCTAATTTCGCCTGGGCCAATGAACTTACCGCTTTACCCTGTTCAGCCTGCTGACTGGCATCGCGTTGCAGCGTTATGCCCTTCAACCTGAATACGGACTGCGTAAAACCCGAACAATCTACACCAAAATGTGTACGCCCTCCCCATAAATAGGGCGCGTTGATAAATGATTTCGCAACAACATCCAGCTTGTCACTTTTACCTATAAAGCCAAGTATTTCAAACCTTTCGTTACCTATCAGGCAGGTAGTACCGGTTAAAAAGGCAAGCGAGCTGCCAATGGGTAAATACAAAACACTGTTATCTGCCATTTTCCAGGCCTGGGTTACCGGCCCGTGGGTCAATACAGGTGGCTTTTGCTGTAATTGCCTGAACGCCATATGTGCAAGCATTGTAAATTGAAGACGACCAATCCAGCCCTTATAATTATCTAACGAAGTTATTATCTGCACCCAATTATTGTTCCATTCAATAATTTCAAAAGTTTCTCCGAATAATATTTGCGATACCTGTTCGCTGCGCTCATTTGGTTCGGCCCTGAGAGGTATCACTGCTAAGTTACAAATGCCGTATTCCATAATTTAATTAGGTTGAAGATTTTTACGTGAACCAAAATTAAAAGTTACAACAACAAAAAAGGGAACACATACGATGGGTTCCCTTTTTATTAAATATCAAAAGCACTATTCATTCATGTGCAGCCATTCTTTTTTGGCCAAAAGCTCATCTTTAGTTTCACGCACATTTTCGTCGTCCACGCAGCAATCAACCGGGCAAACGGCAGCGCACTGCGGCTCGTCATGAAAACCAACACATTCAGTACATTTATCGGGTACTATATAATAGATATCATCGCTTAGGGCAGCTTGTGTTTCTTCGGCACTTAAAGTAACCCCATCACCAAAGTCAATTAATCCTTTTAAACCGGTACCATCCGAAAAACGCCAGGCTGCGCCGGCATCATAAATAGCATTATTGGGGCACTCTGGTTCACACGCTCCGCAGTTTATACATTCATCGGTGATTATAATCGCCATATTGTTTAATAATCTTATATTCTAAACTAACTTTGCCCTTTAAAGCAAAAGTGTGCAAATATAACAAAAAAACGATTTAAGAGTTTCAACTCTAACATATATATGTCAAAATTAAGCAGAACACAGCTAATAAATGCCTTTTCTACCTTAGGGGAATATTTAACAAATCCGGATGAACAACTATCAGAAATTATCAGCACCGAGCGGCAATACAATGCCTGGTTTACTACCAATAATGTAACCAAAGCAGTTACAGCTATTGGCAAAACGCTTAATACTGAACAGTTAACAACATGGTTAAATAATTATGATCTTGATAAAAACACAACAAGTAAAAAAATAGGCTTAATATTGGCCGGCAATATCCCGCTGGTGGGTTTTCATGATGTACTTTGTGTATTGGCAACAGGCAATCATGCGTTGATAAAAGCGTCCGCGCAGGATGCACGGCTTATCAAATTTATCCTGCAAAAACTCGTATCAATTGAACCTGGCTTTGTGGGTCAATTTACCTTTGTAGAACGCTTAGAAAATTTCGACGCGGTTATAGCCACCGGCAGCAACAATACTTCGCGCTATTTTGAATATTACTTTAGCAAAGTGCCGCATATCATCCGTAAAAACCGCAACAGTTTAGCTGTGTTAACGGGCTATGAAACAGCAGCACAACTACATGAATTGGGTCATGATATATTTGATTATTTTGGCCTGGGCTGCCGCAATGTATCTAAATTACTGGTCCCTAATGATTATGATTTTATCTTCTTTTTTGAATCGATCCAGTCTTATCAAACAATCATCGATCATCATAAATACAATAACAATTACGACTATAACAAGTCTATTTACTTAGTTAACGGCGATAAGCATTTTGATAACGGATTTCTGTTAGTTAAGGAAGATGCGCGATGGGTATCGCCGCTGGCTGTTTTATATTATGAATATTATGATAGTTTGCAATCAGCAGAACAAAAAATAAATGAAGTAAGCGACCAAATACAATGTGTAGTTAGCTCAACACTATTAAATGTAACACCGCAATTAGTTGATTTCGGCATGAGCCAGCAGCCCGGATTAACGGATTATGCCGATGGAATTGATACAATGGGATTTTTGTCAAATCTTTATACCTTTGGGGTAAAGCTAAAAGCTGAAAGATAAAAGCCTAAAGCTGCCTATATTTGCTTCAAGCTTTGTGCTTTTAGCTTTAAGCTCAAAAAATGTATATTATAAAAGTTAAGGGCGTAGCCAAAATACCCGATTATGTACAACTAAGAGATGACAAGTTTACGTTGCTTGCCTATTTCAGGGTTGACAGGCCTGAAAAGTCGTTAGATAAGGCGGGTTTGGCTGATAAAGCGGAATACATTATGAATATTATCAAAGACCTTCCGTTTGGCAAGATCTTAAAATTAGAACTATAACAATGATCGGAAATTCTATTATAAAACTAAGCGGGGTTGCTATTTTTCAGCAAAAGCACCTGGTATTAACCAATGTAAACCTGCATATTGACAAAGGCGATTTTGTATGGGTTATCGGGCAAACAGGCTCGGGTAAAAGCAGTTTGTTAAAGGTAATTTACGGCGACCTGGCTATTAACGGCGGCAGCGGCCATGCCTGCGGTTACGACCTGGGCAAAATCACCGATAATGATATTCCGTTTTTGCGCCGGAAGCTGGGGATAGTTTTCCAGGATTTTCAATTGCTGACTGACCGTTCTGTTGAGCAAAACCTGCTATTTGTAATGCGCGCCACCGGCTGGACAGACCCCAAACTTATTGCCGACCGTGCGCTTGACGTATTAGAAAAAGTCGGCCTGCGCTCCAAACTAAAGAAAATGCCGCACGAGCTTTCTGGCGGCGAACAGCAGCGCATTGTTATTGCCCGCGCCCTGTTAAACGACCCGGAAATTATTTTAGCCGATGAGCCAACCGGTAACCTCGACCCGGATACTTCCGAAGAGATTATTTTGTTACTAAAATAGATCAGCCAGTCATTAGGCACCGCGGTAATTGTAGCTACGCATGATTACCATATCATTCGCACCTTTCCGTCGCGCATTATTAAGTGTGAAAGTGGTAAAGTGATTGAAGATGCTACTATTTAAGTAGCAAGTGGCGGTTGCAGTTAAAGTTTTAACAATAAAACTGCTATTGCAACTAACTACTGCTACTTATTAAAACTGCCACTGCTACTACCTAATACTGTCACTACTTCACAAAAAACTTTTCCCCCTGCCACGTTGTCGGCTTTTTATTAATGGCAGGATACTTGATTGGCACTATTTACTTATGAATTTTTAATATGCTTAAGAAAAAAAAGAACGACAATGTCGAAAATACGGGTACGGAAATAAGCGAAACCGATTTATTAAATGAACAGGAATTGGGCCAGGAAACTGCTGAAGCCCCACTTTCTGCAGAAGATAAATTAACCCACGAATTAGCGCAGGCTAACGATAAATACCTGCGTTTATATGCAGAATTTGATAATTTTAGAAGACGCACCCAAAAAGAGCGTGTTGAATTGTTGCAAACAGCGGGCAAGGAAATTATCGTATCGCTATTGCCGGTATTGGATGATTTTGAACGTGCAGAAAGGGCGATGGAAACATCAACCGATGTAGAAGCCATTAAAGCGGGCGTAGCATTAATTCAAAACAAGTTGAATAATATCCTTTCGCAAAAAGGATTAAAACCCATGCAGTCAATAGGCAACGCATTTGACCCTGACCTGCATGAAGCTATTACAAACATCCCTGCGCCAACAGATGATCTGAAAGGAAAGGTGATAGATGAGATGGAAAAGGGTTATACACTTGGCGATAATGTTATACGCTTTGCCAAGGTTATCGTTGGAGCGTAATTGATTTCGGATTTCGGATGTTCAATTTCGAATTTAGATGGATATCTGTTCAAATATTTATAAATAATTAAAAATCCGAAATCGATCCCGATAGCTATCGGGACGAATTTCGAAATTTAAAAACCATGTCTAAAAGAGATTACTACGATGTGCTTGGCGTTGCCAAAGGTGCCGATGCGGATGAGGTAAAGAAAGCTTATCGTAAGATGGCTATTAAATATCACCCAGATAAAAACCAGGGTGATAAAGCTGCCGAAGAGCATTTTAAAGAAGCCGCCGAGGCTTATGAAGTATTAAGCAACCCCGAAAAACGCGCCCGGTACAACCAGTTTGGCCATGCTGCCAATGCGCAATCGCCTAATGGTGGCGGCGGCTACGGCGGCGCGGGCATGAACATGGAGGACATATTCAGCCAGTTTGGCGATATTTTTGGTGGTGGCAGTCCGTTTGAAGGCTTTTTTGGCGGAGGCGGAGGCAGGCAAAGCGGTGGCCGTCGTGTAGTTAAAGGCAGCAACCTGCGCATTAAAGTAAGGCTTACGTTGGAAGAAATTGCCAACGGTACCGAAAAGAAAATAAAGGTAAACAAGCAGGTGCATTGCAAAACCTGCGATGGTACCGGCGCAAAGGATAAATCGTCTTTTCAAACCTGTAAAACCTGCGGCGGCCAGGGCGCGGTGCGCCGGGTAACCAATACCATACTGGGCCAGATGCAAACTACCAGCACCTGTCCTACCTGTAACGGCGAAGGATCAGTAATTACATCAAAATGTACGGTTTGTCATGGTGATGGTGTGGTGCGTGGTGAAGAAACCATCAGCATCAACGTACCAGCCGGCGTTAGTGAGGGCATGCAGCTCAGCATGAGCGGCAAAGGCAACGCCGCCCCGCGCGGCGGCGTACCGGGCGACCTGATCATATTAATTGAAGAAATACCGCACGATACTTTAAAGCGCGACGGCAATAATGTGATCTACGACCTGCATATCACTTTCATTGACGCGGCCTTAGGCACCAATGTTGAAATACCAACTATTGACGGTAAAGCCAAAATAAAAATTGACCCCGGAACCCAGGGTGGCAAAATATTGCGCCTTAAAGCCAAAGGCGTCCCCGAAGTAAACTCCTACCATCGCGGCGACCAGTTGATACATATAAATATTTGGACACCAAAAATATTAAGCAACGAAGAACGCGCCCTGTTAGAACAACTACAGGACTCGCCAAATTTTAAACCCAACCCCGGCAAAAACGAGAAAAGCTTTTTTGAACGGATGAGGGAGTATTTTGAGTAGATTTTAGTCAGAAAGAAAATTAAAGCTCAGGATCATTTGGTTCTGGGCTTTTTTCATTTATTCAAATTAAAATTTATCTGATTTTTTATGTCTTCGATTAAAATTCTAATGATTGTCTTTTTTTCCTTATCAGACATTCCTTCATGATACTTTTTCAAAGCAATTAGTTTGTTTTGATTATCAAAAACGCTGTAGTCGTAAAGATTAAAAAAAATGGTTTGTTTAGCATTAATATTAAATGCTTTTTTTGTGCTTTTAAAATTTGCGAATGAAAATTGCATTTCAATCCTTTCGAAACTACGATATCTATTTGAAATAAAATTAACCATATTTTGATTAAAGCTAGAAAACTGTTCATAGTAAACGGCATTATAGAATATATTTATCGATCGTGTACTTCTATTAAACAAATCATCAAATTTTTCTGCTTTTATAAATAATTCTTTTGACAAAGGATCCATAATTGTTAATAGTATGTTAGTTATATTTTTAATAGACCTTTTTTCTTTATAAGTTGTTTCTTGAACTTGCATTTTAAACAATGCAATATCCTTGTCAATATCCTCATCCTCATCGATATCACCCCCCCTTGCCGCCTTTAAATAAAGCTGCAAAGAACTTTGAAGTCGCTCCGTTATATATTCAACAAACGGCCAACTATCTCCGCTATCAGCCCGGCTTAATAATGAATAATAATTTTGCCTGTCATCCATTTTTACAATGACAGGTGGGAAACCCTCCTGCATTAAAATTAGATTCATCAATATTCTTGACAGCCGTCCATTACCGTCATCAAAAGGGTGTATAGCTACAAACTTGTGATGGAACAATGCTGCTACTACAACGAGATGGATTTGTTCATTATCAAATACTTCACTATACCATTCCATTAACTCCTGCATTTTGGCAGGGGTTTCTTCGGGTGTTGCATAATAGTGCAATTCGCCGGTTGCGGTTTTTACGTGGTTGGGTGACTTTTTGTATTCGCCTAAAGTAATCGTCTTTGTTGTTGGTAAACCGTCCGGCGATTGTGTCTGTATCTTATACGGTTCAACTAAGATCATTTCATGCAATGAGCGTATATCCGCCTCCGAGATCGGCCTTGCGTCTTTTACTAAGGAGGTTAAAAACAGGATAGCTTCATTATGGCCCCTTATATCTAAATGATCTTTAAGCGGTTTACCTTTGGCAGTAATTCCCTCCATTAAAAAGGCTACCGTTTCGCCATAGCTTAGCTTATTACCCTCAATAGCGTTAGAGTTGTAGTTCCAGTCCAGCCTTAATTTTTGCATTACCCGGCCTTCCACGTCTTCGGGCAAAGGGCGCATGTCGTCAATTTGCTTTTTAAGGGCATCAACTTCCTGCAAAAGCGGGGCCTTACTAAACTCTATTTCCAGTTTAAGGTTCATTTTTTAAAGTTATAAAATAACTTATTAATGCAAACGGTTAAATATTTTTACGAAGTGATTTAAATATAATCGATGAATTAAGTATGTTTATATTTCAAAACCAGTTTAAAACATTTTCTTCCTGATTTTTATTTAATAGGACATGAATAAACAAGTCGCCGTAATGGATTTGGGTACCAATACCTTCCATTTGCTGATCGCGGAGGGCGACGCTGTAAACCCGCATATCTTATTTAAAATTACCGAACCTGTAAAGCTGGGCGAAGGTGGCATTAACAAAGGCATTATACAACCCGCCGCTTACGGGCGCGGTATACAAGCTATGCTGCAATTTCATCAGCATATTTTAAAGTACAACGTGCATGAAATTAAAGCCATGGCCACATCGGCTTTACGCAGCGCGGCCAACGGCAACGCTTTTATTGATGACGTTAAGCAAAAAACCGGCATAGTAATAGAAACCATAAACGGCGACCAGGAGGCGGATTATATTTATAAAGGCGTAAAAGCAGGCAAATGCCTTTCAAAACAAAACTCGTTAATTGTTGATATTGGCGGGGGCAGTATTGAATTTATAGTCGGCAATGAAAATGAAATACTATGGGAGCAAAGTTTTGAAATTGGCGCCGCCCGGCTAATGGATAAATTCCACCGAACAGACCCCATCCCGGCTGCATCCATTACGGAATTAAACGCCTTTTTAGAGGCGCAATTAGCCAGTCTGTTTTCAACCTTATCCTCATTTTCCTTAGATAACCTCATCGGCTCATCAGGCGCGTTTGAAACTTTTGCCGAAGTGATAGAATTAGAAAAAGGAAACCCATTCGATCTGAAAAAAACAAAGACTTACCTGTTTAAAGAGAATGAGTTTTTGGCCGTTACCGATAAATTAATCAACTCCTCACATACCGAGCGCGAAAACAATAAAGGCATAGCCCCTATCCGGGTGGATATGATTGTGGTATCGGCATTAGTTACCCGGTTTATTATGAAAAGGTTGGGTATTTCGGCAGTAGTTATGACAACAAACTCGTTAAAAGAGGGTATTTTGGCCGATATGCTGACCTAATTTAAAATATCCGCAACGCAATTTCTAAAATCACAAACTTCCTTAGTATATTGCTACCACTTAACTGATCCTTAATAATGAAAGCGAAATTTATTGGCTTCGGCCTTATTTTATTAACTGCCGTTGCAGCAAACGCGCAACGCAGAGGTGGCCGCAGGCCTACAATTCCTGATACTGTAGTTACAAAGTATAATCCCGCAGAAGCTTTTTTGCCTTTGTTTACGGATAAAGGAAACGAGTTCCACTCGGCCAATGGCGATCCCGGGCCAAAATACTGGTCGAACCGGGCGGATTATATATTAAAGGCCACTATAGATACCACTGCAAAAACGCTTACCGCAACCGAAAATCTTACCTATACCAATAATAGTCCTGATGCCTTACCTTATTTATGGATCCAAATGGATCAAAACACCTATAAAAAGGACGCGCGCGCTAATTTTCTCGGCGGGTTTTACCAGGCAAGCCCGCAGCATACCGAAGGTTACCAGTTAGAATCTGTTTCTATCCTTGCTAACGGAAAAGCTGCAAAAGTAAACTATATCATTTCAGACACGCGTATGCAAATACGCCTGCCCGGCGCACTTGCGGCAAATGGCGGCAAGATCACCCTGCTAATTAATTACCACTATACTATCCCAGGTACCTTTGGCGGCCGTACAGATTATAACCAAACCAAAAACGGCAAGATATATGAAATTGCCCAGTGGTTCCCAAGGATGTGCGTATACGATGATTCGCATGGCTGGGACACGCTGCCGTTTTTGGGCAGCGGTGAGTTTTATTGTGAATACGGTAACTTTGATTACAGTGTAACCGTACCCTGGGATATGATCGTAGCAGGCTCTGGCGAATTACAAAACCCTGCCGAAGTATTAACCGCTAAAGAAGTAGCACGTTTAAACGAAGCTAAAAACAGCGATAAAACGATAATGATAAGGACTGCCGAAGAGATCAAAGACCCAGCCTCTCGCCCGGTTCATAAAGGCAATTTAACCTGGCACTTTAAAATGTTTAACACCCGCGATGTGGCCTTTGGTGCATCAAATGCCTATATATGGGATGCCGCGAGGATAAACCTGCCGGGCGGTAAAAAATCATTATCTATGTCGGTTTATCCGGTAGAAAGCGTAGGGCCTACCGGCTGGGGAAGGTCAACCGAATACCTTAAAAAATCAATAGAGTACTTTTCAGAAAAATGGTTTACATACCCCTACCCTGTTGCTATAAACGAAGCAGGAACGGCGGGCGGCATGGAATACCCCGGTATTTTATTTGATGGCATAAGGGATAAAGGCAGCCAGTTATATTGGGTTACCGCGCATGAAATTGGCCATAACTGGTTCCCGATGATCGTAGGCTCGGACGAGCGCCGTTATGCTTTTATGGATGAGGGCTTTAATACCTTTATTGATGTTTATGCCGCCGATGAATTTAACAAAGGCGAATATGCCCCTAAACGGGATGGTGAGTATGCGCCAGGGAAAGGTAACCCTGCGGATGAGATCGTTCCTACAATTATTGACCCTAAGGCACCCACAATAATGACCGCCGCCGATGCCGTTGGCGGAAACTACCGCCATCCGATTGAATATTTCAAACCGGCTTTTGCGTTGGTTACCCTGCGCGAACAGGTATTAGGAAAAGACCGTTTTGATTACGCTTTCAAAAATTACATCCACCAATGGGCTTACAAACACCCCCAGCCGGAAGACTTTTTCAGGTCGATGGAAAGTGGCGCGGGCGAAGACCTATCATGGTTTTGGAGGGCCTGGTTTTATAATAACTGGAAACTTGACCTCTCAGTTATCAGTGCCGAGTATGTTAACAAGGATCCTAAAAATGGTATACAGGTAGTTATAGCCAATAAAGAGCAAATGGCAATGCCGTTTGCGGTAGAAGTTAAATTGAAGGACGGCACCAAACAGCGTGTAAACTTCCCGGTAGAGACCTGGCTGACCAATAAAACAGTCGCGCTGATCTTCCCTACTACAGGCGAGGCAGAAAGCGTAACAGTTGATCCGGATAATGCGTTGCCGGATATAAACCGGAAAAACAATACGATGGTTGTAAAATAACAAACTTCCATAGTAATCGCTAAGAATACCGACAACGGTATATAAAAGTACAAAACCCTGCTGTCACCAGCAGGGTTTTGTACTTTTATGTCCACTTACTAATAAAAAGATCAAATGCTTCTTTATAGTGATCACCAACGGTAATATTTATTTTATTGATCTGTACCGAGCCGCGACTGATCGCTTTTATTTTTTCCAAAGAAACGATGAACGAGCGGTGTATTCGCATAAATCGTTTCGCGGGCAATTTTTCTTCCAGTGATTTCAGGCTGGTAAGCGACAAGATAGGTTTGTCTGTATTTTGCAGCCATACTTTTACATAATCTTTTAGGCCTTCTATATAAACAATATCATTTAGCGGGACACGCACCAGCTGGTATTCCACTTTTAAAAATAAATATTCATTTTCAATACGCTCCTCATCGGCAACAGGCAATAAACCTGGTTTGTTAACCAGTTCGGCATAAGCCATTGCCTTGTGAGCGGTCCGCAAAAACTCTTCATAATTAAATGGCTTAAGCAGGTAATCAAGCGCGTCAACCCGGTAGCCTTCCAGCGCGAACTGATTGTAAGCCGTGGTAAATATAATACGCGGCTTATTGGCCATATTACCATGATCAAGCACCCGGGCCAGTTCTATGCCATTCAGATCAGGCATTTGTATATCGAGGTAAATAACATCTATTTTTTTATCGTGAATAACTTTTAAAGCTTCTATTGCGCTTGCAAACCTCCCTGTCAAATTTAAAAATGGGGTTTGTTCAATAAAGGTGCAAATCAGGCCGAGTGCCAGCGGTTCGTCATCTACGGCTATACAATTTAATGTCATGTTAAGTTGATCGTTAGGTGAACGTAGTATTTATTATCCGCAGCTAATTCGTTAATTAAAAGCTCGTATTTACCGGGGTATAACAAGTCAAGCCTTCGCCGGGTATTATTAAGGCCGATGCCGCTATACTCATCCAGGCTTAAACTTTGATCTTTGAAAACAGAATTTTGCACGGTTAGTTGCAGGGTTTTGTCCTCGTCCTGCGTAATAATAATAGTAATAGTGCTGAGCCGGGTTGCGCTAATACCATGCTTAAATGCATTTTCAACAAATGGCAGAAAAATCATCGGCGCTACGGGTACATCTTTCAACAATTCAGGCGATTGAAATTCAACAACAACCGCGTCTGTAAGCCTTAACTGCATCAGGCTGATATAATCTTTAATAAAAGCTATCTCCTGGCTAAGCAGTGTTGTGGCTTGCTGCGTTTCATACAACAGGTAACGCATCATCCGGGAAAGCTGGTGTATAGCCTTTCGCGAATTATCAACATTAATATGAGTTAAAGCGTAAATGTTGTTTAGGGTATTAAAAAAGAAGTGCGGGTTTATCTGTGCCTTTAAAAACGAAAGCTCTGATGATGTTTTCTCCTGTTGCAGTACCTGGTTATGCTGTTTGTCGGTTTGCCATTTTTGTATGGTGGTAACACTTGTGCTTATACCCAATACCAGGGCGGCTATCATCAAGGTAACCGCATCAAAATGAGAGCCTGCATGGTCACGACGCGGGCGGGGCGGCCCATGCTGATGAAAAGCTGCATCCATAAGCGGGTGGATATTTAACCATTTATCTGAAAAATTATTAATAGTTAATATACCGGCAAGCAATAAAACCATAAAAAGCAAATAATACCCCGTGCGGCTCTTCAATAAAAACACAGGTACCAGCACAAATGCGTTTAAATAATAGGCACCGGCAAGTGTGCCTAAAACAATTGCCTGTTTTATCCACAGTTGGCGGGGCACAGCTATATCGCCGGGAAACGGCTGATAAAACATCAGGGCCAAACCCAGCACCAGCCATATTAATATTTGTATTAATATGGCAACCAAATTACTTTGAGGCTTGGGGATCTTCATCCTGACTGATCATTTCTTTTAACGGATAATTCTATACCGGGCAATATTACAAATGAATATGGCTTTGAACAATCAAAATCTATAGAAAGATCAAATATACCGATGCAGGGCATGTTCCAGTCTTTAAACAGGCTTTATAATGCCTTATAAGGTTTAAAAGTATAAATACCCCTCTTTATCGGTGTTTTGCTTACCCCGGTCTATTTCATTTTATAACAAGCTATTATCTGCTTGTTTTGAAGTGTTGAATTAAAATAAGTAAAAATTAACCCTATTAAAATAATCAATATGAAAAATGTAAAATCACCCAGGTTTAGTTTAAGTATCCTGCTGCTCACAGGCTTAAGCTTATCCGGATATGGCCAAAAATTAAAGAGCATACAGGAGGTTAGCGTAAGGGCTCCCGCCAATATTAAAATTGATGGTAAATTAAGCGAATGGGATGATACTTTCCAGGCATATAACACAACAACTTCGCTTAACTACACGCTATCAAATGATGATAAATATTTATACCTCGCGATAAAATCTACCGATCAGACCAATAGCAACAAAATTGCCGCGGCAGGGATAAATTTCACCATCAATACTGCCGATAAGAAGAAAGAAAAAGATGCTTTTGCGCTGATCTTTCCAATCGCTAATAAAGACGTTGCCACCAGCATAATGCCACAACGTGGTGGCGGTGGTGGCGGAAGAGGAGGTCAGGGAGGCCCGCAGGGCAACCCTATGACGATGGATTCGACCAGGCTTGCTGCTTTACATAAACAAGTTGTAGAATCGTCTACAGAAATTAAGCTGGCAGGCTTTAAAGATGTGCCGGACAGCGTTATTTCAATATACAACGAATATGAATTTAAAGCCGCGATTAATTATGACGTTAAAGGCAATTTAACTTATGAAGTTGCCATACCGTTGAAATCGTTAGGCATCTCAACCGATAATCCGAAAGAATTTGCTTATAACCTACAAGTTAACGCTATACAAATGCCCGACCGTGGCAGGGATCAGGGTGACCGCAGTAATGGTGATGGCGGCGCAGGTGGTGGCGGTGGTGGCGGCGGTGGCGGTGGTGGCGGCCGTGGTGGTGGCGGCGGCGGTGGATTCGGCGGCCCTCCGGGTGGGGGTGGCCCCCCGGGTGGTGGCAACAATTCTTTCCAGGCTATGCTGGCCCCTACCGATTTTTGGGGCAAATACACGCTTGCCAAAAGTAAATAATACTATAATATACCCCCGTTATAAAGTTAGGAAGCCTTGTGAATTAATTTCGCAAGGCTTTTCGTTTTTAACTTTAATCTGCTAAAGCTGTTACTTCAGGTTTGTAACAATTTAGGTTAATAAGAAAATATCTGTTTGTCACAGACGTTAAAAAAACGAAATTAGTACGATCAAAATGTTCATAATGAAAAGTCTAACAAAATTTAAATTTATCGCAGGCTTCCTGCTTATTACAGGTTATAGCTTATCGGGGTACGGTCAAAAATTAAAAAGCGTACAAGTTGAAAGTGTATGGGCACCCGCAAACATTAAAGTTGATGGTAAGCTAAACGAATGGGATGATACTTTCCATGCATACAATCCTGCAACATCGCTTAATTATACACTGTCTAACGATGCCAATAACCTATACCTGACAATAAAATCTGAGGACCAGGCTAATAACAATAAAATTGCCGGTGGGGGTTTAGATATCACAATTAATACCGAAGACAAAAAAAAGGAAAAAGATGCTTTTGAATTAACCTATCCAATGCCAAACAAAGATCTGATCGCAAACTTAATGCAGCGCCGGGGTGGCCGGGGCGGCGGCGGTGGTGGTGGCGGCAGGCCCTTCACAATAGATTCAACTACGTTAGCGATGATTCACAAAAAAACAATTGAAGGGGCTACGGATATCGCACTTGCCGGATTTAAAAATATTTCGGACAGTGTTGTATCGATCTATAATTTATATGGAATAAAAGCCGGGATAGCGTTTAATGCTAAAGGCGATTTGACTTATGAACTTGCCATACCGCTTAAATTGTTGGGCTTATCCGCAGATAATCCAAAAGAGTTTTATTATAATATTAGAATAGATGCGGTCCAGTTTAGCAATAACAATGACAGGAACCAAGGTAATAACCGTGGAGGCGGATTTGGCGGCCCTCCCGGAGGTGGATTTGGCGGCGGCGGTGGCGGCCGTGGAGGAGGAGGAGGATTTAACGGCCCTCCCGGAGGTGGCGGCTACAACCCCTTCGAGGCTTTGTTAGCGCCTACCGATTTTTGGGGCAAATACACGCTTGCCAAAGGTAAATAATTATAAAACTTTTCTCATTCCGGTAACCATAGTTGCTTATAAATATGGTTACGCGGAATGAGAAATTACTTTATAAAAGTTTACGTAATTCCTTGTACAACTTCTCTGTAGGAAGGCCCACCACATTAGTATAAGAGCCATTTATCTTTTCTATGCCTGTCAGGCCGACCCATTCCTGTATGCCGTATGAGCCGGCTTTATCCATAGGCTGATATTTATCTACATATGTTCTTATCTCCTCTTCGTTTAATACACGAAAAGAAACATCCGATACATCGAAAAAACTATGGTATTTATTCTGGTATAATAAGCAAACACCTGTGATAACCTGGTGTGTTTTGCCAGATAGCATTTTTAACATTTCTACAGCGTGTTCTGTAGTTTCGGGCTTACCCAATATATGGCCGTCAATACTGACGATGGTATCGGCGGTAAGTACCACTTCGTTACCAACAACCTCATCAAATGCTTCAGCTTTTTTTTGGGCGATATAAACCGCTATTTCTTCGGGTTTTAAATATGCGGGATAGGATTCATCCACTTCTTTTAAAACTATTCTGAACTCCAGGTCCATCAACTTTAATAACTCCTGCCGACGGGGAGATTTGGATGCGAGAATAATTTTAGGGATATTTTGTTGCAATGCTGCCATGATCTATGAACCATCAACTATGGACTAAAAACCTACCAGCTATAGGCCTCGCGGCTCATCCACTTATCCTGCACTTTCATCACTTTTTCAATTACATCGCGCGCGGCACCCTTGCCGCCTGAGTATGGCGATACATAGGCGCTTATAGCCTTTATTTCCTCAACTGCGTCTGCGGGGCAAACCGGCAAGCCGGCCAGTTTCATCGCGCCAAGATCAGGAATATCGTCGCCCATATATAAAACGTTGGCCGCCAGTATACTTTTACTTTCCAAATAAATTTTGAATTTATCAGCTTTAACCTGCGCGCCCATAAAAACATCAGTTATGCCCAGGCTGTTTAACCGGTAAATAGCCGTTTTTGAGCGACTACCCGAAATTGCAGCAACATTATACCCGCATTTTACAGCCAATTGCAGGGCGTAGCCATCCTTAATATTAAAGGCGCGGCTTTGCTCGCCATTCTCCGTCACAAAAACAGAGCCATCGGTTAATACGCCATCCACATCAAATATGAAGGTTGTTATATCGTTTAGTTTGGTTAAAAATGATTCCACAGATTATTATTTGATTACACTGATATAGTTAAGGAAATACTTTATAAATATCTTTACGGTGAGCTACACGGGCAAATTCAACAACATTATTTTCGATAACCAGACCGATCCGATAATCACCGCTTCGTATTCTATATGCAAACAGATAGCCTTTAAGTTTCTTAATATTGTTTATTTCAGACAGGGATACGGCATTTTCAACTTGCTCGATTATGGTTGAGATATCTTTCTTTATTGAAGCTTTGCTGATTTTGTCTAAATCTTTGAGAAGCGCCTGATAAATTCAGTGGTCATTTCACGAATTAAGTTTTCTCATA
>Ga0302315_10002047_pt1 | contig 19527 bp, 10 predicted proteins | sample III_Palsa_N3_1_FD_200532 | JGI IMG/M metagenome (GOLD analysis project Ga0302315, IMG submission 200532) | Peat permafrost microbial communities from Stordalen Mire near Abisko, Sweden - III_Palsa_N3_1 | ecosystem: Environmental > Terrestrial > Soil > Palsa > Peat permafrost | place: Sweden...
TATTCAATGACTCAGTACGCTACCAGAGAACATGGCTAAGCGGTGGAAGAACTTCGTGGAACTATACCCTACACTTTCTGCATGCTCCATGCCGGCTATACGCCCATCATGAGATCTAACTCTGAGGAAGGCATCTAACGAGCAAAAACGGCAGAGACTTCAAGCTGTGCCATGCGCCCTTTCTTCGCGCTCTCGGCTCTCGCAAGATTGACCTTCGTTGGCCACGGCATTGCACGAGGGACGTTGAACTTCAGGGCGGCCTCGGGGGAACTCAAAAAAGATCTGGGCTGCTGGGGGAACTCAAATGAAAGAGCCGGTCTGCGTACCAAACCCTTTTTCCCGCCTATAGTTTTCCAATATTTGACCTGCCAGCGTACCTTTCATCGCTTATAGCTCGCTGAATGTTAGCAGATAAGATCTGGGCTCAGCAAGATTTAACCTTGCCTCGCCAGGCTGCAATTTTTTCAGGGTTTTGGATTGATTCAAGCCTTGCCTGGTCCTTTATTTAACTTTTCTGCGTTTCTGGGAGCAGTATACGCCGGCATACCAGGGGCCATTATTGGGTATGTGGCCCTCAACTTGCCGGGAATGCTCTTGGTATTTGGCGTGCTGCCGTTTTGGCAGCAATTGAGGCGAATACCCAACTTCAAAGTGCTCATTGCTGGGATAAGTGCTGCTGGCTTGGGTCTCGTGTATACCGCATGCGTTCAGCTATGGGAGGCATCTGTTTTGGACGCCGCTGGAGCAGTCGTGTTTGTCTGCAGTGGTGTGGCCGCTGGGTTTTTCAAAGTGCCCGTTCCGTTTGCCATCATTGGAGGAAGCATTCTTGGCTTTATTTTGTCCAAGAGTGCCATTGGCGTTGCGCAGACGCCGTATGCTGGATTGCAAATTTCAAACTCGACGAGTGGTTAAGTGTATTTTGATGCTTTTAACAGCAGCTTTAATACTGCTTAAAATTGTAACAATACGTTCTCTTTGTTTTGCTTTTGGATCCAAATTTTCAGTACATGAAATTGTGAATACTCATTGCGAAACCCCCTGCAAGAATCCCAGTTCGCACCAGATTGGTTTGGGGAAATTGGACGTTGAAGCTTGAGCTAATTTCAAATTTGCTGCCAATTTAGCAGCTAAACAATTGGTTTTGATGACTTGAATGACCGCGCTATTGAGGCCTAATCTCCAGGATGATGAGCCTGCATGGTACACGACAGCGACATGGACCAAAAGTTTACCGTTGTGGCTTTTTTTGCCGTTTCTCTTTCACCTTTTTCTCCGTCTGAAACTACACTCCAACTTTTTTTTCTCCTCTCAAAATATACCATGCTGTTCCTCCTCCCCCTCCTTCTTCTGTTGCCCATCATCGCATTGGCCAGCACCGTCACGCCCAACCAGTGCCTCGATCCGCAGTACACCTACGTGAACGGCCGGTGCTACTTGCTCTCTGGGACGCAATTGTCGTACCAGAGCGCTGGAGCTTTTTGCCAAAACTTGGGCAGCGCGCAATACCCGACCTGGCCTACGCGTCTGGTGGATGTGCACTCGCAGCAGGAAAACGACTTGGTAGCTTCCCTTTGTCTACCGCAAAGCTCGACCTGTATGCCGGATATCGATGACTTGTGGGGCGGTGCGCCCGATATCTGCTGTTGCCCTACTGGGTCTCCCGTTGGGTCACCAGAGCTCTGCTACAACCAGGTCTCGGGCATTTGCACGCAAACGTTGGATTATATTCCATCTGCGGCGCCCACCTCGTCACCATCGTATTCTTCTCCAACCACAAGTCCATCACGATCACCCACGTCGTCGCCGTCTAAATCTCCAAGGTCCAGCCATCCTTCACGGTCGCCCTCTCGTTCGCCATCGCGAAGTCCTTCAAAGTCTCCGCACACATCTAAACCGAGTCGCTCTCCATCTTTGGCGCCTACTCACAGTCACCCGAGCCATTCGCCGTCGAAATCTCCAACGCGTTCGCCATCGTCTTCAAAACCGTCGCTTTCGCCTCTCACCAGTCGACCGTCCTCTTCCCCATCTCGGAAGCCTTCAGTGTCTCCAAGTCGATTGCCGACAAAATCGCCATCTACCACGACTCCAACAAAGTCGCCATCACGAAAGCCTTCTCGATCGCCCACTGTGTCGCCCACGCGACGCCCGAGTCGATCGCCTACAACGACAAGGCCGTCCAAGGCCCCTGCCACGTCAAAGCCCTCCAGGTCGCCATCGCAATCGCCCACCAGACGACCCAGCAAGTCACCTAGTCGCAAGCCTACCTGGAGTCCGAGTTCGAGTCCAACGCTACGCCCCTCGCAGGCACCCACTAGGAGCCCAAGCGAATCGCCTACCAAGTCGCCAGTGCGCACCCCATCGAGTTCGCCCACAGAACAACCTTCTCGCTCACCAAGCAAGTCCCCCACGCCGAGGCCAACAGAGCGGCCAACGACAAAACCAACCAAGTCGCCATCGTTGTCAAAGCCAAGCAAGTCTCCCTCACGACTTCCTAGCAAGTCACCTTCCAGCTCAAAGCCAACCAAGTCCCCAACGCGACGTCCTACAAAGTCTCCGGATACTGGTCCTACGTCTTCCCCGGTTCGGAAACCCAGTGCTTCGCCATCTCGTCGCCCTTCGAGGTCGCCATCAGCTGCTCCTAGTCGACGGCCGTCATCATCGCCTAGTGCCAATCCTACCCGCATGCCTTCAAGCAGCCCCACTGCGAGGCCGACAAGGTACGATAACTCCAATACTCAAAGTGAAACTAAATCGTTATCCCTGGCTACGCAAAACAAAATAGACTTCCTACGAAATTCCCGACCCACAAGCCCTCTCGCTCTCCAACTAACCGTCCATCACGCTCGCCGTCGCGATTTCCGTCGACGTCGCCTACTCATGCGCCTGTGTGGACTCCAACAGGCCGTCCGACAACGATGGCACCCTCGCACCGTCCCACAGCGAGCCCAACGGTTAAGCCCTCTAAGAGACCCACGCCTTTGCCAACGCTCAGACCAACTCTCCCAACAAAAGCGCCATCAAGCTCCCCATCCAGAAGGCCAAGCAGGTCACCTAGCACCACTGCCCCTTCAAATTCACCGACAACGCCGACGTCTAGACCGTCGCGGTCGCCAACTCGTTTCCCAAGCACATCCCCAACGTCGTCAAAGCCGACTCGTTCTCCGTCACACTCGCCAACGAGCAGGCCGTCGAGATCGCCCTCTGTGGCTCCAACTTATTCGCCATCGTCGGCTCCCACAACAGCGAAACCATCAGCGTCACCAACGAGCTCATATCCATCCAAGTCACCTAGTCGGGCGCCATCGTACTCGCCTGGCTGTGGCGGCTCTTATGGAGTTACCTTTATGTACGCCTCGGCTCCCACTCCGGGCAATTTTACAATATCCAATACGCCCAATGGACTTTGCGCTGCCAGTCCGTGGTTTTCTGCTCTGCGGTGCAAAGCCGCCGTGGCTATTGTTGCGTCGTCTCCAACTTCCAACTTTTACAATTTTCCTTCCGCCTTGTCCATGGTGGGCGGCAAACCCACAGACGTCATAATGTCGCCGTCAAGAGTGCAGATTAGTCACAAGGGGACCGGATGGGGCAATTCAACGTGTGGTATTTGGACTGCGCAGAGTTCCAGTCCGGATTGCGGGTTCAAAGTCAGCCTCAGTGGAGCAGGCATTTGTTCGACCTATTTTTGGTCTGGCATGAAATCCAACGCGGGAGCGTCGTATGCGCAGACCTATTCACCTGCCAATACGCAATACCAATGCTCTTACTTGACCACCGGGAACTTTTTCAACACGGTTACCCCGACGACCACTGGCGTTGTCGGCTCGTGCACCTCCATCTACAATAACAAAACAACTGGACAAACGTATATTTTGGACGCGACAACGGGTCCGACGCTGGCCCCAACGCCTGCGCAGTACTGCTTGGGAAATGCTTATCCGCTGCTTTGCGCATGCTCCGCGTATTCCTGCACGACGTCGCCCAGCCATTCTCCGACGCTTTCTCCGAGCTTTGCAAAGCCGTCCCGATCGCCCTCAGTGTCGCCTTCAAGAAGCAAGCCTAGCAAATCGCCTACACGCCGCCCAAGCAAGTCTCCAACGCGAAGCCCAACGTATTCTCCATACAAGGGAATTAGTCCATCGCGATCGCCCACGGTGCCAACAACGCACTCACCATCATGGAGTCCTACTCGATCTCCTTCGAAGTCGCCCAGTTCGAAAGCGCCAACTTTGTCGCCTACAACAACGCTGCCTTCCGGATCTCCATCATTTTCGCCGCACTCAACCAGTCCGACTCGTTCGCCGTCTTCCTCGCATCCGTCAAGGTCTCCGTCAAAGGCGCCCAGCAAGTCGCCTACTCGATCAAATCCAACTTTTTCACCTTCTTCCGCCCCTACGAGGAAACCGTCGCATTCGCCAACTTCAAAGGTAAGCTTTTGCGGCTTTTGCGGCTTTTGCAGACCTAAAGCACAATGCGCTAACTTCGATGACTCTACTGACGGGACAGCCCACAAAATCTCCGAGTACAACAAAGCCATCAAAATCTCCGAGTACAACAAAGCCATCAAAATCTCCGGTCTCCAGCAAACCGACGAAGACCCCAATTGTTGCTCGGCCAACAAAATCGCCAACCTTGCCTACTCGCGGCCCGACTACTCATTCACCAACACCGCCTACGACGCACAAATCACCGACTCCGCGTGCACCAAGTGCTTCGCCAACGACGAAAAAGCCTTCTGTGTCGCCTACTACGAAGAAACCGAGTTTTTCTCCAACCTCAAAGCCCACAAAACTACCTACCGGTCGCCCAACCGGTAAGTTTATTTGTTGTTTTTGATTTGTATGCGTGATTTGTATGCATGATTTTAACCTGTGATTTCCTAGTGCGACCCTCGACTATTCCTCCTTCGATGAAACCATCCAAAAGTCCATCATTGCCGACCGGATCACCGTCGTCAGCGCCTTTTACTTCGTTTCCAACAATGTCTCCTTCGAGGAATCCTTCAAGCTCTCCAGTTACTGCATTTCCGACAAGGTCGCCGACATTCAGGCCTACTCGTCGACCTACAGGTCCATTCCCCCCCCCCCCCACACACACACATACACACCATTCCGGATCCGAATAACAGACTGACTTTGAAGATCAACAGGTCGTCCAACACTTCGACCTACGACTTCGCAAAGGCCAACCACATCGCCTACTGTGCATACAAGCAAACCTAGTCGGTCGCCAATCACCAGTTGGCCGACTCAAAGCCCTGTCAGGGGTCAAACCACGAATCCTTCTCAATCTCCTGTCATTGCTCCTTCGCGCTCCCCGACCAGTACCACAACTGAATCTCCTACTTCATTCCCTTCAGTGAATCCAACCACATCGCCTGCCTATGCAGAGCCGTCATCCTCGCCATCGTCAGATCCGACCGGTAGTCCTTCATCGCGGCCAACGTAAGTGACGCTCAATCGAAGTAATAGCGACCTAATACTCCATATCAAAAAGGTCAAAACCCTCGCGCCTTCCAACTTCAAGGCCTACTCGCCGACCAACAACTATTCCAACGGGTAAGTTTTCGAAGCACGGCACATTTTTAGGAACAAGAGAAGCGATGAAATAACCCCTTTGCTCAACCAGGAAAACCCTCTCAATCCCCCGTTCGAACCCCAACAACCGCGCCGCTTTATTCGTTGCCGTCTGCGTCTCCCTCATCTAATCCAACGCGATTTCCTTCTTCATCGCCTACACCTCAACCAACAGGACAGCCCACTTCCAATCCGACTGCATTCCCTACTTCATCTCCAGATTCAAGTGTACCAACTGGATTTCCTTCGAGTAACCCTACCTTTAGGCCAACGCAAAACCCATCTCGTCGCCCAAGCAAATCCCCAACGCGACGTCCATCAGCATCGCCGAGCACATCGCATCCCAGTCGATCTCCAACTTCGATGTTCCCATCTCGTTCGCCATCGGCATCTCCGCACACCGCACATCCTTCGCGTTCGCCTAGCGCGTCGCCAACGCGCAGACCCTCCAAGTCACCAACCACCGCCCTACCATCGAAATCGCCAACAACGCAACGTCCTTCGAGATCCCCCAGCCGCTCACCTAGCTCATCCCCAACATCTAAGCCAACCCGACTGCCATCTGTTTCACCGTCGCGAAGACCCAGCAAATCTCCTTCGACATCGCTCCCGACGCGTTCGCCCTCCACGTCACCCACATTTAAGCCGACAGTGCGCCCAGTCTGTCAAAACGGCGTTGCGCCGTCCGGGGCGTGCAACGCCGTTGGGCGTCGACTTGAACAAACCCACCCTACCGGACTTATCCTTAGTCGCGTTCTTCAGTCGCGGCAACTGGACAACGTCGTTGGCGATGGCAGTGACAATTGGGTAGTCCAAATTGCTCAGGCGATGTCTCGGTTTACCTCGTCAATCTCTGGTTTGGAAGGTTCACGCGATTTGGGCACGAGCACCCATAATCCTTCTCGATCGCCCACAAAATCGCCGCACCAAAAGTGCACGCATTCGCCAACGATTACCGTTTGTCGCCCTCCGCCCAACTACAACAATGGTCGCGGCGTTGGACGGGGCGAGTGCTGGTTGGGAGCTAGCCGAAATCCGGGCACTTTATCATCCGATCCAATTGCATGGAAAACTGTTCTTGGTGTTTCTAGTAGTTTGTCTTATACGTATTGGGAACCCGGACTGGCTGTATACGACGCGACACTAGGAACCTTTTTGAACCCATCCAATGCTGTTGGGGTTGTGTATCCTTCGTGCGTTGCCATGTGGGCGTACAATGAAACAGGACGATGGGTTGTGGACTACTGCAGCAAGACTATGCCGTCGATCTGTGTTCGCGATGCCCGGTGCCCAGCGAGCTATTTCAAAACGGCACCGTATCAAGTGGACAACTTTGGAAACGTCAATCCCGGAGTCTGTCAACTGTGTCCAGGTGGTCAGTATCGACCCGTGACCAGCGACGAGTCGCTTTGTTTGGATTGCGATGCAGGCTACTATGGAAACACGTCGTCATCGTCTCGCTCTAGCAGTACGTGCGATGGCACATGTCCGCAAGGCTCTTATTGCACTCTGGGGTCTCCGGCTCCTATTTTGTGCTCGGTCGGGACCTATGGGTTACCTCTGAACGCTTCTGCGCTAAACGGATCTGGGTGGACCAGCTTTGATTCCTCGTGCATGTCGTGTCCTCCGGGGTCGTACTGCGACGTGCCAGGCAACACCAATCCCAATTTGCATGCTTGTAGTCCTGGTCGGTGTGGCTATATTGGCCAGTCGTCATCCACGTGCTCTGCGCCATGTCCTGGGGGGTATTATTGCCCGTCAACGCAGGGTAGCGCGTGCCCCGATGCTCCCTATGTGCCGAATATTACCTACGCGAGAGCTTGTGGCGATGGTTTTCTTGGAGCTTCATTTCCGAGCGGATCGGCGGCTTATTGCCCTTCAGGCAGTTTCAACCCAAGTCTCGTTAATCCGGGGTACTATGGCGCTGGTGGAATCAACCAAACGTACAATGTGTACCAGCTTCCATGCCCCATTGGCACATTCTGCGTCAACGGAACGCAAACGCCGTGCCCGGCGGGAACGTATACAAATCAAGTGACCTCGACGAATTGCACGACGTGCAGCGCTGGATATTACTGCCCGCCAGGCTCCACAAGCGCGACGCAGCAGCTTTGTGCGCCGTCGAATGCCACCAATCCTGCATTGTATTATTGTCCTGCCGGCACAGCGACTCCACTGGTAGCGGCCAGCGAGGGCTTTCAGACTTTGCCGGACACCAGCCAAACGCTGTACACTCGCCAGTCAATCCAACCTTGCCCTTTGAACAAAGTCTGTGTCAACGGCTTGGCATTGGACCGCATCGTGTGGGGTGGATCATGCACCAACGGCGCTGGTCTTGCCAACATCCCGGAAATGTATCCTCAGCTGCAATCCGGGGTGTTTGCATCCTCCGCCTTGCAAGCTCCTTTGAATTCGTCCGATTTTATTGTCACGTACAATCTAGCCAGTCAAGCGTTTTACAACCCCAACCTGACGTCGTGCGTTTCCACTACAAATGACGGAATTTTCGGTCTCGATAACCAGACTGGCCAGGTCTTGCTGTTGCGTCACTCTCCGGACCCGTACAATCATTCTTCTTCGTTGGACTATGAAGTCTGCCCTCCCAACACTGTGATCCAGTATAACTTGACCATTGTCGCAACTGCCACTCCGATTGCTAATTCTAGTCAGCCGTCAACGTCTACTTGCGTGTTGACGATCACCGTGTTGGACCAGAACGATCAGCCAATTTTTCCAGAGTCGCCTAGCAACCCAAATGGGACTCAAAACCGTGTAATTTTGGACGGCTCGCCTGATAATACTCCGGCGGTACGATGCACCGTGGCTTCTTTTGGTCAAGCTGGGTGCCCTGTCGACACCGCGACTGCGCCTGATGTAAGCGCCACGGATGAGGACGAATTTGGAAACGGCAACTTGTACTATAGCTTTGTTGGCAACCTTACCGGAGAAGCGGCCAAACTCAAGATTAGCTCATGTACAGGTCTAATCTCGTCCAACGGCAACAACCCAATTTCCTTTTACAACTTGCCTCCCTACGACGAGGCTGGGATTTTCCGTCGAATCCCGCTCACCGTCATGGCAATTGATGACGGCAACTACGGCAAATTTCCTCCGCGAAATGAAACTGTAGCCGTGTACGTGTACGTGCAGAACGTCAACCATGCACCAGTGTTTCACGCAACGACATTTTACATTCAAGAGCTGCTTTCCGCTGGAACCGTGCTGACTCCGCCGTTTCCCAACTGGACCGACGTTGACTTTGGACAAACCCATACTTTGTCGATTGTTCAAAACGATGGCGATGCGTTTCAAGTTGTCAACAATACCTTGGTGACCACGTTGCTCGGATCTCAAGAAATCAGCTACCAAACGTCCAAAAAGCAATATTCAATTACCCTCATGGTACAGGATGACGGTTCTCCTCCGCTATCCTCGGAGATGACGTTTGCCATCAACGTGTTGAACAACAATCAGCCTCCTGTTATCGATAGATCGGATCTGACCTTTTTCATCACGGAATATGCCAATGTGGGCGATTCGGTGTGTCGTGTGCAGTCTGGCGAGTGCGTTTCCGGCGACCCAGCCAACGCCATCACGTCCACCGATGCCAACGTTGTTATTGACGGCATTACCACGGACGAAACGACCTACTTGCTTTTGAACGACGCTCACGGCCGTTTTACGATCGACCCCAATTCCGGCATGATCAGTGTTGCGCGAAACGGCCCTGCCATTTCGTTTTTGAACTCTTCGTATAACTTGCCTTCTGGAGGAACTGGGCGCGGCTTTACCCTTGTTGCCCAGGCCACCTCTAACGGAGTAGGAACTTGCCCCAATCCGCTTCCAGCATCTGACATGGTTACAGTTTACGTCTACATTGTTCACCAAAATCACGCGCCGTATCTCAATGCACCAAACTTGACTACGCTTGTTGAAACCGCCCCAATCGGTTCAACCGTGGCCCAACTTAATGCTGCTGACCCGGACAATTCCATTGGACTCGTGTTTGGCGTGCCCTACACGCTTCAAACCTTAACTTATGCTCTTGTGCCATCTGGTTTGTTCAATGATGGATCCTCTGTTTTTGGAATCGCCTCTGCGAATGGAGTTTCCAATGTCATTTTGACGTCGGCGTTAAACTACTACTCAGCTCCGGATTGCGGCAACGGAGTCAGATGCTTTGAACTTGTTGTTTCCGTCAGTGATAACGGCAACCCTCCCCTTTCAGCGAATGCTACGATTATCTTGCCTTTACTTCACGTGAACAGGGCCCCATTGTTTCCCCAAATGGCGCTTTCCGTCAATCTCTCTGAAAACACGTGGTATGGAGAGGTGTATGATATTTACGATCAGACTCTCAGTGCCACGGACCCGGATCCGGCGGACAATGCAATCCTCGCCTACCAAATTACCGGGGGCTCCGGGACCAATTTGTTCACCGTTACGCAGCTTGGACCAGGTCTTGGCTTTACTGTGACCAAATTGAACGGCGCGCTTCTCAACTTTGAAGTTAATCCTGTGTACACGCTTGTTGTTCAGGCCAGCGATTACGGCCCGTCACACTCCATTGGCGCTGAATGTGCTCTGGTCACGGCGTCGTCGGATTGCGGTGCCGGAGCGCTGTGCGACCCCACTGTCCTTCGTTGCTTTGAAAAGTGTCAGGACTCCCTTTCTCTTCGCGTCGATACCTTTTTTTGCGTCCACCCAGCTGTCTACAATGAAACCGTGTCTGGAACTGTAACCATCAATGTTTTGGACGACAATGACAACCCTTACGTCCTGACCAAGAAGTATCCAGTTCCAAATATTATCAACAATCAAAACTGCTCTCTCTCTGGCGCAGTCGTGTTTGCATTGGTGGCTGGTCCTGACGCACAAGACCAATATGCGATTTCGGGCTTGACCGTTTGGGACGACGATGTGCACTATTTGCACGCGGTGCCTCACCCAGAGTGGGGGACGCCGTTTGGCATTTTCACTTTAGATGGTGACATTTGGGACATTGGATTTAACTTGAACTCGACCTCTGGCGCTTTAGACCTGCCAGCGAACACTCCTGGCATTTTCGTAGGTCAGGTTTGGAATGGCACGGTTGTAATCGTCGATAACGGTGGAGCGCAATCCACTTGCTTTGTTAGCGTTACCGTGGTGGAGTCCAACGTGGTTCCTGACCTCGGCCCCAATCGCTACGCTCCAATTTCAATCGCAGAGCACTCAGCGCCTGGCCCAGTGGTGCTTTCGTTTTACCCCCTCTACAAGGTGGACACCAACGTGCTGAATGATCCTCCCGAGGTTTTGACGTTTTTCATGTCGCCCTCGCCCTATTTCTCTTTGGACTCAGCGTCGGGCAACATTACGCTGTCTGGGGACATTAATTACGAGGATCTTTTGAGCACCGGGTTCACCTTGTCAGTTTTGGTCTTGGTGGAAGACTCGCACGGCAATTCCGCTGGAACAACCATCACGTTTAACATTACAGAGGTTCCTGAGCCGCCGTATTGGGTCAATACTCCCGTCACTCTTTACGTCAATGAACTCGTCCCCAACGGGACTGTTATTGCTTCATTGTTGGACTACGCCCATGCAACAGACGTCTACGCCTCAGGAGCCAATGCCTTTTGGAAGAATCTAAACTTTTCGATCACGTCTTGGTTGGGCGCTGTTGGGCCAATTGCCAGTAGTGGCACCAACCTCGTAAGCACGGGTAACCTCGTTTTCCCCAATTCGTGGACGGCAACCGTGAATGCCGTTATGGGCACCGGACTGAGCACCAGCACGGACATCACCATAACCTTGCTGGAAGTTGAGCAGCCGCCCTACTTTACCACTACGGATTTAAGCATCAACGTTACAGAAGGTTCTTCGGGAACTGCCTTGTACAACTTGAGCCGAATTGTGGCTGATCCAAACACTTGGGACAATCCCGTGGCGACCAAGCTCACCATTACCATTGTCGATGGAGACACTGGGGGCGTCTTTTTGATTCAAAATGGTGTTTTAATCGTTTCCCCGTTGGCGGTACTGGACTATGAGGACATTTACTTTTACAACTTGACGATTTCGGTGACAGACACCAGAGGTGAATCGGTGTCTGGATACCTGGTTGTTAACGTGATGAACGTCAACGACGTGTCCATCTCTGCGATTAATGTTGTTGGCGTTTCTCAAGCTGCTTGCACGGGTCAAACTCAAGTATCTATTGTGGGTACGAACTTGGGCATGGTTTCGGAAATTCCCAAGGCCACCTTTGCCTTGTCTTATCAGCGTTCCTACACTCCAAACTTATCCATCCCGTTTAACGCGGCTCCCCCAATTTTTTCTACTACGAATTGTACTGCTACTTCCACAAACGTGCGGCTGGTTTGTTGGATTGCCGGGGCCGTTGGCACAAATTTGCTATTTACATTGTCCGTGGTCGTTCCTGGTACTCAAATTCAAGGCGATCAGGCCACGTATCAGTCTTCAATAAGCTTTGTTGGTCCAACGTTGACCGCATTGACGATTAGTGGCTCTACCACGATGGCCACAAGCGGTGGCGATAATTTGGCTTTTGACGGCACTTGTCTAGGATCGCCTTTAGATCAACTTCTCTTTGGCGGATCTAGCACGGACTCCTACATGCAAGTGCTGACGTTGGGGCAAACCTGGCGCGCGCTCCCGCCGTTGGCGTGCAATCCTGTGCTTTCCACTCTGACAAGACTTGTGTGCTCTCAGGCCAGTCTGGTTGGCCTTGGACCCGTCGTGCAGTGGCGCGTTACCATTGCTCAAAGCACGTCGGCGATTTTTACCTCTAGAGGATACACTCCACCCAGCATTACCGAGATTTGGAATACAATGAATCAGTCCTATGGTGTTTTGTCCACGTCCGGTTCGCTTCCTCTCGGACCGATTGACTTGGTAGGCTCCAATTTTGGCGCTCTTGGTCAGACGCCGGATGTTGCGTATCTAGAGTATTTTCCTTCTGGTATTGCCTCGTCTTATGAATTTTCCTTGCTCAACTGTGTCGTCATTAGCAGTTTTACTCGAGTGCGTTGCTCTGGAATGAGCCCAGGCGCTGGACAGAATCTTAATGTGACCTTGTCGTTTGGCGGTCAGCTCGCACCCATCGTTTCTGGCGGGCCTACACTTACATTTGCGCAACCCATATTGCAAAGCATAGGCGGTGATGGGGCCGTAGCGGGTCTTACGATTGGTGGACAGCTTGCTTACATTACAGGTAGCAACTTTGGTCCAGCATGCGGATCACCGGGCGTCGATTCGGCTCACGGAGCGCTGAATTGTGACTTTTTGTCCGTGTCTTATTCACGCGGATCACTCGACGTGAACAATCAAGTTATTGTATACCGCCCATCGTTGTGCGCTGTATTGTCACAAACATTATTGTCGTGCGCAACCGTGCCGGGAACCGGTGATGGTCACGTTTGGACAGTTAACATTGGATCGCAAGTGTCAACTTCGGCGAGTGGCATGCAAACCACCTCGTATGCCTCTCCCGTCATTGGCACCTACGTCAACGGTTTGCATCAACCATTGCAGCCATTTAACACCGTGGGGGATGAGCAAGTCATTATTCAAGGCTCGTACTACGGCCCTGTGGGTGGAGCCCCCGTTTTCGCTTCATATGGCCCGCCAACTGACTTTACAAGGTTTGCGGCCATCAACTGTTCGGTTACCTTGGCGGATACCGAAGCTACTTGCACGACGGCTCCGGGAGCTGGTGTAGGGTTATCTTGGTCTTTGCTTATTGACGGTCAAGCGTCTCGTGCAGAGCTGACGGACTACGCGGTTCCTTCTATCCTAAACATTACATTGCTTGACGGATCTCCGGCAACGGCGCTTTTCGATGAAGGCGGCCAAGCTTTGGTGGTCAACGGCAACAATTTTGGGCCTCCCTTGTCTTCGTCGAATGGTACTTTGTTTCTGGACTCTATCACATATGGCCCGCTGAGTTATGTTTCTGGCATTGTCGCAACGTCATCGTGCTCGGTTACCAGTCACTTTCGTATTGATTGCGTCTCTCTGCCAGGCGTTGGAGCTAACCATGATTGGCAAGTGCGAGTTCGTGGACAAAGCTCAGACGTCAGTGGTTCTTCCCCGCAGACTTCTTATAACGTAACACAAGCGTTTATGATGACTGCCAACTTTTCCTTGGTGGCATCGTGCGACGACTCTACTACGGGAGGTGGCCTTTGCTTTATTCGTGCGCAATCGGTGGGATTCTGTGCTGGCGCTGGTATCTCGATCAATTTTGGTTCCAAGGTGTTATCAATAAGCGGGGTTTATAACAATGACGTGCAAATGGTGCAAAGCCAGTGCCCCTATCCTCAGCTAAGCCCAATTCGCGATGTTGAGTTTACCATTCCCCAGTTTGATGCGCTGAGCGGTGTCCCACCATATCAAGTAAGCCTCCAGGTCTCGTCGCCTCTCGTTGCGTCCGGAACATATGTTGCTTCCAATACCTTTTACTTCAACTACGCGCCTCCTGAAATTTCCGAGGTTTACGCCGAACCTGGAAAGGACGGAAGCATCACCGTGACATTTGCAGGAACAAACTTTTGCGCGTCAGAGGTGTGCTGCAGCACCATGTATGTGGACAATTCAACGAGCGGTGACACCATCATCCAGCCGGCCACCGTTTTGAGTCACACGCATACTCAGGTGGTTTTTTCCGCTCCGGCGATTGGCTATGGCTTTATCAATTGTACTGGAACCGGACAAACGTTTTGGAAGAGCTTTGCGCAGCACAACCCTTTTGTTTTTGGCGCGACGCTGGCGAGCGGCACATTTGATCGTTTGGACGCCGTTCAGTTTGACACCAGCGGCGGAACGCTAATCTACGTGTATGGGGCGTTTTTCGGCAGCTCGCCTTTGGTGACCATTGGCGGTTTAACTGTTCCTGTGCTTGTATTTGTGCAACACCCGTGTGGTGACACCTCCTTTTTCCCCGATACAATTTCAACACTTGCCACACAACCGCCAAATTCGGACTGTTACCAATTGACGGTAGCCGTGCCTCCCGGACAAGGCGTGGGTTTGCCCATTGTCGTGGCTGCTGGTGACTTGCAATCGCTGGCCGATGACGCCAGATTTGACTTTGTCAACTACGGGCCTCCTCAGATCACGTCTATTAGTCAGACCTTTAATCAGGATAACCCGACTTCTGGATCCAACTCGGTTCTCCTCGAGGTTTTCGGAAAGGATTTTGGTCTTTCAGGCAAGGTGGTCTTCGGTCCAGTTGGCGGCCTTTATGAAATCTCATGCGCTCCTCAAGGCTCCAATCCGACAGGAGTAGAATGGTCGCATACCCGCGTTGCTTGTTACCTTCCTCCGGGTGAAGGTTACAATCTGCCGGTAAGTGTGATTTCGGCAAACCGCCAATCATCGCCGTTCGGTGTTTTGCGCTATGCGCCCCCAATACCCAGCTCGTATTCCATCATCAACTCGGCAAACTCGTTGCTTGGCGACACTCGTGGCGGACAAACTCTGGTGCTTGTCGGGGTTAACTTTGGTCGCGCGCTGCAGCCCAACGGTCCAACGGTCATGATTGCCAATTTTCAGTGCCTTTTCATTTCCATGGACATTTCCAATCCTCAGAACAATCAAATCTTTTGCGAGACGCCTGTCGGAGAAGGTAGTGATTTGTTGATTATGGTTACTGTCGGCGGCGCGAGCTCGGTGCTTTCTAGTCAACCGTTTGGCTATTCGCCACCCATTGTTCTGTCAATCACCCCGAGCTCCGCAAGAACGAGCGCGTTGGATTCAAACAACAACTCGGTTATACTTCACATTTCCGGGATCAACTTTGGCTACAACATTTTACTCGTAGAGCTTATAACCCCTCAAGGCGCCCAGGTACTTGGAAAGCGCAATTTGCTTCTAGGAGTGGATGACTTTCTCTTGGCGAATTCCAGCGCCAATCATACGGATATCTTTGTTCCCTTAATCCGTTATGTGGGTGCTAATTTGACCGTTCGAGTTACTGTGGCTGGTCAAAGCAACGACAACTCGACCTTGTTTAGCTATTTACCTCCAGTCATTGGCTCGTTAAACGGACTTCCAGTGGTCTCCTTGGCATCTTCTACCTCGCGTCGATTAAACGAAGCCTCTTTGACAGGACAATCTTGGTCCACCCAAGTTACCCCTTGCCGTTACTTGCTGAACAACGGCACGGTACAACTTTCATTCACCGAACAAGTCAATATCACCGTTGAGGGCAATGTGACAAAGGAGCTCAATTTTTATTCTTTGGCTCCAACGCTCAACGAGTCATGCTCAGCGGGTTTGTTTCTTGGCACGACCTCCGTGAGAAGCAACTGGGTTGATCTTGGAGAACATTCAACGTATCCGTGCACTCGTCTATATGTTGAAACCAGCGCCGTCGTCACCGGTTATCCTCTGCCTTCTACCTATCGAGTGAATGGGTATGGGGCATACTTTATTGCCGAGGAAACCATGGCCTATTTCTCGCGTCCGGCATTTGATTACCTCGCCGACTTGAACTCTCCATCGACGCTCAACGTTAACATTTACGATGACTATCCAACCGTGGTGATGGACAATCCGTCGCTAGGCAACCTGACGACTATTCCCACCTCTGGCTGTCTATATTGGGAGGCGCTTACGGATTACCAGGCTCGAGTTCAGATATCCGGCAGTGGATCGGAACTACCTCGTTTGTGCCAGAGCCCGGTTCTCATACCAATCATTGGAGACAATTTTGGCGACGGATCCGTGCCCGGGTCCCTCAGGGTGTGGCTCAAAGATGCTGAAAACAATATTTTATACGAGGCAAGTACAACGGGATCCGGTGGCAATCACAACTCGCTGTGCACTTCGACCATGGGCTGCGTTCACACAGACACGAAGATCGTATTCATGACTCCGTTTGGCGCTGGAAGAGGACTGCACATTGTGGTGCAAGTTGGGAATCTGGTGTTTGAATCCGGCCAAGCAATAAACTACGACGGTCCGTTGCCCACAAGTCTTGACCCTGGAAGCATTATTGCAGGCAACCAGTTTCTGTCGTCTGTTGGTGGCGAGGCGGTGCGCGTGTTGGGATCGGGCATGGGTTATACCACTTCGTTGTTGTCCGTTTATCTGAATGCCAAGCCGTGCACGCCAGTTGCGTGGAACGATGGCACAACTGCCGTGGATGGCGAGCCTTCCCTTGCATGCAATTCTGCCCCTGATGTGGCAGGTATCCGTTCCGTGTTTGTGTGCGTTGGAGGTCAAGGCAAAATGACCTCGGCGCGTCAAGTTTCCGACCTCGACGGAATTCAGGCGGGTCAAGGGCGAGGAGCCTGGTCTTTGGCAACTGCGCCCTTGTCATCGGATCGGCAGATACTCCAGGCTTTAGCCACTGCTCGTTGCCCTAGCAATACCTATGGAGGGCTTAACGAGTTGTGTGTTGCTTGTCCCACAGGAGCGAATTGTTCGGCAGGGTTTGGCATTCCTGTTGCTCAAGCCAACTTTGCGCTCTTTGCTTTGGATCGCACCAGTGAATTGGCTTTGGGCGGCTACTGCCCTCCTGAGCGCACCGATTCTGCGTATCAGGCCAACTACTCAAGCTTGGTTTTACACGACGTGTGCTATGGAGTCGCCATATGCGTTCCTCCCACGTCGTGTTTAGGAGAAAATCAGTGTGAACAGGGCTATGAGTATGAACTATTGAACTGCCTCCAGCAACGAGGAGACGCCAATCAAACATGTCGTGTTGTCCAGGATCCTTTTACAGGAGTTGTGTCTGGGGCTGATCAAGATTGCCGCTCTGAAGTGCTGGCCATTGGTCAAGTGTGTTCCACTGCTAATCCAATGGACTGTTCCTCGTGTCATGTACACTACAATGGTACGGTGCCTTATGGCATTTGCGAATGCGATCCCCCTCCTCGATGCAGCTTGTGCACGGTGTTTGAATACTATCGCCTGAACAACCAATGTGTGCCTTGTCCTAGCGATCCTGGACTTATTGTTGCGCTCTTTGTCATGGCGGCCGTTGGCTTAATTGCATTGGGCTACTGGCTTCAAAAGAAGAATGTCAATTTGGGCTTTTTAAGTGTTGGCGTGGACTACTTTCAGGTCTTGGGCGTGCTCGCGACCACCAATGTTCCTTGGCCCCCCGTTATTTTGGCCGTCTTTCAAGTGTTTGAAGTGTTTCTGGCTTCGATTGACATCGCGGCGCCTGAGTGTCTCATTTCCAACTTGGAGTTTCCAGCCAAGTTTTACTTTACCGAATCCATGCCGTTTATGGCTTTGGGCATCCTAATGGTCGTCCATATCATATACACTATTCAAAAAGTGTACAAGAATGGCAGGCGTGTTAAATGGCTCAGCCATGTCGGGCGATTGGTGGGAATTTACATTTTAATCATTTACGTCTTGTATCTGAGCTTGACCAAGTACGCATTGGACGTGTTTGACTGCAATCCGCTCAGTCCCGACGATGGCTATTCGTATACGACGTTTTCGAGCCTGAGCTGCGATGGTGGAGGCTTGTGTCGGTGCAACCAACCTGGAGGATTGCAGCAATCTTTGGTCCCATCCGCCATTGGCTTTTTGATGTTGTACTCGGGTGGCTTTCCCCTTGTAGTTGCCACTATCCTGTACACGAATCGCCGCGAAATTGAGGAAGATCAGTATCTTCGCGCGTATGGGCTGGGTACCAGACGTGAAACCAACCAACGAGCTTGGGCAACGCGCAAAAAGTACAAGCTAATTTACATGTACTACAAGCCCGAATACCACTTTTGGATGCTGGCGGTTTTGGCGCGTAAATTTGGTATTGCGTTTGCAGCGCTCATGTTTCGTGGCAATCCTTCATTCCAATTGGCAACGATTCTGATCGTGTTATTTGTATGCTTCACGGTGCAAGTTAAGAACAGGCCTTATATGAGCACTGGCGAGTACCCTGCTGTGGTGTTTGACCTGAATCAAAAATCAAAATTGGCCTTGGAGGACTCGTCGTATTTACACTATCGAGATTTGGTTCGAAAGGTCGCCGAGTCGCAGCAAGCTACTAGTCGTATATCGCGTTCAGAAAAAGCGGTGCGTACCAAGGCTGGAGGCGAAGACTTTTGGACTACGGCCACACATGAGAGACTGCAAAATGAGATTCAATCTCGCACCCAAAAGTACTTTTTTGACTTGAATGCCGTTGAGGCAATCTTGCTTGCGTCGATTACTGTGATTTCCTTGTCTGGCATTATGTTTGAGTCTGGCCAATTTACCACACGACCGGATTTGGCATGGACGGGACAAATGACCACAATTTTGGTATTGGTACTTTTGTTTGGCACTTTGATTTATTATCTGATGGTTTGTGCTTGTATTCTTTTGGAGTAGACTGTCTAGGCAATTGAGTTCAACTAATAAAGCTTTCTATTACTTGCAGGTGTTCATCAATGAGTTTTTGCCGCAAACGTTTGCAACATACTGCGGCAAACTGATTATGCGGTATTCCACTGCAAACAATAAAGCGGTTCGTCTAACTTTGTTTTCTCCGTGCTTTGTGCTTTCGCAAGACTGATTTTAATCGTTGTTATTATTAGGCGGCCGTTGAACTGCTTGAAGCGGATGTTACTCTTGATGCAAACCCGCTCTTTTCGCAGGGGTCCGATGTCAAGATTGGCGATCGATCAACGATTTTGGAGCGGGAGTTGGAGGAAACTCGTATAGCTCTGACTCGAGCGCGAATGGCAAATCAGGATTTAAATCGTCAGGCATCAACAGATAATTATGAAGGCTGAATTCTGTTCGTATCTCAGAGAAAATGTAATTTTGCGTTTTTTTTGCGTGCAATGCGTGAATGTGCAGAAGGCAACGAGAAAAGAAGTCGAGAAAGACAAAGTGCGAGAAAGGGAGAGAATAGGTTTATGTAAACCTCGGTATATTTAAAACATGGAGTTTTGAAACCTACTCCATTACCTTTGTAAGGAAAAAAACTAGAGTTATAGAAGAT
>Ga0302315_10002048_pt1 | contig 19525 bp, 20 predicted proteins | sample III_Palsa_N3_1_FD_200532 | JGI IMG/M metagenome (GOLD analysis project Ga0302315, IMG submission 200532) | Peat permafrost microbial communities from Stordalen Mire near Abisko, Sweden - III_Palsa_N3_1 | ecosystem: Environmental > Terrestrial > Soil > Palsa > Peat permafrost | place: Sweden...
TTGCCGCACATAGCATAATTGCCCGCGCCGTAGGAATTGCCTATCACGATAGTGAATTTAGGTACAACCGAATTGGCTACCGCGTTCACCATTTTGGCGCCATCCTTAATGATTCCGCCTTGTTCGGAGCGGCTGCCTACCATAAAGCCGGTGACATCCTGCAAGAATACCAGTGGGATCTTTTTTTGGTTGCAATTCATAATAAAGCGCGTAGCCTTATCAGCCGAATCGGAATAGATCACCCCGCCAAACTGCATTTCTTTTTTACCCGATTTTACCACTTTGCGCTGGTTGGCTACAATGCCTACCGCCCAGCCGTCAACCCTGCCTAAACCACATATGATGGATTGCCCATATCCGGTCTTATATTCTTCAAATTCTGAATTGTCAAGCAAGCGCAGCAATATGTCCCGCATATCATAAGGCTTATCGCGGGCATCGGGCAGTATGCCGTAAATATCTTTTTGTTCAAGCTTTGGCATTGCTGGCTTTGCGCGGTCAAAGCCTGCCTTTATATAATCGCCGGTCATGCTGAGGATGTTGCGGATGGAATCTAAACAAGCCTTATCATTCGGCTGCTTGTAATCCGTAACGCCGGATATTTCGCAGTGCATGGCCGCGCCGCCAAGTGCCTCATTATCTATATCCTCGCCAATGGCCGATTTTACAAGGTATGATCCCGCCAAAAAAACCGATCCTGTGCCTTCTACTATCATCGCCTCATCGCTCATAATGGGCAGATAAGCCCCACCAGCCACACACGAACCCATAATTGCGGATATTTGTATGATGCCCATGCTGCTCATGATAGCATTATTGCGGAAAATACGACCAAAATGCTCCTTATCGGGGAATATCTCATCCTGCAAGGGCAAATACACACCTGCCGAATCAACCAGGTAAATAATAGGCAAGCGGTTTTCCATCGAGATCTCCTGCGCGCGCAGGTTCTTTTTAGCGGTGATGGGGAACCAGGCCCCGGCTTTTACGGTAGCATCATTTGCCACAACCACACATTGCCTGCCCGAAACATAACCAATGCCGCAAACCACCCCGCCCGACGGGCAGCCGCCGTGTTCGGCGTACATGCCTTCGCCAACAAAAGTGCCAATTTCCAGCCAGGGTTTGTCTTTATCAATAAGATAGGCCACACGTTCGCGCGCCAGCATCTTGCCTTTTTCCTTTTGCTTCGCGGCAGCTTTTTCGCCACCGCCCAAATACACCTTTTTAAGCCGGGTATTCAGCTCATAAACAAGCTGTTTATTAATATCTTCGTTTTTATTAAATTCAATATCCATAACTGGCTTTTATAGGGAAATGCAATTTTAGGCAAATTACAACTGGAAAAGGTGATTTGATTGATTTTTGTTTGCTTGATGAGTAATTGTCATGTCTAATTATTAGCTTTATTTCCTATTGATATAGGAAGCCCCTGTAAATGAGGCTATATCCTGCCGGGTTAGCCCGATATTGATACACCCTTTTTCATTTATGCCAAACTGATGTTTTAAGTTGATCAGGGCTTGTGCTAACCTGCCCTTTACCGGCATGTGTGCAAGGTCGCGCATCCTTTTTTCCGATCGCTGTAGCTCATTGGCAAAAAACCGTAAAAGTTTCAGCACAAAATTATTATTTACCCATGATCCAATTCGTTGCCGCATCAATAGCCGGGTCGTTATTATCCTTTGCGGGTTTATCAACTAAAATATCAGGGCTGATCTTACCGAGGTATTTCTTTTTGTTCCTGTCGGCTTCGTAACTGGTGGCAAGGTAAAGGTATGCGCCGTTTGATAATTTAAAGCCGTTGTTGGCTGTAGTATAACCGCCGGTGGGCTGCCCTAAAAGTTTAACATTTGGTTTGCCTATAAACGAAATTACCGTGGCTTCGCCGCTGCTTACGGTACCCGGCCCAATTAAAACCGCTATTTTGGTGCCGGGAGATTTTACCGTATAGGGATTTTTTACGCTTACAGAACCATCGTTTCCATTTTTATATACCCACTTGTTTTCGTACCGCGCATTAACAAAGTAGCCCAGCGTACCATTCCCAATCAGCGGGCCAAGCCCCGCTATCATTGGCCACATATTGCCGCCGCTGTTATTACGCAGGTCTACAATCCAGCCGTTTATTACGTTTGCACTGTCCAACCCATGTATCAGTTGCTGAATGGCAGTAGCAAAGTGTACCCCGGCCGTATCATTTATGGATGCGAAACCCGGTACATTAATATAGCCGATTTTACCATTCAGCAGCTTTGCATAGGGCCGCGCCGGATCTAAATCGCTTTTGGCATAGCCCTCCGCGCTGATTCTGGTTTGAATAAAAGAATGATGATCGCCTGCCGCACGCAGTTTACCCATAATGTAGGCAGTAACCACAGCTGCCTCATTAACGGTTTTAAGCCCTTTTGATAGTTTGTCAATATCGGGCTGCATGGCTGCCCAGTTAAGGCTGTCTTTGTAAATGGCATTTTGTTTAATTATATCGGTAAATTCTTCAATAAATTTTTTCACTTCTTTTGATGGAGGATCATTACGACCAGGCATATCGCCAACGCTAAAATCATCATACCAAACCGCGCCACTGCCCATTAAAAAGCCGCCGGCCAGCAGTTGTTTGGCGTTACTGTCAACCACCAGCGTAACGCTGTATTGTGCCCAGTTGCGGGTGCCATTTACCACCACATTTTGTGTTTGCAGGCTTTCAAAACCTATCGTTTTTTTGTTTTTATCCCAAACCTGGCACCACAACCCGGCGCTGCCGCTTACGCTGTCGGTTTTAATATAGGCCGATAGCGTTATCTTTTTTAAATGCGTTACATTAATAGCCACCAGTTGCGAGAAAGGCGCGAATGTGCCGGGATTGGCCTTGCCGTTATTGCTTATTCTTAGCGAAGTATTGCCCGTATATCTCACCTTATTATCCAATGAAAAAACAAAGCCATCTGTTTTTTTATAGTTCCAGCTTTGGGGCTGGGTTTTTAAAGTATCGCGCAGTAGTTCAAAGCCCGGGTTTTTTATCTGTGCTGATACACATATTGAAAAAGGAAGCAGGAAAAGGATCAGGATAGATTTTTTCATGAAGTAAATAATGTTATATGAGCCGATGACGGGGATCGAACCTGCGACCTACGCGTTACGAGTGCGTTGCTCTACCAGCTGAGCTACATCGGCAAATGTTTTATAAATGTAAACTATGCCGTTCAATTTAGCAATTTTCCGTCTCCGTAGAGTTATTTAAGTGATGGTAAATTAATATTGGTTCCCCTGTATCAACATTTCATATTTTACATACCCAAACCCTCCCGTGCCGTTTTTAAAGTATGGCACTATAAAACCTTTGTCAAGCCAAATTACTCTGTCGGCTACCACGGCCCCCCTTATGGATTTCTCTTTTATCACTTCCATTTTTTCCCACTGGCCACTATTAAGGTTCAGTATGGCATATAACCCGGTATTTTCCAAACTCAAACCACTTTTATGGATATTACTTACCATGTAAAGTTTATCTTTTTCAAGATGATTGCTTTCCTTCATAAATAAAAAGCTATTACTTTTAAAACTCGCAGGTAGTATTTGCTGAAATTTTAAATTTAGGTTGGTATCAAAAACATTGTAAAGTACTGCAAGCCCTTCAACATAGTCTACGCTATTACTAAGCTTGAAGTAAAAATTTGGAGTGCCTTGTAAGCTTATTATTTCTGAATTATCACTCACCTGCATGTCTTTCAGCCTAAAATTTTTTGGACTTCCTAAATCGGCATCCCTGATTTTTTTGTTGATCGGTATAAAGCTCTTTTGCAGGTATTTCATATCATCATTCAAGAATATTTTGCTGGTTGACTGATTAGTTCCTTTAGCAAAATTCATTTTACCCAGCGATATTTCTACATCCTTTTCTTCTGTACGATATAAGAGCGTGTAATACAAATTATCGGGCTGTGAAGGCGATGTTTTAAACAGAATCATTTCTTCCAGTTTGGCTTCAGCATCAGCTTCTATATCGACAGCCGCACGCAATTGACCAACAGCGATATTTTTACCCGTAACATACTTATATACTTCAATAAACTGACCATTTAGCCACGCAACAAATACATCATTGTTTTTATTAAAGGCAATGGTTATAAGCCTGTCGCCAATTGCAGCATTTAACGTATTAACAGGTTCCAGGTTTTCACTAAAATCGATGATTTCCAGTTTTTGGCTCGCATTGTATTCTTTGTCAATATGCGGCATTGTTGCAAGTGTGAATAAACTTGATAAACCCCTGTACATTTTGCGTGTAACGTTGCTCTCGCGTATAGCTAACTTAAAACGGTCATTTGTTATAAGTACTTTGGGTACTTCGATATAATCCCCGGTATCCTTGTATATAGTTTTTTCAATCAGTTTGTTGCCGGTTGCAGGATCGATAAGAATACCCTTATAAGTATTACCATTGCCTTTATAGGTGGTGTGTTCTGTCGCGGCAACTGCAAGTAGTTTATCTTTGAAACGACCGATGTTTACGCCATAACCGTCAATAGTAGTATGCCAAACTACCTGAAAGTTATCGTTTACAGCCAAAAGATCGAAGCTGTCGTTTTTAGTATTTACCTGGAAGACGCTCAAATGGTCGTTAAGCTTTGCCGATGCCGGTATCTCGAGTACGCTTTTATAACTGTCGTCAATTACAAGGCCATCCGATTGTGCAAGAGCAAGACACGGCAAAATAAGTATGCTAAGAAATAAAATAGATTTTTTCATTGTGATGCAATTTATTAAACATTTGGTTTTAAGGTTGTATTACATGAGCCGATGACGGGGATCGAACCTGCGACCTACGCGTTACGAGTGCGTTGCTCTACTAGCTGAGCTACATCGGCAAAATGTTTTTATAAATGTAAACTATGCCGTTCAATTTAGCAATTTATGAAACCTTATAGTCAAATTGTATTTTAAACAGGCTAACGACTCAAGACTAACAACTTACGACTATATCAAATTCCTGTCCCTAAACCAAAACTCATCAGTTTCGGCCTTAAAACTATCCATCAGGCTGATGAGTTCCACCGGGTCACCCGATGAAATAACCAGTTTGCGGTTCACGGGCTTTAAAAAGCGCTGCTCAACCATTACATCCAGTTGCTTAAGCAGCAGGTCATAAAAGCCGTTTACGTTTAATATACCAACCGGCTTGCTATGCAGGCCTAATTGCAACCAGGTTAGCACTTCAAAAAACTCCTCCATAGTGCCTAAGCCGCCGGGTAGGGTAATAAAGCCATCGCACATATCGCTCATCAATTGCTTGCGCTGGTGCATGTTTTCTACAACATGTAATTCAGTCAAAGCAGTATGTGCTATTTCCTTATTCATTAAAAATTGCGGTATTACGCCTATGGCTTTGCCGCCTTTGCTAAGTATGGCATCAGCAATGAGGCCAATTACCCCAACTTTGCCACCGCCATAAATAAGGGAGATCTCGCGCCCAACCATTATTTCGGCCAATTGTTCAATAGCCTGTTGCAGTAACGGATCATCGTTAAAATTGGCCCCGCAGAAAACGCAGATCTTATTCATTTAGTGAGTGAGTGATTGAATAATGAGTGATATATTGATGAGCCAAATTACAAAAATCATACATGCAAAAAATATTATTTACTAATTCACTCAATCGCTAATTCACTAATTACATTTGCACATGAACTTTTCATCAAAGTTATTGGAAGATGCGGTTGCGGAGTTTTCGAAATTACCGGGTGTGGGGCAAAAAACCGCTTTAAGGCTGGTTTTACATTTGTTAAAGCAGGATAGGGCCGAAGTTGACAGGTTTAGCGGCGCCATTAGCAAGCTACGTAACGAAATACAGTTTTGCCAAACCTGCCATAATATATCCGACCAGTTGATATGCCAGATATGTACCGCGCCCAAACGTGATAGGGGATTGGTGTGTGTGGTTGAGGATACGCGCGATGTAATGGCTATTGAGAACACCAACCAATACAACGGCTTGTACCATGTACTGGGCGGCTTGATCTCGCCAATGGACGGTATCGGGCCTTCAGACCTGGAGGTGGATACACTGGTGGAGCGTTTAAAGGATGATGAGGTAAAAGAGGTGATCTTTGCCCTTAGCGCAACTATGGAAGGTGATACTACCTTGTTTTATTTGAACAAACGATTAAAATCGTTCAACATAACTATCTCAACTATAGCACGTGGCATAGCTTTTGGAGGTGAATTAGAGTATGTGGATGAACTAACCTTAGGTCGGTCAATCGCTACACGTATTCCATACGAGAATTCACTATCAAAGTAATATGAAACTATCCGTAATTGTTGTAAATCATAATTTATGTGAAATGCTAAGGCATACACTAAGTTCTTTAGTTGATGCTGGTAAAAACATTGACTATGAGGTGTTTATATTTGACAATGCATCAACAGATGGTTCAATAAAAATGATTGAAAGTGAGTTCCCGCAATTTCATATCATAGCCAGCCAAAAAAACATCGGGTATTCAAAAGCATATAACGAGGTGCTTAGCCTTACTAAGGGAGAGTATGTTTTACTGGTCAATCCGGATATAATAAGCTCCAAAAAGACTTTAGAACGCGCTATTGAGTTTATGGATCTGCATATTGATTCCGGCGGGCTTGGCGTGCGTATGATCACACCACAAGGCCGCTTTTTACCAGAGTCAAACCGTGGCCTTACAAAGCCCTGGATCAGCTTTTTTAAACTTACCGGCCTGGCAAAGTTCTTCCCTAAATCGCGCATTGGCGATCGTAACCGTAAAGATTGGGTGGAAGAATTTCAAACCTCGGAAGTTGATTTCCTGAACGGTGCCTTTATGCTTTTACGCAAATCTGTTTTAAACGAAACCGGTATGTTCGACGAGCAGTTTTTTATGTACGGGCACGATATCGACCTGTCATACCGTATCAGGCTTGCAGGCTATAAAAATTACTATTTCCCCAAAACATATATCATCAACTACGGCGAGCGTGGCATCGCTAAATTTAACAGGCATTATCTTAAGCATTTTTATGGCGCTATGATTATCTTCGCCATTAAATATTTATTTAGGATGCCTGAAATTAAGTTAGAGGGCATACCGCAAATGCCGCTAATGTATGAAGTTGAAGGATAAAGTAGTTATCATAACCGGTGCGTCATCAGGCATCGGAAAATCACTTGCTCATGAATTTGCCAAACGCGGCGCAAACCTTATTTTAGGCGCACGCCAGTATGTTGCCTTATGCGAGATTGCGCAAAGCCTTGAACAGCAATATGGTATAAGGGCTGTAGCTGTGCACTGCGATGTATCGGTAGAGGATGAATGCGGGCAGCTTATTAAACAAGCCTTGCTAACCTTTAAAAAGATTGATGTACTGGTAAATAACGCGGGCATATCTATGCGGGCCTTGTTTAAAGATGCTGATATTGAAGTTTTAAAGAAACTGATGGACGTAAACTTTTGGGGAACAGTGTATTGCACCAAATATGCCCTGCCCGAAATTGTAAAGACAAAAGGAACCATAGTTGGCGTATCATCTATTGCGGGTTATAAAGGATTACCGGGGCGTACGGGTTATTCTGCCTCTAAATTTGCCATGAATGGGTTTTTAGACGCCCTGCGGGTTGAAAATTTAAAAACGGGTGTTAACATATTAACCGCTTGTCCGGGTTTTACGGCATCAAATATCCGCAATACCGCGCTTGATAAAAATGGCAAGGAACAAGGCGAAAGCACCCTGCACGAAGAAAAGATGATGACTGCCGATGAGGTTGCAAAAATTATAGTTTATGGTGTTGAAAACCGCTCCCGCACCCTCATCATGACAGGTCAGGGTAAATTAACTGTTGCCCTAAGCAAATTTATACCGGGTGTTTTGGATAAGCTGGTTTATAATGTGTTTGCTAAAGAAAAGGATTCGTTGTTGAAGTAGTTTTAGCTCTCAATCTCAGTTTTTGCTGCTATCTCCGGCAATTCCGTATGCTCCCAGTGGCTTATCCTGCTCAAATCTAATACGATACGGCCATCTTTATCCCGCTCAAAAACGGGCTTGAATTTCGCCCCCCATATAATATCATCACTTTGATAAGCTACGCGCGAATGTACGGTTTGCGAAAAAGCCTCATCAAATGTCTTTAATACAATGGCAAAGCTGGCCTCTGATTTTTTCAGGTCGTCCATGGTCATGTCTTTTAAAGGGCTGTTATCATCAAGTGGGTGTACAACCGTCCAGTTCAGGGTTAATATACTTACATATTTTCTTTCGAGTTCGAGCGGATAAAACCTGCGGATGCTTTTACCATCAACCATCTCATTAAAATTAAAAATAACTTCCAGGTTGAGGTCAAGCAGGATATTCCGGCGCATATTTGCCATCCTGAACATCAGGCCACGGCCATTTTCCTGGTAAGGCGCTATCAGTAAGTTTTTGCTGTAAACTATTTTTGCCGCCGGCCTGGAAAAACGGCCATATAATAAGCCTGTTGCCAGTGCAAATGAAAGCAAACCTACCATTGATTCAACCGCGGCAACACTGTTTGCGGCCATTCCCCTGGGGCTAATGTGCCCATAACCAACTGTTGATATGGTTTGCGCCGAAAAGAAGAATGCCTCCCAAAAACGATTGAGGCCCATATCTTCGTGAGTACCATATAAGGTATTTGGCCCTAAGCCGAGATAAATGAGCGCGAATAAAATATTTGCTATAAGGTAACCGATAAAAATCAATACACAAAATTTCCAGCCGCTCATGGTGATGAGCTTATGGTAGTTATCTGCCGTATTAAAAACTGATAATCCCTTACGGATCACATTTGGCGAACCATCTTTATTAAGTAACGGCTGGTTTTTCATCACCGGTTGGGTGCCGAAACCAAAATCATCTTCGGGGTTAACTTTTCGCTTATGTATAGCCATGGTTTAATTAGTGAATGAGTGAGTTGGTGAATTAGTGAATTTTAAATATTGATATAATGAATTTTACTCACTAAATCACTCATTCACTAAGTCACTCCATATTCTCGCTCCGTAAATTTATCATTCTGTTTGCTTTTAGGAAAAACTATTTCCATATTTGTGGCATAATAATTAAGCGTGATAATATTAAACAACAATTGGTGGTCGCTTAACGAGAAATCGTAAGGCAATTCCATTTTTTGTTTTTTTAACATATTTGAGAAGGGTTGCCATGCGGTAACCCTTTTTCGTTGGCTATTAGCACCGAAAGAGTACTGATTCAGGAGATAAGAATTTAACAATAAAATATCCTCTGCCAGTTTGCAGAGGCCAGGGCACATGAAAGCGATATTAAACCACTTATTCGAAAATAAAACATTTACCCGCGAGCAGTCAAAAGATATTTTGATAAACATTGCCCAGGGTAAGTACAACAACTCGCAAATGGCCGCGTTTATGACGGCCTATTGCATGCGCAGCATTACAGTAAACGAACTAGAAGGCTTTCGCGATGCCATGCTGGAACTTTGCCTCAATATCGACCTTGAAACAGGCAAACTGATAGATCTTTGTGGTACAGGTGGCGATGGTAAGGATACCTTCAATATATCCACATTGGCTTCGTTTGTGGTGGCCGGGGCAGGGTATAAGGTAGCCAAGCATGGTAATTATGGGGTATCATCGGGCTGCGGCTCATCAAACGTAATGGAGTTTTTAGGCTACCAGTTCACCAATGACGCGGATAAGCTCAGGAATGGTATCGATAAGGCCAATATCTGCTTTTTGCACGCTCCTTTATTTCACCCGGCCATGAAAACTGTTGCACCCATTCGTCGCGAGTTGGGCGTAAAAACATTTTTTAATATGCTTGGCCCCCTGGTTAACCCGGCAAAGCCCGAAAATCAATTGGTTGGCGTGTTTAACCTGGAATTGGCACGAGTATATGCCTATCTTTACCAGAAATCAGATAAAAATTACACCATTGTAAACGCGCTCGATGGTTATGATGAAGTTTCGCTCACCTGCGATTTTAAAACGTTCAGCGCCGGTGGCGAAAAGATAAACAGCATTGAAGCGCTTGGTTTTGAGCGTTTAAACCCTGCTGAAATAACCGGCGGACATACGGTAAGTGATTCGGCTGATATTTTTATGAAAGTACTTGGCAGCGAAGCTACTAAGGCACAAAGTAATGTTGTTTTATGTAACGCCGCATTGGCTATTAAAACAATGGATGATAGCAAGAGCTTTGCCGATTGCTTTTATGAAGCCGAAGAAGCCTTACTCACTAAAAAGGCATTGAATAGTTTTAAACTTTTACTGCAAAATTAAACGATGAAAATAAAAGTTTGCGGGTTAAAAGATCCTGAAAATATACAAGCGGTAGCAGCACTATCGCCTGATTATATGGGCTTTATATGTTATGGCCTTTCGCCGAGGTTTGTTAACAATTTAACAGCTAATGAGATAGCGTTTTTGCCCGAACCTGTTTATAAAACAGCAGTATTTGTAAATGAAAGCGCATCAACCATAAACTCGCTGATCGATACCTTTGGTTTTACTGCCATACAGTTGCATGGTAATGAAAGCCCCGAATTTTGCGGCGTGTTTAGAGGCAGGGTTAAGGTGATCAAGGCTTTAGGTATTGATGATAAGTTTAGTTTTGATCAGCTAAAACCCTATATAGGTCATGTGGATTATTTCCTGTTCGATACAAAAACGGAGATTTACGGAGGGTCGGGTAAATCATTTGATTGGGATATGCTTAGCATATACCAGTTGGATATACCCTTTTTTCTAAGCGGTGGTATCAGTTTGGATAATATTGAGGAGATAAAAAATATAACACATCCGCAATTTTATGGTGTTGATTTGAATAGCAAGTTCGAAACAGAACCAGGTATAAAGGATATTAAGAAATTAAAAAAGGCATTTGAGATGCTTAAACAAGTTGAGAATAATGAAGTACGGAGTTAACGATTTAGGCTATTACGGCGATTTTGGCGGAGCTTACATTCCTGAGATGTTGTACCCCAATGTGGAGGAGTTAAGGGAAGAATATCTTAAAATTATTGAAGAACCTGCTTTCAAGGCAGAGTTTGATCAGTTACTGCGCGATTATGTTGGCCGCCCATCACCTTTATATTGGGCTAAAAGATACTCGGAAAGATACGGCGCCAACATATTTTTTAAGCGCGAGGATCTTAATCATACAGGGTCGCACAAAATTAACAACGCCATAGGTCAGATACTTTTGGCCCAGCGTTTAGGAAAAAAACGCATTATTGCCGAAACAGGGGCCGGGCAGCATGGTGTAGCCACCGCTACTGTTTGCGCCTTAAAAGGTATTGAGTGTGTAGTATACATGGGCGAAGTAGATATGGAGCGCCAGGCGCCAAACGTGGCCCGTATGAAGATGCTGGGTGCTACGGTAGTTCCAGCCCGGTCGGGCAGTAAAACGCTTAAGGATGCCACTAATGAGGCCCTGCGCGACTGGATAGGCAACCCTGTTGATACACATTACATCATCGGCTCGGTGGTTGGGCCATACCCATACCCGGATATGGTGGCGCGTTTTCAATCCATCATATCGCTCGAAACCAAAAAACAGATGTTTGAACAAACGGGTAATGAATTACCACAATATGTTATGGCATGTGTTGGCGGCGGCAGTAACGCGATGGGCATGTTCTATCATTTTTTAGATGATGAGGGGGTAAAGCTGGTAGCTGTTGAAGCTGCCGGTAAAGGCGTTGACAGCGGACACTCCGCAGCAACTACTTTTTTGGGCAGGGAAGGCGTTTTGCATGGCAGCCGCACTATTTTAATGCAAACTGAAGATGGGCAGGTTGTTGAACCTTATTCTGTATCGGCAGGGCTGGATTATCCCGGTATAGGCCCGCAGCACGCCCATTTGTACAAGGTTAAGCGCGCACAATATGTAAGCATAACCGATGATGAAGCATTAAAAGCCGGTTTGCTATGCTCGCAACTGGAAGGAATTATCCCCGCTATTGAAACCGCGCATGCGCTTGCATATCTGGAAAAAATGCAGTTTAAGGCTGATGATAATGTAGTGATCTGCATATCGGGCCGTGGTGATAAGGATTTGGATACGTATATAAAATATTTTGGATTTTAAATTAGTTCGTAGTTCATGGTTGATAGTTCATAGTGATATGTGCTTACCATGAACCATAAACTGTCAACTAACAACATGAACCGCTTAAACAAGCTCTTCTCTACTAAAAAGGATAACTTACTATCCATTTATTACACTGCAGGCTATCCGCAATTAAATACTACGGTTGCTATTGCCGAAGCATTAGAAAAAGCGGGTGCCGACTTTCTCGAAATAGGTTTCCCATATTCTGATCCGGTTGCCGATGGGCCAACTATTCAGTATAGTTCGCAAACAGCTTTAGAAAACGGCATGACCTTGCATTTCTTGTTTGAGCAATTGAGGGATCTGCGTAAACACGTAACCATCCCAATACTTTTAATGGGGTATATTAATCCTATAGTTCAGTTTGGTGTAGAGCAGTTTTGCAAAACCGCCGCAGAAGTGGGCGTGGATGGCATTATAGTACCCGACCTGCCCATGTACGAATACGAAAAAATGTATTCGCGGTACTTTACCGATAATAACCTGAGCAATATATTTCTCGTCACCCCGCAAACATCCGAAGAGCGCATCCGCAAAATTGATGCTTTGAGCAATAGCTTTATATACCTGCTTTCTTCGTCGGCCATAACAGGTGGCAGCTTGAATGTATCTGCCAATATCGAAGATTACTATAAGCGAATTAAAGCCATGCAGCTAAATAATCCGGCCATAATTGGTTTTGGTATCTCCAATAACTCATCCTTTAAAAAAGCATGCGAATATGCCAGCGGTGCCATAGTGGGCAGCGCTTTTGTTAAGCTGTTGGCTGATGAAGATTATTTGGATAAGATACCGGGGTTTGTAAGATCGATACGGCCATAATATCTGCCAAAAGACGCAAAGTATTGCGTCTCTACTTTTTATTGGTCTTACGTTTTTTTACGGGCTTTAAAACAGGTATCTTTTCTTTGGTTTTAACAATATATTCATCAACAAGCATAGTAGCTTCATCAAGTAGTTTTGCCTTTTCGAAATTTTCCAGTGCTGTTGTGAATTTTTCCTTTTCAAAAAGATACATGCCCTTAGTTAAATAAGCGTATGAATTACTTGGATCTAGTTCAAATGCTTTCTCTATATCTATTAATGCCTCGCCCGCGCGGCCAAGCCCCAAATTTGCAAATGCACGGTTGCTGTAAGCAGATGATACGGATCCATCAATAAATATGGCCTTGTTCAAATCTTCTTTTGCCGATGCATAATTATTAAGCATATTATGCACATATCCCCGGTTGTTAAGGCTATCAAATTTATCAGGGTTAAGCGTTACCGATCTGTTTAAATATACCAAAGCGGGCTCATAATGCTTTAACTGCATATCGGCATAAGCCAGGTGGGCATAATCATCAGCGCTTATCAATTTATACCACCGAGTTTGTTCATATGCTTTGTTAAGTTTTTTAACAAGGCTGTAATTTTTTAACGCTATATAACAGCCTAACATTAAACTAAAAACCGACTCATCCATATATTTATCATTCACTTTTTTGAGATGGGTAAGCGCTTCTGCAAAATCTTGTCCATCATAATATTTGCAGGCGGCTGTAATATGCTGGTAATTGCTTTTATTTTCAGCCAATAATATTAGTTGGTAACCATCTGAATAATAAAGCCGGGTACTATTTTGTACGATGATCTTTTTTGGGAACAGGTTTACAACCAGATTAATGATGGCTGATACAAGGCAGGTTGCTATCAATACTTCTGTGTAAATATTTGTATCGCTAAACATCCAACTAATTAACGTCAACATAATAAACGCCACTACAGTCGGCCCCGCAATTATGATGAATACTTGCCTGCCAAACGATATATTGGTTTTATAATTACATAAGCCCCGATTTTTGAGGTATGAAAATTTTGGCCTGATGTAAATGGTTAAACGGCCAAATTTAAACTTAGGGCTGCTGTTATCGCCATAAGTGCCTATATAAATGGTAACATCCTGTTTGGTGAAAATAAGCGCGGGGATGGCATGGCCCAACTCATGTATGGCAATGATCAGGAAGCTGGAAATATTAAGGGCTATCCAGAGCAGGGGTAAAACCGCAATTATAAATGCATCATACATAAGGTGTATGAAAGTAGTAATATTTCAATTACAAATACAATTCTAACTCACCTTTGCCTTCGCGTACTATCTCGAAATCGCCTGATGTGCAATCAACCACGGTTGAGGCTATATTTCCGCCATAACCGCCGTCGATTACAATATCGACTTCATCCTGATATTTTTCATAGATCAGCTCCGGGTCGGTAGAATATTCGATGATCTCATCATCGTCTTTTATTGATGCAGAAACAATAGGATTGCCCAGCGCCCTTACAATTTCGCGGGCTATGCTGTTATCAGGCACGCGTATACCCACCGTTTTTTTGTTGGAGCTAAGTAGCTTGGGCACATTATGACTGGCATTAAATATAAAGGTGAACGGCCCCGGCAATGCCTTTTTTAACACCCTGAAGGTGGTATTATCTATCGGTTTTATATAATCGGATATATGGCTCAGATCATAGCATATAAATGAAAAGTTTGCTTTATCGGGTTTGATATTCCTGATCCGGCAAATGGCCTCGATAGCTTTATGATTGGTAATGTCGCACCCCAGGCCATATACGGTATCGGTAGGGTAGATGATCAGCCCGCCTTTGCGCAGTACCTCAACTACCTGTTCGATAGCTTTGGGGTTTGGATTTTCGGGGTAGATCTTAATTAACATTTCGGATTTCGGATTTTCAAGTTCGGATTTATCCTTTCAATTTGGGTTTAAAAGAATTTTAGCTGATATATGTTTGCATAATATACAAAAAAAACCGGGGAAACACTGAAATTAAATTCCAGCATTTGCCCCGGTGAGATCTTTATATTATAAATCCGAACTCGAAAATCCGAGATACGAAATAAATTTACGCTTGTTTAGCAAACTGAACGTTGATCAGTAATTTAATGTCCTGGCCTAAAACTACCGAACCTGCTTCAGTTACGCCATCCCAGGTTAAACCAAATTCCTTACGGTTTATTTTACCTGTAATTTCAAAACCGGCCTTAGTATTTCCATAAAAATCAGCAGCAGAACCGCCAAATTCAACGTCTAATGTAACCGGGTTGGTTATGCCTTTTATGGTTAGGTCGCCTTTTAATTTATATTCATCATCACCCGATTTTTTGAATGAAGTTGATTTGAAAGTTACCTTCGGATATTTTTCAGCGTCAAAAAATTCGCCTGATTTTAAATGCTCGTCACGTTGCGACTGGTTGGTATCGATACTATTGATATCTAACGAGAAATCGATTTTAGCATCTGTAAAATCATCGTTTGATGTTTCTAAAGAACCTTCAAAGCTTTTAAAAAAGCCGCTTACGGTTGATATCACCAGGTGTTTTACCTTGAATTGAACTTCTGAGTGCATTGGATCTAACACCCATTTTGTTAATGTTTCTGTTGCCATGATTTTTTTATGATTGATTAATAGTACAAATATAAATAGATATATGTTTAAACATCTATTTAATATTGCTAATTGACAATTCATTTACAATTGCCTGAATATTTAACCGTGTAAAAGGTTTTTTGTTGTGCAGGTTATATTACTTATAGGTTATTAATTTATTAAATAGGTATTGAGATGGTTGATTAGGTAAGTATTGTAGCGGGGATAAGTAAATGCGCGCTTTGCTTTTGAATAGTTTAAAATTGTACAAACAGCATTTTTGAATTATCTATAAATATAAAAGGGAGCATTTGCTCCCTTTTTATAATATCTGAAATTAGCAACCAATCACTGATCACTAACTACAGCGCCAGCACTTCTTTAACTCGTGCAGCGGCTTCTTTAAGCAATATGGCCGAATAAACCTTCAGGCCTGAGTTGTCTATCAATTTTTTAGCTTCAACAGCGTTGGTGCCTTGCAGGCGTACAATAATAGGTACTGGGATGTTACCAATTTCCTGGTAAGCATCAATTACGCCTTGTGCAACACGGTCGCAACGCACAATACCACCAAAAATATTAATGAGGATGGCTTTAACATGTGGGTCTTTCAGTATGATGTTGAAAGCGGCTTTTACAGTTTCGGCATTGGCAGTACCGCCTACATCCAAAAAGTTGGCAGGTTCGCCACCGGCAATTTTAATAATATCCATAGTTGCCATAGCCAAACCCGCGCCGTTAACCATACAACCCACGTTACCGTCGAGCTTTACATAGTTAAGGTTTGATTTGCTGGCTTCAACTTCCATCGGGTCTTCTTCATTTGTATCGCGCAGGGCGGCAAAATCAGGATGGCGGAATAAAGCGTTATCATCTATATTCACTTTAGCATCAACAGCTAAAATTTTATTGTCGGATGTTTTTAATACCGGGTTTATCTCAAATTGAGAAGAATCGGTAGCATCATACGCCTTATATAAAGCGGTGATGAATTTCACCATATCCTTAAATGCATCGCCCGAAAGGCCAAGATTAAAAGCAATTTTACGCGCCTGGAAACCTTGTAAGCCAACCTTAGGGTCAATCTCTTCCTTATGGATCAGTTCGGGGGTTGAGTGTGCAACTTCTTCAATATCCATACCACCTTCGGTTGAGTACATGATAATATTGCGCCCTTTGGCACGGTCGAGCAAAACGCTGATGTAAAATTCCTTGGTTTCGCTTTCGCCCGGATAGTAAACATCCTGGGCAACCAATATTTTTCTTACTAATTTACCTTCAGCACCAGTTTGTGGTGTAACCAGCTGCATACCTAAAATGGCGCCGGCCCTTTCCTTTACCTCGTCTAAATTTTTGGCCAGTTTAACGCCGCCGCCCTTACCACGGCCACCCGCGTGTATCTGGGCCTTTACTACTACCCAGCTTGAATTGTAATCGTCCTTTAATTTTTTCGCAGCTTCAACAGCTTGTTCAACAGTATCGGCAACGATACCTTCCTGAACCCTAACACCGAAGCTTTTTAGAATGGCTTTACCCTGGTATTCGTGAATATTCATGTTTTAGTAGAATTTGCGGTAAAGCTACGATTTTGTTTCAAAATCAGTAGTTAGTGATCAGAGATTAGTGATTAGTAATACGATTTTGACAAATAAATTAATGTGCATATAAAAATCCGCTTAATCTATAGTCACTAATCACTGATCTCTGATCACAAATCACTATTTTTGGCCATGCTTAAAGCGCAATCCATACATAAATCATACGGTCAGCTCGAAATACTAAAAGGCGTTGACCTTGAGGTACAAAAAGGCGAAATTGTAACTATAGTAGGCGCATCCGGTGCCGGTAAAAGTTCGTTGTTGAATATATTAGGCACTTTAGACAGGCCCGATTCTGGTCAGTTGTTTATCAGCGGACAGGAATTAAGCCAGTTGAGCAACAAAAACCTCAGCCTTTTCCGTAACCTTAAGATCGGGTTCATATTCCAGTTCCATCATTTGCTGGCGGAGTTTGATGCGCTGGAGAATGTATGTATCCCAGCGTTTATAGCCGGAAAATCGCGTGGCGAAGCTGAAAAAAGGGCTACAGAACTATTGCAAAGGCTTGGTTTGGGCGATAGGATAAAACATAAGCCCAATGAGCTATCAGGTGGCGAAGCGCAAAGGGTTGCAGTAGCCCGCGCATTGATAAATAAGCCCGCGTTAATATTTGCCGATGAGCCATCGGGCAACCTTGATTCTACAAATGCGCGTGAATTGCATGAATTATTCCTGCAACTGCGTAAGGAGTTTAACCAAACTTTTGTGATTGTTACCCATAACGAGGATCTGGCGGCGCTGTCGGACCGTAAGGTTTTAATGAAGGATGGCTTAATAACACAATAGTGGCTATACTCATCACCGCGGCAACTACGGCCCAGGCGCATCAGCTTAAAAATAAGCTAAACCAGGATGCCGTTATTTTGGGTGATTACCTGGAACTGCCCGAACTCATGCTGAAATCAGGCAAAATGATCAGGTTACCTAACCCTTCATCTATAGCTTACAACCATGAGATGCTAAGCCTATGCCTCGACCGTGATATTAAGGTTATTTATCCCTTGCGCGAAGAGGAAGCTAAACTTTTAGCGGAAGCCGGACAATTGTTTAAAGAATATAATATTAATATATTTTACCCGTAGAGGCGCAATACTTTGCGTCTCAGGGTTTTCAATAAAGACGCAAAATATTGCGTCTCTACAATACCAACATGAAATACAGCGACATCGACAAACGTAAAACCGCATTCATATTTGAGCTGGATAATGTGCTTTATCCCGAAAAGGATTACCTGTACCAGGTTTATTACCTTTTTGCTAATTTGATAGAATATACCGAGTTATACGACGCGAAGGCATTACTTGGCCTAATGACCTCTACTTATGAAAAAGAAGGCGCAGAATTTGTTTTTGACCGCATCAAAGAAAAATTCCATATAGATGAAAAATACAGGCTGAATTTTGAAAACCTGTTAGTAACAGCCAAACTCCCGCTAAAATTGCTGCTTTATAAAAATATGCTTGAATTGCTGCAGGATATTGTAGTAGACAGAAAAAAAATATTTATATTAACCAACGGTAACCCGGAACAGCAATTAAATAAAATTAAACATACCGAATGGCATGGTTTAGAACAATATTTAATATGCTATTTTGCCGATGAAATAAGCCCAAAGCCCGAGCCGGATGCTATTCATTTTATATTGAAGGAGCATAATTTGCAGCGGCGGGATATGCTAATGGTAGAAAATGCTGAAGCGGACAGGCTTAGCGCCGGGGCATGCGGCATTGATTATATAAATGCCGGGCAATTTTTATAATAACTAACCTTATCTTCGTTAAACTATTGATTAAGCCCATACTCATCTTATATGAAAAAGATATGCTACTTCATCATCATACTTTCTGCAGGGTTAATATCTGCCTGTAAAAAAAATAAGGTTAATCCAAGTGCCAGCACCATCAACCTGCTAAAAGATTCGTTGTATTTGTACGAGAAGGAAGATTATTTATGGGACGATGCCATCCCTTCGTATGCCATATTTAATCCGCGCGGATATACCGGGGGCAATGACATGGATGTATTAAGCAATGAGCTTTTTGCCATTTCACAATTAAAAATAAATCCAACTACCAATAAACCCTACGAATATTACCCCACCGACCCAACAGAACCAAAATATTCATTTGTTGATAACGGCACGGAAACTGCATCATTAAACGGCACGAACGGCGATTTTGGCTTCGAGCCGATATATATTGGCCTGAACGACCTGCGGGTAAAATATGTTTATCCGGGTTCGCCGGCTGGTTTGGCCGGGCTGCAAAGGGGCGACCAGATAACCAGTATTAACGACAATACCGACCTGACCTATGACGATGGCAGCAATGTGAGTTTTGTAATTAATGCTGTTTATTATACATCAACCATTAAACTAA